>Ga0307513_10001967_pt1 | contig 29089 bp, 21 predicted proteins | sample 15_EM_MG_FD_202174 | JGI IMG/M metagenome (GOLD analysis project Ga0307513, IMG submission 202174) | Populus trichocarpa ectomycorrhiza microbial communities from riparian zone in the Pacific Northwest, United States - 15_EM | ecosystem: Host-associated > Plants > Roots > Unclassified | place... | reverse complement strand
GGAGATGTGGGGTGGCGGCGGGATGTGGGTAAGGTCCGACGTCACGTCAGGACGCAATCGGCGTTGGGAATGGCGTCCGGACGCTGGGGACGCAGAGGACGGAAAAACGACGTCGGATGCGTCCGGACGCGGCGCCCGCGCCTCAGACGCAGGATTAATTTTTGCTGATGTATGTCGACGATATTCTAATCGCCACAGCCTATACAACCAAGACCAAGGGACAAACAGAACACCAGGACACTATCGACCGGCTGTGCACAAGAGCAGCCGAAAGCAAATACCAATTCTCGAAGCTCAAAAGTGAAGGAATCCACATCCGAACCAGAGGAAGGGACCACCTAACGCCTATGATGGAAGGAACCTTCATCCCACACAAAGAGGAACTCAGGTGGCTGGGGTACTTCATCACCGAAAACTGGAACTGGGCTCACCACATTAAGACGTGGACCAACAAAGCGGCCAGAACAGGCAAGGCCATCGGCGCCCTCACATCCCGGTACCAAATAGGAGGACTAAATGCTTGGTGCACTCAAAGACTGATCAAAGGACTCATAATACCACAGCTGACCTACGGAATCGAAGTCTGGTCGAAAAAAACCCATATAAAAGAGGCGGCCAAGGTGCTACACGGAGCCATGAGCAACGCCTTCAAACTCGAAGTCAAAACACCCACCCTAGCCATCGATACGGAACTGGGCATTCCCCCACTGGACTTGTACTTAAAGCAGAGACAAGACAGGCTAGCAGTCAGAGCCCATATACTGAACCGGCACTCCCGAATGTCTAACGCATGGCTAGAAACATCGAACCTCCCCACGATCATCGCGAACGTGGGAGGCATAAGCGACATCAAGGCTGGCATGACACGGGAATGGCAAGAGCGGATTGACCATGAGGACATCAGATACAAAGGCAAACCGCGAGCGAAATACGGCCACCTACGCAACATGTCACGAGCCTCCTTCAGGGACATCCTATACCTCCGGGCGACAAGCGGATGGCCATACCAAACAACAACAGGGGTCAGAAGGAAATGCCCATGCGGACGAGACACAATCACACCCGCCCACTTAATGACCTACTGTGGCACAGTTAAGGCCAGTAAACTGGGCCTCCACAACAACAAGACAATTAAAGAACTGGCGAAATGGATCGAATCATGGCCGGACGACCTCAAGGACCAAGATGGAAAATCCGCGGATCGGGTGAAGTATAAGACCCAAACAGCAGGAGCCTCAATCAACCTGCCAACCTCACAACCAGTTGCACAAGATAGGGTATGGCGCAACGGGAGATGGTACATTCAATGCCAACTATGCCCAAAGACCTTCGAAAACACGAAGAGAGAGAGGGAAAACCATGCCAATACACACAGGCCAGGCGCTAGAGCTGGGGGGGCGAGAAGAGGAGCAGCGGCCGCCCGGTAGCTGGTGGGCGTAATGACCAGCAGTTGTAATTTCCTATAGTACACGACCACGGGGCGCGGAGGCCCAGGAGTGGGTTTCTTTTGTTTAAGGATTTCATAACGTACACGACCATAGGGCTGAAGAGAGCAGGTATGGGTTTCATATGTAGACGTGGGGTTTATTTATTTTTTATGTACACGACCATGGGGCGCGGAGGCGCAGGAATGGGTTTCATTTGTTGGAGGATTTCATAACGTACACGACCACTGGGCCCAGAGGGGACGGGGTGGGTTTCCAGTGTTGACGGACATAAGTTGTGGAGGAGAGAGGAAGTGGGAGGGGGAGTTTCTTTTGTTGAATGGGGCGAGGGGACCATGGTGGTAGGCACAGGGCGGAGCGTTGGATATTTTCTTTTAAGGGGGGTCAGACCAGGGGACAGTGTCCCTGGACGCACTTAGTGTCATTCAGTTGATTAGTGTAGAATGAATGAAAACAAGGTTAAGAAAATACGAGTTCCGAGTTTGGATGGGCGCTCAGACAATCGCAGGGGTTTTGCCATATATATTTTTAATCCCTGTTTCCGGATAATTCTTGCCTGGGACGAGCACCTGAGTACCGCACATGGGCGGTCGGGATCAAAAAGAATAACACCTATCTTTACAGAACCTAGGTTAGTACGCCACAGTATGCTCGAGTACCACTGGTAGCACTAGCCTGGGGCAAAAAGTAATCGGAAGATCGCGCTGGCTTGATGGGTCTACTCAAGTAGACGATGGGATCCTCGGGAGGAGCCAATTAGGATTCATGTTACCATGCGGAAAAAAGTGATTAGAAAGAAGATTTTCCTTCTGATCGCTCACTCCCACACCCCAGTACGAGCACAAGGCAGCAGCCGGAAGATTTTCCCCTCCTTGACCTACATCACGGGCTAGGCGTCCATTGTCGGCTCCATTCCGTCGCCCCACACAAACGACCATCTCCCTTCCATTCTAAAATTCCGAATTAAACATTTCTACATCATAGTATTCACAAACCGGAACTGTAGCCCCCACCTTTTATGCCAAACAGACTGTTCGCGATTTGCACCATACAAGCAGTTAATGCAAGTACTGTACAATTCTGAAATATCATTAGGAATCTCCTTCAGGATGTCTGCCTCCAGAGCACTATCCACCGCAGCGAGCGCTGTATCCGTGGCCAAATTACTCTGAAGTTTTGAGCGGCGTTGGTTGATCGGCAAACGACGGACGACGAAACTGCGATTCGGAGGATGGAGCGAATGGCGGCCGGCGAAACGAAACGCCAAGATTAAAACAATACTAAAGATAGACCGCCAACACCCCACTTAGAGTTAGAGAGGGGAACTCCGCTTCTATTCAACTGCTCGCTCACGCTCACAACTCCACGATGCTTGCTGCTCTACTGACCAAACGAACTAGCGGCAAAGACTGGAGTATAAATAAAACAACAACGAATCCTTCCTTCTTTTCTTCGATACTTTGATCGACCACCTAGGTCCATTCTCCTCTACACATGTTCCTCTGTCCCTTCCGCGGAAATATCGTACTAACAAAGAAGAAAAAAAACAGGTTTCAAAGAAAACCCCTTCACCCCCCGTAGCTTCTGCGCATCCCACTTTCCCTCGCATATCCTTCTGGTGCTGCGCTGATCCAAAACGCATATCCGAAGGGTTTGTCAGAACGATAGCGGAGGCTGCATGTATGCTGAAGATGCCGACCAACATCAAAGATTTCCACTTCTCTTCCGGTGGAGGTATCGATCGAAAGCGCATGTCCGAAGCTGTTGTTTGACCGATAGCGGGATAGGCTATGTGCGTGCCCGGTATGCTGAGCATGCCGAGCCGCACCGAACACTTTCAACATGAAGATATCTAATTATATTACCCCTCTTGGAACTTACTGGTACACTCATCCCCCTCCCAGCAAGACGCCTTTTGATCTCGGGCAGAATGTGCGATCTTCCAGTCACGAATGCTGACTGTAGTGCCCGGAGACTATTGGAGGAGTTCATTTACCGAACCGAGCAGCTCACCCCCGTGTTCCGCCGCCCATTCGTTTAGACCATCGATGCGTATGAACACACACCTTTTAGAACGGGTATTCCGTAACATTTTTTAAAAATTAATGGTAAAAACTGCGCCCCCCCAATGGCATTCTTTCGGTCTTTGTATACCCTCGACATCTCCGGCATCCTGTCGGAGGTACAATCAATCGTGTGCCCGTGTGTTGACGGGAGGAGAGGTTCTGGTGTGTATTCTCTATGGAGGTTGCTAATAGCTACGATTCACCTTAAGAATGATATCATCTCATAGTAAAAACTCTGCTGGTACATGTGTAACCCTATGTCTCCGCATATGGCCTATACACTGGCATCAGTTCATGCCCTAGGACGTTAGCTTGTCCACACCTCAGTGTCCCTCCATACCATGCGCGCTTCCTTTTGCCCGCGCTCCTCTCTATTCCTAATACAGCATTCCACTACCGGGATCATTATACCATCATATCTCCCCTAGAAACCAATAGTTTCAGCAGGCCGCCCAACATATGATACTTACTGGGGGCTCTCCTTTCTTGCTGCGAAGTCAAAATAAACACATGCGATGATGGCATTGTCTCCTCTACCACCATCGCACAAGTTGTCTATCACTAAGGAGCTATGATAGCATCGCCGCTTGTCAGAATTGCCATTTCTCTACCCCTTAGAGTTTATTCTTCTTGCCAAATAAATGTTTTCCTGGCATGCGGGTCTCCACGGCAAACTAAATCTGCCTTACCGGATTCACCTCCCTCACTACCCGTGTACCAGCTCCTAAACTTCTCAGTTTGTAAAAGCTATCCACCTACATTTTCGACTCTACGGCCCCGAATGTTCTGATGGCGTAGGATATTAGATCATTCATCGGCGGCTGTAAGGTTAATAATGTTGATTGTGTTCAAAGAGCCAATGTTATGGCTCAAGAGTTGCGACACTTCCGGCTCTTTGCTCCTTAATATATTGTACCGTACTTGTAGATGATAGATGTTAGTTGGCAATTGAAATTCCTCGGGGGCTAAGAAGCGGGGTCTCCTGTAGAACTTCATGGACCCTCCGATTAACCCCCTTGACTTATTTCCGCCGTTACGAATACCCTGCTTTTTCATATTTCCCACGGCGGTAGAAGGGGTCCCTCGTTTCTTTAAGTATCAGCTTATCCCGTGCTTCGTTGCAAATCTCCCGCGGTCATGCAACAACACCCTAGAGCACCCGTGCCGGAATCGGCCAGCTTAACATAATGTGGTGTTATACAAGTATTGCACATCAAGTCTGATGAGCGAATCTACTGATAAACACACATATCGCCTAACTAAAAGAATCACAGCATATTTCGGGATGTTAGAAAGAGACACCCCGCGGAAACCTTGGACAATAATGGGTTGTGCACAGCTAGGGGCCGTGCCCTCCGATATATAATGTCAGAATAACGCTTAGTTCTACTCGCTAGGGCGGGAAAGGGAAAAATGAAATTAATGAGAAATGGAAGATAAAAAATAAGCAACAAATGTACAAAGAGGATTTGCTATTGAATCTTATTTGCAGGAAACAAAAGTGCGATCGCAACAGGGCCAAGCACAATGAAACGTGGAAGAACAGTAGACTAGTGAGCTGCCCCCTCTGCCGACTGAGGACATGCCAGAAGATATATCCCTCCATCTAACAATGCCGAAAAAATCACAAAACTGAAAGAACTCTAAAGAAATACACTAAACCGACGAGTCCCAATCCCTAGCGATCTCAAGAAATCTAGAACTATCCTGATAGCTCGCGATCCACCATGATCTCTAAACCTACACTCTGTTAGAATGCCAACCCCCGGATGTCTAAGGACATAGGTGATGAAAGAAACGTTGTGGAACAAAACGTCATACCCGATACCGAATGTCAAATGGCAATGGATAACAACGAAACGAAAAATCAGTATATACATTATACCGCTAGGCATAATGTGTCAAAATAATAACCCGCAGCTAATGATATAATATCATACCCAATTTATGCACACCTCAAAGCCTTATGACGGTATATCTCCGAGCCACATATCCGCATACCTGCACATCTGTACAAGCGCATATCCACAAAGCACTATAGCCGGATTCCGAATAAGAAATCGAACATGCGCAACAAGAAAATAGGAATCGGAGCGAGTATGGAAATTTTGAGTCACAGCGAAGGACCCCCGGGCCGGAGAAGCGCCACCACCGCTGTGTGGCCATGACGAGTAGCCATGCGGAGTGGGGTTTGGCCAAGCTCATCTGGTTTATCGGGGTCGACGTCTCTTCCGAGTAGTATTTAACTACTCCCGCGTACCCATTCCCGGCAGCATACGAAAGGGGGGTTCAGCCATCATTATCGGGCTTGTCGGGGATGAGCTCGTCCCGTTGGAGGAGCATTTTCACGACTCCCTCGTGCCCATTCCAAGCGGCACACAATAGCGGTGTCCGGCCGTTGATATCTGGCTTGTCGGGATTGACCTCGGGCCGGGCGAGAAGCATTTTCACCACACCCTCGCGTCCTTTCAAAGCGGCACACCGGAGGGGTGCTCGGCCGTCATTATCTGGCTTGTCCGGGTTGACCTCGTCCCGTTCGATTAGCGCCTCCACTACTCTAACATGTCCATTCGCGGCGGCAAACAGGAGCGGTGTTTGGCTATTGCTGTCTGGCCTGTTAGGGTTGACCTCGCTTTGCTCGACAAGCATTTTCACCACTGCCTCGTGTCCATTCGAAGCGGCACACAATAGTGGTGTTCGGCCGTCGTTATCTGGTTTGTCGGGGTTAACGAAACCCCGGGCGAGTAGTATTTCCACCACTCCCAGGTGTCCTTTGAAAGCCGCGCGCGAGAGTGGTGTTTGGCCTTGGTTATCTGATTTGTTGGAGCTGACCTCGTCCCGTTCGACTAGTATTTTCACCACTCCCTCGTGCCCGCTATACGCGGCACACCAGAGCGGTGTTCGGCCGGCGTTATCTGGGTTATCAGGGTTAACCTACCCCTCGTCCCGTTTGAGAAGAATTTTCACCACTCCCTCGTGCGCTTTCCAAACGACAAGCCAGAGTGGCGTCTGGCCGTCCTCCCCGGGTTTGTCGGTGGTAATATTACACTTTCTTAGCAGGATTTCAACTACTCGCTCGTGCCCATTCCGAGCAGCCCACGCAAGAGGTGTATTATCCACACAATCCCTTTGGTTGATATCAGGGTTCCGAATGGTCCGCGGAAGACTGAACCGGACTAGCTAGTCCGGTCGAAAGTCAAGTCTAGTCTAATGGTGTAAATTAGACCGACTGGACAGTCGGGATTATTGAAACCGACTCAACCAGGACCAGTCCGACCAAGCCCGCCAAGCAATAGGATATGCTATTTTTATCACAATATATTACGTTCAAATAAAGCTTTTCTTAATAAAACTTATTGTTTCCACGGATTTTACGGTGGAGATAGGCCTCACTTTGATTAGGGGTGGCGAAAATTGTCAGAAGTGGAGATGGATGTTGTATTCTGTGTTGTTCTATCTAGAAGGAAAGTAGAACAAGTATGCTGAAGGAAAGTGAAGAAGGTGACGCGGCTAAGTGCAAAACAAGTTTACAAACAATCATAGTTTCCAACAAAAATAGGTTATCAAGTATCGAACTACTTTTTGTGCATTAAGTGAGTGATATTACATGACCAACAGCCACAATACGGGTATGTATTCGATGCGACTTATCCATCGGGTAATTGCATTTCCACCACACGCTATCCTCTCCCGGATGTTCTATCAACTTGGATTGAGGCCCTGTTGATTTATACCGTGGCAAGCGGCTTTAAAATCCTACTATAACTGCACATCTATTCTTCGCCAGTGTTGGCCTGGGTGCCATTCTGACTCTCATACGATCTTTGATAAAGACTGGTCTGGGACCAGTCCAAACCGGACCGGACCACCCAAGTTAGTCGGGTCCAGTCATCGACACCAATCAGGACGGGCCAGTCTGGTCCTGCCTCCAAGACTTGACCGGTCGGACTATTCGGAACCCTGGTTGATATCGCTACCTTCCACTTCCACCAAACCAGCCACAATCTCAACAATCCCGAAGAAAGATGCACAGTGCAGGCCACTCAAGCGGAAGGGTTTACTGAAATCGATATCATAGGAATTTCCTTGCTGGGATTCTAGGAGGACTTTGGTGGATATGTGGCGATTGTAGTCGTCAAACAGCTTCAATGCAAGCAGCCTCGCGCAATCCGAAAGGTCCCTTCTTGCGTGCACTCCCCAGTAAAGGGAGCAATATTCAAGAAAAGGCTGGCCTTGAAGATCGGAAGAGGCCCCCGCCGAAAGAGCCCTGACCTGGTGCGAACTCAGAGAATGTGCGGTCTTTCGGTTACAAATATTCGAGTGTGTGGAGACTGTTGGAGGAGTTGACCCAACGAATTGAGAAGCTTGACCCGGTGTTCTGCTGCACATTCATCGAAAGCGTCAATACATGTAAAGGCGCGCTTTCTGCTAGATTTGCAGCATTCTCAGAATATCGGAAATTTGCAGCCCCTGTCCCCCAATAGCATTTTTCTGGTCGTTGTATGTTTCTGATATCTCCTCCCGGATCCCCTCTAGTCCGAAAACCTGCTGCTTTAGCAGTGAGCCTAGTACGCCCGTGGGGGACTACTCGCTTCGGCCGACGAAGTCAAAATAAAAGCATGTAACCGCGACATTTCGCCCTGCCTGATTACACAAGTTGTCTATTACTGTGGAGCTAATATCTCAGCTTGTCAGCACCTGCTATTTTTCTTCCGCTCATTGAAGTTCATTCGTGTTACTTAATGTAAATTTTGCCAACACCTGGATTTCCATAGCAAAACAGGACTGCGTTATCGGATTTGCCATACTCGCTAACCGAAGACCGGGCTCTAAACTCCTCCGTTTGTAAAACCCATTCTCTTACACTTTCGATCCTGCGTCCCGGGTGCCCTGATGGCGCAACTTAGGGTCCATTGGGGAGCCAAGCGAGGATATTGGGTCGGTCATCGGCAACAGGAGGGTTTGTGCAGGAGGTGGTGATGTAATTCGGGTTGAAAGAGTTGGAATAGTTGTAATTATTACTAAATTTTGGGACATTTTCTGCTCTTTTCTGCTTAGGATATTGCACGAGTCGAGTGATGGATGATGGAGTCGGCCGACTTCTGGAATTCCCTGCGCTGAAAAAAGAGGGGTTTTTGTGCAACCTTGAGGGTGCACCGGAACCCTAGTACAGTCTTTACCGTACCAATGCCAAAACTAAGCGGGCGACGAAGAGGAGTATTTGGTGGGCAAAAAAGTAAATCGTCGAGGTTAGGGTTACAAAAAATTACATATGATCGATCGCCGTGTGTCGCCCGCCCAGTTTCATCCTTGGTACGGTGATGCATGGATCAACGTCCGCTCATTTGCGCCGCCAATCCCCTGCTTTTGCCGCATCTGTCTAGGAAATTCTACATTTATTTGAGCGCTCTCCTGGCTTGCGATTTAACATAGATCATGCTCTGCGATGAAAGAACACATTTAGCCGAATTGGCTAAAGTACGGGGGCAAAAAGATTCGTCCGATACTGGTTTCAGGGCCAAATTTGACATTTTCAAACCGACAATTCCCAACACTGTGTGCATGGAAACACTTCAAATCGATCCTCCAGCTAGAGAATCACAATCTATTCAAACCTCTAGAAGTAGAAGTACAAGGAATCAAAGCTGCTTCCATTGTTCATGATTTCATCAGCCGGTGTGAAAGTGACCTAGATTTTTGTATGTGGCTCCATACAAAAAGGTACATGACAACCAATGCCTTTCTACTTAAACAACCATTTCTCCATCCCTTTGTGATATTTAAGAGTTTTGTAACCCTTGTTATATTATCTACGGGTTTTCTGGTGCACACCCAAATTTTTGTGGATTCTCATAAAGATTGTGGCCTGGGGGAGGGTGGCGAAGTCGTCTACTTTTGGTGTAAAATGGGCATCGGATGAATCTTTTTGCCCTAGTACTTTAGCTTGACATATGCCCCTACATCGAGCCTCACGAATAAATTAATCGGTAAACACACAGATCACGGAATGGTTCCGAATGTCTATTGAGCTGGGGGATCTTCCTGCCACCTTGTACTGTACCGTACCAGGTTATGCGAAGATGCCATTTATGTCGACACTGTGTATGGTAGATTGCTGCAGTACTGTACAGTACACCTGCCATAATTTAACCGATGTGCCAATGGACTGAGGAGTGCGTTTGAAGAAGAACCTCCGACGGCTAACTGAATAGCCTTCTGTCAGGACATATGATAGTTAAGGTCCACTATTTGCCCGACTAATAAAGCGATACAGCTGAGTAAACCTCAGGTAAACCTCGAAAGAAATTACCCTTCGTAGATGAACACCCTTCGCGTACTATACTTTAAAATATGCAAACCCACGATTAACACGATACGGCACAAGAAAAGCGTAACCCTGGTGCATTCTATTCACATGCACTGTTGCAACCTGAGCGTTATCATCTCCGAGCACTTAGGAGCTGTTTGGGGCGGCTTAGTTCGGCGGTCCTGGCAATTTCATTTTCTTTCCAATCTTTTTTTCTGCTGTCAGATCTTGGACCGTTTGGCGCAATGGATTTTCAAACCACGGTTGATAACTTTACCCCAACTAAGGTTCCATAACTATTGCTTGAATGACGATTCGCCAAATTTTCAAGTGGCGTTGGGCCAAACAGCCTATTAGTTATCACCACTCTTCCCTCGCCCGTTTCCTTATCCTATCAAACCCTCTCTCGCCTAAGTTCAGGGTTCGAACACGCAGCTCGCGCGGGGTACCATATGACACAATATGATACAGTACAGTAGCCTTGGGTAAGTTTGCCGTGAGCCAGATTGATGTAAAAATATATTTCGAGTCAATGGGCTATCTGTGTGTTAGATGCGGTGTCAATGTTGAGGCTCTTTTCCGGACACACAGACAACTTGTGCCTTTTGCTGACAATGAATCTGGGGAGCTGCCTTGCTTGCGTTGGGGCCAGCGATCTCCTGCCGTATTCAGCCAAGGATTCATGCCATTCGGCCCAGGATTTGTGGATGGGGCCACCCTTCAGCCAACAAGAAAACTAATCAGATAACGGAAGTAACCCCGGAAAATAGTTCCTCCATCCCGATCAGTTCCGGCTGATGATACCCTGACGAAGCACCTATCCTAATCTCTGGAGTGCCTCCTGCTAACGCCACAAGTTCTCAGACTACAGATTATGATAGCATTCCCTCTTCACTCCACGCTAGACTCCTTCTTGCTGGGCCGCCCTAATATATGTCTCTGAGGCTGTTTGGATACAACGGTTCCATTCCGTTGCCCCATACAAGTGACCGTTTCCCTTCGGTTCTGAAATTCTGAAACAACCGTTTCTGCAGGTCATAGCCATAAGACGGAATGGTTGCCTCCCCCATTTTTGCCAAACAGGCTGAAAGCGGTTTACAGCATACAAGTAGTAAGCAAGTACTGTACATTTCAGAAATATCGTAAGGAACTTTCTTCAGAATGTCCGCCTCCAGAGTACTGTCCATTGCATCGGCAGTTGTCCCTGGCCAACCTACTATGAAGTTCTGAATCGCGACGGCTGATCAGCAAACGACGGACGATGAACCGGCTGGCGCCCGGCGAAACGAAACGCCAAGATTAAAGCAACACGAGAGACCGATCGCCAACTCACGGCTTAGCGAGGGGAACTTTATTTCTATTCAACTGCTCGCTCTCGCTCACAACTCCACGATTCTCGCTAGTCTACTAACTAAACTAACTAGCGGTCAAGACGGGAGTATAGATAAAACAACAGCGGGGCCCCCATTCTGTCCTTCTATCCTTCAGTCGATCACCGCATAGGTCCATTCTCTTCCACGCATGTTCCCCTCTCATTTCCGCAGAACTCTCATGCTAGCAAAGGGAAAAGAACAAATGTTACAAGGAAAACTTCTTCATGCTCCATAGCCTCCGCGCATCCGACTCTCCCTCCCATATCCTTCCAGCACTGCACCAGTCTCAAAACGCATATCCGAAGAGTTTGTTAGAGAGATAACGGAGGCTGCATCTGTGCTAAAGATGCCGACCAACATCAAGGATTTCCACTTTCCTCCCGGCCGAGGTATCGATACAAAGCGCATACCCGGAGTTGTTGTGTGATCGGTAGCGGAATAGACTATGCGCGTACCCGGTAGGCTGAGCATGCCGAGCCGCACCGAACGCTTTCAACAAGATATCTAATAATAACACCCCTTTTGGAACTTATCGATACACTTGTCACCCTCTTAGCAAGACGCCTTTTGGGCTTAGGCGGAATGTGCGGTCTTCCGGTCACGAACATTCGAGTCAGGGGAGACTGTGGGGGGAGTTCACTTACCCAAGTGAGCAGCTTACCCGAGTGTTGTGCCGCGCATTTGTCTGGACCATCAATGCATATAAACACCTGCCCCTTGGAACAAGTATTCTGTAGCATTGTTGGGGTCGTGGGAATTTGCAGTCCCTCTCCCCCCCTACCGGCATTCCTTCAGTCTTTGTATGCCCACGATATCTCCTCCGGGAACTCCCCCAGTCTGAAAACCAATTGTTTCAGCGGCTACCAACATGCTTACGGGGGCTACTCCTTGCGGCGATGTCAAAATGAAAACATGCGACGGTTGTCTCCTACCGTGGTCGTACAAGTTGTCTATCACCAAGGAGACATGATAGCATCGCCGCTTGTCAGCATTGCCATTTTTCTACCCCTCACAGTTCATTCTGCTTCCCAAATAAATGTTTTCTCAACACCCGAGTCCCTATATCAAACCAAATCTGCCTTATCGGATTCACCTCCCTCACTACCGGTGTGCCAGCTCCTAAGCTTCTCAGTTTGTGAAAGCCATCCACCTACATTTTCGACTCTGCGGTCCCGAATGTCCTTATGGCCTAGCTTAGGATCCAGTGGTGATGGCCAGGCTAGGATCTTAGCTCGTTCATCGGTGACTGTAGAGTTAATAATGTTGATTGTGTTCAAAGAGCCGATATTATGGCTCAAGGGTTGCGACACTTCCGGCTCTTTGCTCCTCAATATATTGTACTGTACTTGTAGATGGTGGATGTTAGTTGGCAATTGAAATTCCTCGGGGGCTGAAAAAAGAAGCAGGGTCTTCGGTACGAGAAGAACTTCATGGACCCTCCGATTAATCTCCCTGACTTATTTCCAACGTTACCAATACCCAGCTTTTGCATATTTCCCACGGCAGTAGCAGGGGTCCCTCGTTTCTTTTTAAGTATCAGCTTATCCCGTGCTTCGTTGCAAATCTCCCGCGGTCATGCGACAACACCCTAGAGCACCCGTGGCGGAATCAGCCGGCTTAACATAATGTGGTGTTATACAAGTACTGCACATCAAGTCTGATGAGCGAATCTACTGATAAACACACATATCGCCCAACTAAAAGAATCACAGCATATTTCGTGATGCGATCCTGGTAGATGTTAGAAAGAGACCCCCCGGCAACCTTGGACAACAATAGGTTGTGCATAGATAGGGGCCGTACCCTCTGATATATAATGTCAGAATAACGCTTAGTTCTACTCTCGAGAGCTAGAAAGGGAAAAATGAAATTAATGAAAAATTGAAAATAAAAAAGTGAGCAGCAAATATACAAAGAGGATTTACTATTGGATCATATTATAGAAGGCTCAAAACCAGGAAACAAGAGTGCGATCACAACAGGCCCCAAGAACAGCAAAATGTGGGAGAACAGTAGACTATCTGCCCCCTCTGCTGACTAAGGAATACTAGAAGACATATCCCTCCATCTGGCAACACCGAAAAACTCCCCAAACCAAAAAGAACTCTAAAGAAACACACTAAACAGACAAATCCCAATCCCTAACGGTCCCAAGAAATCTAGAACCATCCTGGTGGCTCGTGATCCTAAACCTATGCACTGCTAGTATGCTAACCCCTGTATGTCTAAGGACAGAGGTTGTGAAAGAAACGTTGTGGAACAAAATACCCACCCGATGCTCAATGTCTAATTACAATGGATAACTTACCAACGAAACCAAAAATCATTACACTATACCGCTATTATACCCAATTTACGCACACCACTTTTTTTACGGTATATCTCCGAGCCACATATCCACATATCCGCAAATCAGTGCAAGTGCAGATCCACAAAAAACTACAGCCTTATGCCGAATAAGCAATCGAACATGTACAACGAGAAAACAAGAATCTGAGCAGATACCGTATGGAAATTTTGGGTCATAGTGAAGGACCCGCAGGCCGTAGAAGCGCCACCACCGCTGTGTGGCCATGCCGAGTAGCCATGCGGAGTGGGGTTTGACCAAACTCATCAGGTTTACCTGGGTCGACGTCTCTTCCGAGTAGAATTTCAACCACTCCCGTGTACCCATTCCCCGCAGCATACGAAAGGGGCGTTCTGCCGTCGTTATCTTGCTTGTCAGGGCTAACCTCATGCCGTTGGAGAAGCATATTCACGACTCCCTCGTGGCCATTCCAAGCGGCGCACAATAGCGGTGTCCGGCCGTCGATATCGGGCTTGTCGGGATTGACCTCGCGCCGTGCGAGAAGCATTTTCACCACGCCCTCGCGTCCATACAAAGCGGCACACCGGAGGGGTGTTCGGCCGTCATTATCTGGCTTGTCCGGGTTGACCTCGTCCAGTTCTAGTAGCGCCTCCACTACTTCGACATGCCCACGAGCAGCGGCAAACAAGAGCGGTGTTTGGCCATTGCCAGCTGGTCTGTCGGGGTCGACCCCGCCCTGGTCAACAAGCATTTTCACCACTCGCTCGTGCCCATTTGAAGCGGCACAGAATAGTGGAGTTCGGCCGTCATTAGCTGGTTTTTCGGGGTTGACCTCACCCCATTGGAGAAGTATTTTCACCACTCCATCGTGCCCATTGAAAGCAGCACACCAGAGTGGTGTTCGGCCGCCGTTATCTGACTGATCGGGTTTGACTTCGTCCCGTTCGAGAAGTATTTTTACCACTGCATCGTGCCCATTCCTAGCGGCACACCAGAGTGGCGTTCGGCTGTCGTTATCTGACTGATCGGGGTTCACCTCGTTCCGTTGGAGAAGTATTTTTACCACTCTCTCGTGCCCATTGAAAGCAGCAAACCAGAGCGATGTTCGGCCGCCGTGATCTGACTGATCGGGTTTGACTTCGTCTCGTTCGAGAAGTATTTTCACCACTCCATCGTGCCCATGCTGAGCAGCACACCAGAGCGGTATTTGGCCGTAGTTATCTGAAACATCGGGTTTAACCTCGTCCCGTTCAAGTAGCATTCGCACCACTCTCTCGTGCCCACGCCAAGCAGCACACCAGAGCGGTGTTCGGCCGCCGTTATCTGATTGATCGGGTTTGACTTCGTCTCGTTCGAGAAGTATTTTTACCACTGCATCGTGCCCATTATCAGCAGCACACGAGAGCGGTGTTCGGCCATCATTATCTGACTGATCGGGTTTGACTTCATCCAGTTGGAGAAGTATTTTCACCACTCCTTCGTGCCCATCGAAAGCGGCACACCAGAGTGGCGTTCGGCCGCAGTTATTTGACTTGTCAGGGTTGACCTCGTCCCGTTTGAGAAGTATTTTCACCACTGCATCGTGCCCATTCCTAGCGGCACACCAGAGCGGTGTTGTGCCATCGTTTTCTGACTGATCGGGTTTGACTTCATCCCGTTCGAGAAGCATTTTCACCACTCCACCGTGCCCATTCCCAGCAGCACACCAGAGCGGTGTTCGGCCGTAGTTATCTGGCTGATCGGGTTTGACTTCATCCCGCTGGAGAAGTATTTTCACCACTCCTTCGTGCCCATCGAAAGCGGCGCACCAGAGTGGCGTTCGGCCGCTGTTATTTGACTTGTCAGGGTTGACCTCGTCCCGTTCGAGAAGTATTTTCACCACTGCATCGTGCCCATTCCCAGCAGCACACCAGAGCGGTGTTCGGCCGTAGTTATCTGACTGATCGGGGTTGACCTCATCCCGTTCGAGAAGTATTTTCACCACTCCCTCGTTCCCATTCCAAGCGGCAACACAAAGTGGTGTCTCGCCGTCCTCCCCTGGTTTGTCGGGGCTAATATCACCGTGTCTTAGCAGCATTTCAACTACTCGCTCGTGTCCATTGAGAGCCGCCCACACAAGAGGTGTATTGTCCACACAGTCCCTTTGGTTAATATCACAACCTTCCACTTCTATGAACCCAGCTACAATCCCATCAATCCCGAAGTAAGATGAACAATGCAGGCCACTAAAGAGGTAGGGTTTATTAAAACTAATATCATAGGAAGTGTCTGGCTGAGATTCTAAGAGGACTTTGGTGGATATGTGGTGGTGATTGCAGTCGTCAAACAGCATGAATGCAAGCTGCCTCGCGCAATCTGAAAGGTCCCTTCTTGCGTGCACTCCCCAGTAAAGGGAAGAATATTCAAGAAACGGTTGGCCTTGAAGATCGGGAGAGATCACCGTCGAAAGAACTCTGACCTGTTGCGAATTGAGATAACTCAAGCAGGTCTCAGCCATCGTAGAGTGAACTTTGCCAAAATTATCGGGATGAGCCAGGAGGTACTCTTTAAGGGTAAAATGGATCAACCGGACCGTGGAAGCTTCCTTGTCTACGGTGACAAGTCCTTGACAACAGGTGAGCAATGTTCCTATTGATGGAACATCGTCGGGATGGAGATTCAGTGACCCTATTTCGACTGCTAGGGCGTGACACAATTCATCCGTCTTCAAGGGCCGCTCCGCGTGCGAGATCCACATCAGAGCCGCCATCCCAAGCTCCGCTTTGCCCCCGCCCTGTCTCTTTACCCGATATATGGTTTCACCATAAGCACTCTCCAACCCCAAGCCGTCGGTAATTGCGTTTAGTTTCTGCCGCCTGCGACGGGCTGTGGCTTCTTGTAGGATCGCATCGACATTCAGTGAGACCAACAGGAATCTAGATATGTATCTGTTAGTAGATAACTTGAGATGGATTCTGAGGTGTTGTTGCTCCTACATACATTTCAGAAATATCGCTAGGAATTTTTTCCAGGATGTCTGCCTCCAGAGCACTGTCCATCGCATCTGATGTTGTGTCCGTCGCCAGCCTGCTATGAAGATATGTGATGATATCATCCCTCTTGGGATTTATGGATATACTTGTGACTCTTTCACCAAGGCGCGCCCCGATTTCAGGCAAAACGTGGGCTCTTCCAGTTACTAATATTCGAGTACCCGGAGACCGATGGAGGAGTTGACCCAATGAATCGAGAACCTTGACCATGTGTTCTGCTGCGCATTCATCGAGAGCGTCAATGCATATGAACGCGCGCTTTCCGGCGGAGGTAGTCTGCAGCATGTTCAAAATATCCGAAATTTGCAGTCCCTGCCCACCGACCGCTTTTTTTCGGTCTTCATATGCCTTCAATATCTCCTTCGGGATCTCCTCGAGTCCAAATACCATCTGTTTTAACAGGGAGCCCAGAAACCTTGTGGGCAGCTGCTCGTTTTGCGAGGCGAAGTCGAAATAAAAGCATGCAATAGTGGCATTTTGACCTGTAGCCTGACTGCACAAATGGTCCACTACCACGGAGCTACCGTCACCACTTGTCAGCACTTGCCCTTTTCTTTCACTACTCGAGGTTCACTCATATTACCTAATGTAAGTTTTGCCAACTCCCGGACCTCCGTAGCAAAACAAAACTGGCTTATCGGGTTCGGCTCTCCCACTACAGCTACCGGCATACCAGCTCTTAAACTCCTCGGTTTGTAAAACCCATTCCCCTATACTTTCGACTCTGCGCTCCCGGACGTCCTGATGGCGTATCTTAGGATCTAGTGGGGATAGCCAGGCTAGAATATTCGATCTGTCATCGGTAACGGTAGGATTGATGTAAGTCGTGTTGAAGGAGCCATAAATATTATCGGAGCCGTAATTATTATTGAATGATTGGGACATTTTGTGTTCTTTTCTGCTTAAGATATTGCAGGAGCGGATGATGGATGGAGTCGGTTGACCATAGGAATTCCTGGTGGCGGAAAACTCAATATCTTTTATTCAACTATAAAGTTTGGAGCGACTACCCATAAGAAAGCGGGGTTTTTTGTGGAACCCGACGGAGACAGCGGGGCTCTCCGATTGGTATCCTCAATTCATGAGAAAAACATGATATTCTGCTTTTGCCTACTGCATTAGTACTCGAGTATTGTAGCACAACATCGCCCACACATTTAGGCACCACCCCATCCTGCGGCCCAACACAATTTTATATTTTTGCACTTAAGGGGGATATCTGTAATACACATGAGCTCCTACAGTGATCTTTGTCAGCCTAACATATGCAAGTACTCGTACATTGAGCCCCGCTGTGGGAAAAGTGGAGTTCACGTTCGTGGTCTGGAACACAGCGGCGCATTGTAAAATCTCCGCTTTCCCAACCCATTACTCCTCTGAGACAAAAATGCCTTTCTCTAATAATGGTGGAAGACAAGAGTTTACCACTTCGGAGAGTATGTTAACATGTATTGTAATAAGTTTCATAGGTATAGGTGGAGTCACTCGCTCTTAAGAAGCAATATTTTGTCGGTGGTTTGTGGTTGCCGAACCGCTAGTGTGAACTCCACCTTTTCCCACGACTAAGCTTTATGAATGAATCAACCCAAAATACCGGTACTCGAGTACATACGCAGGTATAGTTCCTAAGTTTTGTATGTTCCACAGGGGGTAAGGGCAGCAAACCTCGCCTGTGGAACCTACAAAACTTGGGCACTGTATCTCCGTAGAGACATTTAGCCCGGGGGTTGAAAGAGCTTTTGGTGAGTGCCAAGTTTCTAGTTGATCTGTCAGTTTTGTATGGGAAAAAGGGTTACACACCAAAGCTACTTACCCGGTTTTCAGCCCCGGGACTGAACGCTTATCATGTCCAAATTTTCTTTCGTCAACGGACGACCTAAACTGTCGCCCGATCCCGGTCTGCATGTCTCACCAGTCCATAGGATAATGTCTTTCACGCCACAGCGAGCTCCCGGCATACGGAGCCATCCACCCAAATAACGAGAAAACCTATTCAATACCAGCGAAACTCGGACCCTCCCTACAGAATATCATACCATCCAAGTTTTTTTATCCCAGCAAAAACGCAATGTTTCACCCACTGCCAAGAAAATTAAACGAAAGATCTTCTGTTTAGGAATATGCCTATGTACTGTAGGAATCCTTGCAAGCTGTGCTAATGGTGCTTATTACCTTGCTTGGTACAAGTACTATAAGAAACCAGTTTTTCAGATAAATTTCATTTCTCTACCAACTAGCTTTTAAAGCAAAAAACAATACCAAAAAATACATCTAGGTCTCGCTTATTTTTAAAGAAATATTTTAATTTTTTAGGAATTTTTGTGATGGCGTTTTCTCGCCTAAAAGTTGAAATATTATTTTCTTGGCTGTGGGTGAAACATTGTGCTTTCGCTGGGATAAAAAAACTTGGATGGGTATTCTGTAGGGAGGGTCCGAGTTTCGCTGGTATTGAACAGGTCTGAGTGGGATGGCGCCACCAATAAGCCTGAGAATTAACCGGACAACGGAAGTGGCCCGGAAAATAGTTTCTCCATCCCGATGTTTCAAGATAACCCTCGCGGACGGAGCACCCATCCCCATCTTCGGAGCGCCCCTGCCCCTGCCGATGTCGCAAGCTCTCTGACCGCAGGTTAGCATTCCCTCTTCACTCCACATTAGCCTCCTGCTTACTATCTGGTCCTAATCTATGTCTGAGAGCCTGTTTGGATAAAGCGGTTTCGCTCCATTGCCCCATACAAATGACCGTTCCCCTTCCCCTCCGGGCTTCTGAAATCACCATTTCTACAGGTAAAATAGCCACAAAACGGGATGGTTGCCCCCCCTCCATTTTTTTCCGAACGGGTTATAAGCGATTTTCACCATACATGCAGTTAAAATAAGTACTTTAAATTTCCGAAATCTTGTTAAGAACATTCTTCAGGATATCCGCCTACAGAGTACTATTTATCGCCTTGAGAGTTGTGTCCGTGGCTAACCTGCTATGAAGATATCTAATAATATCACCCCTCTTGGAACTTATGGACACACTTATCACGCTCCCCGCTGATGAAAATGGTGCTGCTCGCCATACTCTCACGATACTTCCTTTGTTCAGATAGCTTCCGGGAGCGCGCTTGATTGTGGCTTCGGATATGCGCTGAGGATCCGGGAATATGTAAAGTAAAACTCAAGATTATCTGCGCAGAAGGGGGATAAAATAACGGAGGAGAAAGTCTTTATCTTGATTGTATCGTCGCACTCAGGGGGGAAACTAACGTCCTTAAATACATAACTCAGAAAACTTTTACATTCTAAATTCTTCCTTTACTCGACTCTCTTTTCCCACGACAACATTCACTGCGTCTCATCTCTGTCCGTCCAACCCCCCTGACCTCTTCAAGTCTATTCTCTCCATTTCCTCCGCTTCACCTCTCTTCCATTCCTAACGCTTCTTCTCTTCTTTCTCACTTCTTCAATGCGCGTCCAGCTCCTACTTCGTTCTCTCTTTTCCAGATTATTCGTGTTTGTCCTTTATGCGAGAGGTGATGGATTCCAGAGATGTAGTTGGTGTTCTTGAGAAGTCCAGATTCTGCTATCAATCAAAGCGCCGGTGATTCACAATAATATGGCTCAGGCATCGGGTATAGGTTTGTATTCGGGCATGTGCTGAGCATTCAGGCATAGGTTTGTCTTTGGAGACTCGCTTTGGCTTCCGGCATACGATTCGGCTTTGGGCGTGTGGTTTGTACGTTCGGGAAAGCATTGAGAACGCGGAAATGCGCGATAGCTTTGGGATCGTGCGGCTTTCGGGAAAGCCGAGAGAAAAGCGGAAGTACTGTAGGAAAGAACTGGAAGCCCGGAGGTGGAAAAGTGTTTGTTTCCTTTTAGTTAGCCCGGAGTGCTCACGGGGGAGGGGGAGGTTCACCTGGAGTACTAGTAGTGTGGTGCCTCATGGATGGATATGAGGTCTTTGAGGATATGTGCTCCCGCGATCGCCCTTAGTTAGTCAGTCAGAGAGAGAGCACCGAGATCGCGGACCCGTCACCGAGCGTGAGCCCGAGGTTGTTGTTAGTGAAAAGATTTTCCCCGCCCCTGAGTGGGCGATCTTTTTGGTTGTAAGTTGCTTGGCATTTTCGTTTCGCTTCGTTTCACCGTTCGTCACTCGCCTTGTATCACTTCGCCGTGATAGTAAAAAGTAAATAAAGTATATTTAAATAAATAACCAAAAAAAGAGTCCTGAATCGCAAGTTGTATAAAAAGTGAGAGTATTCGTAGTAGTTTTTCTGCTTATCTTCCTAAGATCACACATAGACTACTATCTTTTATATCAGGTATTTCCGACCTGATGGATATCCGTTCCAACCACTCAATCTACCCATTCCAGCTATCCTACGACATTCCGCCCTGTCCACTCCATTCCATCAGATCCATTCCATTCTTCCAGCTTCATTCCAGGCAATCCGTATATCCCAATCATTCTGCCCAACTCCGAATTCCCACATTCCATTTCAGAGCTTATCCGGAAACTTACCAGCCATTGCTTGCAACAGCCATGTATCGTTTTCACCGTCGAAGTCTAAAACCCGCAAGACGCCTTTTCGATTCCCGGTAGACGCGCGGCCTTCCGGTCACGAATATCCGAGTGCCGGGAGACTGTTGGAGCATTATCATTTACCGAATCGAGCAGCTCACCCCAGTGTTCTGCCGCGCATTTGCCTGGGCTATCGGTGCATATAAACACGCGCTTTTTGGAGCAGGTATTCCCTAACATTATTGGAGTGGGGGGGATTTGCCGTCCCTGCCCCCCAATGGCATTCTCTTGGTTCTTGTATTTTACTCTCTCGCTACCTCCTTCGGGATCCTCAAGTCAAAATAACCAACTGTTTCAGGAGGCTGCCCAACATAATCATAGGGGACTGCTCCTTTCCGGCGGCAAAGTCAAAATAAAAACATGCGACGGTGGCACTGCCTCCTCCAGCCTGGGCACATGGGTGTCTATCACCAAAGAGCTAGCATCGCCAGTTGTCAGCATTGCCATTTTTCCACCCATTAGGGTTCGTCCTCCTTACCAGATAAATGTTTTCCCAACACCCGGGTCCCCAGGGCAAAACGAAACCACTTTACCAGACTTAGCTCCTTCACCACTCGTGTACCAACACCTAAACTCCAGAGTTTGTAAAAGCCATCCACCTACATTTTCGACTCTACGGTCCCGAATGGCTTGACGTAGCTTAGAATCTGTTGTGATAGCTACGCTGGGATACTAGGTAGCTCGTTGGCGACATTAAGGTTGATAATGTTGGAGGTATTCAAACGGCCGATACAATGGCTGAATAGTGGGGACGTTTTCGGTTTTTTTTTGCTGCTCGTGGTGTCGTAGATGATTGATGATGGAGTTAGTGGGCTATTGAAATTCCTAGGCGGCTGAAAAAAAGCGAGATTTCCTGTGGAATCTGATGGACCCTCCTATTAACCTCCGCAACTTACTGCCCACGTTATGGATGCACTGCTTTTGCATACTTTATCGGTAGCAAGGGGTCCCACATGTATTTAAGTATCGCCTAACTAAAAGAATTACAGCATATTTCGTGATGCGATACCGGCAAAGAGGCCCCCGTGGCAACCTTGGACAATAACAGGCTCTGCACCGATCGAAATCGTGGCCTTTGATAGATATACCGGTATCAAAACCCGCGAGTGCGGACCGGTGCTGTTAGAGCATGAAGCAGCGTGGTATCATTGTACGATAGGTTGCGACATTTACCGTAACCTACCCCCCAATACCGGTAGAGTCGTTTGATGCAGCACCGTTGGTGAAGTTCTCCCCAATAGAGAGGTATTATATGTGCTTCACAGAACGCCCGCCCAAAACCCCAGAGCATTTTCTGCTAATACCACAAACGCTCCGACATACTGTGGGTCAGAAATCCCGTTTTGCCTCAAACAATGACAATGTGGGAAATAAGGGTAACGCACGGGTAGACGATATAGCAAGCGAATTCACGTGGAACTTAGGTACTCTGTAGGAAGGATATGAAATGTAACTTCGAAGACTTGCACCTCATTCTTTCTGCTCGTTCGCTCACACTTAAAACTTAACAAACGGTAAAGGTAGGTGTATATTATTATGCAAAATACAAATAACACATTCTGATCCTTCCGTGGATCACCACACCTATCTTAGTATTTCCCCACATGACTTATCCCTCCGTACCCTCCCCTGATTTCGAAAGAAAAATATATCTGTAAAATCTATTGTTGAACAATCTCCCGTATCCGTACCATCTTCATGTCTCTTGAAAGATCCTTCGCACTTGCCTCAGCGCAGCGAAGCCAAGTACATCAGTGCAACATACATTATCCAAACGACACTCTATGTCATCCGAACAAGGCTCAAGTCTACACTCGAGGGAAGAGAAGGAGAAATAAAATTAAAAATGAATAATGAAAAAATAAACCAAGTGTATTTCTAACAAGAAAATAAGTATAGAAGGAAAAATGATAAAAGCCCCGTGCAACACTGGGGAACCCCGGGGTGCAGAAATACGACGACCGGTGTGTGGCCTTGCCGAGTACCCAGTCGGCGTGGTGGTTGACCGTTGTCGTCTGGTTCACTGGGGTCGATGTGGTCCCTTCCGGGAAGTGTTTTCACGACTCCCGAGTGTCCATCTCCCCATCTCCGGTAGCACGCGAGAGCGACGTCCGGGTGTCCTAATGGGGCCTAACAAGGTTCGCATTATCCCGTTCAAGTAGCATTTGCACTACTCCCAGGTGCTCATTCCAAGCGGCAGCCCAAAGTGGTGCTCGGCCGTGGTTTTGTGGGTTGCTGGTGCGGGCCGCATCACGTTCGAGAAGAACCTCCACCGCTCCCTCGTGCCCATTGTGGGCGGCATGCCAGAGCGGTGTTCGGCCGCCGTTGTCTGGAATATCGGGGTGAACCTCACCCCTTTCGAGTAGGATTTTGACCACCTCCGAATGCCCATTTGAAGCGGCACAGGAGAGTGGTGTTTTCCCGACGTTATCTGGCTTGTCTAGATGGGCCCCGGCCAGTTCAAGAAGGATTTTCACGACTCCCGCGTGTCCATTCCGAGCGGCACACCAGAGTGGGGTTTGATCGTCGATATTAGCCTTGTTGGGGTTAACATCGTGCCGTTTGAAAAGCATTTTTACCACTCCCTCGTGCCCGTTATGTGCAGCACACAAGAGTGGTGTTCTGCCGTCGTTACCTGACTGATCGGGATTGACCTCGTCCCGTTGGAGAAGAATTTTCACCACTCCCTCATGCCCGCCATACGCAGCACACCAGAGCGGTGTTAGGCCGTCGTCATCCGGCCTAGCGGGGTTGACTTCGTCCTGTGCAAGAAGTATTTCCACCACTCCCTCGCTCCCATTCTTAGCAGCGCACCAGAGTGGCGTTCGGCTATTATTATCTACCTTGTCGGGTTTGACCTCGTCCCTCTGGAGAAGTAGTTTCACCACTTCCTTATGCCCATTATAAGCAGCACACCAGAGCGGTGTTCGACCGTCGTTATTTGACCAATAGGGTTTGACTTCGTCCCGTTGCAGAAGGACTTTCACCACTCCCTCGTGCCCATTCCAAGCAGCATTCAAGAGCGGTGTTTCGCCTTTGTTACCTGGTCTATCGGGGCTGACCTCGTTTCGTAGGAGAAGCATTTTCACCACTGCCTCGTGCCCGTTATACGCAGCATACCAGAGCGATGTTCGGCCGTCGTTATCTGACTGATCGGGTTTGACCTCGTCACGTTCGAGTAGCATTTTGATCACTCCCTCGTGCCCATTCCAAGCAGCCCCAAAGAGGGGTGTTCGGCCTTCGTTATCTGACTGATCGGGGTTGACCTCGTCCCGTTTGAAAAGCATTTTCACCACTCCCTCGTGCCCGTTATAAGCAGCACAAAAGAGCGGTGTTTCGCCTTTGTTATCTGAGTGATCGGGGTTGACCTCGCGTCGTTGGAGAAGGATTTCCACCACTCCCCCGTGCCCGTCATAAGCAGCATACCAGAGCGGTGTTCGGCCGACGTCATCCGGCTTATCGGGATTGACCTCGTCTTGTTGAAGAAGTATTTCCACCACTCCCTCGTTCCCATTCTTAGCAGCCCACCACAGTGGTGTTCGGCCGTCGTTACATGGCCTATCGGGGTTGACTTCGGCCCGTTGGAGAAGAATTTTCACCACTCCCTCGTGCCCACTCCAAGCAGCAGCTAAGAGCGGTGTATGGCCGTCGATATCTGGCGTGTCAGGGTTGACCTCGTCCCGTTCGAGAAGCATTTTCACCACTCCCTCGTGCCCTTTCCAAGCGGCAAGGCACAGAGGTGTTTGGCCTTCCTCTCCAGGTTTGTCGGGGCCAATATCTCCCTCTCTTAACAGGATCTCAACTACTCGCCCGTGTCCCTTAAGAGCCGCCCACGCGAGAGGTGTATTGTCCACACAGTCCCTTTGGTTGATATCACAACCTTCCATTTCTATGAAACCAGCTACGATCTCTGTAATCCCGAAGAAAGATGCACAATGCAGGCCACTAAAGAGAAAGGGTTTATTAAAATCGATATCATTGGAAGTGTCTGGCTGGGATTCTAAGAGGACTTTGGTGGATATGTGGTGATTGTAATCGTCAAACAGCTTCAATGCAAGCAGCCTCGCGCAATCTGAAAGGTCTCTCCTTGCGTGCACTCCCCAATAAAGGGAAGAATATTCGAGAAAAGGTTGGCCTTGAAGATCGGGGGAGGTCCACGAAAGAGCTCTGACCTGTTGCGAATTCAGATAACTGAGGCAGGTCTCAGCCATCGTAGAGTGAACTTTGCCAAAAATATCGGGATGGGCCAGGAGGTACTCTTTAAGGGTAAAATGGATTAAGCGGACCGTGGAAGCTTCCTTGTCTACGGTGACAAGTCCTTGACAACAGGTGAGCAATGTTCCTATTGATGGAACATCGTCGGGATGGAGATTTGGTGACCCGATTTCGACCGCCAGGGCGTGACACAAGTCATCAGTCTTCAAGGGCCGCTCCGCGTGCGAGATCCACATCAGCGCGGCCATCCCAAGCTCCGCTTTGCCCCCGCCCTGTCTCTTTATCCGAGATAGGGTTTCACCATAAACGCTCTCCAACCCCAAGCCAGTTGTAATTGCATTTAGTTTCTGCCGGCGGCGACGGGCTGTGGCTTCTTGCAGGATCGCATCGACACTCAGTGAGACCAACAGGAATCTAGATATATATCTGTTAGTAGATATCTCGAGATGGGTTCTGGATTGCTGTTGCTTCTACATACATCTCCGAAATATCGCTAGGAATTTTCTCCAGGATATCCGCCTCCAGAGAACTGTCCATCGCATCTGATGTTGTGTCCGTCGCCAGCCTGCTATTGAGATATGTGATGATATCATCTCTCTTGGGGCTTATGGATATACTTGTCACACTTTCACCAAGGCGCGCTCTGATTTCAGGTAAAATGTGGGGCCTTCCAGTCACAAATATTCGAGTACCCGGAGACCGATGGAGGAGTTGACCCAATGAGTCGAGAACCTTCGCTATGTGTTCTGTTGCACATTCATCAAGAGCGTCAATGCATATGAACGCGCCCTTTCGAGCGGAGGTAGTCTGCAGCATGCTCAAAATGTCGGAAATTTGCAGTCCCTGCCCACCGATGGCATTTCTTCGGTCTTCATATGCTTTTAATATCTCCTCTGGGATCTCCTCGAGTCCAAATACCATCTGTTTCAACAGGGAGCCCAGAAACCTTGTCGGGGGCTGTTCGTTTTGCGAGGCGAAGTCGAAATAAAAGCATGCGATAGTGGTATTTTGTCCTCTAGCTTGACTGGACAAATGGTCCACTACCACGGAGCTACCCTCACCCCTTGTCAGAACTTGCCATTTTTCTCTTGTTACTCGAGGTTCATTCATATCACCTAATGTAAGTTTTGCCAGCACCCGGACCCCCATAGCAAACCAAAACTGGCTTATCGGATCCAGCTCTCCCACTACCGGCACCGGCACACCAGCTATCAAACTCCTCGGTTTGTAAAACCCATTCCCCAATGTTTTCGACTCTGCGTTCCCGGACGTCCTGGTGGCGTAGCTTAGGATCTAATGGGGATAGCCAGGCTAGAATATTCGATCTGTCATCGGTAACGGTAGGATTGATGTAGGTCGTGTTGAAGGATCCGTAATTATTATTAGAGCCGTGATTATTACTGAATGATTGCGACATTTTGTGTTCTTAGGGTATTGCGCGAACCGATGATGGATGGGGTCAGTCGACTGTAGGAATTCCAATGGGTGTGGGAAGAGCGGGGTTTATGGTGGGACCGGATGGATAACGCGGGCCCCGGTTAACCTCCTACTGTAGTTCGTGACAACAATACTCCGCTTTTGCCTACTGCATTAGTATTGTTGCACAAGCCCACTTATTTAAGCACTATCCCATCTTGCGGCTCTGCACAATTTTTGCACTTGTGATAGGAGAAATACTACACAAGACCACTCGCTGCGATCTTGGCTGGCCTGACATACGTAAGTGCATTGAGCGTTATGAATGAATCGCCCCAGAATCATGCATACCAACTTCAAGGATCGCAACTTTGCTCTCGATGTGCGAGCTCAAAGCGCGAAAGATCCTCTGGTAGCGTTGTACCATTTTGGGGACACCATTCGTGGCACCCCACTTGTTTGCTCTCAAAACTTGTGATTCCGGACACTCATAACTCATCGCAAACCTGTATTGATATAATGAAACCAACTTACAGTGTTGACGATTATTGAGACTTTTTAGGTAAAAATTATCTGAATTTTCCCATTCTCCCATGAGGGGTTTGAACTTAGAATTGTCATTGGATGCGGTTTCAATGTACCTTAGCGTGGGAAACTAATACGGAATCAAAGGTATTGTTTGCGGACAAAATTAACGTCTTCCACGCCATAGCGAGCGCCCGGCATAGAGAGCCATCTGCAAGTTCAGGCAATGTGATTGGCTGAACCCAGTTCGGATTGAAATAGTGGCTGGTATCTGGGTGGATGGCTTGCGATCCTGGGCCCTCGCAATGGCGTAGAAGACGTTAACCTAACATCAGCGAATGGGAAAATATTTTGTTGTGACGACACTACTCTCCCGTCAACTCTAGGACACTGATAACCAGAATAAGGGTAAAAGACTATTTGACCTAACTGCGGGAAGTTGGAGGTCTGGTATCTTGGGCAAACAAAGGTTAACTTGACGGTTTAGTTTCGGTCGAGCTAGATTGGTTTCTTTGGGTGCGTCTTGCTCGCGGCGTGCTGGGGGGTGTTGGTTTTCGTGCGTGTTTTGGGCTCAGTTGGTTTTGTTCACGCGCGATACCTTTTGCAGACGACCATTATTTCTGGTATTGCGCCATGGGTACCAGCCAACAGCCTGTCACATATAAATGACAATATCTTCATGGGTCTGGAGACCATGAGAAATTTACCATTTTTTTGCAAGAAAACAGGCGGCGATTCCACGAGGTGAAAATGATGCCGGGTTGGAACAACCCATTGCAAATTGGGCAAAGCGTATAGAGTATCGCCCGGCAGTGATGGAAAAAGGTATAGTCGGTCGCGTCCTCACCCGGATGCCATAGCTCGCTACCGGTGGGCCCGGGAGCCACCCACATATATAGGAGTCTTGTCCCCCCAGTAGTGGGAGACCTCGAAGCTCGCCACAGCTCGCGTTCTTTGTTTTTTCCCGCCCGCCACCCCAGAGTTCACCTTGCACCCTCATTGTCACTTAGGGAGATAAAAAAATATTTTGTATCTCAATGGGCTATGTATGTTTGGTGTGGTGCCAAGGTTGAGGCTCTATTTCGGATGCACACAGACAACTTGAGCAAGTTGCTGACAACGGATCTGGGGAGCCGCTTTGATTGATCCGAGGCCCTAGCGATCTCCCGCTTCATGCAGCCAAGGATTGATGGCATTCGGTCAGGGATTGGTGGGATGGCGCCACCGATAAGCCTGGGACAGCAAAACGGATAGCGGAAGTTAATCCCGGAAAATAGTTTCTCCATTCAGATCGCTCCAAGATAACCCTCGCTGACTGAGCAATCTCTGGAGTGCTCCTGCCAACGCTACAAGCTGTCTGACCATAGGTTAGCATTCCCTCCTCACTCCACAGTAAACCCATGCTTACTATCTAGCCCTAATCTATGTCCCTAAGGCTGTTTGACTCCATTCAGTCGCCCCACACAAATGACCATTTCCCTTCCGTTCAAAATTCTGAACCAAACATTTCTACAGGTAATATTCACAAACCGGAACTGTTGCCCCCCCCCCCCACCATGTATGCCAAACAGACTGTAAGCGATTTGCACAATACAAGCGGTTAAATCAAGTGCTACGCATCTCCGAGATATCATTAGGAATCTGCTTCAGGATGTCTGCCTCCAGAGTACTGTCCATTGCAACAAGAGTTGTATCCGTGGCCAACCTAAAGTACGGGTGCAAAAGTACTCGTCCGGCAAAGCAACGGCAACCTCACTACCACTACAAATTTACTACCTATTCAACCACAACTGCTTAGAATAAACTGAAAATATGTGTAGACATCCAATAAA
>Ga0307513_10001966_pt1 | contig 29093 bp, 29 predicted proteins | sample 15_EM_MG_FD_202174 | JGI IMG/M metagenome (GOLD analysis project Ga0307513, IMG submission 202174) | Populus trichocarpa ectomycorrhiza microbial communities from riparian zone in the Pacific Northwest, United States - 15_EM | ecosystem: Host-associated > Plants > Roots > Unclassified | place... | reverse complement strand
CCATCGTTCCGGCGCCGACGACTGCGACCGATGCGATCTTTCGCGGCGGTATTTTCTCGTTGAGGCCAGCGACCTTGGACGCGGCGCGTTCCGCGAAGAATGCGTGGCGCAGAGACTTCGACTCGTCGCTCACCATGAGTTCGCCGAAAATCCTCTGCTCGGTGGCGTTACCGGAATCAAATTTCTGCGTCGTCGCGGCGCCGATTGCTTCCAGCGCACGCACGGGCGCCGCGAGGCCGCGCGATACCGCGGCGACGCTGGTTTTCGCGAACTGCAGGAACGCTTCGGCCTGGGGATGTTTGCAGGGAAGATCGCGCACACGTCGAATCGGTTTTCCGTCCTTCACCTGCGCCAACGCAAAACTGCGCGCCGCGCTCTCGAGCGAGTCCTTTGCGATCACGTCGAACAATGCCGTGCCGTTGAAGGCCGAGGCGGGAACCGTGGCGCCCGAGACGATCATGTTCACGGCCGTCTCGAGGCCGACGAGCCGCGGGAAGCGCTGCGTGCCGCCGGCGCCGGGAATGAGGCCGAGCTTCACTTCGGGAAACGCGATCTTCGCGTCCGCGAGCGCCACGCGGTAATGACAACCGAGTGCGAGCTCGAGCCCGCCACCCATGCAGGCGCCGCTGATCGCCGCGATCACAGGCTTGGTCGCGGCTTCAAGAATATCGACGACAGCCGGCAGAAATGGCACGGCATAGAAGGCGCCGCCGCCGAATTCCTTGATGTCGGCGCCGCTCGAGAATGCGCGGTCGCTGCCGATGAGCACCACCGCACGCACTTTCGCGTCGGCCAGCGCGCGATCCAGGGCCGCGACGATTCCGGTACGCAACGCATGGGACAACGCGTTCAGCGGCGGGTTGTTCATCGCGAGCCACGCGATGCCTTTGTCGACTTTGTAGCGGACCACCGTCATGACCCGATCATAAGCACGGCGGAGCTCGCGCGTCGATCAGGCAAGTCCTGCGAAATCACAGGCGCATGCGGCGCCAGGCGCCGTGGCGCCAGCGCCAGAACATGCTGCAGCCTAACAACGTGCAGTAAATCATCAGGGCGAGCCACCCGCCCTTGGCACCGAGCCCATACTGTGGCAGGCCGTCTATCCAGCCCTGGCCCGGCGCGAAGATCAGCGTGTGGGCCAGCGGCACGAACAGGAACCACGAAAGGATGAGCGCGGTCGCCGCCGGCACGCGCGTATCGCCCGCTCCACGCAGGCAGAAACTCGAACCGCAGTACAAACCGTCGAAGATCTGGTACGCCGCCGCCGGCCACAGCAACGTGAGGCCGAGCGCGACCACGTCTTGCGCCGCGGCGCCACCACTGCTGACGAATAGCGGCAGCACCCAGGGACCTACGATCAGCAGCAACACCGCCACCACGGCCATCAACGCGGCGCACATCGCAATGACGACGTTGCCGAGCCGATTGCCCCATTCGCGATCACCGGCGCCGATCGACTGTCCGACCAGCGTCGTGCCGGCGAGCGCGATGCCGATGGTCGGCATGTAGGCCATCGAGGTCAGCGCCATGACGATCTGCGTGGCGGCCGCGCCCGTGGGCCCGGTCTGCGCGATCATCAGCTGCGACATCGCAAGCCCCAGCACGTCGGCGCCATACATCACGCCGATGGGCAACCCCACCATCAGCTGTGCGCGGATCACCGGCCAGCTCGGCCGCCACGTGAGCTTCGAGCGATAGCGACGCCCGATTTCGCCGCGCAGGAACAGCAGCATGGCCAGCGAGATGCCGACGAGCTGCGCCACGTTGGTGGCCCAGGCCGAGCCCTTCATGCCCATGCCGAGCTGGAATATGAAGAGCTGATTGAAGATGGCATTGGTAATCGTCGTGGTCACAACTATTGCCATCGTGAATCGCACGGCGGAGATGCCGTTGAAAAAGCCCATCGCCGCCCAGGCCATCGAGCCGATGAATGCGCCGCCCATGCGCGGCATCCAGTACTCGAGCGCCAGCGCCTCGACGTGGGTATCGAGCCCGAATGGATGCAGCAGCCATGGCCCGGCGAATGCCAGGCCCACAAACACCGGCACCATGGCGAGCGACGCCCACAACGCATTCCACAAGGCGCGCGAAGCGCGCGCGCCGCGCCGGCTGCCAAACGCCTGCGCCACGAAAGTCTGCACCGCGAGCCCCACTCCGCCGAACAGCAGGATGGCGCAGGTCATGATCCAGTAGATAGCGCCCATGGCCGCCACCGCGTCGGTGGACAGCCGGCCGATGAACCACAGGTCGGTGAGATTGAGCAGCGCCTGCACGGCGTTGGTCGCCATGAGCGGCGCGGCGAGCTTGAAGACCTCGCGAAGATCCACGTGCGGCTTGCCGGCCGCGTCGAGGCGTTGCGCCGGGAGCGTGGCCTCGCTGGAATTCATGCTGCGCCTGAAGGCGGCGAGCTCATGCGTTGCCGCGCCTCGAAGGTGTGGCCCAATACTCGAGTCGCCGCCAGGAGGATCACGCAGAGACCGGCGCAGAACCAGGCGATGCCCACGAGCCCGATGCCCGCGATCAGCACATAGAGCCACTGTGCCGCCGAATCAGCGCCTCGCTGCAACACCGTATCGATGAGGCTCTTGCTCTTGAATTTGCTCTCCGGGTTCAGCACCGTGAACAACATTTCGCGCGGCGGCTTGCCGAGACCGTAGTCGGCCGCGCGCCGCAGTACCTGCGTCACGAGCAGCACGCTGCCGAGCGGGAAGATCGCCATCACGATGAAGCTGGCGCCAATGAGCGCCGGCATGGCCGACAGACTCAAGGCGACGCTGCCGCGCCGGGTGAGCCAGGTGACGATGACCGCCTGGAAGAACAACGACAAGAGATTCACCGCAATTTCCATGTTGGCGAAAATGGCGGCGCGGTCACCGACGGCGGCATAGGCGGCGGCAACGTACTTGCCCTGCTCGTTGTACATGAACGCGCCGATGGTCTGGCCGGCGATGATCACCCCGGCGATGCCGAGTAGATAGGGGGTGCGGATCAGCCGACCGAGATCATCGACAGCACGGCCGCCCACCGGGATCGCCGCGTCGGGCACCTCGTGGCCATGCGCCGAGCAACGCAGCGCTGCCCGGGCCGCCGAGACCAGCACGGCCGTCACGAGAATGAACGCGCACGCCGTGAAGATCAGCGGAGTCGGACCGGTCTCGCGCACCAGCATCGTCACGATGAGCGGGCCCAACAGGGCTCCCGCACTTCCGCCGGCGGCAATGTAGCCGTAGAAACGCTTGGCGAATTCCGGCCGCCACACGTCCGCCATCGCGCTCCAGAAAACCGATATCAGGTAGAGATTGGCGGAGGTCAGCGCAACGAAATAGACAAAAGCCAGTGTGCGATCGCGCGGATACCACACGAAGCCGAGCGCCAGCGCGGCGAATACGATTGCGAACGGGATGGTGACGAACCACAGCAGCCGTCCGCGCGGCGTACGTCCCACCAGCCACCAGTAGACGGGCAACAGCGCGGCGGAGCACGCGAGCACGACGGAAAACAGGATGGAGTTGTATCTGACGCCCACTTCGAGCGCCAACGCCTCGCGGATCGGGCGCAGCATGTAGTAGCCGCACATCAGGCAGAAGAAGCCCGCGGCCGCCATCCACAACGCGCGCCGCTCTTCCCGGCCGACCGGGACGTTCGGCGTCTGGGGTTTCACCGCAGGGATTTCAGCGTTCCGGTGAGGTGCGGCTTTTCGCCCTGCGCGTCACGTAACGCGAACGCGGTGCCATTCTCGACCTCCCAGCGCTGCAGCATCAGCCAGGCGGGCATGAAGATCGGTAGTTTGAAGCTCACATTGAGCTCGCAGCCGCCGTTGAACTGCGCCGCGTCGAAATCCGAAGCCAGGCGCCCGAGCGACCACATGCCATGCGCAATGGCCTTGGGAAACCCGAAGGCCCGCGCGGTGAGATCGCTCATGTGAATCGGGTTCACGTCGCCGGAGATGAAACCATAACGGCGCCCGAGCCCCGCGGGTGCACGAAAGCTGCTCGACTTGATCTTTACCGCGTCCGGGCTGAACTCCGGCGTGCGCGAAGTCGTGGTCTTGCCGGCTCCGGCCGGCGCGCGTTTGCGCGCGAGGAAAGTGCAGGTCTCGTCCCAGCGCGGCTGACCGCCCACCACGTATTCAGTGTGCAGCTCGAATTCCTGGCCGCGCTCGCTATCGCGATGGCCTTCGATCCAGCAGCGGATCTCCGCCGGTTCTTCGGCCGACAAGGGCTCGCGCATCGCGATGCGGTTCTGCACGTGGACCAGGCCGAACAACTTCACCGGAAAGGCTTCGGCGCCCAGCACCGCCAGGTGCAGCGGCATGGCGAGGATGTGTGGATAGGCGATGGGCAGCGTCGCGCCGGCGGCGGCGCCGCAGATCTCCGAATACTGCGCGAGGTGCTTGCGATCGATGGAAACCTTGGCGAGGCGCGCTTCGATGCGCGGCACTTCGCCGCCGTCGGGCACCAGGGACGGCTTACGCGACACCATGATCTTCGGATACATCGACCAGACGGCCGGCGCGCGCGCGAACTCGAGCGAATGCTTGGCCTGCATGTGGTTTCCTAAGGAGCGAGTCGATCGATGACGATATTCAGCCGCCCGTCTTTGCCGACATGATAGCTAACTTGTCCGAAGGGGTCGCCGCTCGCGCTTTGCGGCGTACCGCTCATCGAGATGCGCGCCACCACGTCGAGAGTCTGTCCGGCGGCGATGCGGCGCGACGGCAGCATGGCGTCGGCGCCTGTGAGCGTGACCTCGAGCGGAAACGACAGCGGCAGGCGTTTGGCGGCGAACGGCGGCCCGGGGTTGGCCGGATCGCGTGCCAGCACGAACAATGCGGCGTTGGGGCCGAGCTTGTAGCGCAACTTGCTGTCGACGGTTACGTGTACGTCGATACGCGCCTCGGAAGCTGCGGCACCCTGCTCCGCCGATCCCGCGGCATCGAGAATGCTCAGCTGCTTCTGGATGATCTCGCGGATCTGTGGCGGAGGATTGAACGCCAGCATGCGCGTGAAGCGGTCGCGCGCCGTCGCGGACTCCCCGTGGCTCAGTGCCGCGAACGCCCCATAGAGCAACGCCTTGGGATTGTTGGGCTCGAGTACCAGCACTCGCTCGAACAGGCGACCGGCGCCGCCGCGCAACTGGTCGAAATCCGTTGCCAGCAGCGATTCGGCCATGCCGATGATGGCTTCGACATTCCGCCCGTCGGCGACGCGATCAGCACGTTGATAGGCACGTACCGCCAGCGGAAATTGCTCGAGCTCGCTGTACGTGCGGCCGAGCATGAGCCAGCCGTCGAGATTGTCAGGCTCACTTGCGAGGCGCTTCGCCAGTTTTGCCGCCATCGCCGCGGGCGTGTCCGCGACCGCCGGCGCGTCCACCCAGGTGTAGTTGCTGAGCAGCGCATACAGCCCGGCGCCGCCAAACAACAACGCCAGCAGAACGCCACCGGCGGCGAGTCCCGCGGCCGGACGCGCGTCCGGGCGCTGGCGCACTAGCGGTAACAGCAGCAGCACCGCGGCCCCGGCGGCGAGCGATCCGGCGATCAGGACGAAGGCGAACATCATCGGGCGGTATCGTCCGCGTCGATCACGCTGTCATCGCTCGCGACCAGCGCCGAGCGCTGGCGCACGATTCGTGCTGCCACGAATATGCCAACGAGCAACAATACGAACGGCGCGATCCACACCCACGCGGTCGAGGCCTGGAACGGCGGTCGAAACAGGATGATGTTGCCGTAACGCGCGACCATCGACTCACGGATCTGTGCGTCGGTCTTGCCGGCCATGAGCTGTTCGCGCACGTCGCGGCGCAGATCGGACGCAAGTCCCACCGGCGAATCGGCGATGCTCTGATTCTGGCACTGCATGCAGCGCAGCTCGTGCGTGAGCCCGTCGTATCGCTCCTGGAGCGCAGGCGTTGGCATGGCGTCGACATCGAGCGCCCTTGCCGCCGCGGTTGCGGCTAGCAGAACTCCGGCTAGCAGGACCGTCGCGAGGATACCTCGCTGCGACCTCACTGAAGTCCTCCGCGCGGCAAGCGCGAAACGAACTCGCGATTCCACACTTCGAGCGTCATGGCACCCACGTGGCGATACTGCACGCGCCCATCGGCATCGATGAAAAAGGTTTCTGGCGCCCCGTACACGCCGAAGTCGATCGCCGCGCGCCCATCGCGATCGACCGCCACCACGGAGTACGGATTGCCGAGCTTCGTCAGCCATTCCGTCGCTGCATCGTCCTGATCTTTCCAGTCGAGGCCGACGAGCGGTACCTGGTTAAGTTGCGCGATTTTCATCAACGCGCTGTGTTCCTCACGGCACGCCTCGCACCAGGTGCCCCAGACGTTGAGCACCCAGGGACGCCCGGCGAGCTGCGCATTGGTCAACTTGCCGGCAGCGTCGCCGAGTACCGGCAGGCTGAATGCCGGTACGGGTTTGCCTAACAAGGCCGACTGCATGGTGCTCTTGTTCGGGGAATGCACCACGCCGATGTACAGCACACCGGCGAGGATCAGGAACACCGCGCCGGGAATCAGGAATCGGCTCACGTCGCTTCCGCCCTCGTTCCATCGAGCGCCGGAACTTCCGCGGTGGCGCGCGCACGATAGCGTCGATCGGTTGCGGCGAGCACACCGCCGAGCGCCATCAGGCCGGCCGCGAGCCAGACCCAGTCGATGAGCGGACGCATCTGCACGCGAACTTGCCAACGCCCCTCGCCGGCATATTCACGGACCGCCACGAACATGTCCGTGTTCCAGCGGCTGGCGATGCCGGCCTCGGTGAGCTGGGAACGTTGCACCCAGTAGTTGCGGCGCTCCGGATGCAGCACTGCGACCGGCGCGCCATCGCGCAACACCGTGACTTCGGCGCGTACGCCATCGTAGTTAGGGCCTTCCATGTCCTTGATGCTGTCGAAGCGATACGCATAGCGGCCGAGCGCCAGCGTCTCACCCGGCGCGATGGTGGCATCTCGCTCGACGGTGTACGACTCGACCGTCGAGATCGCCAGCACGCATACCCCGAGCCCCATGTGCGCGATGGTCATGCCGACAATGGCGCGCGGCAGTGTCAGGCGACGCCGCAATCGATCGATGGGATCAAACAAAGAGGACAGGATGATCCAGATGCCGAGCACTACGCCGAAAGGCGTGAGCCATTTGCCGGGTCCGTAGCCGAGATACACCATGGCGAGCCCGAGCAGCAGCGCCGCGCCAAACCCCAGCACGATGCGCAGGCGGGCATTGCCCAGCTGCCCGCGTTTCCATGACGAGTGAATGCCGATCGCCACCAGCGCCACGAGCGGCAACATGAGAATGGGGAACAGCACGTCGAAGTACGGCGACCCCACGGAAATGGGCTGCATGCGCAGGAAGTCGGCGATCAGCGGCGCCAGCGTGCCGACCAGCACCATGGCCGCGGCCACGACCAGGAAGATGTTGTTGTAGAGCAGGAACGCTTCGCGCGCCGTGGGTTCGAAGCCGGCGGGAGATCTCAGCAACGGCGCGCGCCACGCGTACAGCGTCAGTGCACCGCCGATCACGATGATGAGGAAGCCGAGAATGAACAGGCCGCGCGTGGGATCCGCGGCGAACGAATGCACCGAGGTCAGGACGCCGGAGCGAACCAGGAACGTGCCTAACAAGCTCAATGAGAACGCGAGGATCGCCAGCAGCAGCGTCCAGCTCTTGAAGACGCCGCGTTTCTCCGTGGCCGCGAGCGAGTGGATGAGCGCCGTGCCGACGAGCCAGGGCATGAACGATGCGTTTTCCACCGGATCCCAGAACCAGTAGCCGCCCCAGCCGAGTTCGTAATACGCCCACCAGCTGCCGAGCGCGATGCCCACCGAAAGAAACGACCACGCCATGGTGGTCCAGGGCCGCGTCCAGCGCGCCCACGTCTGGTCCAGCTTGCCTTCGAGCATGGCGCCGCAGGCGAATGCGAAAGCGACGGCGAATCCTACGTAACCCGTATAGAGGAGCGGCGGATGGATGGCGAGCGCCGGATCCTGCAGCACCGGATTCAGATCGCGCCCATCGGCGGGCACCGGAAAAATGCGCTCGAACGGATTCGAGGTCGCCACGGTGAACAGCAGGAAGCCGAAGCTCACCAGCCCGAGAACGCCCATGACGCGACTGGCGAAACTCGCCGGCAGGTTGCGGCTGGCGATGGCCACGGCCAGCGTCCACGCCGCCAGAATCCACGCCCACAACAGTAACGAACCTTCGTGCGCACCCCAGAGCGCGGCCACGCGATAGAACGTGGGCAGCGCGGAATTGGAATTGCTGGCGACGTAGAGCACCGAGAAATCGAAGGTGACGAAAGCGTGCACCAGCGCGCCGATGGCGGTGCTGATCAGCACGAACTGTCCGGCGACCGCGGGCCGCACCGCGGCCTGCCAGCGCACATCGCCGCGCGCCGCACCCACGATGCCGAAGAACGCCTGTGCTCCGGCGAGCACCATGGCGAGAATCAGCGCGAATTGTCCAAGTTCGGGAATCATTCAGGTACCCCCATTCGCGGTGGCAGAGGGGATGTTGGGTGGTGGCGGATTGTTCTTCAGCGATTCGGCCACTTCCGGCGGCATGTACTTTTCGTCGTGCTTGGCGAGGATTTCATCGGCGACGAAAGTGCCGGCTTTCATGCGGCCGTGCGCGACCACGCCCTGTCCCTCGCGGAACAGGTCCGGAAGGATGCCGGAGAATTTCACCGGCACCGTGTGCTTGTAGTCGGTCACGAGGAAATGGATGTCGAGCGTGCCGGAGGTTTTCTGCACACTGCCCTTTTCCACCATTCCGCCGAGACGGAATCGCTCGCCTTCGGGCGGCATGTGCGTGGCGAGACGAGTGGGATCGTAATAGAGCATCACATTGGCCTCGAACGCGCGCAGGCCGAGCCACGCCGCCGCGCTGACGCCGGCGACGATGCCCACGACCATCAGCATTCGCTGCCGGCGCGGCGTCACTGCGACGTCTCCAGGCGCCGGCGCGCTTCCTGCCGCGCGGCGTTCAGCGAGTTCAGCGCCAGGATCAGGTTGAGCACCACGATGCCAAAGCCGAGCGCGAACGCCGGCCACAGATATTTCCCATAGCCGCCCATCGCGAAAAATTCGCTCATGTCAGCACCTCGCGTACCCAGCTGGCATTGCGTTCACGACGCAACAGCTCGGCACGCAGTCGGATCAGCAGCACGGCGATGAAGTACAGCAGGAAACCCAACAGCATGAGCAACAGTGGCCACAGCATGTCGCCATTCATCTTCGGCTTGCCGAGCTGCATGACGGTGGCTGTCTGGTGCAGCGAGTTCCACCACTCCACCGAGAACTTGATGATGGGCACGTTGATCACGCCGACCACCGCGAGCATCGCGCTCGCCTTGTCGGCCTTGACCGGATCTTCGATGCCGGCGCGCAGACCCATGTAACCGAAATACAGGAACAGCAGCACCAGCTCCGAGGTGAGTCGCGGATCCCACACCCAGTATGCGCCCCACATCGGTTTGCCCCAGAGCATGCCGGTGCCGAGCGCGCCGACGGTGAACCAGGCGCCGATCGGCGCGCACGCAGCGGCGGCGGCATGCGCCACTTTCATGCGCCAGATGAGGCCCACCGCCGCGGCGATCGCCATCGTGGTGTAGATCATCAGGGACAGCCAGGCGGTGGGCGCGTGCACATAGACCATGCGGAACGCATCTTTCTGCTGGTAGTCCTCGGGCGCGAGCACCAGCCCGCCATAGAGCGCGATGACCATGGCCAGCGCCGCGAATCCTCCGAACCATGGAGTCCAGCGCCGCGCGAATGCATACACATGCGGCGGCGATGCCAGACGATGAAACCAGGTCCAGGTAGCCATTCCTACTCCAGTCCGATCCGCACCGCGGCGGCCGCGGCCAATGGGGCAAGCGTCAATCCCAACACGGCGATCGCGCCTAACAAATACATGGGCGGCGCGATGTCGCCGCCGCCGATCGCGAGCTGTGTCGCGCGCGCGCCGAAAATCAGGATCGGTACCGCGAGCGGCAGCGTCAACAACGACAACAACACTCCGCCACGCCGCGCACCGAGCGTGAGCCCGGCGCCGATCGCGCCCACCAGACTCATGGCAAAGCTGCCGAGGAGCAGCGAAGCCACCACGCCGCCCATCGCCTCGAACGACACGCCGAGCGCGGCCGCCGCGATGGGCGCGGTCAGCGCCAGCGGCAGTCCCGTGAGCAGCCAGTGCGTGCAGGTCTTCGCAAACAACATCCATGTCAGCGACTGCCCCGATAGCGCGAATTGCTCGAGCGTTCCATCCACAGCGTCGTCGCGGAACAGGAACTCGAGCGCCAGCAGCGAGGATAGCAACGCGCCGATCCACAAGACACCCGGTGCGGCGTCTCGCAGCCGCGACATTTCCGGGGTTAATGTCAGCGGGAACAGCGTGGCGACGATCATGAAGAACATGAGTGGCTGAATGACCTGGGAAGGTTTCCGGAAAGCGAGACGCAGATCACGCAAAGCCACCAACCGAGCTGCCGTCAGTGCCGAGGACTTCATGAGGGGCCAAGTTCCAGCGTAATCAGCTGCTCGGCCGGCAGCGGCAATGAATGATGCACAGCCGCGACCACCAGGCCCGCGCGCGCGAGGTGTTCGCTGATCAGGTCGCGCACCAGCTGTTGCCCGTCGGCATCAAGATTGGTGGTCGGTTCGTCCAAAAGCCATAACACCGCGTTGCTCAACACCACGCCGGCCAGCGCCACGCGACGACGCTGGCCCGCGGACAGCATGCGCACCGCGCGATCGGCGAATGTGATGGCGCCCGTGCGCGTGAGCGCCGCATCAATCTCGGCCGTGGTGACCGCTCGGCGGATGCCGATGGAGTACTTGAGGTTCTCGCGCGCCGACAAATCGCCTTTGAGTGGCGGCTCATGGCCGAGATAGGCGAGTTCCGCATGAAACTCATCGCGGCGGCTGCGCGCAGGCGTGCCACGCCAGAACACCTGGCCTTCCTCCGGGTCGAGCAAACCTGCAATCGCGCGGATCAACGTGGTCTTGCCGGCGCCATTTTTCCCGGTCAGCAGCACGCATTTGCCGGCCCCGCCGTCGAAACTCACGCCGCGCAGCACGTGCCGATCGCCGCGCCAGAGATGGACGCCCTGAACGGTCAACATGGGAGTGCTTGGAATGGTGCCCCGGGCCGGAATCGAACCGGCATGGCCTTACAGCCGACGGATTTTAAGTCCGTTGCGTCTACCAATTCCGCCACCGGGGCATAGGGGTGATTGGAGGCTAGGGTCGGAATCGAACCGGCATAGACGGCTTTGCAGGCCGCTGCATAACCATTCTGCCACCTAGCCACGGGTCCGAATGACGAAGACCTACGGAATTGGAGCGGGAAACGAGACTCGAACTCGCGACCCCGACCTTGGCAAGGTCGTGCTCTACCAACTGAGCTATTCCCGCTTCCTGTAGAGGGCGCAAATTCTAGGGCCGTCGCCCGGCAAGTCAAGGAATTCCCGCTTCGGTAAGCCCTTCTTTTGAAAGGATTCGCATAACGTCCGAGACGGATTCCGCGTTACGCCAGCGCGCGCGACTTTCGGCGGTGACGAATTTCTCCTGCACGGCGTAATCGAGCATGGCGTACATCGGAGCAAAGTAGTTTTCGATATTGGCGAGGATCACCGGCTTGGCATGCAGGCCGAGCTGCGCCCAGGTGACGATTTCCACGAGCTCATCGAACGTGCCCATGCCGCCCGGCAGCCCGACGAATCCATCGGACATGTCGGCCATGAGCGTCTTGCGTTCATGCATCGTGTCGACCACGTGTTGGCGCGTGAGGGCGGGATGCGCGAGCTCGCGCTCGATGAGCATGCGCGGGATCACGCCGATTACCCGGCCACCCGCCTTCAGCGTGGCGTCGGCGACGATGCCCATGAGCCCGAGCCTGCCGCCGCCATACACCAGGGTAATCCCGGTGCGAGCGAACGCCGCTCCAAGGTCCTCGGCCGCGCGCGAGTAGCTAGGACGCGCACCGGGAGCCGAGCCGCAGAAGACACATACCGAGCGCGTCATGAGTGGCCCTGCATGTCGGGCCACGCGGCCCGCAGGTAGGAGACGGCGGACCACAACGTGAGCACCGCCGCGACTACGGTCAGCACCAGGCCGATCTCGAATATTGGAAGGACCCGTCCCGGAAAAATCGGCAGATCCCAGCGGAACAACATGCACGACAGGCCGACGATCTGCACGATGGTCTTGTACTTGGCGAGCTGGCTGACTTTCACCTTGCCGCGCTGCCCGATCTCGGCCATCCATTCGCGCAGCGCGGAGATGGCGATTTCGCGTCCGATGATCACGATGGCGCTCAATACGAGAATCGCGTGCACCGATTCCTTGCGCAGCGTGGCGGTGCCGTCCATGGACTCAAATCCCGGAACGATGATCTTCGGCATGTCCTTGCTCACCAGCAACACGAGCGCCACCGCCACGATGAGCTTGTCGGCGACCGGATCGAGAAACGCCCCGAGACGCGAGGTCTGGCCCATGCGGCGCGCAAAGTAGCCATCGAGCGAATCGGTGATGCCGGCGAGCGCGAACAACAGGCCGGCGGCCGGATCGGCCCAGTTGAAGGGTAGATAGAACAACACGATGACCAGCGGGATCGCGAAGATCCGCATCCAGGTCAATGTGTTCGGAAGGTTCCAGATCATCGAGCAGTCTTAGGCCCCAGGATGCAGATGATCATAAAGGGTGCGTGCCAGTGTTGTCCCGATTCCGCTCACCGCCTCGAAGTCATGGACGCCCGCGCGCAGCAGACCCTGCATGCCGCCGAAGTGCCGCAGCAGTGCGCGACGCTTGGCCGGACCCAGCCCCGGTATCGTCTCCAGCACCGACTCGTTGTGCCGGCGCGCGCGCCGCTTGCGATGGCCCGTGATGGCGAAGCGGTGCGCTTCGTCGCGAATGCGCTGGATCACGCGAAGGCCTTGCGATTCCGGTCCGGGAATGATGGCGCCCGCATCGCCATGGACAAACAAACGCTCCTGGCCCGCCTTGCGATCCGCGCCCTTGGCCACTCCCACCAGCTTGAGATCGGCAAATCCCAGCTGTTCGAGTTCGGCGTAGACCTCGTTGATCTGGCCGAGTCCGCCGTCGATCAGCAATACATCGGGAGCGGGTACTTCGCCGGCCTTGATCCGTTCGTAGCGCCGCCGCAGCGCCTGGCGCAGCGCGCCGTAGTCATCGCCCGGAGTCACGCCGGTGATGTTGAATCGGCGGTACTCCTTCTTCATGGGACCTTCCGGACCGTAGACCACGCACGAGGCCACGGTCCCCTCGCCCGCCGTATGACTGATGTCGAAACACTCCAGGCGCTCTGGAGTCCGGGGCAGCTGCAGGAGCCGCGCGAGATCGCCGAGCATTTCGCCGATGTCGGCGCGGCGCGCGCGCCGCATGCGCAGGGCCTGCGTGGCGTTTTCCACCGTCATCGCGATCCAGCGCGCCGGCAGCGCGCGCGACGGGCGCCACACGCGCGTCGCCGTTCCGGCGCGCTGCGTGAGCGCGGCGCTCAGCGCCTCCGCCTCTCCGAGCTCGATGTTGACCAGGACCTCCGGCGGCGGCGGTGTTTCCGCGTAGTACTGCATGAGAAATGACGCCAGCGCCTCGTTCGGTTCGGCCAACGCGCCTTTGGGAAAATAGCCGGTCGCGCCGAGATTTCGACCGCCGCGAATGATCATGACGGTAACCGCGAATTCTCCGGGCTCCCCGACCAGCGCAAACACGTCGATGTCGCGATCGCCATCCGCGGTCACGATCTGCTGGGCCTGCACCTGCTTGAGCGCCGCGAGCTGATCGCGCAATGCGGCCGCACGTTCGTACTGCAGGCTTTCCGCGGCTTGCTCCATGGTGCGCGCCAGCTCGCGGGTGACCTCGTCGTTGCGACCCTCGAGCACCTTGACCGCCGCCGAGATGTCGCGCGCGTAGTCCTCGCGCGAAATGAGCTTCACGCACGGCGCCGAGCATCGGCCGATCTGGTGTTGCAGGCAGGGCCGGCTGCGGTTCTCGAAAAACGTGTCGCGGCAGTTCCGGATATGGAAGATCTTCTGCACGCTCTGCAGCGTGTCCTTGACGGCGCCCGCGCCCGGGAAAGGCCCGAAGTATCTTCCCGGAAGATTGCGCGGGCCGCGGTAGAACACCAGCCGCGGATACTCGTGCCCCGCCGGTAGATAGATGTAGGGAAAGCTCTTGTCGTCGCGCAACACGATGTTGTAGCGCGGCTTGTGTTCCTTGATGAGGTTGTACTCGAGCAGCAGCGCCTCGGTCTCGGAATTGGTCAGCGTGACTTCGATGCGCGCGATGTGTCCGACCAGGGCCTGTACCTTGGGATCCACGTTGCTGGCGAGAAAATAGTTGCCGACGCGGTCGCGCAAGGACCGCGCCTTGCCCACGTACAGCAGCTCGGACTTTCCCGTCTCGTCGGGCTCGGAATACATGCGATACACGCCAGGGCGGCGTGGGAGGCTGGGGATGTATTCCCGGGGATCGAAATGGTCGACGTGCTCACTCACGCCGCTGATGATAAACCGGCGAGCGTCGCCGCCCGCTTCAGCACCTGCCGGAACATCTCGGTGGTGAGGCGGCGGGTCTGGGTGTTGTAGCGGCTGCAGTGGTAGGAATCGATCAGGTGGCGCCCATCCGGAAGCGAGTGCTCACTGGCATGGCCAAATTTTGCGGCGGCGCGCTTCAGGCCCGAAGCCATGAGAATCGCCTCGTGCGCCACGGTGCCGAGCGCCATCACCGTGGTGACCGAGCGCAGTTTCGCAAGCTCGGCCGAGAGGTATTGGTTGCAGGTCTTGATCTCGGCCGGCAGCGGCTTGTTTTCCGGCGGCAGACATTTCACGGCGTTGGTGATGCGCACGCCGTTCAGCCGCAGGCCGTCGCCTGCATCCACGGATTTCGGCGCGCTCGACAGGCCCAGCGCATGCAGCGACTCATACAAGAGTATCCCCGCGAAGTCGCCGGTGAACGGACGGCCGGTCCGATTGGCGCCGTGCATGCCGGGCGCGAGACCCACGATCAGCAGCTTCGGCGCGGCTTCACCAAAGGGCGCCACCGGTTTGCAGTGATAGTCGGGAAACTTGCGCGCGGTCGCGGCGAGGAAAGTGCTGAGCCGCGGGCACAGCGTGCAGTCGGGACAGAAGGTGGCGAGCATCGGCGCGAAGAGTACGCGCGCTGCATCAACTGCGCATGCGTTTGATGATGGCGTCGCCGAATCCCGAGCAGGTCAGCAGCGTCGCTCCCGGAATCAAACGTTGCAGATCTTCCTCGACATTCTTGCGTGCGGCGATGTCGCGCTTGGTGGCGCGAATGGCTTCGCGCAGGCGCGCGAGATCGTAGGTCATCTCTTTCGCGGCGATCGTATCCGCGACGCCCTGGATGATGAGGTCCGCGGCTTCTTTCCAGCCGATATACCGCAGCATCATTTCCGCGGAGAGTATCAACGAGCCCGGATTCACACGATCCTTGCCGGCAAAACCCGGCGCGGTGCCGTGTGTCGCCTCGAACACCGCGAGCCCGTCGCCGATGTTGCCGCCGGGGGCGATGCCAATGCCGCCCACCTGCGCCGCGAGCGCATCGGAAATGTAGTCGCCGTTGAGATTGAGCGTGGCGATCACGTCGTAATCTTCCGGACGCAGCAGCACCTGCTGCAGGAAGTTGTCGGCGATCACATCCTTGATCACGATCTCTTTGCCATTGACCGGATTCTTGAAACTGAGCCACGGACCGGCGCCGATGGGCTTCGCGCCATATTCCTCTTTCGCCAGTAGATAGCCCCACTGCATGAAGGCACCTTCGGTGAACTTCATGATGTTGCCCTTGTGCACCAGCGCCACCGACACGCGATCGTTTTCGATGGCGTACTGGATGGCCTTGCGCACCAGGCGCTGGCTGCCCTCCTTCGACACCGGCTTGATGCCGATGCCGGAACTCGCTGGAAAGCGGATGCCCGTGGCCTTGAGCTCGGTCTGCAGGAAATGGATCAGCTTGTGGACTTCTTCCGAGCCGGTCGGCCATTCGATGCCGGCATAGATGTCTTCGGTGTTCTCGCGGAACACCACCATATCCGTCAGCGAGGCATCGGCCATCGGCGTCGACACGCCGGGAAAGTAGCGGATGGGTCGCACGCAGGCGTAGAGGTCGAGGTTCTGGCGCATCGCCACGTTCAGCGAACGCATGCCGCCGCCGGTCGGCGTGCCGAGCGGACCTTTGATGGAGACGACGAATTCGCGCAGCGCGGTCAGTGTTTCATCGGGAAAGCTGGTGCCGTAGAGCTTTGCGGCCTTGTCACCGGCGAAGACCTCGACCCAGGTGATCTTGCGCTTGGTTCCGTACGCCTTCTCGACCGCGGCGTTTACCACTTTCAGCATCACCGGCGTGATGTCGATGCCGATTCCGTCGCCTTCGACGTACGCGATGATCGGGTTATCCGGAACGTTGAGCGAAGCGTCCGGATTGATGGTGATGCGCTTGCCGTCTTTCGGAACCGTTATTTTTTCGTATTGCATGCCTGTGATGATTGCAATCAGCGTGCCGGGCCAGATCCGGAAGAACCAGGCCCGTGACGGCCAATGAGCATGGCCATCTCCAGCGCCTGTTCATAGTTCAGGCGCGGATCGACCGTGGACTTGTAGGCGCGCGCGAGATCGGCGTCGGTGAGTCCGCGCGCACCGCCGGTGCATTCGGTCACGTCTTCCCCGGTGAGCTCGATGTGCACGCCGCCAAGGAACGATCCATTGGCCTCGTGAACCTGGAATGACAGCTCGAGTTCCTTGAGGATGTTCTCGAAGCGACGCGTTTTCAGGCCACCAGAACTTGTCTCGGTGTTTCCATGCATGGGGTCACAAACCCACAGCACCTGCTGGCCGGTTTCGCGCACCGCCTTGATCATCTTCGGCAGACCGCTCTCCACGTCCTTCGCGCCGAAGCGGTGAATGATGGTGAGGCGCCCCGGTGTGTTCTGCGGGTTCAGCGTGGTGACGAGACCCTGCAGCCAGCCGGCGTCCATCGACGGGCCGATCTTCACACCCATGGGATTGGCAATGCCGCGGAAGAATTCCACATGCGCGCCATCGAGAGCCGCCGTGCGCATGCCGATCCACGGCATGTGCGTCGACAGGTTGTACCAGCGCTTCTGGCGCTCGATGTAACGCGTCTGCGCCTGCTCGTAGTGCATGAGCAGACCTTCGTGCGAGGCGAAGAAGTCGACGGAAGTGATCTCGTGCGGGGCACGACCACCGCTGACCCGTTCGAAAAAGTCCAGAGAGTCGCCGATGCTGTCGACGATCTTCTGGTACTGCTCGACTGCCGGCGAATGCTTCATGAACCCCAGGTCCCAGTACCTCGGGTGATGCAGATCGGCGAAGCCGCCGTCACAGAGCGCGCGCACAAAATTGAGCGTGAGCGCGGCGCGTTCGTAGCCGCGCAGCAGCAGCGTGGGATCCGGCTCGCGCGCTTCGACGGTGAACTCCGATCGATTCACGAGATCACCGCGAAACGCGGGCAACGTCACGCCGTTACGCGTTTCGGTATCGGCCGAGCGCGGCTTGGCGTACTGCCCGGCCATGCGCCCGACACGAATGATCGGCTTCTTGAGGCCGTGCAACAGCACGAGGCTCATCTGCAGCAGGATCTTGAGCTTCTTGGCGATCTTGTCCGACTCACACTCTTCAAAAGTTTCGGCGCAGTCCCCGCCCATGAGCAGGAACTTGTTGCCGAGCTGCGCCTCGGCGAGGCGCTCGCGCAATTGTTCGATTTCCCACGACACCACCAGCGGCGGCAGGCGTGACAAAGACGCGACGGTGCTCTCGAGCTTGGGCAGGTCGTTGTAGCGCGGCTGCTGAGCCGCGGGGCGGGTGGTCCAGCTCGCGGGATGCCACGAGGAAGTGTCGGGGGTACGCATGGTGCGAACTATTCTAATTCAGAGGGTTACGGCACACTACCGTCAAACGAGGGAAATCATGCACAAAGTTTTGATTCTGGGCGCCGGCAAGATCGGCGCGCTCATCAGCGGCCTTTTGGCCGAGTCCGGGGACTACGAAGTCACCCTGGGCGACGTCGACGCGTCGGCCGCCGAGGCCGTGGTCAAAGCCCATGGCTCACGGGCATTGCGAGCTGTCGCGCTGGACGCCAGCGAGCCCAAAGTTCTCGAGAACCACTTCGCGGTTCACAAGCCCCACGCCGTCATCTCCAGCCTGCCTTACTACTGCAACCCGAATGTGGCCAAGGCGGCGCGCAAGGGCAACGCACATTATTTCGATCTCACCGAGGATGTGGCGGTCACGCAAGGTGTGCGGCGCATCGCGCGTGGTGCATCGAAGGCATTCGTGCCCCAATGTGGACTCGCGCCGGGGTTCATCAGCATCGCCGCCAACGAGCTCACCAAGCACTTCGACGAACTGCGTTCGATCAAGCTGCGCGTCGGCGCCCTGCCCCAGCACCCTAACAACGTGCTCAAGTACTCGCTGACCTGGTCCACCGAGGGCCTCATCAACGAGTACGGCAATGCCTGCCAGGCCGTGGTCGACGGCAAGATCGTCGACGCCGCGCCTCTGGAAGGTCTCGAGGAAATCGAAATCGACGGGACGTTGTACGAGGCGTTCAACACTTCGGGCGGCCTGGGATCGCTTGCCGAGTCCTACGGCAAGCAATGCGAGCAGATCAACTACAAGACCATGCGTTATCCCGGGCACTGCGCGCAGATGCGGCTGCTCATGAACGATCTCAAGCTCAATTCCGACCGCGCCACGCTCAAGCGCGTGCTCGAGCACGCCGTGCCGCAGACTCTGCAGGACGTGGTCATCGTGTACGCCGCCGTCGCAGGCTCGCAGGACGGTGAGTTGCGCGAGGAAAACTACGTCAACAAAATCTATCCGCAGATGATCGCCGGGCGCCTCTGGTCGGCGATCCAGGTGACGACCGCTGCCGGCATCACCGCCGTGGTCGATCTCGTGCTTTCGAGCCCGCGCAAGTACCAGGGGTTCGTCGCGCAGGAACAGTTCGATCTTCCGGAAATCCTCGCCAACCGCTTCGGCCAGTACTACGCGCCGGGCGGCACCAAGGACATTTCATCGACGGTGGTCGTCAGCGGCCAGGCGGGGCACCAACGACGAGGTTCCGCTGTCAAAAAGTCCGGCGCGGACAAGCGCGCCCCATCAGCGAGGCGAAAGAAATGAGCGCCGCAGCCACGAAGACTACGGTCGACGTCGCCGGAATTCTCAAGCGACTCGGCATCGACTCGATCAACGCCGGCGCATGGTCGGGAAATCTCGGCTGGTCGAAGGACACCGCCGGCACCGCCATCACCTCGACCAATCCCGCCACCGGCGAGACGCTCGCCCAGGTGCGCAGCGCCACGGTCACCGACTACGAAGCCGTCATGCGCGCGAGCCTCGAAGCCGCCACCGCCTGGCGCGATGTGCCGGCTCCGCGCCGTGGTGAAGCCATACGGTTGTTAGGCGATGCGCTGCGCGCCGTGAAAGAAGACCTGGGCGCACTGGTGACGCTCGAGAACGGCAAGATCAGGGCCGAGGGTTTGGGAGAAGTTCAGGAGATGATCGACATTGCCGACTTCGCCGTCGGTCAGTCGCGCATGCTCTATGGATCGACCATGCATTCGGAACGGCCGCAGCACCGCATGTACGAGCAGTGGCATCCGCTCGGCGTGGTCGGAATCATCTCGGCGTTCAACTTTCCGGTGGCGGTGTGGGCGTGGAACGCCTTCCTCGCGGCGATCTGCGGCAACGCATCGGTGTGGAAGCCGTCGCCGAAGACACCGCTCACCGCGATCGCGGTTCAGCACATCTGCAACAAGGTGATGCGCGAACACAAACTGCCGGCGATCTTCCAGCTGTTCATCGATGGCGGCACGGAGCTCGCGACCCGTTTCGTCGATGACAAGCGCGTGGCGCTGGTGTCATTCACCGGGTCCACCGCCGTGGGCCGCAATGTCGCCGAGCGCGTGGCGCGTCGCCTCGGAAAGGCACTGCTCGAGCTTGGCGGCAACAACGCGATCATCGTCGATGAATTTGCCGACCTGAAGCTCGCGGTACCCGCCATCGTGTTCGGCGCGGTGGGTACTGCGGGACAACGCTGCACGACGACGAGGAGAGTCCTGGTTCATCGTTCGCGCATTGAAGAACTTGGAAAGCGCCTCGCGCACGCGTACTCGCAGGTGAGAATTGGCAACCCCATCGATCCGGCGACGCTCATGGGTCCGCTGATCGACAAGGGATCTGTCGAGCGCTACACGCAGGCCATCGCGCAGGCGAAAGCGGCGGGCGGCAAGGTCATCACCGGCGAGAAGATCATCGAAGGCAAGGGCAACTTCGTCGCGCCGACGATAATCCTGGCCGAGAACGACTGGCCCATCGTGCAGCACGAGACGTTTGCGCCGGTGATGTACCTCATCCCGTTCGATTCGCTCGATGAGGCCATCGAGATGCAAAACGCGTCGGCGCATGGACTGTCCTCGGCGATCTTCACCGACCGGCTGCAGCACGCCGAGGCATTTCTGTCGGCGGCCGGCAGCGACTGCGGAATCGCCAACGTGAACATCGGCACGTCGGGCGCGGAGATTGGCGGTGCTTTCGGCGGCGAGAAGGACACGGGCGGCGGGCGCGAGTCGGGTTCGGATTCGTGGAAGGCCTACATGCGCCGCCAGACCAACACCATCAACTGGAGCCGCGAGCTGCCGCTCGCGCAGGGCATCACATTCGACGTGAAAGAATAGCGGTCTTGTAAATCCGTCTTACGCCGCCGCCTCGGCGGCTTTTTCCGAAGTGGCCGTCAGGCCTGGGAATGCCCCATTCTTCCGGGTAGCCTGAGGTCGAAGCGCGCGCCCCCCAGACTCGAGCTCTCGATGCGCATCGCTCCGCCGTACAGCGCCACGGTGTCATGCACCATCGCGAGTCCGAGACCGTGACCCGGAGTCGCCTCATCGGCGCGACCACCCCGCTCGAGCACCTTGGCGCGATGCTCCTCGGCGATGCCCGGACCGTCGTCATCGATCGTGAGATGCAAAGCGGAGCGTGAGTCCGCGCCCTGCCCGATCGCCGCCTCGACCCGCACGCGCGAGCGGCACCACTTGCACGCGTTGTCGAGCAGATTGCCGAGAAGCTCGGTGAGATCGGCACGGTCGCCGATGAATTGCGCCCCGGAGTCGATCGCCATTTCGATTGACATGTCCTTGCTGCCATAGACCTTGAGCAGCGCGCCGCGCAGCTCGGCGACTATCTGGCCGACGTCGACCGGCGCCTGGCCTAACAACACGCCGCCGCTCGCGGCCGCGCGCTTCATCTGGTGCTCGATGATTCCGCTCATGCGATCGATCTCGGTGTTCAGCGCCGAGTTGCCGGCGGCATCTCCCGTCCTGTTGCTCATTCCCAGCGTCTGGCGCATGACGGCAAGCGGCGTCTTCAGGCTGTGCGCCAGATTGCCGAGCGTGTCGCGATAACGCTGAATGCGCGTTCGCTCACCGTCGAGCAGCGCATTCAGATTGCTGGTGACCACCGTGAGCTCACTCGGCCATAGCTCGCTGAGCCGCTGCCGGGCACCCGCCTCAATCTCCTTGATCTCTCTTTCCAGCCGGCGCATGGGCTGAGACAGCCATCGCAGCAGCAGCGCCAGCGTCGCGACGAACAACAACGCGATTCCCGCGAACCAACCGACCAACTGCTGCCTGAAACTGGCGACCTGCTGCTGGTAGGCCTCGAGACTCGATGCCACGCTGAAGGTGAAGCGCGCGGACTTGCCGTGAAGCTCCCATACGATGCCGCGGCTCGCGACCGCGAGCCGGATCGGCGTGCCGGCAATCTGCGTGAACAGAAATTGCCGGTTGCCGCCCTCGAGCGGCGGGCCGAACTGCACCGCGGTGCCGGTGGTGGACTGGGAACGCCAGATGCTCTCGCCGCTTGCCGAACGGATTTCCGCATACAACCCGGAGCCCGGCGTTTCGAAGCGCGTGTCGAGTTGCGCCGTCAGTGTCACCGATTCCGGGCCGTCCGGATCGGCGGCCGCCACCAGGGCCACCAACTGCGCATCCAGCACTTCGCGCAACGACCGCTCCGCGGCTTGCCGGAACAGCGTGTCGAGCAGGAACACCGTGAGACCGAAGAACAGCACGAGAACGCCGAACACCGACAGCATGAGACGGCGTTTCAGTGATGGCGCGGACACCCCCGGTGGCTTCCGGGTCTAACTACGAGCCGCTGTTGCGTGCGATCGCGAAGCGGTAACCGCGTCCGCGCAGCGTTTCGATGGGATGCAGCGTCTCATCGGGATCGAGTTTGCGCCGCAGGCGACCGATGAACACCTCGATGACGTTGCTGTCACGCTCGAAGTCCTGGTCATAGAGGCGTTCGGTGAGCTCGGTCTTGGAGATCACGTCGCCGGCACGCAGCATCATGTGCTCGAGAATTCGGTACTCGAAGGTGGTGAGCTCGATGGGTGCTCCGGCGAGCGAGACCGCCTGCGCGCGCGTGTCCAGCTTGATAGGGCCGCACTCGAGCACCGGGCTCGCCCATCCACCGGCGCGGCGCAGCAGGGCCTGCATGCGCGCCAGGACTTCTTCGAAATGATAGGGCTTGGCGACGTAGTCGTCGGCGCCCGCCTGCAGGCCTTCGACCTTGTCCTGCCAGCGATCGCGCGCGGTGAGCACCAGGATCGGAAATGCCTTGCCGGCCTTGCGCAGCGCGCGGATGAGATCGAGACCGGAGAGTTTCGGTAACCCCAGGTCGATGACCGCGATGTCGAGCGGATATTCGGTTCCCGCGAACAGGCCTTCGTTGCCGTCCGCGGCGACGTCGACCGTGAAGCCCTGCTTTACCAGCTGGTCCCGCAAGCCTTCGCGCAGCGCGGTTTCGTCCTCGACCACCAGTGCACGCATGCGGTCAGCGCATCCTTCCAGTGGCGGCGTCGATTCGCACCGTGAAGACACGGCCGTTGTCAGAGAGAAGCTTCAGCACATAGACCTTGCGGCCGTCTTCATCCTGCACGTCGGTGCGCACGACGCGCGCGTGGTATTGCGCCTCGGCGCGGCTCACGGCTTCGTCGAGCGAGATGCCATCTCGCGACACGGCGGCCGGCACCGCACGCTCTTCGACGTTTGCGCCGCCGAGCACGCGTCCGGGCATGCCGTGCGCCTGCGTATACGGCGCAAAACCGGCCAGCACCAGTGTGAGGGGCAACAAGCCCTGACGGATCTTCTTCATGACGGGCGCAAGTCTAACGGAAAAGGCGATGTGGGCTGTATTCGCAACCCACACCGCCATGCCAAACAACTCGTTCATTACTCCGCCGGGCTGACGTCGACCCGCACGCGAATGCGGTCGCCGGGGCGGTACGGCAGCTCGGTCACCTGGCGGCGGCCGTTGTACACGTAAGTGACACGATAGCCGTCGGTGCGCTCTTCCCACTCATCGTGGTAACGCGTCTCGCAACGCTGCACGGTGTATTCGCTCGGCGGCGCCGAGCCGTTGCGACGTTCGGCCTGCTTCGAGCCGACGGCCGCGCCGATGACGACACCTGCCGCAGTTGCCGCATCGCGTCCGCGACCGTGGCCGACCTGGTGACCCAATACGCCACCGATGAGCGCACCGAGCACGGCACCGCCGGCGGAGCTGCGCGGCAGCGGACCGTTGCCATTGCCACGTCCGTCGTAGCGACTCTCATCCCAGCATTCGCGCTGCGGCGTGCTGACACGAACCCGCGTGGTCAGCGGCTGTACGTCGACGACCTGCGCGTACTCGTAAGCGCCATCGCGGTCGTCGTAGCGGTCATCGTAGCGATCGTCATAGCGACCCTGGTCGGGCGGCGGGCGGTCGTAACGATCCTGGGCGAATGCGCCGGCGCTCGCGACCGTAAAGCTCGCAGCGACCAAACCCACAACAATCTTCGTAGCACTGATCGACATATGGCCTCCGTCGGTCGGGTCTCGACCGTGGCGCCACTGTACGGAGGGGTCGATGAATCCTTACTGAACGTCGGATTTCACTGCTTTTTCCGCGCTCTTCACTTCATTCCAGAGCTCGTCCCAGGCCGCCGGCGCCAGCGATTTCAGTACCAGGCCGCGGCCTTTCGCGAGGTGTTCCATGGCGCGAAAGCGGCGCTCGAACTTCGCGTTGGCGAGACGCAGGGCCTCTTCCGGGTCCACACCAAGGTGGCGCGCCCAGTTCGCGGTCGCGAACAGAAGGTCGCCGAGCTCCTCGGCGCGCCGCGCGGTGTCGGTGACCTCCTCTGTTTCACGCAACTCCTCTTCTATCTTGGCGCGCACACCCTGCGCGTCGGGCCAGTCGAATCCCACGCGTCCCGCGCGCTTGCCGAGTTTGGCGGCCCGCGCCAGTGCCGGCAGCGCCAGCGGCACATCGGAAAGCTCGCTTGCTTCATCGCCGCGCGCCGCGCGCTCGCGCGCCTTGTGTTCCTCCCAGGCGCGATTCTGTTCGGCAACCGAATCGATGCGGGCGTCCGCGAACACATGGGGGTGGCGCTCAGTGAGTTTGCCGGCGATGGTGTCCGCGATGCTCGCAAAGTCGAACCACTGCCGCTCAGCTCCCATCTGCGCGTGAAACACGACCTGGAACAGCAAATCCCCAAGCTCGCTTTCGAGCGCACGCGGTTCACTTCGCGCAATGGCCTCCGCGACTTCGTAGGCTTCTTCAATCGTGTACGGCGCGATGCTCGCGAAATCCTGCTCGCGGTCCCATGGGCAGCCGCTCACCGGATCGCGCAGGCGGCGCATGATGTCCAGCAGCCGCGCCAGCGATTGCTGGGCTTTCAAGTCGGTGGCACTCACGACGCCTCGTCCCCCTCGACCATGCGTACGAAGGTCAGCAGCATGCCTGCCGTCGCGCCCCAGATGTTCTGCCCCTGCCACGGAATGTCATAGAGCAACAGGTCCTCGTCCCCGACCCTGCGAAGTCGCGCCTTGTGGTTGTTGCGGTCGAACACGTGGCTCACCGGCACTTCGAAAACTTCCGCGACTTCGGCCGGATTCGGCACGAGCGAGAATGGCGGCGTGACCAGCGAGAGCACCGGCGTCACCCGGAAGCCGCTGATCACCAGGTGATCGGGTAGATAGCCGAACACGCGCACGCGATGCGGATCGAGACCGATTTCCTCCTGCGCCTCGCGCACCGCGGCACTGGCGATGTCGGGATCCGATTTTTCGAGCCGGCCGCCGGGAAAGGAAATCTGCGCCGCATGCTTGGTGAGTTGCGAGGCACGTTCCGTAAGCAGCACGGTCAGGCCCTCGGGACGGTCCACGAGCGCCACGAGCACCGCGGCCGGCACCGGATCGGCGGGAAAATGCCGCTGCAATCTGCGGCTGTGCTCGGCATTGACTCCGAGCAGGCGCCAGTCGGCGAGCTCATGGCGCGGCTGTGTACCTTCAAAACGCTGCAGAATGCGCGCGCGCAGCTCCGCGGGTCTCAACTCTGGCCTCAACCTTGGCCTCCGCCATGCAAACCGCCACGCGTGAGCGCGGCCGGATCCAGCAAACGCCGCAGTTCCTCTTCCTTGAGCCCGGACATCTCGAGTGCAACGTCGAACACCGGCCGTCCCTCGGCGTATGCCCGCTTGGCAATCGCGGCCGCGCGCTCGTAGCCAATGACGGGATTCAGCGCCGTGACGAGTATCGGATTGCGCGCCAGTGCCTCGTTGAGCCGTGCCACGTTGGCTTCCGCGCCGAGGAGACACCGGTCGGCAAGCTCAGCGCAGGCATTGGTCAGCAGGCGAATGGATTCCAGAAGATTGTTCGCGATGAGCGGCAACATCACGTTCAGCTGAAAGTTGCCGGACTGACCGGCAATCGCAATGGTTGCGTCGAATCCCATGACCTGCGCCGCCACCATCGCGACGGCCTCCGGCACGACGGGATTCACCTTGCCCGGCATGATGCTGCTGCCAGGCTGGAGCGCCGGTAATTTGATCTCGCCAAGTCCTGCGAGTGGCCCGCTGTTCATCCAGCGGAGGTCGTTGCAGATCTTCATGAGCGCCACGGCGAGCGTTCGCAACTGCCCGGAGAATTCGACCGCGGCATCCTGCGAACCCATCGCGGCAAAGTAGTTTGGCGCGAGCGTGAGGTCGAGCCCGGTCGCCGCGCGCAGCTCTTCGATGAACGTCGCGGCAAACTTTTCGTGCGCGTTGATGCCGGTTCCGATGGCCGTGCCGCCCTGCGCCAGCGCCAGCAATCGCGGTTCGCTCGACTTCAATCGGGCGATCGCGTTGTCGATCTGCGCGCGCCACCCGGAAGCTTCCTGGCCCAGCGTCATCGGCGTCGCATCCATGAGATGCGTGCGGCCGGTCTTGAGAACCTCCGACCACTCGCCTTCCTTCTGCAGCAAGACTGTACGAAGGCGCTCGAGCGCCGGGTACAGCTCTCGCCGCCATTTGCTCACCGCGCTCAGGTGGATCGCGCTCGGGATGACGTCATTGCTGCTCTGGCACATGTTGACGTGGTCGTTTGGATGCACCGCCTTGCCCAACGACTTGCTCGCGAGGTTGGCGATCACCTCGTTCACGTTCATGTTGGTGCTGGTGCCGCTGCCCGTCTGATACACGTCCACGGGAAACTGGTCCTGGTGCCGCCACGCGGTGATTCCCTTCACCGCGTCCTGGATCGCCTTCGCGATATCCGCCGGCAACAAGCCGAGCCTCGCGTTGGCGCGCGCGGCGGCCGCCTTGATCTCGGCAACCGCGGTGATGAAATCGCGAGGCATCGGCCCGCCGGCGATCAGGAAATTCAAGCGAGCCCGTTCGGTCTGCGCTCCCCATAGCGCGCCAGCCGGCACTTCGATCTCGCCGAAGCTGTCGTGCTCTTTCCGGCCAGGAATGTTGTCGCCTTGGGATATCATGCGCGGCCAGTCTAGCTCCGCATTCGAGGCATGTCTTTCATGGATCCCGCAGCACTCTCGGCGCTCTCCCCCATCGACGGCCGGTATCGCAGGGGCGCCGACCCATTGCGCGCGGTGTTGTCGGAGAGCGGCCTGATTCGCGAGCGAGTACGCATCGAAGCGGCCTGGCTGCTGGCGCTGACGGAGTCCGTACCGCAGTTGCTGGGACAGCCGCTCAGCGAACCGGTGCGGCTGCTCGCGGCAAGCCTCGCGCTCGAGCCCGGCGACGATGCGCCGGCGGCCGTCAAGACCATTGAAGGCCACATCAATCACGACGTGAAAGCGGTCGAATACTTCGTGCGCGAGACGCTGGGCGCAGCCGGCGCCACGCCGGCGGTACTCGAGCTGGTGCACTTCGGCTGCACGTCGGAAGACATCAACAATCTCGCCTACGCGCGCATGTTGCGCGCGGCGCGCGCCGTGTTGTCGGGTGCGCTCGAAAAAGTCATCGAACGCCTGCGTCAGTTCGCGCATGAGCACGCCGATCTCGCCATGCTCGCGCGCACGCACGGCCAGACCGCCAGCCCGACCACGCTCGGCAAGGAGTTCGCGAACGTGGTGGCGCGACTGCGTCGCGCACGCACTCGATTCGACAAAGTGGAAATCCTCGCGAAGTGGAACGGCGCCGTCGGCAACTACAACGCGCACGTCGCCGCGCGGCCCTTGGTCGATTGGCCCGCGGTCAGCCGGAAGTTCGTCGAGTCGCAGGGTTTCACCTGGAACGAATACTCCACGCAGATCGAGCCGCACGACTGGATCGGCGAGTACTGCGACGCGCTCGCCGGCATCAATACCGTGCTCATCGATTTCGCGCGCGATAGCTGGGGTTACATCTCGCTCGGTTACCTGCGCCAGCGCGCGGTCGCCGGCGAAGTGGGCTCGTCGACCATGCCTCACAAAGTCAATCCCATCGACTTCGAGAACGCCGAAGGCAATCTCGGCGTCGCCAACGCGCTGCTGCACCACTTCGCCGCCAAGCTACCGATCTCGAGGTGGCAGCGCGACCTCACCGACTCGACGGTGCTGCGCAACGTCGGCGTCGCGCTTGCGCACAGCCTCATCGCCTGGAGCGCCTTGCAGCGCGGCCTCGGCAAGATCGCCGCCGATCCGAAAGCCATCGCGACGGACATCGAACGCGCCTACGAAGTGTTGGGCGAAGCGTTGCAGACCGCGTTGCGCGCGGCGGGAGTTCCGAACGGATACGAATTGCTCAAGGACTTCACGCGCGGCACGAAGGTCGACGCCGCGGGGCTCGCCACTTTCATCGACAAACTACCGTTGCCCGACACCGAACGCGCCCGGCTCAAGGCTCTTGCACCGCAGCAGTATCTCGGTCTCGCGGCGCAGATGGCGCGTTCGATCTGAAGATCACGGTATGCCCTGATGCCACTTCGCATATGTGACGCATAAAATGCGACCTGGCACACGTTTCGCGTCCGGTATGCGCAATTACCCGATGAAAGCGTGACGCATTTGGCACTAGAAAGGGGAACGGACACCTAGGCTTGAGCGACACAGGTCACAAACCGACTTAGGTCTCATGACGACCGGGGAATTCGATTTCAACAAGTTCTCGCAGCGCAAGTCGGCGTCGGCCGCGCCGTTGCCCGCGGCTGCCAGCACCGACCAGAACCAGATCCGCGTGATCAGTTCGCTCGAGGAAATGCGTGCCGCGGTGGAAGCCGTCGCCGCCAGCGCCCAGCGCCTCATGTCTATCTACACACCCGATCTCGAACCCGATCTGTACGACCAGAACGGCTTTCTCGAGATCGTGAAACGTTTCGTGCTCGCGCGCCGCTTTGCCAAGGCGCGCGTGCTGCTGTCCGACTCCGGTCGCCTGCTGCGCGACAACAACCGTTTCATCGCCATGGGCCGTCGCCTCACCAGCTGCATCGACATCCGCCCCGCGGTCGGTGTCGCCAAGCAACGCGCCTGTGGCTACCTCATCGCCGACGACCGCGCCATCGTGTACCGCGTTCACCCGGATCGCTGGGACGGCGTTGCCGATCTCAACAATCCGCCCGTGGCAAGGCAGTATCTCGATGAATTCGACGAGATCTGGCACGCAAGCTCGGCCGACGAGCAGGCGCGTCACTCGCTTCGTTAGTTAGTCATGCGCTGGAATCCCGAGGTTACCGTCGCGGCGATCGTCGAGCTCGACCGCCGTTTCCTCATCGTCGAA
>Ga0307513_10001965_pt1 | contig 29102 bp, 20 predicted proteins | sample 15_EM_MG_FD_202174 | JGI IMG/M metagenome (GOLD analysis project Ga0307513, IMG submission 202174) | Populus trichocarpa ectomycorrhiza microbial communities from riparian zone in the Pacific Northwest, United States - 15_EM | ecosystem: Host-associated > Plants > Roots > Unclassified | place... | reverse complement strand
CTTCTCGAACGGGATGAGGTCAACCCTGATAAGCCAGATAACAGAGGCCAAACACCACTCTATGTTGCCGCTTGGAGGGGGAACGAGGGAGTGGTGAAAATACTTCTCGAACGGGATGAAGTCAACTCCGATAAGCCAGATAACAACGGCCAAACACCACTCTATGGTGCCGCTTGGAGGGGGAACGAGGGAGTGGTGAAAATACTTCTCGAACGGGATGAGGTCAACCCCGACAAGCCAGATAAGGACGGCCAAACACCACTCTGGAGTGCTGCCTGGAATGGGTATGTGGGAGTGGTGAAAATGCTTCTAGAACGCGACGAGGTCAACCCCGACAAGCCAGATAAGGACGGCCAAACGCCACTCACCTGTTCCGCTTCGAATGGGTACGTGGACGTAGTGAAAATACTTCTCGAGCGGGGTGACATTCACCCCGACAAGCCAGCTCCCACCGGCATAACACCACTATCCTATGCCGCTTTGAAGGGCCACGTAGGAGTGGCGAGAATGCTTCTCGAACGGGTTGAGGTCAACCCTGATCAGGCAAATATCGACGGCCGAACACCGCTCCTATGCGCCGCTTGGAATGGGCACGTGGAAGTGGTGAAAATGCTTCTCGAACGTGACGAGGTCTGCCCCGACAAGCCAGATAATGACGGCCGAACGCCTCTCTCGTATGCCGCTGGGAATGGGTACGCGGGAGTGGTGGAAATACTACTTGGAAGGGGCGATGTGGACCCTAGCAAACCAGATGATTTTGGCCAAACACCACTCCGCATGGCTACTCGGCACGGTCACACAGCTGTATTGGCACTCCTACAGCTCGGGGGTCACCCCACGTGACTCTAAATTTTTATCATGCTCGCTTCTGTTCTTTTCTAGTTCTAAGTGTTGAGTTTCCTACAGTGCATGTTGTTATTGGGTTATGCAGATATGCAGTTGCCGGTATGTGGGTATGATGTGGCTCGGATATGTGCGGTTATAAGGTATGTGGCTTCGTGGTTTTCAGCGTCCAGGCACCTAGCAGTGCGTTTTTGTTTTCGCATCCTATATCGTTAGGCATAGGGTACTAGTTTTTGGTTTCATTCATACACATCGCCATTTGGGCATTATGTGTCGGGTATTTGTTTCCATAATGTTTATTCCGTATCTTACCCATCTCCTTAGACATATTATACCAGCATATGTTTTTGGGATCGCCGAGGGTCATGGGATATCATGGTGATTTAGATTGTGTGAGATCACGAGGGATCAGGATCTATTGTTTTCGTGTTTCTTTAGAATTCTTCGAGTTTCTGGAGTTTTTCGGTGTTAGAGGGAGAGATATATCTTCTGGCATTTTCCTGGCTAAGAGTGGGAGTAGCCAACTAGTCTACTGTTCTTCCTAGTTTTTCTGCGCTTACAGCCTATCTCATTCCTGCTTTTGTTATTTCCTTCTTTTGTCTTTTCTATATGTTCTAACGGTAGATCCTCCTTGTATATTGGTTCCTCATTTTTTCGTTCTTCCTTAACCTGATTTTTCACTTTTCCTTCCCCAAGTATAGACCTAAGCGTTTTTCGGATTTTATTCCGAGGAAAAGGTGGGCGACGCAGGTTCTTTAGCAAATGAAAAGCGGCGTGCGACCTAGAGTTCACCAAGATATGATTGTGATTTTTTTCAACCATGGACTATGGACGAGGCCCCAAAAATGTCGTATCCATACGCTGCTGCACTCAAGGTGTAAGATTGATGGTGAGGCCAGGAGGCTATCCACACTTTTCAGCCTTGCTCATCAAGAAAAATGAATACATTCACAATCAGAGGTCTTCAAACTATGAAAGTCAACTTCTATTCTATGGGGGCCACATAGACCTCGTAAAACGCCACGTACAGCCAAACACTTCTTCATGGTCTTGGGTGTTGATAACCTGCCTCCGGTTTGTTCTTATCCGGAGGTCCGCGTGGCGGGCAAACGCATACTAAATGAGATAATTTGTATGAGATTGGATGCTAAGAATCCTAGATCCCTGTAGCCTCGTTTCTTCTATCTGCCAGAACCATATCCGGAAAAGACAGAAGAAAATATAATAAATCACAATAAACCTCACTGCATACCGAGTGATACACCATGACAACAGGTATTCATTTACAAATCTCCAGTATTAGGCTCCTACTCTAATATTATAGGCCGTGCAAGTAATAGCAGACACCGGCATTCATGAACCCTATTCCGGGGGGTTATGGAATGTGGTCTGGAATCTTATAGCCCTCTTCACACCGTAATGGTATAATAGGCGCTTTTTTTTAATATTCATTTGCTAGCCTTCCTACCGTTCGAACAACTCCAGTTACTATAAAGTTAGAAGGGGCTATCTGGGTCCTGACCTTACCCACCCTTTGGGAAACCTTTTTGTTTACAAGGGGACATATGGTGGGAGAGGAATGAGGCATTTTTCAGAAGCCCTTGAGAAGCATGGCGCATTCCTAATATGGAATATCCTAAGCCCTTCAGAGGTATTGTATTTCATTAACTGGCCCCCGCTATTTCATTACCGTGATTTGCATTGCAAATCCTCTAGCGAGTCACAGGATTGTTCTATGCAATAAGCGAACTTCATGTCAGAGTTGACGGAAGCGGATAGTTGTCATAGACAAGGAAAGCGGATAGATGATTGACAAGTAGGAATAGCGGCATGTGTGATTTAATTTGTTCTGGAGATGAAAGAATTGATGGAATGGTTTGTGGTCATAGCTTTCCTTTATTATCATTAAGGAGGCACACAGGCAAATGGGGCTATGCATGAAGAGATAGACAGCTGTGGGAGGCGACAGAATAATTGAGATGGCTTTATTATTCTTATAATTATAGACTTATGTTTGGTTAGTTAGTTTTATGAAGATGACGGGAGAATGAAGTCTCCGATTTTATGATACAACGGTGACAAATGTTATCGTCACTTGCCCTCTTTACACCAAAAATTGCCATCCTTGCAACCACGCAATAGTACCATATCCAGCTCGATTAACTATCCTAGGGCCCAGGATACTAGAGGCAAATCTTGACTCCACTAAACTGAAATTTCAACCGAATCAGGCCCATGCTGTGTCATTGGCGGGCCCATGAAAATTGAAATTCCGAAATTAAGTACCTTTTTCTGTGGGCCCCCTAACAAATTCCACATCCTGCTGCCGGCAATCGGATGACTCACTTTCTGCTTGTCTCCACAAGAGCCAATTCACAACTAATTGCAGCTAAAGTGCCATGGACTGAATCACGAAGCTCCTAGCTACCCATAGGCGAAATTTGGGTACTATTGGTATTGAGGATCTTGTTGTGGCGTGGGTTCCACTGATTTTGGAGTGTTTTGGCGGGTATCATACTCGCTCCGATTCTTATTTTCTTGTTGCACATGTTCGATTACTTATTCGGCATCCGGGTATAGTGTTTTGGGGATATGCGCTTGCACCGATGTGCGGATATGTGGATATGCCCAGAGATAGACCGTCATAGGGCTTTGAGGTGTCCGTAAATTGGGCACCATACATACTTAGCTACGTGTTATTGTTTTCATACCCTATGCCGAACCATATAGCGTACTAATTTTTCTTTCGTTGGTATCATGATATAATATCCACTGCCATCGCACATTCGGTATCGGGAATAGCATTTTGTTCCACAATGTTTCTTTCATCACCTATGTCCTTAGACATAGAGGGGTTGGCATACTAGCAGTGCATAGGTTCTGGGATCATGGTGGATCACGAGCTATCAGGATGGTTCTAGATTTCTTGGGATTACTAGGGATTGGGATTTGTCGGTTTAACTTATTGTGTTTCTTTAGAGTTCTCTCAGTTTTAGGAGTTTATCGGTGTTGTTAGATGGAGGGATATATCTTCCAGTATGTCCTTGGTCAGCAGAGGGGGCTGTCGACTATGATAGTCTACTGTTCTCCCACACTTGCTGTTCTTGGGGCCTGTTGCGATCGCACTCCTGTTTCCTGCTTTTGAGCTTTCCATAGATCCAACAGTAAATCCTCTTTGTATATTTGCTGCTCATGTTTTATTTTCAATTTCTCATTAATTTCGTTTTTCCCTTTCCCGCCCTAGAGAGTTGACCTAAGGATCATTCTGATATTATATATCGGAGGGCATGGCCCCTATCCGTGCACAACCTATGACTGCCCAAGGTTGCTTGTGAGGTCTCTTTCTAATATCCACCACTATTGCATCACGAAATATGCCGTGATTCTGGTAGTTATGCGATCTCGGTGTTTATCGGTAGATTCGCTCATCAGGCTTGATGTTAAGTACTTGTATAACACCTCATTATGTTAAGCTGGCCGATTCCGCCGCGGGTGCTCTAGTGTGCTGTTGCATGACTGTAGGCGATTTGTATTGAAGCACTGGATAGGGTGATGCTTAAAGAAACGAGGGGGTCCCTGCTACCGCTGAGGTATGCAAAAGCGAGGTATTCATAGCGTTGTAAATAAGTCAGGGAGGTTAGTTCGGAGGGCCATCAGGTTCCGCAGAAGGCCCCGCTTCTTTTCTGCCCCTGAGGAATTTCAATAACTGACTACACCCATCATTTGCAAGTATAGTACAATATATTGAGTAGGAAAAAGCCGAAAGTTTCGCAACTATTCACCCATAATATCGGCTCTTTGAACACCATCAACACTATTATCCTTACTGTCGTCGATGGACGGCCTACTATCCTAGCCTGGCTATCACCACCGAATCCTGGGCTCCACCGTCAGGACACTCGGGACCGCAGAGTCGAAAATGTAGGTGGATGGCTTTTACAAAATGGGAGGTTTAAGAGCTGGTACACCGGTATTGAGGGAGGTGAATCGGATAAGGCAGGTTTGGTTTGGTATGGGGACCCAGGTGTTGGGAAAACATTTATTTGGCAAGAAAAACGAACCCCATGGGGCAGAAAAATGGCTAATCTGACAAGTGGCGGTGCTATCATAAAGTACAGGTGCAAAAATACTCGTCCGATGCCCTTTTTACACTAAAAATGGACATTTTTAAACAAACAATTCTCAACACAGCTTATATGAAAGCACTTGAAATCTTTCCATCAGCTATGGAATCACTATCTATTCAAACCTCTACAAGTAGAAGTGTAAGGAAGCAAAGCTGTCTTCAGTGTTCATGATTGTGTCAACTAGGGCAAAAGTGACTTCAGTTTCCGCATGGGGCCCCATACAAAAAAGTACATAGCAACCGCTACCAGATACTTAAACGACCTTTTCTCCATCACTTGGTAATATTTAAGGTAATATTTAAGGATTCCGTAACTTCATGTTATCTACAGGGTTGCTAATGCAAGGATAAATTTTCGCTGATTCTCATAGACATTGCGCAATGAGAGAGGGTGGTGAAGATGGGCACTTTGGGTGTAAAAAGGGCATCGGACGAATACTTTTGCCCTAGTACTGTAGCCCCTTGGTGATAGACAACTTGTGTGACCATGGTAGAGGAGACAATGCCATCATCGCATGTTTTTATTTTGACTTCGCCGCAAGAAAGAAGCAGTCCCCCCGTGAGAATGTTGGGTAGCAGCTGAAACAATTGGTTTTCGGACTAGGGGAGATCCCGGAGATATCATAGGCATACAAAGGTTGGAAGAATGGTGCTGGGGGGGGAGGGACCGCAAATTCCCACAGCCCCAAAAATTCTACGGAATACTTGCTCCAAAACTCGCGCGTTCATATGTATGGATGGTCCAGACGGATGCGCGGCAGGTGGCAGAAGACTCGGGTAAGCTGCTCAATTCGGTAAGTGAACTTCTCCCATAGTCTCTGGTCTCCCGGCACTTAAACGTTCGTGACTAGAAGACCGCACATTCTGCCTGAGCCCAAAAGGCGTCTTGCTAAGAGGGTGGCAAGTGTACCGATAAGTTCCCAGAGGGGTGATATCATTAGACGCCTTCGCGTTGAAAGTGTTCGACGCTGCCATGCTCAGCCTACATGGCACGCGCATAGTCTATCTCGTTATCAACCACACAACAACTCCGGGCATGCGCTTTGGATCGATACCTCGGCCGGGAGGAAAGTGTAAATCCTTGATGTTGGCCGGCATATTCAGCACTTTTAACAACAAGGTTCAGGCACAGCGGATTCAGAGTTCAGATTCAGATTGACGCAAGTTGATTGTATATAGCAGATATAAAAGGGTGCGACGAGAAAGATGAATCGGAATGTGATCAAACGGAAGTGAAGAATAAGATAAAACAAAGACAGACAGGAACGAAGTGCGATAGGCTGATAGTAAACGAATGAAGGGAAAAACAGGCTTTCTTATATCCTAACCCTCCTTCATGCCATGCTTCCTGCGCATGCACAATCTCTCTTCTCGGTTTCTCCCACTTAGTAGTTTCGGAATGCTCTTTCCGCAATCAGCTCCGAGGTTCGATCAGAATTCCCGAGGGAATAGTAAGGCGGCCAGCTACAGGTTGGGTGTGAAGCGGAGGATAAGGTTTGGTTATCGTGAGTGTTCGTATTTCAGTACCGTATGGGTAGTGTTTGATGTTATTGCATTGAGTAGTTGCGTTTCAGATCCTGCCCGCATGGGAATATATGCATGTGGTGAGCAGTCCAAAAATCCAACAAGCATACATACAGCCTCCGTTATCGTTTTGACAAACTCTTCGGATATGCGTTTTGAGACCGGTGCAGTGCCGCAAGGATATGGAGGGAGAGTCGGATGCGCGGAGGCTATAGAGGGTGGAGAAGTTTTCTTTATAACGTTTGTTTTTTTCCCTTTGTTAGCATGAGAGTTCGGAGGAAGGGAAAGGGGAACCTGTCTGGGAATGGGCCTATGTGGTGATCGATCGGGTGGAGGAAGGACAAAATAAAGTCTCCGCTATAGTTCACCTATACCCCTGTCTTTACCACTAGTTAGTGCGAGCATCGGAGAGTTGTGAGTGCGAGCGAGCAGTTGAATAGAAATGAAGTTCCCCTCGCTAAGTTGCGAGTTGGCGATCTGTTCTTTCGTGTTGCTTTAATCTTGGCGTTTCGTTTCGCCAGCCGCATTTTGCGCCAGCGTACCGATCGCCGGTTTGTCGTCCGTCGTTTGCGTCTCCATTCAAACCTTCATAGTAGGTTTGCCACGAACAATTCTCGATCGAATGGAAAGTCCTCTGGAAGCGGACATCCTGAAGAAAATTCCTAACGATATTCCTGAAATGTACAGTACTTGCTTTGACTACTTGTATGCTGTAAATCGCTTTTAGCCTGCTTGGCAAAAACGAGCGGGCCAACCATTCCTTTTTCTGATTCTGACCTGCAGAAACGGTTGTTTCAGAATTTTTGAACGAAAGGGCAACGGTCACTTGTGCCGGTATGGGCAACGGAATAGAACCATCATGTCCAAAGAGCCTCAGAGACATATATTAGGGCCGGCCAGTAAGCAAGAGTCTAGTGTGGAGTGAAGAGGGAATGCTTATCTGTAGTCAGAGAGCTTGTGGCGTTTGCAGGTGGCTCTCCAGAGATTGGGATGAGTGCTCCGTCATGGTATCTTAAGTCGACCGATCGGGATGGAGAAACTATTTTCCGAGATTACTTCCGTTATCTGATTAGTTTTCTTGTCCAACGCAAGCAAAGCGGCTCATTATCAGCAACAGGCGCAAGTTGCCTGCGTATCCGAAAAAGAGCCTCAACATTGACACCGCCTCTAACACACAGATAGTCCATTGACTTGAAATATTATTTTTTTACATCAATCTGGCTCACGGCATACTTACTCAAGGCTACTGTACTATATCATATTGTGTCATATGGCACCCCACGCGAGCTGCTTGTTCGAACCCTGAACTTTGGCGAGAGAGGGTTTGACGGGTTAAGGAAATGGGCGAGGGAAGAGTGGTAATAACTAATGGGCTGTTTGGCTCGACGTGACTTGAAAATTAATAGCTGGAATCTCATAGTTGTTAGGGTATGATAGTTAGTTTGGGGTACGACCGGTTTAGGTCGTGACTGCCGCTTGTGGGTTTTTCCCGTTGTGTGGCGTTTGTGCGCTCTCTTTCTGTACCTAGTCTAAGCTACCAGTAGAGAGCTTCCTGTATTGCACATCGAACATCACACATACCACAACCACCACTTACGTGCTTTTCTCCTGGACTTCGCGCCGTTACCTACGCTACCCCAGTCATCATTGGGTCGTGAGCGAGCTGCCATCAGATCGTCGCTATCAATCTGCCACGTCATAGCGAGTGCCCGGCATAGCGAGCCATCTGCAATTTTAGGCTATGTGATTGACTGAACATAGTCCGGTTTTAAATGGTGGCTGGTATTTGAGTGGATGGCTCGCTATGCCGGGCGCTCGCTATCATGTTGAAGATCTTATCCTATGGTCTGGTGAGACGTGCGGCCGGAGGACCAGTCAGGAAGCAACAGTTTAGACCTTCAACAAACAAAAGAAAATTCGGGATAGCGGACAAGAGGAGGATCGTCGGTACTTAGATAGTCGAACAACAGGGCAAGATTGGACTTTCTTTTTGCTTATATTTTCTTCTTCTAAGAGTTCATCTTGGGTGAAGGTTAGCAAATTAGCATAGGAAAATTGAATCGATGGTGAATTATGTGGTTTTTCTTTCTAGGCGGGATCCCTTGACAGTGACGATTGTTGGTTGGCTCGTACTTGTACCTCTTGCTTTTCTGAGAGTAGACAAACTAGGCTGTGTTTCTTCGTTCCGGTACTTTGTTGTAGGGTGCAAGCGCTAGCGTTATTTTGACACCCCACGGCACATCAGGGGTTAAGCTGCAATTCTTGAAGTTGGTATGCTTGATTAGAGGCGTTCAGCCAGGGGGTTGAGGATCGGGTATGCAGGATTTTCGAATCGAAAAACTTTGGTGTATGTAACACCTTTTCGCAAACAAAACTGACAGACCAACCGGAATTTTAGCACTCGAAAAACGCTCTCCCAACCCCGACGCTGAATGCCTCTAATAATATATATCACAGGTTGATTCATTCATGAGGGTCGGTCGGGGGGAAAAAGTGGAGTTCACATTAGCCGTTCGGCAACCACAACCACCGAGCAACTTTTGCTTTCTAAGAGAGAATTACTACAACTATACCAATGAAGTTTATTACAATACATGTTTACATATTCTCGGGAGTGGTTAACTCTTGTCTTCCACCATTATTAGAGAAAGGCAGTTTGTCTCAGTGGAGCAATGGGTTGGGAAAGAGGGGGTGTTGCAATCCTACGCTGTGTGCCAAGCCACAAACGTGAACTCCACTTTTTCCCACGACGGGACTCAATGCACCTGCCTATGTCAGGCTGGCCAAGATCACTGCCTGAGCTCTTGTGTGGTACCGGCATTTCTCTTGAGTGCAAGACCTGTGTCGCGCTGCAGGACGGTGCGGTGCCCAAATATGCGGGCGATTTTGTGCTATAATACAAATGCAGTAGGCAAAAGCGGAGTATCATACCAGTATTGTTGTCACGAATTGAGGATGCCAATCGGGGAGCCCGGCGGTCTCCGCCGGGTTCCACAAAAAACCCCGCTTTTCTTATGGGTAGTCGCTCCCAACTATATGTAGTTGAATGGAGGATATTGAATCTTCCGCCACCAGGAATTCCTAGTCAACCGACTCCATCCTTCATGGACTCCTACAATATCTTAGGCAGAAAAGAACACAAAATCTCCGAATCATTCAACAATAATTACGGCTCCGATAATATTTATGGCTCCTTCAACACGACCCACATCAATCCTTCCGTTACCGATGACAGATCCAATATCCTAGCGTGGCTATCCCCACTAGATCCAAAGAAACGCCATCAGGACGTCCGGGAGCGCAGAGTCGAAGATATAGGGGAATGGGTTTTACAAACCGAGGAGTTTAAAACCTGGAGTACCGGTGCTGGTGGTGGGAGAGCCGAATCCGATAAGCCAGTTTTGTTTTGCCATGGAGGTCCGGGTGTTGGCAAAACTTACATTAGGTGATATGAATGAACCCCGAGTAGTGAAAGAAAATGAGTGCTGATAAAGGGATGGGGGTAGTTCCGTGGTAGTGGACCATTTGTGGAGTCAGGCTAAAGGTCAAAATTCCACTATTGCATGTTTTTATTTCGACTTCGCCTCGCAAAACGAGCAGCCACCGACGAGGTTTCTGGGCTCCTTGTTGAAACAGATGGTATTTGGACTCGATGAGATCCCGGAGGAGATATCAAAGGCATATGAAGACCGAAAGAGTGCCGTCGGTGGGCAGGGACTGCAAATTTCCGATATTTTGACCATGCTGCAGACTACTTCCACCCGAAAGCGCGCATTCATATGCATTGACGCTGTCGATGAATGTGCACCAGAACACATAGCCAAGATCCTCAATTCGTTGGGCCAACTCCTCCATCGGTCTCCGGGCACTCGGATATTTGTGACCGGGAGGCCCCACATTTTACCTGAAATCAGAGCCCGCCTTAGTGAAAGAGTGACAAGTATGTCCATAAGTCCCAAGAGAGATGATATTATCACATATCTCCATAGCAGGCTGGCCACGGACACAACCTCAGATGCGATGGACAGTGCTCTGGAGGCAGACATCCTGGAGAAAATTCCTAGCGATATTTCGGGAATGTATGTAGAAGCAATAACACCTCAGAATCCATCTCAAGTTATCTACTAACAGATGGATATCTAGATTCCTGTTGGTCTCACTGAATGTCGATGCGATCCTAGAAGAAGCCACAGCTCATCGCAGACGACAAAGGTTAAACGCAATTACCGGGGGTTTGGGGTTGGAGAGTGCTTATGGTGAAACGCTGTCTCGGATAAAGAGGCAAGGCCGGGGCAAAGCAAGGCTTGGGATGGCCTCTCTGATGTGGATCTCTCACTCAGAACGGCCCTTGAAGACTGATGAATTGTGTCACGCTCTGGCGGTCGAAATCGGGTCACCAAATCTACATCCCAACGATGTTCCATCAGTAGGAACATTGCTTACCAGTTGCCAAGGACTTATCACCGTAGACAAGGAAGCTTCCACCTTCCGGTTAATTCATTTTACCCTTAAAGAGTACCTCCTGGCCCATCCCGATAATCTTGGCAAATCCCACCCTACAATGGCTGAGACATGCTTGAGTTATCTGAATTCGCAACAGGTCAGAGCTCTTTCGACTGGGATCTCTCCCGATCTTCAAGGCCAACCTTTTCTTGAATATTCTTCCCTTTACTGGGGAGTCCACGCTAGAAGGGACCTTTCGGATTGCGCGAAGCAGCTTGCATTAAAGCTGTTTGACGATTATAATGACCACATATCCACCAAATTCCTCATGGAATCCCAGAAAGACACGTACTATGATATCGATTTTAATAAACCCTACCTCTTTAGTGGCCTGCATTGCGCATCTTTCTTTGGGATTGTTGAGATTGTGACTACTTTGATAGAAGTGGAAGGTTGTGATATCAACCAAAGGGACTGTGTGGATAATACACCTCTCGCGTGGGCCGCCCTCAATGGACATGAGCGAGTAGTTGAAATGCTGCTAAGGCAGGGTAATATTAGCCTAGGCAAACCGGGGAAGGCCGGAAAAACACCACTCTTCCATGCAGCTTTCAATGGGCACGAGGGAGTGGTGAAAATGTTTCTCGAACTGGACGGAGTCGAACCCGATCAGTCAGATAACGACGGCCGAACACCGCTCTTCTGGGCTGCTTTCAAAGGGCACGAGGGGGTTGTGAAACTACTTCTCCAGCGGGACGAGGTCAAACCCGATAAGACAGATAAGAACAGCCAAACACCGCTCTTGTGGGCTGCTGGGAATGGGAACGAGGGAGTGGTGAAAATACTTCTCGAACAGGACGAGGTCAAACCCGATAAGCCAGATAATAACGGCCAAACACCGCTCGTATGTGCAGCTTTCAATGGGCACGAGGGAGTGGTGAAAATGCTTCTCGAACTGGACGGAGTCAAACCCGATCAGTCAAATAAGGACGGCCGAACACCGCTCTCGTGGGCTACTAGTAATGGGCACGAGGGAGTGGTGAAAATACTTCTCCAACGGGACGAGGTCAAACCCGATCAGCCAGATAACGGTGGCCGAACACCACTCTGGTATGCAGCTTTCAATGGGCACCAGGGAGTGGTGAAAATGCTTCTCGAACGTGACGAGGTCAAACCCGATCAGCCAGATAACGACGGCCTAACACCGCTCGGGTGTGCTGCTTCGAATGGGCACGTGGAAGTGGTGAAAATGCTTCTCCAACGGGACGAAGTCAAACCCGATCAGCCAGGTAACGACGGCCGAACACCGCTCGGGTGTGCTGCTTGGAATGGGCACGTGGAAGTGGTGAAAATGCTTCTCCAAAGGGACGAAGTCAAACCCGATCAGCCAGATAACGACGGCCTAACGCCGCTCGGGTGTGCTGCTTCGAATGGGCACGTGGAAGTGGTGAAAATGCTTCTCCAACGCGACGAAGTCAAACCCGATCAGCCAGATAACGCCGGCCTAACACCGCTCTCGTGTGCTGCTTATAATGGGCACGAGGGAGTAGTGAAAATACTTCTCCAACGGGACGAGGTCAAACCCGATAAGCCAAATAACAACGGCCGAGCACCACTCTGCCGTGCTGCTTGGAATGGGCACGTGGAAGTGGTGAAAATGCTTCTCCAACGGGACGAAGTCAAACCCGATCAGTCAGACAACGACGGCCAAACACCGCTCTCGTGTGCTGCTTATAATGGGCACGAGGGAGTGGTGAAAATACTTCTCCAACGGGACGAGGTCAAACCCGATCAGCCAGAAAACAACGGTGAAACACCACTCTGCCGTGCTGCTTATAATGGGCACGAGGGAGTGGTGAAAATGCTTCTCCAACGCGACGAAGTCAAACCCGATCAGCCAGATAACGGTGGCCGAACACCACTCTGGTATGCAGCTTTCAATGGGCACCAGGGAGTGGTGAAAATGCTTCTTGAACGTGACGAGGTCAAACCCGATCAGCCAGATAACGACGGCCTAACACCGCTCTCGTGTGCTGCTTTCAATGGGCACGCAGGAGTCGCGAAAATCCTTCTCAAACGGGACGAGGTCAGTCCCGACAAACCTGATAACCACGGCCAAAGGCCACTCTATTATGCTGCTTTAAGTGGCCACGTGGAAGTTGTGAAAATGCTTCTCAACCAGCACGGGGTCCACCCAAGCAGGCACGGTGCCACCGGCCAAACACCACTGCTAGGTGCCGCTTGGAATGGGCACGAGGAAGTGGTGAAAATACTTCTCGGACGGGACGACGTCCACCCCGATAAGCCCACTTCCATCGGCTCAACACCACTATCCTGTGCGGCTTTGATGGGGCACGTGGGAGTGGCGAGAATGCTTCTCGAACGGGTTGAGGTCAACCCTGATCAGGCAAATATCGACGGCCGAACACCGCTCTTGTGTGCCGCTTGGAATGGGCACGTGGAAGTGGTGAAAATGCTTCTCGAACGCGACGAGGTCAGCCCCGACAAGCCAGATAATGACGGCCGAACGGCACTCTCGTATGCCGCTGGGAATGGGTACGCGGCAGTGGTGGAAATACTGCTTGGAAGGGACGATGTCGACCCTAGCAAGCCAGATGATTTTGGCCAAACACCACTTCGGATGGCTACTCGGCACGGTCACACAGCGGTATTGGCACTCCTACAGCCCGGGGGTCAGTCGGGGTGATTCTAAATTTCTATCATGTTTGCTATTCTTTTCCGGTTCTAAGTGTTTGGTTTCTTGTAGAGCATGCGGTTATGGGTATGCAGATATGCAGCTGCATGGGTATATAGATATGTGGCTCGGATATGTGCGGTTTGAGGGTATCTGACTTCATGGTGTCCGGCGACCAGGCACCTAGCAGTGCATATTTATTTTCACATCCTATATGGCTAGGAATAGGGTACTAGTTTTTGTTTCATTCGTGGACATGATGGATCGGGTATTTGCTTCCATAATGTTTATTCCGTTTCTTTCCCATCTCCTTAGACATACGAGAATAGATTTTTGGGATCAGCGTGGGTTATTGGATATCATGGTGGTTTAGGTGAGATCACAAGGGATCAGGGTCCGTTGTTTTTGTGTTTCATTTGAGTTCGTCGAATTTCTGGAGTTTTTCGGTGTTAGAGGGAGAGATATATCTTCTGGCATTTTCCTGGCTAAGAGTGGGAGTAGCCAACTAGTGTACTGTTCTTCCTAGTTTTTCTGCACTTACAGCCTATCTCAGTCCTGCTTTTGTTATTTCCTTCTTTTGTCTTTTCTATATGTTCTAACGGTAGATCCTCCTTGTATATTTGTTCCTCATTTTTTCGTTCTTCTTTAACCTGATCTTTCACTTTTCATTCCCCAAGTATAGACCTAAGTCTTTTTCAGATCGTATTCCGAGGGAAAAAATGGGTGAGGCAGGCTTTTTTAGCAAATGAAAAGCGGCGTGCGACCTAGAGTTCACCAAGATATGATTGTGATTTTTTTCAACTATGGACTATGGGCGCGGCCCCAAAAAGGTCGTATCCATATGCTTCTGCACTCAAAGTGTAAGATTGATGGTGAGGCTGGGAGGCTATCCACACTTTTCAGCCTTGCTCATCAAGAAAAATTAATACATTCACAATCAAGGGTCCCCAAACTATGAAAATTATCTTCTATTCTGTGAGCACCACATAGACTCCGAAAAACATCACATGCGACCAAACACTTGTGGCGTGGTCGTTGGTGTTGACAACCTGCCTCCTGTACGGTTTGTTCATATCCGGAGGTCTACGTGGTAGGAAAACGCACACTAAATGGGATAATTTCTATGAGATTGATGCTAAGAATCCTGGCTGACCGTAGCTTGGTTTCTTCTATTTACCAAAACCGTATCCAGAAAAGACAGGAGAAAATATAAGAAACCACAATAAAAAAACTACTGCATACCGAGTGATATACCATGACAGCACGCATTCATTTCCAAACCTCCAGTATTGGGCTCCTATTTTAATACTATAGGCCACGCAAGTAACAGCAGATCCTGGTATTCATGAACCCTATTCCGGGGGGCTATCTGTGTTCTGATCTGGCTCACCCTTTGGAAAGCCCCTTTGTTTACAAGAGGCGTACCGTGAGGGGTGTTAGCTATTTTTCAAAAGCTCTTAAGATGAGTTGGCGCATTCCCGATATGATATATCCTGAGCCCTTCAGAGGTATTATATCCCATTAACCGGCCCCTGCTATTCCATTATGGTCATTTTCATTGAAAATACTCTAGTAAACTACAGGATTTTTCTCTGCAAGAAGCGAACTCCCTGTCAGAGTTGATGGAAGCGGTTAGTTGTCAGAAATATGGAAAGCGGATAGATGACGGAGAAGGAGGAATAACGGCATGTGTGATTTAATTTGTTCTGGGGATGAAAGGGTGGACGGAATGCGTTATTGTCATGTCTTTCCTTTATTATTACTACGCAAGCACGCAGGCAAATGGGGTCATGCGTGAAGAGATAGACAGCTGTGGGAGGCGATAGAATAATTGAGATGGATTTATTATTCTTATATAGGCTTATGTTTGGTTGGTTGGTTTTACGAAGATGGCGGGCGAATGAAGTTTCCGATCATATGATTCAAGGGTGACAAATCTTATCGTCACTTGCCCTTCTTACACCAAAAGTTGCCATCCTTGCAACCACGCAACAGTATCCACCCCGATCAACTATCCAAGGGCCCAGGACACTGGGGGCAGATCTTGGCTTCGCTAAACTGAAATTTCAACCGAATCAGGCCTATGCTATGTCATTAGCGAGCCCATGAAAATTGCAATTTTGAAATTAAGTCCTTTTTCTGTGGACCCCCTTACAAATTCCACAGCCTGGGGCCGGCAATCGGATGACTCGCTTTTGGCTTGTCTCCACAAGGGCCAATTCACAACTAATTTCAGCTAAAGTGCCATGGACTGAATCACCAAGCTCCTAGCCACCCATAGGCGAAATTTGGTAACTATTGGTATTGAGGATCTCGTTGTGGTGTGGGTTTCGCTGATTTGGAGTGTTTTGGGGGGTATGTACTTCGCTCGACCGACGATGACTTATGTCTAAGAACTATACCTACCCTATTGTTTAGCCCTAGTCTAGCTCGCCCGTTTGACTGCTATACGATTTATCTCCTGCCGCACTTCAATGACCTCACAGGTTTCTCCTGGATTCGAGTAGGGTACAAACTCGCTTACGCCCAGGTTCCTAGCATAACCAAAGTGCTCTAACTACTTGAACTCGGGAATGATAATATTATGATAGGCGCGAATCGCTTAGTCATACTTTAGCGTCAGATACTCGGCAGGGGTTTAGTGTGGGGTGAAGAGGGAATCCTAACCGGTGGTTGGAGCGCTTGGTATTGATAGAGGGAGCACCGGGGATTGGGATGGGTGCTTCCATGGATGGTGCTCGAGTACCAATAGGCCAGAGGGATGGTAATGGAGAAACTATTTTCCGGGCTTAACTCGGATATGATCGGACAGACAGGGATTAAAAATCCATGTATCCTAATAGACTTTTAATCCCTGTCTGTCCGATCACCCAAGTCCATACCCTTGTGCCTCTGTTATCTGATTATCTGTGGTGGGATTATCGGTGGCGCGACACCACCAGCGGAGGGCTGAACGCCATGAACCCTCGCCTGGAGGAAGGAGATAACTAAGGCCTACAGTCTTCACTGTACTCGAGTACGGTAGTCGCGGCGGAACTGGGGTGGTGACGAACAAAAGTATTTGGTGGGCAAAAAAGAAATCGTCAAGGTTAGGGTTGTAGAAAATTATTCATCGTTGGCCCCTGTTCGTCACCACCCCGGTTTCGTCGCGACGACAGTGATGGCTCTAAATGCAATCCAAGCGGCTGTCCATATCCGTTGAAATCAACGTGCATGATCTGTCGGTGTGCATCCAGGGAAGAGCCTCAATCCGACACCGCACCAAAACACCGAGCCCCTCCTTTGAGATTCAAATTATTTTTTTTGCACTAGCCCCGCTAACAATGTCTGGTAAATTCACCCAAAGCTACCGTGTCATATTGTATCGTATGGCACGCCATGTGAACTTGGTGTTTGAGCCCTAAACTTAGGCGAGAGAGGGGCTTGACGGCAATGAAGTAACCTAGGAAAGAGTGGTGATACCGGGTACGGTACTCGTAGTGGTGTCTTTGCCACAGAGGTTCACGTTGAGCGAGGTGCGGATAAATTGGGTTTGCTGATGACAAACGGATTTCAATACCCAATACTCCGGGGATTAGAACCCGGTTAGACGAAAACCTTAGAGAAGAGTCCCGGTAGCAGATTGTATGTTGGAGGACGCTAGCACCGAGGAGCTAAGTTGGGTTAACAATATTTTCCACAACTGCCCCGCGGGAGATTCATTGTAAGATTTGAGAACCAGAAATTATTTCTCCCTCCTCCCCTCTATGAGCAATGCGCAACCCCCCTCCATCTCGCGTTTCCACCAAGATCTAAGGCTTTTTCATTGTGGGCCTGGTAAAGCTGTCTTATAATTTTATGGTATATTCGAGCCCTCTCCCGAATTGTATCATAAAAACGCGATGCGAAACTTGTCAGAGGTACCCACTCTCTGAGGCTGCAGCGGCACAAATGCGCCGGTAAAGGGACACACAAGCCATGCAGACCTTTCACCTATTCCCCCCCTCTTGTCCGTTTCGCTCCTCGGTCTTCCTCGGTCTTCTTAACGTTCCTCAAAACTTTCCTTTCTACACGCTCTGTGGGGGATATCTCGAACCCCCTCACGGCTAATACAAACTTCATCTGAGCCGCTCCGGACTGCCGTGGACAGCCCTTCATTACCCCCACTTCAATTATTCTCAACAAACTTATCAGAGATGATATCGAGTGATACCATGATAGCTAGTATTTTTTTTCTAAACCCCAAGTTGTGGGCACTTGGTCCATTGCAAACCCCACCGGCGACACTAGATAAGGTGTGTTTCCGGACCTTTACCGGACTGGGTTGGGGGAACATAATGATGTTTATTAATGTCCTCCCAGCAGTTTATGGATAAAATCAATATTTTCCCCTTTCTTACTGTCCATTGTACTGATGCTTTGGGGTAGCTTCTGTTATGTACCGTGAAGCCAGTGGGGGGGGGTTTCTAGACCTTTCGGCCCGCTTATTTCGGGGGTGTGACTCCCATGTGGTGGGCGCCTCATGAGAGGGTCGGGACAGCCATCAGCGGCGCTGACTGTGACAACATCTTGTAGGCCATATGGCTGTCCATTTGGTTCTAAAGTGGAGGCCATATATAACCACACAAGCAAAGCATCTTTTTTTATTTCTAATTTATATCTTGCAACGGGTGACACAAATTTGAATTCTAGTAGAAGAAGTTTCAGACTGATAATAAAGTTTTTTTTTCCTGATTGCGCAGCTAACTAGTATAATACACCATACCAAGAGCGCTGTTCATGTGGTAACTTCTTTCTGAGTTTATCTGAGATTTACTCGGATGTCCCGATTAATTAGTTTAGTGGTAAATCTTCGCCTTTGAGGTATCGTAGGTCTTGATAGAAAGCTGTTCGCCAGCGCATATAACCCTTTAGAATACTACCTAGACCAGCCCTCGGAGGCTATTCGGTTTTGAGAAGCACCCCCCTTAGTCGTCAGATGCAAAACGGAGCAACCTATAATATCATGAGACAGCACTGCCCCGCCTGCCCCAGAACTGTGAGATCTCTTCAAATCCACCCTCTCGGTTAGCCATTTTTAGGAGTCATGAGATGTTGCTCGGCGTGCTCATGCTGTCGTTGCATTGTTCAGATAGTTTTCGGGAATGCGCTTTGGATCGATACACCCGCCTGAAGGAAGCCGGAAGGGAGGCGAAAGAGTCGGACGCACGCAGAGTCCAATGCCCAGAAATCCGGATGCCAGGAGGCTACGCGCGTTGGGAGTCTGTCTTTCCCTTGTTAGCACAGGAGCACGAAAAACGGAAAGGGAGGCATAAGCGGACGAGAATAGATATGTGCGATGACCATGGAAGGATAGGAGGACGGCTTCGTTGTTATCTATATGACCTCTGTCTTTACCGTTAGTTAGAGAGTGTGAGAAAGTTTACCGTTAGTTAGAGAGTGCGGGAAAGGTAACCTAGGGAAGGGAATTAGAAGTGGCGATCGTCCTCACTCCAAATCGCGCGCGGGCGATCGTGTTTTTTGGTTACCCGGACTCCTGGCGTTTAGTTGACTACGGTAGGCACAGTATTGACAATTCTGTTTGCCCGGCAAACTAAACCGATTCTAGGCTGACAGGGGTGGTGGATTCCAAGAGCTCTTTCCGCACCTTGCTTGGTAGTCGCGATGTGTCCCAAAAAGCACAGCCATTATCTCCCTAGCCTAGTATGAGACCGTAAAAACCCCGGATGAACGTTTTCAATACCATGCTCTTAGAGTGAAACCCTTCCGGATACCATTGACCGAGAAATACCGGTATACCATCCAAAAAGTGAAACTTATTCAAAGAACTACTTTGCCACCCGCCCACAATAAACACCCTCCCTCTATCACTCAGTTTATGTTAAAAAATCTTGGAGAAAATTCAGAGAAACACCAGCAGGCCTCAAGTAATTCTTGGTTTTTCATCTAATTCTTCAAATCACTTCTGCACCACCTGGTGAATAAAAAGAGAGGGGGAACTGTGTGCATTGGTAAATATTTTGTGGTTCCTCATAACATGGGCTCTTGTGGTAGTATGTTTTCGCCAAGGGTGTGTTCTAGAGGTGCCCCCTGTTTTCCATGGTATTTGAAAGGGTTTCTCCAAATTGTGGGCGATTGATCGGAGGGTCCTGGTGCATCAATAAGGTTCCACAAAAGACTCCCCTATTCTTCAGCCTCCAGGAATTCCAAGAGCCGACTGACTCCATCACCCAACATCACCTGCAATACCGGTACTGCACCCTTACCCGCAAAAACTGAAAATGTCTCAATTATTCAGTAATAATATCGGCTCTTTGAATACCACTAATATTATTAACCTTACCGTTGCCGACGACAAACCCGATATCCTAGCCTGGCTATCCCCACTGGATCCTAAGTTGCGGCGTCAGGATATTCGGGACCGAAGAGTCGAAAATATAGGGGAATGACTCCTAAAAATGGAGGGGTTCAGAAGCTGGTATCATACTCCCGCAGTGCAGGGGGTGAATCCGATAACGCAGTCTTGTTTTGCTATAGGGATCCGGGTGTTGGGAGAACATTTATTTGGTAAGATGAATAAACTCTAAGAGGTAGAAAAATGGCAATGCTGAGAAGCGACAATGCTAGCTCCTTGGTAATAGACAACTTGTACGACCAGACTGGAGGTGACAATGCCACTATCGCATGTTTTTATTTTGACTTCGCTGCCAGAAAAGAACAGTCCCCCGTCATCATGTTGGGTAGCCTGCTGAGTCAATTGATTTTCGGGCTGGAGGCGATCTCGGAAGAGATATCTAGAGCCTACAAAGACCGAAAGAATGCGATTGGGGGGGCAGGGACCGCAAATTTCCACTATCTTAAAAATGCTACGGAATACCTGCTCTAAAAAGCGCGCGTTCATATGCATCGATGGGCTAGATGAATGCCCGGCAGAAACTAGGGTGAGCTGCTTGATTCGGTAAATGAACTCCTCCGACAGTCTCCCGGCGCTCGAATACTCGTAACTGGAAGGCCGCACATTTTACCTGAGATCAAAAAGCGTCTCGCGAGGAGGGTGATGAATGCAGTCTTAGGAAAGAGTGGGGCTCACACTGGCTGTTAGGCAACAACAGCGACCGACAAACTTTTGCTTTCTAAGAGAGAATGACTACCCTTATACCTATGAAACCTATTTCAATACATGTTTACATACTCTCCGGAGTGGCTAACTCTCGTCTTCTGCCATTATCAGAGGAAGGCATTTTGTCGCTGAAGAGCAATGAGTTGGGAAAGCCGGGGTGTTAGTCTACCTCGCAGTGTGCCAAGCCATAACTGTGAACTCCACTTTTCCCATTACTGTGTGTATCCGTAAGTTCCAAAGGGTTCATATCTTCGCAGCAGGTTAGCCGTGGGCACAACACTCGATGTGATGGACATCACACTGGGGGCGGGCATCCTGAAGAAGATTCCTAATCACATTTCGGAAATGTACAGTACTTGCTTTAACTGCTTGTATAGTGCAAATCGCTTACATCTTGTTTGGAAAAAATGGAGGGGGGCAAGTGTTTCGTTTTGTGATTATTATCTATAGAAACGGTTGTTTCGGAATTTTCGAACAGAAGGGAAACAGTCATTTGTATGGGGCAACGAAGCGAAACCATCGTATCATATCCAAACAGGTCCTTGGACATATATTACCGGTAGGGCTAGATAGTAAGCGGGAGCTTAGTATGGAGTGAAGATGGAATGCTATCATATAACTCAGGAGCCTCCAGAGATTGGGAGAGGTGCTCGGTTGGCGAGCGCTATGTTGGAGCGAGCTAGATGGAGAAACTATGTTCCGAGCTTACTTCCGTTATCTGATTAGCTGTCCCAGGCTTATCGGTGGCCCCATCCCGCCAATCCTTGACAGGATGCAATGAATCCTTGGCTGGATGCATCGAGAGATCGCTAAAATTAACAAAGTGGCAGAGGCATTTAGCCTCGGGGTTGAAAGAGCGTTTTTCGAGTGCCAATGTTCTAGTTAGTTGATCTGTCAGTTTTGTATGCGAAAAGGCGTTACACCCCCCAAATTTTTTCGACTCGAAAACCCTGCATACCCGTTTTTTCAACCTCGGGGCTGAATCCCTCTACCGTGCACTTATCATACTCCAGATTTACAGACCATCCAAGCACAAGCGCAGCGTATGGATATACCAGTCACGTGAGGCTGATAAGAAAAATCCTGTCAATATTGTTATGCGTCTAGATAAGGCACGTGACTAATACATCTATCAGCTGCGCTAGTAACACTGTATTCCCTGTTCAAAATGTGAACGCCAGGGGCACAATCTATTCTATGTGGATAATACTGCGCAAGTGCGAGGGGGGTTGCGAGGCACGCTTGGTGAGGAGTATAGAGCAGATTTGGTAGGAGTTCAGGTTCTTAATTATTCTAAAACAGGTGGGCGGTAGCGACATATTTATACAAAAGTGTGTGCCCATATGTATGAAAGAAATATAGGGAAAACTATGTAAGAAAAATAAGTGTGAACATGTTTGACCCTGAGATCCTGCCAAGTAATCCTAAACAATGTGCGTGAAACTATGAGTGTGTGATGTAAATATTAGAAATATCATGACCAATAATAGTGCATAAGAGATGCATAAAATCCTGAACACCGGATAGGAAAGCACATGTTTAAATCCTTAAATATTATCCTAAAACAATCAATAAAATACCATAATAAATATCTTAGCTGTAGTAATGTAAGGGGTGTACCGGTGGAGCCGAAACACAAACTAAGTAAAAGAATACACAGTAGTGTTATGAAATGCCCATTGGAAATATAACGAAATTTCAACATTCCCGAGGCTTTGCCTAGGCAGCCACTGGAAATGAGCCTCTTTTACAAGCGGTAGGAAGCATGTTTTGGTATTGGTAATTTAGGCTAACTCTAGAAATAATCACTATCTTGGACTGAGTTATCACCATGTGTCTTGTATTGACTACAGCAAAGGACCTTGCCTTTTTTTGTCTTGACTTTTTCCTTAAGAGATCCATTCCTGTCATGTTTGGTTTCAGCGTTGATTCTCCACCAAAGGACAAAGGGTATAGCACACCCGATTATAGGATCATAGTTTCAATAAACAGGACAATATCTGCCACAAAAGTGGTACTTTGCCCTCCCCCGATTTTATATGCAAAATAGGCATTCACCTCATAAAATCGCTCACAAAAAGGGAGTAAAATCCTTTATAGTTTCTAGACCTGTCTACATATTATTATTTATATGTGACAAGCTCTGTTAGTTGATACCCATGGGGCAATACCAGAAATAATCATGGTGGGTAAATGGTATCTGTAATTTTGTATAAGTTTCCAATCCTAAAGGCTCATTGCAACTGCATCCAATAACAATCCTAAGCTCGCAACCCGCACTGGAGGATGGGAAAATTCTCATAATTTTTACCTAGAATGTTTCAGCAATAGTCTACACTATAACTTGGTTTAATTAAATCAATATGATTCAGGGATGAGTTATGAATGTCCGGAATCAGCTATTATTGGTATAAACTGGATAGGAGGCCACTCACTTTATAGCGAAGATCGTCCAATGCCACCAGTAGATCTTTCCCTTCTTGAGCTACTGTGGGCAGCCAAAATAATGCGAACATTTGCATGGTACCTTGCAGCTAAGCACCCCATCTTAATACAAGCAATAATAATTTGGGCATCCTTAACAACCAAAAATAAAATACCCTCAGCCTGACTCCGGGGGTGAAAAGGGTGCTGCAGTGGGGGAGGCAAATTGGCTATATCATTTGGGTCTAGTAGCATTCGAAGAAAATGCTTTCACCAATGTTCAGCTATAGTACTTGGTCGCGGGGTACGAGTTTTCACATTGTTTGAACATCTCGCAGTACATTAATGGCTAGGTTGCGATTCTTGGAGTTTGTATGCGTGATTATCGTCTTCCATACTATAGGGATCACCCGTCATAGCGAGCCATCCACCCACATACTAGCCACGATTTAAATCTGGACTAGGTTTAGCCAATCACATTGCCTAAACTTGCAGATGGCTCACTATGACGGGCGCTCGCTATTGCCTGGAAGACTTGGACGTTCTTGGTTGATTCGTTCATAAGGCTAAATGCCAGTGCGCTTGCTCATGTCAGGCTGGCCAAGATCACTTCTCCCCAAGCTCATGTGTGGTACCGGTGTGGGGGTATTTCAATGTCTTCCCCTAGTTGGATGGTGTGTTGCGCATGCCGTATTTCCCTCCTATCACCTGCAGTGTGACCTCTCAGTAAATCCGTCAATAGACCTGCGCAAAGTAGCTTTGAAAATAGAGTGGCTAAAGGCTTTCACAAGGGTAAGACAAAGACTGAAGTACATGAACCAATTGAGAAGGAAAGGAAACGTTGTGAATTGAATGGTTGACCCCCGGGTGGTTGCTTGTTTGTTGGTTAGAATACAGAAAGGAGATATTGATAGGCAAAGCACCTCTGTGCCAAGACCCACTAGTTTATGAATTTGGCCGCTGTCAGATAGGCTACCCACAACATCAGACTATAGGTTTAGCAATTGAAGAACGTGAATCATGTGGCACAGTCAAATGCAACAGTGGCTGTACCACCACAGTCCCAAGACTGTTAGTAATTGAGGGTGATATAGTGTAAATAATAATGGGTATGAAGAAAGTAAATTAATTATATACAAGTGCTTGAGAATTTGACACTCTGCGGTGGCTCCTATAGGTTTTTGTAATCATTTCTTTAAAGTCAGCAGTACTGTACTCATATCTCTCCTCTTCCTGCTCTCATCTCAAACTCTATATCTCCTAATAGTTAGAAACATCAAAAAGTTTGCCTTTTACATAATCCAACTTCAAGAGGTATGAATAGGGAAAACTTACTATTCACTAGTACCTCTTGTACTTCTTCACTATCAATACTCTACCCTACAGAACTGGACTTCGCCCACTTGTTGTCTATTATCCATGCTTCTGGGCCGGCCACCTAATCTGCAAGCAGAATGACGTTGTTGTATACGCTTCTTAACTCTTGTTATTGCGTCTGGATCTTCATTGCTGATCTCGTTGTTATCTTGTTCATGCAAGTTGTACATACTTCTTCATGATTGGATATTTGATTATTTTTTATTCTTAGTCATCAGAATCATGTTGCATTTTAATGCCAAGGCTATGAATAGTACACCAAATTCCCAACTTTTAAATCAAGTATACCATTCTTTGTACTTGTGTTTACAAATTAACAAAACCATACTTTTATTCAACTAAGCGCCTTCTATAACCCCACGGTTTTTTTAAATTATTTACACCACTATTGGGTTGGCTATACACATTTGAAAATGCTCCAAAATGAGGTTAACACTTATCCCTTGATGCACTATACCCTAGTACAAACCCTGCCTCACACCAGTTTTTCTCCTCAGTGCAAGAATTCTGTTGAGCCGCAGGATCGGATAATGTAATTTACCGGGATGTGGCTCATGACAGGAATCTGGCTCACCCATAGCAACCATTGGAAAATCAAATCTACATTTGATTATCACAACAAATAACTGAGATACCACCCTGAGAATCATGCCATGGATACTTTAAAATATAAAGAATCTGAAAATCTAGTTTTTATTTCCTGGTGATAAATTGTTATTCTGATATAGTGGTTTAAAGATTGCCTATTTCATATATAAAGTGTGGTTTTTTATAAGCATAAAGAAATTGAAAAACCTGGAAGAATTATATAATAAAATAGATAGAAGGATAGTATAAGTCTTAGATATTCAGAATAACTAGATTTTAATTTTCTTCATAATCATTTTTGAAAGCCACAGTGATTAAAAAGAGGTAGAAAATACGTGCAAATTACATACACATTGTATCAATTTTATCATGTAATATCTCCATGTGTAGTTGGCCTATGAACTCAATATCTTGGAATAACATTTATGATGACATCTGAAGTTAGTATATGAAGTTTGAAGTCAGATAAATATAGCCTTCTATATTTCATACAGGTTCTTAAAGATGATTGTTATTTAACTAAAAAACTGTATATTAATCATAAACTAGTTGAAATCAAAAACGTTGGGCTAACCACAAGTCAATTAGCAATAAGATCAGGTTTAGTGGACAAGAGTGGACAGTATGGGGCATAGTTTGGAGGGTATATTAATTATAATAAGTAGTAAAAAGATATTATTGATTGTAACTAAAGGCAATTAATATAGAATCTGATCAATAGCTATTATTGAACCTAGCTCTAAACAGTGCTGCTAGACTCCCTAGAACTTATAACTTAATCTAATAACTCAGTGTTGGTTTAAATAAGTTATGATAGTAAAATAAATATATAATAAGAATTTATTCTAACTATTTGATAGTTAGATAATGATCAATGCACAAAGTATGTAAAACTTTTTTACTTACCTTGAAAATTTATATACTATCTTAGGATATGATAGTCAAAGGGATTCCAAGATATTGAGTTCATAGGCCAACTACGTATGTAGATATTACATGGTAAAATTGATACAATTTGTATGTAATTTGCACGTATTTTCTACCTCTTTTTAATCACTGTGGCTTTCAAAAATGATTATGAAGAAAATTAAAATCTAGTTATTCTGAATATCTAAGACTTATACTATCCTTCTATCTATTTTATTATGTAATTCTTCCAGGTTTTTCAATTTTTTTATGCTTATGAAAAACCACACTTTATATATGAAATAGGCAATCTTTAAACCACTATATCAGAATAACAATTTATCACCAGGAAATAAAAACTAGATTTTCAGATTCTCTATATTTCAAAGTACCCGTGGCATGATTCTCAGGGTAGTATCTCATTTATTTGTTGTGATAATCAAATGTAGATTTGATTTTCCGATGGTTGATATGGGTGAGCCGGATCCCTGTTGTGAGCCGCATCCCCGTAAATTACGTTAGTGGTTAAATAACCGCGCGATTTTGTGCTACAATACTAATGCAGTAGGCAAAAGCGGAGTATTGTGTCCATCGGGTTCCACAACGCACCCCGCTTTTCTCATGCCTCCTGGGATTCCTGTAATCAACTTGCTCCGTCCGTCATCGGCTCCTACAATATCTCCAGCAGAAAAGAACCCAAAATGTCCCAATTATTCAATAATAATTACAACTCCTTCAACACGACCAACATCAACACTACTGTTGCCGATGACAGATCCAATATCCTAGCCTGGCTATCCCCAATAGATCCTAAGCTACGCCATCAGGACGTCCGGGAGTGCAGAGTCGAAACCATAGGGGAATGGGTTTTGCAAACCGAGGAGTTTAAAAGTTGGTGTGCCGGTACCGGTAGTGGGAGAGCTGAATCCGATAAGGCAGTTTTGTTTTGCCATGGAGGTCCGGGCGTTGGCAAAACTTACATTAGGTGACATGAATGAACCTCGAATAGTGAAGGAAGAAGGGCAAGTGCTGACAAGGGGTGGGGATAGCTCTGTGGTAATAGACAATTTGTGCAGTCAAGCTACAGGTCAAAATGCCACGGTTGCGTGCTTTTATTTCGACTCCGCCTCGCAAAGCGAGCAGCCACCGACAAGGTTTCTGGGCTCCTTGTTAAAACAGATGGTATTTGGACTCGAGGAGATCCCAGAGGAGATATCGGAAGCATATGAAGACCGAAAAAATGCCGTTGGTGGGCAGGCACTGCAAATTTCCGATATTTTGAACATGCTGCAGGCTACCTCCGCCCGAAAGCGCGCCTTCATATGCATCGACGCTCTCGATGAATGTGCAGCCGAACACATAGTCAAAGTTCTCGATTCATTGGGTCAACTCCTCCATCGGTGTCCGGGCAGTAGAATATTTGTGACCGGGAGGCCCCACATTTTACCTGAAATCAGAGAGCGCCTTTGTGAAAGAGTGACAAGTATGTCCATAAGTCCCAAGAGGGATGATATCATCACATATCTTCATAGCAGGCTGGCCACGGATACAACCTCAGATGCGATGGACAGTACTCTGGAGGCAGACATCCTGGAGAAAATTCCTAGCGATATTTCGGAAATGTGTGTAGAAGCAACAACGCTCAGAACCCATCTTGAGTTTGCTAACAGATACATATCTAGATTCTTGTTGGTCTCGCTGAATATCGATGCGATCTTACAAGAAACCACAACCCGCCGCAGACGACAAAAACTAAACGCAATTACAAATGGCTTGGGGCTGGAGAATGCTTATGGTGAAACGCTGTCTCGGATAAAGAGACAGGGCGGGGGCAGAGCAAGGCTTGGGATGGCGGCGTTGATGTGGATCTCTCACTCGGAGAGGCCCTTGAAGGTTGCTGAGCTCTGTCACGCCCTGGCGGTCGAGGTCGGGTCACCAAATCTCCACCCCGACGATGTTCCATCAATAGGAACATTGCTCACCTGTTGTCAAGGACTTGTCGCCGTAGACAAGGAGGCTTCCACGGTCCGGTTAATCCATTTTACCCTTCAAGAGTACCTCCGTGCTCATCCCGATAATTTTGGCAAAGTTCACTCTACGATGGCTGAGACCTGCTTGAGTTATCTGAATTCGCAACAGGTCAGAGCTCTTTCGGCACGGATCTCTCCTGACCTTCAAGGCCATCCTTTTCTTGAATATTCTTCCCTTTACTGGGGAGTGCACGCAAGAAGGGACCTTTCAGATTGCGCGAGGCAGCTTGCATTGATGCTGTTTGACGACTACAATCACCACATATCCACAAAAGTCCTCTTAGAATCCCAGCCAGACACTTCCTATGATATCGATTTTAATAAACCCTACCTCTTTAGTGGCCTGCATTGCGCATCTCTCTTCGGGATTGTTGAGATGGTAACTTGTTTCATAGGAGTGGAAGGTTGTGATATCAACCGAAGGGACTGTGTAGAGAATACGCCTCTTGTGTGGGCGGCTCGCAATGGACATGAGCGAGTAGTTGAAATCCTGCTCAGACAGGGTGATATTAGCCCCGACAAACCGGGGGAGGACGGCCAGACACCGCTCTGCCTTGCCACTTGGTATGGGAACGAGGGAGTTGTGAAAATACTTCTCGAACGGGACGAGGTCAACCCCGATCAGACAGATAACTACGGCCGAACACCGCTCTGGTGTGCTTCTCGGGGTGGGCACGAGGGAGTGGTGAAAATGCTTCTCGAACGGGCCGAAGTCAACCCCGATAAGCCAAAACTTGACGGCCGAACACCACTCTATGTTGCCGCTTGGAAGGGGAACGAGGGAGTGGTGAAAATGCTTCTCGAACGGGATGAAGTCAACTCCGATAAGCCAGATAACAACGGCAGAACACCACTCTTGTCTGCTGCGTATAACGGGCACGAGGCAGTGGTGAAAATGCTTCTCGAACGGGACGAGGTCAACCCTGATACGCCAGATAACCACGGTCAAACACCGCTCTGGTGTGCTGCGTATAATGGGCACGAGGGAGTGGTGAAAATGCTTCTCGAACGGGACGAAGTCAACCCCGATAAGCCACACTCCGACGG
>Ga0307513_10001964_pt1 | contig 29107 bp, 26 predicted proteins | sample 15_EM_MG_FD_202174 | JGI IMG/M metagenome (GOLD analysis project Ga0307513, IMG submission 202174) | Populus trichocarpa ectomycorrhiza microbial communities from riparian zone in the Pacific Northwest, United States - 15_EM | ecosystem: Host-associated > Plants > Roots > Unclassified | place... | reverse complement strand
CACGGTGGCCGAGCTGACATCGATGGCCGACACCGTGCACATGTTCCGGCTGCGCTACGGCGGGATGCTGCTGCGTGCCCTCGACGCCGAGGTCGCGAGCGGCAACGTGCGCCCGGTGATCCGCGCCGTGCGCCGCGAGCTGACGGCGCTGCACGCGGCGTGGTGCGTCGCGGCGGCCGGCACGTCGGCGGTGGCACTGCCGCTGCGCTCGCTGGTGGCGGTGCAGTACGCGTCGGTGCTGGCCGCGGCCGAGCACCTGCACGCCGGCCGCTGACCTCCGGGTGTCAGTCGGTCGCGGCCGGCTCCTCGGAGTGCTCGTCGCCTGCCGGCTCGTCGGCCGGCGCCGGGCGGTGTACCTGCACGACGTTGTTCTCCAGGTCGATCGGGCCCAGCCGGAAGCGCTGCCCGTCGCCCGCCTCGCTCGAGGTGTCCTGGATCTTGCGGCCGGGAAAGAGCTCGCCGAGAACGCCCATGACGACGAGGCTACGCGGGTGAGCGAAGCGGACGAGCGCGTCGTGGCGTTCTGGCACGAGTTCTGCGCGGCGACGGGCACGGACCCGGCGACCCGCCACGACGTCTACGCCTTCGGCGACTCCCCCGAGCTGAAGAACGAGCTGCTCGAACTGGTGCTGACGGGCCCGAAGCGGGCCACCGCCGGTCTGGTCGTCGAGTACGAGCACGACGGCGACCCCATCCCGGTTGAGGGCACGCTGTCGGTGGTGCTGGACGGATCGGGTGCGCCGCGGTGCGTGCTGCGCACGACGGACGTGCGGGTGGGGCCGCTGAACACGGTCGATGCGGCGTTCGCCTGGGACGAGGGTGAGGGCGACCGCACGCGCGAGTGGTGGTGGGCGGCGCACGAGCGGTACTTCCGCCGCACGTTGCCCGCGATCGGGATCGAGTTCGACGACACCCTGGACTGCGTCTTCGAGCGCTTCGAGATCGCCTGGGTCCCCGCCTGACGGCCGAAGGTCAAATCTTGCTCAACCCGCTGGCCCGCGCGGTCGCCATGCCCGACTCTCGTCCTTACGTCCAGGCAGGACCGCCGGCAACGGCGCGACAGCAGGTCGGGGGGCACGGATGGACATCTCGTTCGCACACACGAAACCGGCGACTCCGCCATCTCCTCGGTGCGTCTCCGCATGACGGAGAGCCATCGATAGACGGGCCAGCAGCCCGATCCGCCGCACCACTCCGATGCCCCGTTCGACACGGGTGACACAGCCGGGTTGATGCGGCGCTGAACACACCGACCGTGCGGCATCAGGCCGTGCGGAATGCGGTTCCCGGCAGAGCAGTCGGCTCTGGTCACGACGCAGCGGATCGGCCCCCGCTGCATCCGAACGCTGCCCGAAATCGGACGGGGGTGTCCCATGCAATTGACCGAGGTGAGCATCATCGGCATACGTTCCGCAGTCATCCAGCTGCGCCATCCGACGGAGCCGTTGACCGTCCTGCTGTTCCCGATGATCCACATGGGCAAACCGACCTTCTACCGGAACGTCACCCGGCTCCTCCGCCAGTGCGACGTCGTCGTGGCAGAGGGCATCGACCGCCCCAGCTCGACCGGATACGCGTACGTGCTCGCGGCTCGGTTGACCCTGCAGCACGGCGCCCGCCAGCTCGTCCGTCAGGACATCGACTATGAGGCGCTGGGCATACCCGTGATCTGGCCGGACACCTGCTGGGGAGGCTCGGGCCGCATGGGCGGCCTGGGCCTTCTGGGCTGGCTCGACGTCGTGCTCTTCACCCCCGTTCTGGCGATTGCGATGCTGATGGGCGGCCGGAACTGGCTGCTGAAGCTCCGGCTGGAGATCAGCGACAACAGCGAGGTGCGCGCGCCGTTCCTGGACCACGTCCTGCGGGTGGCCCGGGACGCGGACCTCCTCGACGCACTGGACCAGGTCCTCGTCGACTGGCACGGAAGGCCCGCGACCATCGCCGTGGTGTACGGCGCGGCCCACATGCCCGCGGTGGTGCCGCACCTGACCGAGCGGCACGGCTTCCGCGCCCGCGGCGGCGAATGGCTCGACGTCATCACGTTCTAGGCGGTCGACGCCTTCGGGGCGATTGCCGCCCAGCCGCCGGTCGCGCTGAGCGACTTGCCCGTCGTCTCCGGCGCGAGCACCTGCGAGACCACGGCGCCGAGCACGCACAACGCCGCCCCGAACACCATGCACAGCGGCAACCCGATCGTCGAGATGCCGACGGGCAGCAGGAACGTGCCGACGGCGGCCCCGACCCGGCTCGCGGCGTTGACGATGCCGACGCCCGTCGCGCGGATCTCGGTGGGGAACAGCTCGATCGGGTAGACGGCGGTGAGGTTGCCGGCGACGGCGTTGAAGAAGGCGAAGACCGCGAAGGCGGCGACCGTGACCATCGGCGGCGCGCCGGTCCACAACCCGATCACGAGCAGCGCCACCGCCATGATCCAGAACGGGCCGATGAGCTGCTGGCGACGGCCGAGGTGCTCGATGGTCAACATGCCGACGATCGCGCCGATGAAGGCGAGGACGTTGGCGAGGATCGTGCCGGCCGTCTCGTCGAGATTCAGGTTCTGGAACACCGTGGGCGCGAACGTGAAGATCGCGAAGTAGGGCGTCACCACGCAGATGTAGAACGTGCAGGCGAAGAAGGTGCGCTTGCGCAGAGCGGGGGCGAAGAGCTGCCGCCAGCCGCCACCCGTGTCGTTGCGCTTGTCGTCGTCGTAGTTCGCCTCCTTCATGTGCTCGTCGCCGCCGAGGTACCGGTCGATGATCTTCCGGGCTTCGTCACGGCGGCCCTGCAGCATGAGCCAGCGCGGCGACTCCGGTAGGCCGATGCGCAGCAGCAGCACGATCAGCGCCGGCACGGCACCCGTCGCGAGCACCCAGCGCCAGTCCCAGCCGGCGACCTTCTCGAGCCAGAAGCCGCCCGCCACCGCGACGAGGTAGCCGCCGTACCAGAACACCAGCATGTAGGCGACGCGCCGCCCGCGACCGTGCGACGGCACGAACTCCGAGAGCATCGACGAGCCGATGGAGTACTCGGCGCCGATCGCGATGCCCAGCAGCAGCCGGATGATGAACAGCTGCCAGCCCTCGGTGACGAACGCCTGCGCGATGCCCAGCACGATGAACAGGCAGATGTCGACCAGGAACAGCATCCGTCGGCCGAACCGGTCGCTGAGGAATCCACCGATCGGGGCGCCCAGGAAGATCCCGATGAGCGACGACGCCCCGATCAGTCCCGCCCAGATGGGCGATATCTGCAGTTCCGCCGCCACGGAGATCAGAACGACGCTGAGAATGCCCAGGTCGAATCCGTCCAGGCCTTCACCCCAGGCCGTGGCCAGCGTCAACCGGCGCAGGAATCCTTTGTCGCCGTACTCCTTGACCGCACGCGATTCAGCCAAATCGGGCATATCGTTCCCACCCCCGCAGTCACCGATTTCGCGACGTTAACCACGGGGGCGGGACTCTGCAGGATCAAGCAGAAGTGAGCGGCAACAGCTTCGGAGCAGGACGGGCAGCGGGCACGAGCGACGCGACCGGCTCGCGGTAGGTGGTGCTGCGCTGGCGCACCGGGCGCCCGGCGGCCGTCGCGATGGCCGTGAGCTCGGTGACCGTGCGCGCCGACCCGTTCTCCGAGCCCGCCATACGGCTGATCGTCTCCTCCATGAGCGTGCCGCCCATGTCGTCGGCACCGCCCTGCAGGATCTGCGCCGACAGGTCGTCGCCGAGCTTCACCCACGAGCACTGGATGTGGTCGATCCGGCCGTGCAGCGCCAGCCGCGCGAACGCGTGGACGGCGATGTTGTCGCGGCGCGTGGGGCCGGGCCGGGCGAGCCCGGCGAGGTAGATCGGCGCGTTGGTGTGGATGAACGGCAGCGGCACGAACTCGGTGAACCCGCCCGTCTCGTCCTGCAGCGCGGCGAGCGTGCGCAGGTGGCCGAGCCAGTGCCGCGGCTCATCGACGTGGCCGTACATCATCGTCGACGACGACGGGATGCCGAGCCGGTGCGCGGTGCCGACGACCTCCAGCCACTGGGCGGCGGGCAGCTTGCCCTTGGTGAGCACCCAGCGCACCTCGTCGTCGAGGATCTCGGCGGCGGTGCCGGGGATCGAGCCGAGACCCGCTTCCTTCAGCTCGGCGAGCCAGTCCTCGATCGACACGCCCGCCTTGGCCGCGGCGGAGACGATCTCCATCGGCGAGAAGGCGTGGACGTGCATGCCGGGCACGGCCGCGTGGACCGCGCGCGCCAGGTCGGCGTAGAACGACGTCGGCAGCTGCGGATCGATACCGCCCTGCATGCAGACCTCGGTGGCGCCGGCCTGCGCCGCCTCCACGACGCGCTCGGCGATCTCGTCGAGCGAGAGCCGGAACGCGTCGGTGTCGCGCTCGCGCTGCGCGAAGGCGCAGAACCGGCAGCCGACGTAGCAGACGTTCGAGAAGTTGATGTTGCGGTTGATCACGTAGGTGACGTCGTCGCCGACGACGTCGCGGCGCACCGCGTCGGCGAGCCGAGCCAGCTCGTCCAGCGCGGCTCCGTCGCTGGTCAGCACGGCCATGGCGGCCGTGTGGTTGGCCGGATCGAGCAGGGCGGCGGGATCCGACGCCGCGAGGTCGAGCCCGGCGCGCACGTCGGAGTCGAGGCGCTCGGGGGCGGTCTGCTGCTGGGCCGCGAGCTCCAGCTTCAGCTCGTCCCAGTCGCCGTAGACCTCGGAGAAGTCGCTGCGCCGGTCCTCGGTGCGACCCGTGGTGTCGATGGAGCTGTTCAGGTCGGTGCGGCCCGTGCTGGCGAACCCGCCGTCGGGCTCCTGCCACGGGCGTCCGACCACCTCGGCGTCCTCGCGGGCCAGGCCCGTCTCCGGGTCGGCGAGCGCAGCGACGTGCCCGTGCAGCCGGGTGTCGATCCACGGCGAGCCGGCCAGGATGTACGGCGGGTAGGCAGTGAGCCGCTCGCGCATCGTGAACCCGGCCGCTGCGGTCTGCGCGGCCAGCTCGTCGATCGCGGGCCACGGCATCTCCGGGCTCACGTGGTCGAGCGTGACGGGCGAGACGCCGCCCCAGTCGTCGATGCCGGCACGCAGCATCAGCGCGAACTCGTCGCCGACCAAGTTGGGCGGGGCCTGCACGCGCATCTTCGGGCCCATCACCAGCCGGGTGACGGCGATGGTGGCGGCGAGATCGTCGATGTCGGCGTCGGGGTCGTTGGCCATCGCCGTGTCGGGCTTGGCCCGGAAGTTCTGGACGATGATCTCCTGGATGTGCCCGTGCGCGCGGGACGCGCTGCGCATCGCGAAGATCGACTCGGCGCGCTCGGTGCGGTTCTCGCCGATGCCGATCAGGAGGCCGGTGGTGTACGGCACACCGACGCGCCCGGCGTCGGTGATCGCGCGCAGGCGGACCGCGGGCTCCTTGTCGGGGCTGCCGTAGTGCGCGCCGCCCTTCTCGCTCCACAGCCGTTCCGACGTGGTCTCCAGCATCATCCCCATGCTGGCGGCGACGGGCTTGAGCCGCGTGAGCTCCTCCCACGACAGCACGCCGGGGTTGAGGTGCGGTAGTAGCCCGGTCTCCTCCAGCACCGCGATCGCCGACGCGCGCACGTAGTCGATCGTCGAGGAGTAGCCGCGCGCCTCCAGCCACTCGCGGGCCTGGGGCCAGCGGTCCTCCGGCCGGTCGCCCAGTGTGAACAGGGCTTCCTTGCAGCCCGCCGCAGCGCCCTTGCGGGCGATGTCGAGCACCTCGTCGCGTTCCAGGTACGCCGCCGGCAACCGGTGCGGCACCGTCGCGAACGTGCAGTAGTGGCAACGGTCGCGACACAGCCGCGTCAGCGGGATGAACACGTTCTTCGAGTACGTGACCACGCCGGGGCGACCGGCCGCGAGCAGGCCGGCGTCGCGCACTCTGGCAGCGTGCGTCAGGAGTTCGTCGAGCTGTTCTCCGCGGGCCGCGAGCAGCACGCTCGCCTCGGTGACGTCGAGCGTGGCGCCGTCGCGGACGCGGCGCAGCGCACGTCGAAGAGCTGAAGGGGAGACGGTCTCGAGGTCGGGCACTCCTGCACAGTAGGTCGGCGGGAGACCGATGGTCGAGGCCCGGTGGGGAGGATCAACAGAGCCACACCGGCCGGGAATAGCCGACTGCTCCAGCCCGTTATTCCACGTCTGCGGGCTGCCCGCCCGTCACGGCGACGAGTTCGGCGAACGTCGTCGGGAACACCGCGGCCGGGATGCCGCCGGCCGCCCACACCTCGTCGTGCGCGGCGAGCGCGCGGTCGACCAGCGTGCGCAGCGGCGCGGGATGCCCGACCGGCGCCACTCCCCCGATCACCTGACCGGTGGCCTCCTTCACGAACGCCGGCTTCGCGCGGCGGATCTCGTCGGCGCCGACCGCGGCGGCCACGACGGCCGGATCCACCCGGTGCGCGCCAGAGGTGAGCACGAGCAGCGGCTCTACCGCAGTGCCCGTCACGGCCTCGAAGACCAGCGAGTTCGCGATCTGCCCGACCTGCACACCCAGCGCCTCCGCGGCAGCCGCAGCCGTGTGCACTCCCTCGGTGAGCACCTGCAGCCGGGCGACCCGGGCAGGATCGGCGCCACCGTCGGTCAGAGCGGCGGTCACGCGGGCGACGTTGGGGTGGACGGCGGTCGTCATGCCCACGATTCTGCCGAGCCCGCCCAGCGAGATTCACCTGGTGGGGGTTCTGCGCGCGGAAACACCCGCGGTGTTCATCTCACGCGAGATCGTCGGAACGGCCCCGCCGGCGACGACATGACCCGGCTCGCGCCGGGGTTGTCCACAGGTTCGTGCCCGCGAGGTGAACGTGGTGGGGGTTCTGGGCGCGGAAGACCCCCACGGTGTTCATCTCACGCGAGATTGCCGAAACGGCCACGCCGGCGCGGACGGCTCGGCCATGCTTTCCCGGGTGGAGACCGTGCCTGGTTGGCCCGTGGCATTCCGTGGGTCCCGTGCCGTCGCGGCGGGGCTGATCACCCGGGACCGGCTGCGCGGGCCGCGGTTCCTGCGGGTGCTGCCCGACATCTATGCGAGCGTTCATGATGCCCCACCCGACCTGCTGCTGCGCAGCCTCGCCGCGTACCGGCTGGTGGAGGGACGCGGGGTGGCCTCGGGGTGGTCGGCCGCGTTGCTGCTCGACGCCGACTGCGCGCCGCACCCGGTGGTTTCGGCCGAAGTGACCGTCCCGAGCGGTGGGCAGCGCTCCCACCCGCGCCTGCTCGTGCGCCGCGATCGGCTGGCTGCCGGCGAAATCTGCCGCGTCGGCGAATTCGTCGACGCGCCGGCGCCCGGGACCTCCGACGTGCTCTGCACCAGCCCCCTGCGCACCGCGTACGACCTCGGCCGTCGTGGCGACCTCGTCGATCGCGTTGTGGCGGTGGAACGGCTGGCCAACCGGCACCGCTTCGCGCCGGATCTGCTGCTGCACTTCGGTGTTCAGCACCGCGGTGACCGTGGCAGCGACGTGATCAACGAGACCCTCGCGTTGACCTCGCCGTACTCCGGCTCGCCCATGGAGACCCGCCTCCGACTGATCATCGAGCGGGGCGGCCTGCCGCGCCCATCAGTGCAGTGGCCGGTGCAGGACCCGGCGCGCCGCACCGCGGTGTGGCTGGACCTCGCGTGGCCCGCCCTCATGATCGGCATCGAGTACGAAGGCGAGATCCACACGTCGGCCGAGGCGGTCCGCAGCGACACCGCCCGTTTCACGCGGCTGGTCGCCGCCGGCTGGCGGCTCTTCCGCTACACGAAGGATGACATCCGGCACGCGCCCGAGCGGATCGTGGCCGAACTCTCCCACGCGCTTGACCGCGTGAGATGAACACCGTGGGGGTCTTCCGCGCTCAGAACCCCCACCACGTCCATCTCGCCCGTGTGGCGGCTCAGGAGACCAGCCGCGCCCCGGTGAGCTGGGACCCGTCGCGCGCCTGGAGCAAGCACATGACGTCGCGGTAGAAGTAGCCCGACGACGAGGGGGTGGTGAACTGCTGCTCGCTCGGGACCAGCACGACGACGTCGAGCCGGGCCTTGTCGTCGCCCCCGACCACCGCGGACCGGAACTCCAGCTGGCACGCGTGCTCGCCGTAGTCGGCCAGCGGCTGCTCGCCGGGGTACGGGATCTTGGCCGACGACTCGAAGGGCTTGAGGGCGACGAAGAGCTCGGCGTCGTGCGGTTGGTCGCAGTTCACCGTCGCCGACGACGGGAAGGAGCGGCCGGCGACGATGCGCCCCAACACGCATCCGGCGCTGGTCGGGTAGAACTCCTGGATCTGCCCACCGGGACCGTAGGTGAAGTGCGCCGGCACGCTGGGACTGATCGCGAGCCCGATGCCGACCGTCAGCGCGACGCCCAGCACGAGCCCGGTGCCGAGCAGCGCGGCGATGCGGCCCCACCGCCGCCGCACGGGCGCCGGTCGGGTGATCGAGTTGGTGGGCCCGTAGCCGGGCTGCTGGTCGACGCTCAGCATGGCCGCGGCCTGCGGGCCGGTGAGCCGGGCCTGCGGGGAGCGCTGCAGCAGCCCGCCGATCACGGCGCCGAGCACGCTGCGGGTGCGCACCGGGGGGATCGGCCCGTGCAGGATGGCGGCGATGGTGGCCGGGGTGGTCTCCCGGTCGAACGGGGCCCGCCCGTTGAGCGCCTGGTGCAGCGTCGCGCCGAGCGCCCACATGTCGGAGGCGGGGGTGGCCGGCTCGCCGTCGAGCCGCTCGGGCGAGAGGTAGGCGGGCGAGCCGATGATCGAGCCGGTGGTGGTGAGCCGGGGATCGTCGGCGGCCTGGGCGATGCCGAAGTCGGTGAGCTTCACCCGTCCGTCGTCGCGTACGAGCACGTTGCTGGGTTTGACGTCGCGGTGCACCACGCCGTTGTCGTGTGCGGCCCGCAGCGCCGCCACGAGCTGCCCGGCCACCGACAGGGCCGCCTGCTCGTCGAGCGGCCCCGACCGGGCGACGACGTCGGCGAGCGTGGGGGCGTCGACGAGCTCCATGACGATGTGGTCGACGCCACCGTCGGTGACGACGTCGTGGACGGTGACGATGCCGGCGTCGGAGAGACGTCCCGCGGTGCGGGCTTCACGCAGCAGCCGGTCGCGGAACAGCCGGCGTTCCTCGGCGGGCAGTCCGGTCGGCAGGTGCAGTTCCTTGACGGCGACCTGGCGGCCCATCACGCGGTCCTCGGCCCGCCACACGATTCCCATGCCGCCACGTCCGAGCTCGGCCAGCACGACGTAGCGACCGCCGATCACCCTGGTCGGAGCAGCGGGATGCATGCGGTGAAGGATCTCTCAGCCGCAGTTGGTGCCCGACACGAGGGTCAGGTGGTCGGCCGAGGCCCACACCTGACCTTCCAGCTCACGGAAGCCGTTGGTGGGCCGACCGACCGTGTCGACGACCGTGCCGTCGTTCAGGGTGCCCCGGACCTCGGCGTTGAGATCGGGCGCGGAACGCACGTTCAGCACCCGTCGTCCGTCGGTGGCTTCGGCCACCGTGACCCGGAACTGGCAGCCGGTGGACCCGTCGGCGGCCGGCACGAGCGGAGCGGGGGCCAGCCGGCCGCTGTCGAGCACCGCGATCGTGGCCAGCACCAGGCCTGCGAACAGCACAAATGCCCAGCTCTTGAACGTCGAGCTGGTCGGTTTCTTGATCTTGATACTGACCCTTGCCATCGCGGCGTCCCCCGATGAGGTGCGGAGCACTCACCGTAGCGGACCGGGACCGTCGGGTGAGGGGATAGCGTGTCCGGAACAGCGCGTTTCCCCCGGCCGATCTTGGAGCAGGCAGAGCAATGAAGGTCATCTACACCTACACCGACGAAGCGCCCGCGCTGGCGACGCACTCGTTCCTGCCGGTGATCGAGGCGTTCGCCGGCAAGGCCGGGATCGACGTCGAGACCCGCGACATCTCGCTGGCCGGCCGCATCCTCGCCGCCTTCGATCTCGTCCCCGACGCGCTCGGCGAGCTGGGCGATCTCGCCACCACGCCCGAGGCGAACATCATCAAGCTGCCCAACATCAGCGCGTCGATCCCGCAGCTCAAGGCCGCGATCGCCGAGCTGCAGGGCGCCGGCTTCGCCGTGCCCGACTACCCGGAGAACCCGCAGACCGACGAGGAGAAGAAGGCGCGCGCCGCCTTCGACGCGGTCAAGGGCAGCGCGGTCAACCCGGTGCTGCGCGAGGGCAACTCGGACCGCCGCGCACCCGCCTCGGTGAAGAACTACGCGAAGAAGCACCCGCACTCGATGGGCGCGTGGTCGTCCGAGTCCGCCTCGCACGTCACCACCATGAGCGACGGCGACTTCCGGCACTCCGAGAAGTCGGTGACGATCCCCGCCGCCACCACCCTGCGCATCGTCCACACCGCCGCCGACGGCACCGAGACCGTCCTCAAGGACGGATTGAAGGTGCTGGAGGGCGAGGTCGTCGACGCCGCCGTGATGCGGACCTCCGCGCTGGACACGTTCCTCGCCGAGCAGATCGCCGACGCCAAGGCCAAGGGCGTGCTGTTCTCGGTGCACCTCAAGGCCACGATGATGAAGGTGTCGGACCCGATCCTGTTCGGGCACGCCGTCACCACCTTCTTCCCCGAGGTGTTCGCGCAGTACGGCGACGATCTCGCGAGCGTCGGCGCCGACCCGCGCGACGGCCTCGCGAGCGTGCTCACCGCGATCGAGAAGCTGCCGGCCGAGAAGAAGCAGGCCATCACCGACGCCATCAACGCCGGCTACGAGAGCGGCCCCTCGCTGGCGATGGTCGACTCCGACCGCGGCATCACCAACCTGCACGTCCCCAGCGACGTGATCATCGACGCGTCGATGCCGGCAGCGATCCGCTCGTCCGGGCAGATGTGGAACGCGGCCGGGAAGCTGCAGGACACCAAGTACGTCATCCCGGACTCGTCCTACGCTGCGCTCTACGCCGAGACGCTCGACCACTGCCGTGAGCACGGCGCGTTCGACCCGACCACGATGGGCACCACGCCCAACGTCGGGCTGATGGCGCAGAAGGCCGAGGAGTACGGCAGCCATGACAAGACCTTCGAGGTCTCCGCGGGCACCGTCCGCGTCCTCGACGGGGACACCGTGCTGCTCGAGCACGAGGTCGGCGACGGCGACATCTGGCGCGCCTGCCAGACCAAGGACGCCCCGATCCGCAACTGGGTGGAGCTGGCCGTGGGCCGCGCCCGTGCGACCGGCTCCCCCGCCGTCTTCTGGTTGGACGAGACCCGCGGCCACGACGCCGAGCTGCTGAAGAAGGTCCGCGCGCAGCTCGCCGAGCTCGACACCGACGGCCTGACGATCGAGATCCTCGACGTCGCCGCCGCCACCCGCTACACGCTGGAGCGGGCCCGCCGCGGCGAGGACACCATCTCCGTCACCGGCAACGTGCTGCGCGACTACCTCACCGACCTGTTCCCGATCATGGAGCTGGGCACCAGCGCCAAGATGCTCTCGATCGTGCCGCTGATGAACGGCGGCGGCCTCTTCGAGACGGGCGCCGGCGGTTCGGCGCCCAAGCACGTGCAGCAGCTCGTCAAGGAGAACCACCTGCGGTGGGACTCCCTCGGCGAGTTCCTCGCGCTGGCCGTCTCCCTGGAGTTCCTGGCCGACGCCACCGACAACCCGCGGGCCCGGGTGCTGGGGCAGACCCTCGACGCCGCCACCGGCGCGCTGCTGGAGAACGGCAAGTCGCCGTCGCGGAAGGTCAACGAGCTCGACAACCGCGGCAGCCACTTCTACTTGGCGCTGTACTGGGCACAGGCCCTGGCCGAGCAGAAGGACGACGCCGAGCTGGCCGGCATCTTCGCCCCCATCGCCGAGCGGCTCGCCGCCGACGAGGAGGCGATCGTCGCGGAGCTGGCCGCGGTGCAGGGACAGCCCGTCGACCTGGGCGGCTACTACCACGTCGACCGGGAGAAGGCCGACAAGGTGATGCGCCCCAGCGCCACGCTGAACGCGGTGCTGGCCGAGCTCAGCTGAGCGCAAGCCCCCGCCCGCCCGTTCCGGGGTCAGTAGCCGCGTTCGCGGAGGCGTTCCGGCGCGGCACTCCGCCCGACAGCCCGCCACACACCGCGAGTTGGCCGGTTGAGCAGGGCGAGTTGGCCGGCTCGACAGGGTCAGCGGGCCAACTCGCCCTGTTGGGACGGCCAACTCACGGGCTGACCGTTAAATCCGGTTGTGCGCGCCCGTAGCGTCGAAAGACGTGCGCTCGCCATACGCCCGGTTGATCCGGGCCGGCTATCTGAGACATTCCACCTACCGAGCCGCCACCCTCGCCGGACTGATCACCAACACCGTGTTCGGCCTGCTCAGGGTGTCTGTACTACTCGCCGTCGTGGCCGCCGGCGGGACGGCCGCGGGATACGACGCGGCCGCTGTCAGCACGTTCGTGTGGCTCGGCCAGGGCCTGCTCGCCGTGGTCACGCTGTGGGGTGACCCGGAGCTGTCCCAACGCGTGCGTAGCGGCGACGTCGCGATCGACCTGGCCCGCCCGGTGAACCTGCAGTTCACGATCCTCGCCGGCGATCTCGGCCGGGCAGGCCACGCGATGCTGTGGCGGTTCGCGCCGCAGGTGGTGTTCGGCGCGCTCGTGCTGCCGTTCCGCTGGCCCACCTCGCCAGGCACGCTCGTCCTGTTCGCGATCGCGGTGGTGCTGGCCGTCGCGCTCAGCTCCACCCTGCGGTTCATCGTCGAGCTGACCTCCTTCTGGCTCCTCGACGGGCGCGGCGTCCGCTCGCTCTACGCCGCCGTCAGCGGGGTGCTGGCCGGGCTCACGGTGCCGCTGGCGTTCTTCCCCGACACCGTCCGCGCCGTCATCTACGCCACCCCGTTCCCCGGGTTGCTGCAGACGCCGATCGACGTGTTCTCCGAGCGTGGACCCACATGGGCGCTGCTCGGGCACCAGGTGCTGTGGCTCGCGGGGGCGACGGCCGTCGCGCAGCTCGCACTGGCCAGGGCCACCCGGAAGCTGGTGGTGCAGGGTGGCTGAGAAGGTGTACGCCCGGATCGTCGGCTCACGGATCCGCAGCCAGCTGGCCTACCCGCGCTCGTTCGCCCTCGACGTGTTCGGCCAGGCGCTCGCCCAGGCCGGTGAGCTGGTCGTGATCCTCGCCGTGTTCAGCCAGGTCGACGCGCTCGGCGGCTTCGCGCGCGACGAGGTGCTGCTGATGTACGCGCTGTCGGGCATCGCGTTCGGGCTCGCCGACATGCTCGTCGGGCAGCTCGACGAGCTGCCCACGTGGATCCGCACCGGCACGTTCGACGTGCTGCTCACGCGGCCGCTCTCGACGTTCCTGCAGCTGCTGACCAGCGACGTGCAGCTGCGCAGGCTGGGCAGGGCACTGGTCAGCGCAGGCGTGCTGGTGGTCGTGCTCGTGCAGGGCGAGGTGGTCGTGACCCCGCTCGTCGTCGCGCTGCTGGTGGTCACACCTCTCACCGGCGCTGTGATCATCGGGTCGGTCTGGGTAGCGACCTGCGCCGTGTCGTTCTGGATCGTCGAGGGCAGGGAGTTGGCCAACGCCTTCACCTACGGATCGACGATCACCACCGCGTACCCGATCACGATCTTCGCGCCGTGGCTGCGCACGCTGTTCTGCTTCCTCGTGCCCGGCGCGTTCGTCACCTACTACCCGACACTCGCGATCCTCGGCCGACCCGATCCGCTGGGCCTGCCGGCCGCGCTGCCCTACCTCACCCCGCTCGTCGCCGTCGCGGTGGCGGGCATCGCCGCCCTGGTCTGGCGGGCCGGCGTCCGCCGCTACACGGGAACAGGATCATGATCATTCATGCTGAGGGCCTGCGCCGCGAGTTCATCGTCGGACGGCGTCGCGGGCGGCGCACCGTCGTCGCCGTCGACGGGGTGGACCTGCGCATCGACGCCGGCGAGTCGGTCGGCTTCCTCGGTCCCAACGGCGCCGGCAAGTCCACCACCATCAAGATGCTCACCGGCATCCTCGTCCCCACCGCGGGCGCGCTCACCGTGTGCGGGCTCGACCCGGTGCGGCAGCGCCGCGAGCTGGCGCGCCAGATCGGCGTGGTGTTCGGGCAGCGCAGTCAACTGTGGTGGGACCTGCCGTTGCGGGAGAGCTTCGATCTCCTCGCCGCGATCCACCGCGTTCCCGCCGACGCCCTACGCCAGCGCCTCGACCGCTGCATGGACGTGCTCGACCTCGGCCCGCTGCTCGACGTGCCCGTGCGCCAGCTGTCGCTGGGCCAGCGCATGCGCGGCGAGATCACCGCGGCCCTGCTGCACGCGCCACGGCTGCTCGTCCTCGACGAGCCGACCGTCGGGCTCGACCTGGTCAGCAAGGAGCAACTGCGCGCGTTCCTGCAGCAGGTCAACACCGAGGACGGGGTGACCGTCCTGCTCACCACCCACGACCTGCCCGACGTGGAGCGGCTCTGCCGGCGCGTCGTGGTCGTCGACCACGGCCAGATCGTCGCCGACGACGGGCTCGCCGAGCTGCGGGCCCGGTTCGGCGGCGCCCGCGAGGTCGTCGTCGAGCTGGCCGCGCCGCCACTGCCGCTCGACGACCTCCCCGGCGTCCACGCCGTCACCGTCGAGGCGGGTGGGCTGCGGCAGCGGCTCGCGTTCTCCGGCACCTCCGCCGCGGCCGTCATCGCCGCCGTGGCCGAACGGGCGGAGCTGCGCGACGTCACCGTCGCCGAGCCGTCGATCGAGGACCTGGTGCGGACGCTCTACGCGACAGCCGCCCCCCGCTAGCCCGGCGCGTCGGCAGGCAGCGCCCGTTCGATGCGCACGTCTATACAGTCTGGTGTCCAGGTTCGCGGCGAACGCAGCCGAGCGCGCTGCAGGTCGTGCATGATGCTGATTGACTGGTCGATCAAATTCGGTGGACGGGGGATCCGGTGGCGCGCACCAGCGTCGAGGCCGAGCGGCGGGAACAGATCCTCGATGCCGCGTGTCATGTGCTCTCCGAGATCGGGTTCCGGTCGCTGCGCGTCTCCGACGTCGCCAAGCGGGCACGCACCAGCAGCGGGACCGTGCACTACTACTTCGCGACCAAACGCGACCTCGTGCACGCCGCGTTCGAGTACAACTTCGACCACTCGCTCGGCCGGCGCCGCCCGATACTCGACGCGCACGAGCACCCCCGCGACCGGCTGCGGGCCTTCGTCGAGTCCTACCTTCCCGCCGACGAAGTCACCATCCGGGCCTGGGCCGTCTGGGTCGAGCTGTGGTGCGAAGCCCTGCACGAGGACGACCTGCAGGAGCTCAACGAACGCGTCTACGGCGAATGGCGGCGCATCATGGCCGGCGTCATCAGGGACGGCCAGGACCAGGGCCACTTCCGGGACGGAGACGCCGTCGTGCTCGCCAACTCGCTCATCGGGATGATCGACGGCCTCGCCATGCAGGTGCTCCTGCGCTCACGGAGCATGACCACCGAGCGGATGCGCGCCGTATGCGACGCCGCCCTGGAAGGCCTCGAACGGGAAGTTCGTCACCCCTCGTAGTCGCGTGACCCTTGACACATCCCCCGCCGGGCACGAGTCTCTCCTCCAAACATAACTGACGCATCAGTCAACATTGGAGGCGGGCGTGCGCCACACCAGGCACGTTGTCAGTGCGGCCATCGTTGCCGCGGGCATGCTCGGCGTCGCCGCGTGCGGCGGCGGTGGTGGGCCTGCCGGCGCTGCGGGCGCGAAGGAGCTCACCGTCGTGATGTGGGGCGGCGAGGACCAGAAGACGCACGTCCGCGACGCCATCGAGCCGTGGGCGAAGCAGAACAACGTCAACCTCAAGCAGGACGAACCCTCCGACTACGCGAAGTTCCAGACCCAGGTCGAGTCCGGCAAGGTCAGCTGGGACCTCGTCGAGGTCGAACCCCACTTCGCCACCAAGGCCTGCAAGAACGGATGGGCGGAGAAGCTCGACAAGACGAAGATCGACACGAGCCTGGTGAAGGCCGAGCTGACCGGCGAGTGCGCCGTCCCCGTCCTCGAATACGCCTTCACCATCGGCTACAACTCCGACGTCTACAGCGCGGAGAACCATCCCCGCACCTGGGCGGAGTTCTTCGACACCCAGAAGTTCCCCGGCAAGCGCGGCTTCTGGAAGGACGCGACCGGCGCGATCTTCGAAGCCGCCCTCATCGCCGACGGCGTCGCACCCGACCAGCTCTACCCGCTCGACCTCGACCGTGCGTTCCGCAAGCTCGACACCATCAAGAAGGACATCGTCTGGTACGACAGCGGCGCCATGCAGCAGGAGCTGGTCTCCAGCGGTGAGACCCCGCTGATCCAGGCCTGGAACGGGCGGATCTACCGCGCGGCGACCGCGGGCCGCCCGGCCGCCCAGGAGTGGAACCAGCACATCCTGTCCTACGACCAGCTCGTCATCCCCCACGGTTCGGAGAACGCCACAACCGCGCAGGACTGGATCGGCTGGTACCTCAAGAACCCCGAAGCGCAGGCCGCGTACTCCAACGACACCGGCTACGGCCCGGTCAGCGACGCGGCGATGCAGCACATCAAGCCCGAGGTCGCTACCGAGCTCCCGAGCAGCCCCCAGAACGCCGGCAAGCGCTCCACGATCATGAACTACACGTACTGGGAACAGAACTACGAGGACGTCACCCAACGGCTCGAGGAATGGCGCGCCAGGTGACGGTGCCGTCCACCCGCGAGCGGGCGTCCGCGCACGACGCGGACCCCGCCCCAGCGGCGGCACGCACACCCCGACGGGCCCGCAGCCTGCTCGACGGGTGGGGTTTCCTCGTCGTCCCGCTCGTGGCGTTCCTCCTGGTCGTGTTCGTGCTGCCGCTGGCGTTCGTGCTCACGCAGAGCTTCACCGAGCCGGAACCCGGCCTGCAGAACTACACGGACTTCTTCGGCTCGCCCGTCTACCTCGACGTGCTCGCCAACACGTTCTGGATCGCGGGCATGGTCACCGTCGCCACCGTGGCGCTGGGATTCCCCTACGCGTACCTGATGACGCTCGCCGGCCCGTTCTGGCGCGGCGTGCTCATGGTCGCGGTGCTGGTGCCGTTCTGGACGAGCCTGCTGATCCGCACCTTCGCGTGGGTGCTGATGCTCAGCGACACCGGCGTCATCAACACCGTGCTGCGGGACATCGGCGTCATCACCGAACCCCTGCCGCTCCTGCGCAACCTCACCGGCGTGCTGATCGGCATGTCCCAGGTCATGCTCCCGTTCGCGGTGCTGCCGATGTACGCCACCATGCGCGGCGTCGACAGGCGGCTGGTCCAGGCCGCCGAAGGCCTCGGCGCGACCCCGTTGCAGGCGTTCTGGCGGGTCTACGCCCCGCTCACCGCCCCGGGCGTCGCCGCAGCGACACTGCTCGTCTTCGTCGCCTCACTCGGCTTCTACGTCACGCCCGCGCTGCTGGGCGGCCCGGGCGACGTCATGATCGGCGAGCTGATCGCGAAGCAGCTCTCCGGTGTCCTGCGCTGGGGGTTCGCCTCCGCGCTCGCGGTCGCGTTGCTCGTCGTGACCGGTCTCCTGCTCGCGCTCGTCGCGCGGTTCGTCGACCTCCGCCGGATGCTCGGAGGTGCCCGATGACGTCCCGACGGATCGTCAGAGGCCTGCTCGGCGTGCTCGTCGGCCTCACTGCCGTCTACCTCGTCGCACCGGTCTTCATCGTGGTGCCGATGTCGTTCTCGGACAGCCTGTTCCTGAAGTTCCCCCCGACCAGCTGGTCCACCCGCTGGTTCGAGAGCTACTTCGGCGACGACGAGTGGATCGCGAGCACGCTGGCCAGCCTCCAGATCGGCGTGCTCGTCACGATCCTCTCGGTGGTGCTCGGGACACTCGCGGCACTCGGCATGGTGCGGGGGAACTATCCGCTGCGCGGAGCGGTCGCCGGCCTGGTGCTCGCGCCGGTGCTGGTGCCCTACGTGATCATCGGGCTGGCCGTCTATGCGATGTTCCTGCAGGTCGGACTGACCGAGACGACACTCGGATTCGTACTCGTCCACACCGCACTCGCCGTGCCGTACGTCGTGATCAACGTGTCGGCTGCGCTCTTCAGCTTCGACCGGAGGCTGGAGCTGGCGGCGATGAACCTCGGCGCCGGACCGGTGAGCGCGTTCCTGCGCGTCACCCTCCCCCTCATCGCGCCGAGCATGCTCACCGGGGCGCTGTTCGCGTTCATCACCTCGTTCGACGAGGTCGTGACCGCGGTGTTCCTCTCCGGCCCCGACCTCACGACGCTGCCGGCGAAGATGTGGAGCGGCGTCCGCGTGCAGATCGACCCCACCGTCGCCGCAGTGTCGAGCATGTTGCTGCTCGTCACGCTCGCCCTGTTCGGCGGCGCCGGCATCACCCGCTTCGTCCGGTCGCGCAGCGCCGCCCGACGCAACGAGCCAACCACCGTGAGCGAGGCACCGTGACCGAAACCATGAACGAGACCATCGCGGCACTCGCCGGAACCGGCGCCTCGATCGACGTGCAGGGCATCAGCAAGCGCTACCGCGACACGACCGCGCTCGACGACGTGAGCCTCCACGTGCAAGCCGGGGAGTTCATCACGCTGCTCGGCGCGAGCGGATCCGGCAAGTCGACGCTGCTCAACATCATCGCCGGGTTCATCGAACCGACATCGGGCCGCATCGAGGTGGCGGGGAAGGACATCACCACGGTCCCGCCCTACAAGCGCGACCTCGGCATGGTCTTCCAGCACTACGCCCTCTTCCCGCACATGGACGTGTGGGAGAACGTGGCGTTCCCGCTGCGCCGCCGCAAGGTCGCGCGGGCCGAGGTCGAGCGGCAGGTACGGCAGGCGCTCGACGTCGTCGAGCTGGCGCACCTCGCGAAGCGACGGCCGTCGGAGCTGTCCGGCGGGCAGCAGCAACGGGTGGCGCTGGCCAGGGCCATCGTGTTCCGACCGCGTGCGCTCCTGATGGACGAACCGCTCGGCGCGCTCGACAAGCGGCTGCGCGAGCAGCTCCAGCTGGAGATCAAGCGGCTGCACTCGGAACTCGGCACCACCTTCGTGTTCGTGACGCACGACCAGGAGGAAGCACTGGCGATGTCCGACCGCATCGCAGTGCTGCGCGACGGCGCGCTGGTCCAGGTCGGGACACCGGAAGAGCTCTACGAGCGCCCGTCGAGCCGCTACACCGCGGAGTTCTTCGGCGAATCGAACATCTTCACGGGCCATCACCGCGGAGCGACGTTCGTCGACGCCACCACGAAGGCCGACCTCGCGGTCGGCGAGAAGGGCGACTGCGCAGGCGCGCTCGTCCTGCGCCCCGAGCACCTCCACCTCGCCGCGCCCGGCTCCGACATCCCGATCGAGCACAACGCGCTCAACGGGGTGGTGCGCGACGTCATCTACCTCGGCAGCGGTCTCAGGGTCGAAGTGACGCTGCCCGACGGCAGGGCACTCGTCGCCCGCCCGGCCGCACGCGGGCGGTTCACGCCCGAACCAGGAGCGGGCGTGCTCGTGCACTGGCACGCCGAACGGGCCCTCGTCGTGCCCGACCACAGGTCCGTCGCGCCATGACCGCCCGTTCCAAGGAGAAGACCATGACCCGCACGCTCCGCGACGGCATCGACCTGACCACCGAGCAGCGCGAGTTCGTCGCACTGGCCCGCGACTTCGCCGCAGCCGAGATCCGGCCGCGGGCCAGGGCGGTCGACGACGCCGACGTCGAGAGCCCGCTCGATCTCTGGGCGGCCGCTGCCCGGCTGGGCTTCACGTCGTTCATGCTGCCGGCGGAGTACGGCGGCGGCGGAATCACCGACATGGTCACCCAATGCCTCGTGCAGCAGGAGCTCTGCCACGGCGACATCGGGATCGGCAACCTCCTCACCTCGAACGGGTTCTTCGCGGCGCCGATCGAGGAACTGGGCACCGACGAGCAGAAGAAGCGCTGGTTGACGCCCCTCACCGGGGACGACCCGCCGCTGACCGCGCTCGCCGTGACCGAACCGGGTGTCGGATCCGACGCCGCGGGTCTGCAGACCCGCGCCGTGCGCGACGGTGATCACTACGTGCTGAACGGTCAGAAGGCATGGATCTCCAACGCCCCGTACGCCCGCTGGATCGTCGTCTTCGTGACGGTCGACCCCGCCAAGCGCGCCCGCGGAGTCACCGCGTTCGTGCTGGACAACGACATGCCCGGGCTGACCGTCGGCAAGCCGATGACGAAGATGGGGCAGCGCGCCATCGTCAGCGCCGAGGTGTTCCTCGACAACGTCCGCGTTCCCGTCGAGAACCGGCTGGGTGACGAAGGCCAGGGCTTCTACGGGCTCATGCGCACGTTCGACGCGTCCAGGATCCTGATCGGGGCCTCGACGACGGGTCTCGCCCGTGCCGCGCTCGACGCATCCCTGGAGTACGCGAAGGCCCGCGAGCAGTTCGGCAAACCGATCATCCAGCACCAGGCCGTCGCGTTCCGGCTGGCCGACATGGCCGCCCGGGTCGACGCCTCCCACCTGCTGACCATGCGCGCCGCCCGGCTCTACGACACCGGCGTACCGATCGCCGCCGAGTCGGCGATCGCGAAGCTGACGGGCTCCGAGAACGCCATGTGGTGCACGTGGGCCGCGCTGCAGACCCACGGTGGATGGGGCTACTCGCGCGAGTTCCTCCTCGAGAAGTGGATGCGCGACGCGAAGCTCGAGGAGATCGAGGAAGGAACATCCGACATCCAGCGCCTCATCATCGCCCGGTCGCTGGCCGGCTCCGCATGACCGACGGGCTCCGCATCTTCTTCGATCCCCGCTCCGTCGCGGTCGTCGGCGCGTCGGGCGATCCGTCGAAATGGGGGTACTGGCTCGCGCGCGGAGCGCTGCGCGGCAGCGACCGACGTCGAGTGCACCTGGTCAACCACAAGCGCGCGGTGATCGACGGGACGACATCGGCTGCGTCGTTGCGTGACCTCCCCGAGGTGCCCGAACTGGTCGTGCTGAGCACCCCGCCCGAGACCGTCCCGGCCATCGTCGACGAGGCACTCGCACTCGGGGTTCCCGGCTTCCTCGGCATCACCGCCGGCATCGAGGGCGAGGTCGACCTGGCCGCTCGGATCCGTGCGGCGGGCTCCAGGATCATCGGCCCCAACTGCCTCGGCCTCTTCGATGCCACCACGACACTCGAGCTGGCCTGGGGGACCTTCACTCCCGGCTGCCTCGGAGTGGTCTCGCAGTCGGGTCAACTGGGTTTGGAACTCGCCGGTCTCGCGGCACGAGCCGGCCTGGGCGTGTCCCGGTTCGTCTCGGTCGGCAACCAGATCGACGTCACCGCGACGGAGGCCCTCGAGGACCTCGTCGGGCACGCTGCGACGAAGGCGGTCGTCGTGTACCTGGAAGGCTTCGCCGACGGCCGCGGATTCGTCGCGACACTCGACCGTCTCCGCGAGGCCGGCAAGCCCGTCATCGTGATGACCGTCGGAGCCAGCGAGGCCAGCCGAGCGGCCGCACGTTCCCACACCGGCGCGCTGACCGCGACCGCCGACGTCGTCGACGCGGCATGCCGCGCCGCCGGCGCGATCCTGGTCGAGACACCCGCGCAAGCGGTCGACCTCGCACACCTCCTCGTCGGCAACCCGCTGCCCCAGGGCAGGAGGGTCGCCGTCGTCAGCGACTCCGGTGGCCATGGCGCGATCGCCGCCGACGTGCTCTCCCGCAACGGCCTGACCGTCCCCCGGCTCTCCGATGCGATCGCGGCGGACCTGAGGCACCAGCTGCCGTCAGGAGCCGCCGTCTCCAACCCCATCGACCTCGCAGGCGCCGGCGAACAGGACCTCGGAACCTACGCACGCGTCGTCGAGCAGCTCCTGCAGAGCGGCCAGGTCGACGCCGTCCTGCTCTCCGGGTACTTCGGCTCGTACGGCGCAGACACACCGGCACTCGTCGAACGGGAACTCGAAGTCGTCAAATCCCTCGCCGGCGCCCAGCGCGAGACCGGTCGACCGATCGTGGTCCACAGCATGTGCACCGACTCGCTCGCCGTCGACTCCATGCGCGCACTCGCGGTGCCGACCCTCCACACGATCGACGCCGCCGCGAGATCGCTCGGGCTCGCCGCCGAGCTGTCCGAGCGTGGTCGAACCGGCCGGCCGCCCCAGCCGCCCGAGCCCGTCGCCACCATCGGCAGCCTGTCCGCAGGCTATCTCGGTGCGCACGAGCTGCTGGCCTCCGACGACATCCCTTTCGGCACGGCCCACCTGGTCGAGAACCTCGACCAGGTCGTCGCCGCAGCGCAGCTCCTCACCGCGCCGTACGCCCTCAAGGCCGGATGGATCGACCACAAGTCCGACGTCGGAGGCGTCGTCCTCGACCTGCCGGACGCCGCGACCGCGGCCACCGCGTTCGAGGAGATGACGGCCCGGTTGGGCCAGGGCTCCTACGTGCTCGAAGAAATGGATGCCCGCCCCGGCGTCGTCGAGCTGATCGTCGGGGGCCACCTGGATCCGTCCTTCGGCCCGGTCGTCCTGGTCGGGCTCGGCGGTGTGACGGCAGAGCTGTACCGCGACACCCAGATCGCACTAGCCCCTGTGTCCGCGGCGGAGGCACACGCGATGCTGCGGCGTCTCCACGGCTACGTCCTGCTCGAAGGCTGGCGAGGAAGTCCCGCGGTCGACATCGACGCCGCAGCCCGTGCCGTCGTGGCCGTGTCCCGGGTCATGGTGGAGTACACCGACATCCAGGAATGCGAGATCAACCCCCTTCGGGTCGCCCCCGATGGCGCGATCGCCGTGGACGCGCTGGTGGTCGGCCGATGGTCGTGACGGGCGGGCGCGCGCTGGTGGCCGCGCTGGTTGCGCACGGCGTCGACACGGTCTTCGGGATCCCCGGAACGCACAACCTGGAGATCTACCGGCACCTCGCCGAGTTCTCCGTCCGGCACATCGGCGTGCGGCACGAGCAGGGCGCAGGCTATGCGGCCGACGGGTACGCCCGCGTCTCGGGCCGGCCGGGCGTGGCTGTGGTGACCACCGGCCCTGCTGTGCTCAACGCAGCAGCGGCTGTCGGACAAGCGTGGTCGGACTCCGTCCCGCTGCTCCTGGTCTCTCCCGGCGTACCCCTGCGGCATCCCGCGCTGGGCAACGGGCTCCTCCACGAAACCCGCGATCAGAGCGCAGCGCTGGCGCACATCGCGGCATACAGCCACCGCGTCACGAGCATCGCCGAGATCCCGGTCGCCGTGGCGCAGGCGTTCGCGACGATGACGGCGGGCCGGCCCCGCCCGGTGCACCTCGAGGTGCCGCTCGACCTGCTCCTCGAGGAAGGGACGGCACCTGTCGTCGTCCCCGTGTCGGTGTCGCCGCCCGCACCGTCGGAAGCGCAGGTTGCCGACGCGGCCGGCCGGCTCCGAAAAGCCGAACGCCCGGCCATCATCGTCGGAGGCGGAGCTCGCGGCGCCGTCGAACCCGTCCGCGACCTGGCCGAACGGCTCGGCGCCCCGGTCGTCACGACGACCAACGGCAAGGGTGTCCTGGCCGAGGACCACCCGCTGGCGATCGGGGCGGGCATTCACCTTCCGGCCGTCCGCGCGCTCGTCGAGGAATCCGATGTCGTCCTCGTCATCGGCAGCGAGCTGGCCCCGTCCGATCTCTGGAACGGCCCGCTGCCGCTCGCCGGGAAGCTCATCCGCATCGACATCGATGCTGCTGCCGTCATCACGAACGCTATCCCGGACATCGCCGTGGTCGGCGACGCCGCCGTCGTCACGCAGGCGCTCTGCAGGCGGCTCGGGTCGCGTGCCGCCGACCCGTCAGCGAGCAGAGCGACGGTCCATCGAGGGCAGAAGCGCCTCCAGGCCGCTGCAGAGGGCGCCGAATGGCTGGAACTGATCTACGCATTCGCGGCGGCACTGCCTCGCGACGCGATCGTCGCCGCAGACAGCGCGATGGTCTGCTACTACGGCGCGCTGGCCAATCTGACGGTGCACCGGCCATCCGGATTCCTGTACCCGACGGGCTACGGCACGCTCGGATACGGCCTTCCCGCTGCCATCGGTGCCAAGGTCGCGCTGCCGGATGCTCCGGTGGCGGCGCTGCTCGGTGACGGCGGCGTGATGTTCACCGTCGCTGAACTGGCGTCAGCGGCGAGTCAACGAATTCCGTTGCCGGTCGTCATCGTCGACAACGGCGGGTACGGCGAGATCCGGAACGAGATGGTCGACCGGGCCGACCCGGTCCACGCAGTGGACCTCGAGTCGCCGGACTTCGCCGCACTGGCCCGCTCACTCGGTTGCATCGGTGTCACCCCGGTCGATCCTGACGGCCTCACCACCGCAGTCGACAAGGCCTTCGCAGCCGACCGGCCCACAGTCATCCACGTTCGGCACAGGAGAGAGTCGTGAGCCTGCTCGAGATCACCTGGACCGATCCGGTCACCGGACGCCATGGCTACGTCGTGATCGACTCCTTGATCGGGGGCATGGCGAGTGGTGGGCTACGCCTGCGCGCCGGTTGCACCCTCGTCGAGGTACGTGGCCTCGCACAGGGAATGGCCCGCAAGGAAGCGATCGTCTACGACCCTCGTGACCGGTATCAACCGTTCGGCGGGGCCAAGGGCGGGATCGACGTCGATCCGCGCGATCCCGAGGCCTCCGCGGTACTGCGCAGATTCATGGCGGCGGTGCTGCCGGTGATCCGCGAGCAGTGGAACACCGGGGAGGACTTCGGAGTACGGCAGGAGTTGCTCGACCAGGTCGCAGCCGAGTCGGGGCTCGAGTCCACGGTCGAGGCGGTGTTCTCCCGGATGGAGGACTCCGCCGAGGCACGTGCACGACTGGCGGCAGGCTTTGCCGTGGATGTCGACGGCATCGGCCTCGCCGACGTCGTCGGCGGGTTCGGGGTCGCGCAAGCGGGTCTGTCGATGGCGCGCAGAGCCGGCCTCGACCCGGTCGGCGCGACCGCGGTCGTGCAGGGGTTCGGCTCCATCGGCGGCGCGGCCGCGCGCTATCTCGCCGCCGGCGGGGTTCGTGTCGTCGCCGTCGCCGATCGGGAAGGCCTGATCCGCAATGACGCGGGTCTCGACATCGAGGCCATGCTCCAGGCGCGCGACGGGCTGGGAGTGGTCGACCGCGGCCAATTGCGGCCCGACGACGAAAAGGGTGATCGGGACGACTGGCTCGCCGTTCCGTGCGACATCCTCGTACCGGCTGCCATGTCGTACGTGATCGACCGGGCAGCCGTCGACAGGATGGCTGCCCGGATCGTTGTCGAAGGTGCGAACATGCCGACGCTTCCGGACGCGGAGGCGGCACTCACCGAGCGCGGCATCCCCGTCCTTCCGGACTTCCTCGCGAACGTCATGACGAACGCGTGGTGGTGGTGGGTGGTCTTCGGAGACGTGGCCCCCGATGCCGACTCGACCTTCGCGAAGATCACCGGAACGATGCGTCGCTTGGTCGAATCCGTTTCGACGGAGGCTGCGGCAACCGGCGTCAGCCTTCGCGAATCAGCGCAGGTGCTGGCCGAGCGCAATGCTGCCGCCGCGAAAGCGCGCCATGCAGCGGCTCAGGCCGTGGCGGCCACGCCGGGGATCGCGCCGCCGCGGAACGCGTCGACGAACAGGGCGTGATCGGCGCGGACGCGAGCGGCGTACGAGTGCGCGAACTCCACCACCCACGCCACGAACTCCTCGTCGCGGCCCTCGACGACGTGGGCGATGGCGTCCTCGGTCTGGAACGAGACGAGTGAGCGGTCGGCGTCGGCGTCGGCCACGCAGTGCACCTTCGCCGTGGCCCGGCCCAGGTACTCGACGACCGGGCCGATGTCGTCGGGTTCCGACAGCATCGACCAGTCCAGGTCCGCCTCGTACGGCGACACCTCGCTGACCACGTACCCGACGCCGTCGAGATCGGTCCAGCCCAGCATCCGGTCGGCGTGTGCCTGCAGCGCCCGCTGCGAGATCACGGTGCGGTGGCCGTGGTGCTGGAACGCCGACTCCACCGCCGGATCGCTGACCACCCGCGACGGCGCCGCGACGTTGCCCTGCTTCATCGACAGCACCACGTCGTTGTCCAGCGCCTGGTTGAAGCCCTCCACGAGCACCGTGTACGCGGGCAGGCCCGCGCTGCCGATGCCGAACCCGGACTTCCCGGCCACGTCCTTCACGGCGTACGTGACGCCCGAGAAGCGCTTGGACTCAGGGATCGTCTGCACGTACCGCTCGAACGCCGCGACCACCTTCGCCCGCTCGTCGTCGTCGAGCCGGCGCACGGTCGGGTCGTCGCGCAGCACCCGGTCGTAGCCCTCGGTCTCGGTGATCCGGTCGAGCAGTTCCACCCGCGTGCGCAGCCGCGCCGACTGCAGCACCTGGTGCACCACCCCGTCGGTCGTGCCCAGGTGCAGCGAGAACGAGCTGTCGTCGTCCGAGCCGAGGAACCAGCGCACCTGCTCCAGGTACGCGCGGACGTAGCGGCCCACCAGCTCGGTGATCGCGTCGTCGGGGATCGCCTTGCGCCAGCCCATGAGCGCGAGGCTTGCGGCGAACCGGGTGACGTCCCACGTGAAGTGGCCGAGGTAGGCCTCGTCGAAGTCGTTCACGTCGAAGATCAGGACGCCGTCGCCGTCCATGTACGTGCCGAAGTTCTCGGCGTGCAGATCGCCCTGGATCCACACGCGGCTCGTCCGCTCGTCGGCCCACGGGTCGTCGCGCTCGGCGACGTCGGCGTAGAACAGGCACGCGCTGCCCCGGTAGAACGCGAACGGGTCGGCCGCCATCGACCGGAACTTCGAGCGGAACGCCGCCGGGTCGGCCGTCATCAGATCGGCGAACGCCTCGACCAGCGTGTCGACGATGACAGTGGTGCGCTCGGAGTCGGTCACCCCTCCGATGATGCCGCGCTTGTCAGGTGAGCGTCGGCTTGGAGATCAGCACGGCCACCACGATCATCAACGTGGCGAGCACGGAGTAGCAGAGCACGTCGACCGGCCGGCTGCGGACGGCGAGCAGCCCGATGCGGTCGTCCGGGATCACGGCCCGGAACACCGCCGCCACCAGCAGCGCGCCCCCGATCAGCACGGCACCCTGCCGCCAGTGCTGGGTGAGCACCCGCAGCATGCCGAGGGCGACGATCAGGGCCACCATCCCGATGGGGAGGTGCAGCGGCAGTCGCGATCGCAGGTCAGGAACGCGCCGCGACATGACCGGCCCTCACTACGCCAGGCTCCGCTCGGCTGCCTCGACCACGTTCGTGAGCAACATCGCCCTGGTCATCGGGCCCACGCCGCCGGGCATCGGCGCCAGCTTGCCGGCCACCTCGGCCACCTCGGGCGCGACGTCGCCGACGATGCCGGCGTCGGTGCGGGTGAGGCCCACGTCGAGCACCGCAGCGCCCGGCGCCACCATGTCGGCGGTGATCAGCCCGGGCACTCCGGCAGCCGCGACGACGACGTCGGCGCGACGGACCTCGGCGGCCAGATCACGCGTGCCGGTGTGGCAGAGCGTGACGGTGGAGTTCTCGCTGCGGCGGGTGAGCAGCAGGCCCAACGGCCGCCCGACCGTCACGCCACGACCCACGACCGTGACCCTGGCCCCGGCCAGCGGCACGTCGTAGCGGGAGCACAGCTCGACGATCCCGCGGGGCGTGCACGGCAGCGGGCCCGACTCCCCCAGCACCAGCCTGCCCAGGTTCACCGGGTGCAGCCCGTCGGCGTCCTTCGAGGGATCCATGCGCTCCAGCGCCGCTCCCGCGTCCAGGCCGCGGGGCAGTGGCAGCTGCACGATGTAGCCGGTGCATGCGGGATCGGCGTTGAGCTCGTCGATGACGGCCTCGACGTCGGCCTGGGTGGCGTCGGCGGGCAGCTCACGTTGGATCGAGGCGATGCCCACCTGCGCGCAGTCGCGGTGCTTGGCGTTCACGTACGAGTGCGAGCCGGGATCGTCGCCGACGAGCACGGTGCCCAGCCCCGGGGTCACTCCCGCAGCAGCCAGCTTCTCGATCCGGCCGCGCAGCTCGTCGAGGATCGCCGCGAGCGTCGCCTTGCCATCCATCATGGTCGCGGTCACGCCGCCCATTGTCGCAGAGGGCGTTCGGGCACAGCGCCGAACGGGTGTCGGCCACATGCCGTCTCAAAGAGAGACATCCAGCATGACCAAGAATATTCACCATTCATGTGACGGCGACCACTCATCTGCGGAGCAGCATGCCGTCCCGCAGCCCGCCTCACCATGGAGGACGAGGATGTCCGTTTCCAGCGAGGTCACAACCGACGCCCCGGCAGCCGTCGCGGCCCCACCAGCGAATCCCGCTCTGCTCGGCCTGCCATGCTTCGTCGTCGGTGGCCTCGGACTGAGCCTCTACCTGCTCGGATACCTACCAGCCACGGGCTTGGGAGCCCTGGTGCCGATCGTGTTGTTCGTGCCAGGACTCGGCCTGTTCGTCTCCGCGATCTGGGCAGCGCGCGAGGGCCAGAGCGCGGTCGGGGCCATATTCGGGCTATTCGCCGCATTCTGGATCAGCTACGGCTTCCTCGTCTTCGGTCTCGTCTCCGGCGTGCTCGGCGTCGACGCGGCCGCGGCCGGCCCGGCCCAGGCCACCTTCCTGATCGCCTGGCTCGTCGCCTTCATCGGGTTGACGGTGTCCACCGTGCGCCTGCCTCTGGCCTTCACGGTGATGTTCGTGCTGGTCACCATCGCGGTGGCACTCGTACTGCTCGCCGTGCTGACCGGCGGGGCGGCGCTGCTGACGATCGCCGGCATCGTCGGCCTCGCGTTCAGCCTCGTCGGCCTCTACATGTACGTCGGCGCCATGTCCGCCGAGCTCGGCGGCAAGGGCTTCGGGCTCGGCTCGCCCCTCGCCGGTTGACCACGTGTGGGACGGGGTGCGCGCGCCCCGTCCCACACCGCCTCTGGTCGATCCAGCCTCAATCGATACGGAGGCCGTGCGCCGCAGCGAACGCCAGCCCCTGGTGCGCGTCCACCGTGGCGCCGGCCAGCACGGCCTGCACCCAGCCGTTCGCGTCGATCCGGGCCCCGCGCAGGTCGGCGTCGGCGAACTTGGCGCCGGCCAGCCGGGCCCCGGTGAGATCGGTGTCGCGCAGCACGGCCTTGCGCAGGTCGCTGCCCAGCAGGCTCGCCTCCCGCATCCGCAGGCCGCTCAGATCGACGGCGCGTAGATCGACCCCGCCCAACGCCACCAGGGTCAGGTCGCAGTCGGTGAACGTGACCGCG
>Ga0307513_10001963_pt1 | contig 29111 bp, 34 predicted proteins | sample 15_EM_MG_FD_202174 | JGI IMG/M metagenome (GOLD analysis project Ga0307513, IMG submission 202174) | Populus trichocarpa ectomycorrhiza microbial communities from riparian zone in the Pacific Northwest, United States - 15_EM | ecosystem: Host-associated > Plants > Roots > Unclassified | place... | reverse complement strand
CTTCCCACAGTTTTTGTGTCAGACGGCTTCCCACTGTTTTTATGTCACTTATCATTCCCACCATTTTTATGTCGTGTTTGGCCACTATTATAGGGGTTTTGACGCAAAAAGTGCGGACCACAGCTGAACTTAAGCACCAACTAACTGGGAGAAAACCCAAACCGGACAGAACGGCGGCTGACCCTAATGGGGAGACGACCGACTCAACGAGTTCGCTCCCGCAACCAGAGCCTCACGTCGTACCAGGCGGAAGTCACGACCAAGAAGGGGATAGGGCCAGCAAAGCCGGAGAGCGAGTTTTTTCGACGGGTCAGCCTCCTCAGCCAGCGGAGCGAGAATCTGCCATGCCAGCGCATGAAGACGATAACGGTCGAGGAGGGGAAGTGGCAGACGTCGATGTTGCGGCGGGAAGTGGACGCAGCGGAGAATCCGAGGAAGTCCACCCCTCTCCATCCGCTCCTTCGATCTCACATGGCGGGGGGCTCAACAGTACGCGAACGCGGTCGTTTTGGTCGCTGTCTCTGACCATTCCTTCTGATACGTAGATGCTCCTGCCCTCCCTGGCCACGTACAAGAGATTGTTCGCCCCGAAGAGACCCACGAACCGGGCGCCGCCGCGGATGAGAAGAAACCGAACTGCAAGCCAACCTCGCCTCCCATGGCCAAGTTGCTTCGTGGGGTGAGAGACTCCACAGTCCGCAATGCTTACGCTCGTTCTAGTGGACGGAGGTAAATAATGCAGACAGGAAGTTTGGCGCGAGCTTCTTTTGCTCATGAGACTTTGAGGACAGAAGCAATCTCGAAGAAACCGAGCTGCCAGTCTGCCACGTCTGCCATGGCCGAGTTGCTCTGCGGGGTGAGAGACTCAGCAAGTGCCTTGAGATTGCTCAGATTTATCGTGAGATCTCTGACGGAGAAGATGTACTACGGGCGGGCGTCTGGGTAGATTAGACAATAGATACAAGGTTATATACATGGTGTTGAGTTAGAAAATACATTGCTGGCCTGACGAACAGCATGCATCTTAAGGGGGCTTGTGCAGATAACTCAAGCTTGCCATTTGGGCTCTCCCGATCCATCGATCGCCCGCAGATCGAACGCCAGCAGCGCTATCAATTGTTGATCTTTCTGCCTCTCACCTCTGTTCAACATCTCAACTCTTTTTCCAATCCTTTCTGATGTCTGCCAGCAAACGTGACAGGTCTGATTTGAACTATAAGGCCACTCCTGGACAAGAGACAAAGAAACCGAGGAAGTTGCCTGCTGTGCCCGTTCCTGAGGATGATCCATCTTCGGGCCCCACTGGGCCCATGTCTAAAGCTAAAGTAAGTCCCCTTGCTTATGTATAGGCAGCGGATCCTTTGCCTAATCTAATCCACCACAGTGGAAAAAGGCTATTAACAGTACAAATCGCTGGGCCATTAAAGCCATGCAGTTGATGGACGTTTTTCAAATTGAGGCTTCACTGGAGGAACTGGCTAGCCGCAAGAAGCCAGCATCCAAGGAGGATATGGAAAGGCACCTAGAGAAAGTTGCCCAGATGGAGCCCAGGGAATCTCAGGCTGTATCTGGTTGTTGGGTTGACAGAGATGGTGTCCTTCTTGCTGTTTATTTCAGCTGGTCAAACCCAGGGGGTGTAGGGACCCAACAAGTACAGGTAATGCACATCAATATATTGACTTCATGCTAACCTATGTATTCTGCATTGAGGTTGGACAAAAACCCACGCTGAGGGCTGCCCAGCCCATATCCAAACAGTATGAGGGGCGGACTCCAAAGGACATCAAAGAAGGTCCAGACACCAGGGAGTACCAAGGAATGAGTGTAAGTATCCCTCTCTTCAACCTTTATCTGTACATCCTGAATGGAGGCATTATTAGGAGAAGAACTTGGAGGAGGTCCAAAGAGCCTCCCAATTTCTTCACAACCAACTCCCCCCCCACTACAATCCAAAGGATGCTCGACATGTTGAAAATGCAGAGATCATGTTCTACAAGATTTGGCAAGATAAGAAAAACACCGAACAAGAACAGGAGGAAGCCCTAAAACAGCTTGAATTGCTTACGTTTAAAGACAGGGCAAATTTCGCAAATTTTGAGTCTGAGGAATTTGGGGCAGAACGGACAGGTGTTACGCATCTTGTCCACACTTGGTATCCAAAAGGCCACAGTGTATGTAAACAATGGTCTTCTATTCTGCTCTCCTTGCTCATTCTCCCTAAGGACAGGATGGTCCCTTCCAAGGACTTCCTCCGCTCGGGCCAGGGCGCTCAGGCCGTCCTGAAATATCTTACAGACACACAGAGGACCTCAGCCAAATTGGCTGGCATGTTTCAAGCCGCATTTCCAGAGTACTATGAGAAGTACAAGACGGCCTTTCTGGCAGGCTGTTGGGCAGAAGAGGATAAAGGCCCTTGGATTGGAAGGGCAATCGTCTGGAAACTCCAGGTCGGTTTACACAGGGACGCTCTAGATGAAGGCCCGGCAGCATGCTTCCCATGTGGAAACTATAAGGGTGGGCAATTGTGCCTCCCTGATCTAGATGCCAAATTGGAGTAAGTTAACCGCCTCTTTGTGTTGAGCTGACTATTGAATGTATGTTGAACCTTCTCAGATACTGCCCTGGGGACGTCATCATTTTTATGGCTGGCGCTCTATATCATTCTGTCACCAAATGGGAGCCAGCCCCAATGAAGAACAATGATTTCACAACCCCTGGACGCATTGGACATGTATATTTCTTCCCTCAAAAGTCCTATGATACCCTTGAGGACAAGGGGGCTGGCTGGGCAAAGAGGAGTTGTGGTGGATATACTAAAGATAACCGCCCCAGTCAGAAATCATCGACACCACCATCCCCAGCCCTATCAGAGTGACCATTGTCACCATGACAATCAGAAACCACTGCCTGTGCAAGTATATAGTTGTTGTTGTTGTTGATGATGTCAGACATGGAAGTGAGTGGTGAGGACATCTCAGGTGTTTTATTGTATCCACTTGTATGTATGTAACAAGAGTCATCCCATAGCTTTACCATCCTCCGCTCACTCAGGAATGAATGCGAGTTTAAAAGGTTCCGCAGTTACACCCCGAAATACGGCAATATTTTGATAGGTAGTACCTCAGCTCCGACACACAAGACCAACACAGGGCTTGGCGGGACCCTTCCAAGCATTGCACAAGACACGTATGTGGTTGTGCGTCGCATGCGGAGTTTTCCAATTCTTCACTCAGTTGACGAGACCCGCACAAGCCGAATGCGAAACTTACCGCTCGACGAAAAGTCCGGAAGACCCTTATGAGCCCCGTGTGAAATACACGCGCAGTTGTGCGCCCTACGTGAGGTTTTTCATCCCTTCATGTAGCTGGTGGGATCCACCCAAGCCAAATGCGAGGTTTACCACACAGCAAAGAGGCTCACGACATCCACACAAGCTCACATGAGACACACGTGCAGTTGTATGCCCCACGCGAGGATGTTCGCATCTCCATATAGTCAACGGGACCCACGCGAGCAAAATGTGAGACTTATTACTCGACGCAAAGCCTGGTAAGGCCCTTCCGAACTCCCTGCGAGAGATACATGTGGTTGTGTGCCCCGCGTGAGGTTTTCCGCATCTTCGCGTGACCGGCGGAACCCGCCCGAGCTAGCTGCGAGGTTCGCCGCACACTGAAAAAGCTCGCAATGTGCACGCGAACCTACATCACGTTCGCAACGGCCAAACGAGGCCCGCGTCAGGCTTGCAACACGTTCGCAAACTCAACGTCGCGCATATAACCTTGTATTTAATATTTAATGTACACAGATACCCACCAGGATACGCGTATGCTCCGCATGGAGCTCGCAGGGGCCTCGCGAGCCCCTCATCTTTCTAACGAACCCTCGTATGCCGACATTTATCTCGGCGACACCACCCAATTTCAACGGGGGCTTATCAGCCCCATATAGCTACATATGGATTTCGGGTTTTTCCTGACCTCACGCTCAAGCCAACAAGTTCGTGGTTCAACGAACTTGACTCCTCGCCAGTCGGGGTTCTTGGGTACTCGTCTTCATCGGATGCTTGAGGACCCGCAGATGATCTCGACTGCACGGCTTATGATCTCGACTGTTCGGCGTATGATCTCGACTACTCGACGTCCAGTCTCAACCGCTCGAGGTCAGACCAAGCATCCTCGCTAGCACCTCTTCCCAATGTATATATGTAGTTAAATATATACACATTTACAGTCTATTGGCGAAGGGAATGCCCCGCAGCGGAAACCAACAAACCCAAACAACGCTGGTTCAAACGGAGACGCGCGTTCGGCTAATTTTGCAATTTCGCCGCCGTCCTCTCCTGGCCTAAACGCGACCCCAAGTCCTCTTCAAAGCCGGCAAGCGGGGTCCCCTATCTTAGGGGATCAGCCATACTTGGCTGTACGCACTCGTCCCTTCTTGCTGGTAGGACGAAGGATCGCGCGGAAGCCATTTCCGCCTCGAGGCCTTTTTGAATTGGCCTCGAGGCCACTTTAATTTTCGCATCCCCTTTTGGCCTCGCTCGTTTCCCCATCCACCTCATTCGCCGTCCCATCAACCGCCCGCCCCTGCCGCACGCCCAAAAACGCGCCGAACAACGTGGCCGGAACCTGGACCCACCGTCTCCCCAAATTGCCAGAAGAGGGTAGATTGGACCAGAGCTAGGGCGTGCCAACCGCCAACGCAAAACCCGCGCGACGCGCGTGACGTTTCGTTGATTTCATCCGCCCAAGTTTCCTGATGCCCAGGAACTTTGGATGCACTTCTACGTGCCGCCGCAAATCCTCACCATACGAAGCGGATGACCTGCCTTAGCCCTGCTGCTGGGTGGAGACACTTTTTTGGAAGTATGGAAGCAATTCTCCACCCTCTCTCGCTTTCGGAGCCCCAAGAGCGGTTGTACCGCTTGGGGTCTCTTCATGCTCGCGCAACATATCCCGGAATGCCCCTGGTCATAGGGAGCCGCAATTCCCCTCCTACCTTTCGACCCGCAACACCCCGCGTCTCGCTAGGGAGCATCTCCACCGGCGAAAACGCCGCCATCCCTCAACGGACTGGCCCCGGTCCCGCTGTTGTCACGCCTAAGCCATCCTCTACTCCAGCCTGGCCGCTTCCCTCCCCATCGCGTTCGTCATCATGTTGGGACAGCAATGGCTCAATCGTTACGCTCAGGGTGAGCCACGCGGATCCGTTGTTGACCGCAGCTGCCCTCGGCAGCACAAGATGAACGGAACGGTTGCCTGGCACTTCGACTTTGTTGCGGAACATTTGCCCCTCATGCTTCAAGCCACCCTCCTCCTTCTCAGTTATGTGCTCTCCGACTACCTCTTCTTCATCAACAAAGCTGTTGCTGGCGCCCTGATAGGTTTCACCCTATTCGGTCTCCTTCTACTTGCTCATCGTTTCCGCCGCCACCCTGTCCTACAATTGTCCCTTCAAAACCCCTGCATCCCTCATCCTTCGCTTCTTGGTTCGTTTCAACGATGAACGTAAGAAGTACCTCAAGCGAACCAGGAAGTGGTTCAGGGACATCCTCTCCCAGAAGAAGGGGCTATCGTGACCCAAGTCTGGCAGTCCCTACGGTTTTGGCAGGTTTGGGACATTTGATGGAGCCGGGCTGGAACGCATCGAGTTGCCCGCGGCCAATGCGGCCGACTGGCCGACCCTGCTGTTCAATAAGGAGACCGATTGGGATGGCTCGTCTTGGACTTGAACTGTATCGCCTGAATTTTCGAGATGTTGGTGGGCGCGGACGCCATCCAGGCCGCCATGAGATTCATCCCCAAGGTCTTTTGGTACGCTGGCATTCGGACCACCACGTCAGAAAGGTTCTATGACGCGGTTCGCGAGGACTTCGATCGTTCATTCGGACGTCCTGCGGCGATCCCCAAGCTCAGGAACAAGGCGTACCTCAGCGCCAAGGCCCTGCTCCAACTTGCGATCCTGGTTGGCAACCGCTGGAATCGCCTTCGGTAACGCCAGTCAAGCTCCATATCTCACTCCCTGACGGTATGTTTTTTGGGGGGACTATCTTCTGCACTTTTGTCGCTAAATTTGTATTTCAACAGCTGCCTCAACAACCTTGCTGAGAAGCGACCAAACGCCACCTCAACATCCTTCCCTCCCATCACCAATTCAGGTATCTTCAAGCGTCTTGTCCCATTGACTGAGGGCGGCCCGAACGCCAGCAAGCTCTCCAGGAAATCCGCAAAAGCAGAAGACGTGGATCAAGTTCGACTCGACGTCACTCTCATCTCTGAAGATCCCGTCCCCCTATCTGACCGCGGAAAGGTCTGCGCTTATAGAAGCGTTGGAACCTACCGCGAGGATATCTGGGACCAATTTTACACTAGGTTGGCCCGCAGAGTAAGCTCTTTCTTTCGCCCGCCGATAAATTTTCTTTGCTGAACAGTTGCCGCTTTCCTTTGCATGCCTCAGCCTGCAGGATGCAGTCACAATCTCGCGCATGTTCAATCATGCAACGACTCTAATCGACATCTTTGCCTCCCTTCCTCATTCCCCGGACAAGCCAGCACATATGCGCCCCTCTCCCCCCTATGTCTTTTCGGATGTCAAACGTGGGCCCACTTTTCTGATTTTTGAGCAGGGGGGATGCTGCGGTGCTTAAGACGGTATGCAAATCCCCAGCAATTGTTTTTGTGTTTGCATTCTGCCCTTGCTCCCATCCATCCCCCCCGTCAATCCTCCCACGATTGGGAACATTGTTACCTCCTCCATCTCCTTCCCCGCCTTCCCCATCTCCTGCTTCTACTCCTCCAATGCAACGACATGCATTCATCACCCTCAACTCGACATTCATCGTCGACGCTGAGTGCGAGTTTGTCAAGAGAGCGCCTCTACAGGACAGGCGGTGTCGTTGCATATTGTATTGACAGAAATGTTGTCGGCTGCGGTCGTAAGGATTGTCAGATCAAGCTCCACGGTCAGCATATTGAGTTGGACGAGGTTGAGAACGTTATCAACAGGTACTAATCTGTTCCGCATGCCAGCGTTCTGGTTTGAAACCTCCGCGATGCTCCTGCTGTCATTGCCTTCGTTAATTTCGGGACTTCCGAGCAAGCTTGGCGTCACCTGCAATCTTTCTCCATTGCTTTGAACTCTTTGCTGACCATTTCGACCACCTACCCCCAGCATCTGTTGATTGCGTTTGTTTCCTCGTTCAGGTTTCTTCGACACATTGTTTTTTCAGACCCCCTCTCTCGCTGCTTTTGTTCATAGTAGATTTTCATACTCCAGCCGGCAATTATATGTATCCCCAATTCCGGGTATCTCGATCACTCACACAACGCACGCTCTCTTGACTGGATGAGGAATTGTTGAGCCTACAAAGGACTTGGCTGCGCTGGGTGGCGGTTCCTCGCTCTATCCTCCTTCTGCGCGAGAGCGTTATAGCGCGCCATGGACCAAGTTTTTCCTAGGAACTGGCGAAGACATGGCTGACGTTGGAGCTCCCCTATTCTCAGGGGTTTTTTTAACACTTATAAACGGAGAGGGACGCGTTGGGATGTGGGAATCCCGCCTTGCGACTCCCTCCCTTTCCCTCTTTCTTCAGTCCCTCTCGCTTGATGTTGCCAGATCCCTGCCAGCCGTCGTTGAATCCTACGCCATCCCTGGATATCAATCCTGTTTACCCTCCCCCCTCTTCTGACAGCACGCCTGTCCCCCCTTCAATCAGTAGCGATCTCCTGACTCGCATGCAAATCTATCAACCTAGCCCTCCGGTCACAAACAACCCATGGACGCCCTACAGTCACGGGTCTGGACTCTCGCAAAGTCACGCAAGCCCCGCGCAGCTAGGGAGCCACCTGCTGGTAGGGGGACCGGGAGAACATGTAATAATTTCCCCTTCCATGACTTCATGCCGAGTAATGAAATTGTTGAGCATAGCGCCTTGGCCAAGATACGCGCGTGGGGAGCGGAAATGTGGATCACCTCCTTATGGAACTGATCACCAGCAACCACCTCTTGCATGCGCGGATCACCAACTTTGAACAGCAGCTTGCCACGAAAACGTAGGTTTGGTATTTCAAGGTGCGATAATTGTTGACAATGATTCCCAGGCAACCATCCCCGTGCGCCGGCACCCCCTTGGCATCCTCCACTGCGGCTACATCCGCTCCCGTTATTGTCTCCGCAGGGCCTAAGAAATCCAACCTGGAGCTGCTATACGAGGCTACGCCTGATGCTGTGATGCCCGCACCTCTCAAAAGGAACGACTACCCTGACTCCAGGTTCTGGGAGAAGCATATGTGGTCAGAATGGTCCAAGAAGGAAAAGGAAAAGGGGTCCTTTAGCCTGCGCACACAAGGCCAAGGCGTCAACTCATCGTGGATGGAGGATGAGAACGGAAACCGCGTTAGTGTCATTCGGCAGCGACAGATCCTCGATGAGGCCCGTCACACCTGGCTCACAATGTGGTCCTTTGACGTTGGTTTTTCGACCTACACGAAAACGCCTGTGCCGACATTGAACTTTTTCCGTGCAAGGATGGGATCAAAGTTTCTGGAACTCCAGCTTTGCGCGGATCACTGGAAGACGGACGAACTTTGGAAGGAAAATTACTCATCCTGGCATCCGCCAACTCAAGCCAAGCCTCAAGCCAAGCCTCAAGCCAACGAACCGAAAGCCAACAATAACAAGACTCTCCAGCCAGAGTCCCCATCCGAAAAGGCAAGTCAATCCCAACAACCCTGCGGATTTGCTTCCTGACCCACCCCGCATAGCGCGCGCAGCCTGAACGTCTGCTCAAGCAAAGAAAACTGTAAGATGCTTATCACCCATTCCGATACATTCTGACACACTGACCTTGTGCAGCGACACTCCTCAGGTTGACATGCCTACCTCTACTCTTGGCATCAGCCCTACGTCAACCCCGCCAACTCTAATCCCTGGAGATCAAGCTTCCCGACCTCCAAGTAACCTGGCCCCAACTGATTGCAATCCGCCAGACGAGCCCGTCGCTGGACCGATGAACGAGAACCCCGCTGCGATCACTACAGCCGACACGCCTGCCCCCATGCCAGACGCATCTTCCAACGCACCTACCCCTATGCCAGATGCATCTTCCAACCCGCCAACTCCCATGCCAGACGTAACCGTTGCCCCTGGCAAAACCTCTGCTGAGCCAGGGGAGGGAAACACCGTAGTAAAGGCAAAAAAGCTATCCAAGAGGAAACGCTTCCGTCCCTCAAAGGCGGAAACTGCGCAGTGCGTCTCACAACTTTTTTTTTCCAGCTAGCATTTACTGGACCCAGGGGTATATCCGAGCGCGAATGGGGGGATGCAAACCCTGAAGGAACCCGGGCTGAATTCAACCAGTATTTCAAGAACTTGTCCAATGAGCGGCTTCAGGTGCGTAGGACTGTAGCCAGTGACGATTTCGCTAACACCGCACTTCAGGAACTCCAAAGGCAGGCTGAAGCTAAGGTTGTTTGACCCTATGCAGCGTTGAGAACATATTGACACAAGTTTTTAGCATCCACCGAAGAGGGTGCGGTTGACGCGTGCCTGAAAGCCCAACCAGCCTCTCGCGGATGCATCGCTCCCCCCGAGCACGTACAGCATCTGCCCCCGACGTTATCTTTCTCCACTGCCGATTCTCGGCAGTGCTTTCATGATCCACCTCCGAATCGCCTCAATTCACTCACCCAAACTCAAAACACCTCGTTGGAGTCCAGACGTTCTCGCCTGGGCTCATTGCGCCTCGCTTGCGATCATTCTCGCGTCAGCCGGTCTCGTGTATTATCAGCTAACATCAATGTCTTCCATACTATGAATGAGATTTGTTGCTATTTGATTCGTATTTGATGTTTTCTCAATTAATGTCATTGAACCTCAACGAACGTCATTGGAGCTCGGTGGACGTCATTGGAGCTCAGCAGACATCGCTGGACCTCAAGTTAACCTCAGCGTTCTCTATGAAATTGAGACAACGCGAGAATGGGTGATATTTGTTGACGTTTGTTGATCAGCCTGATTCTGAGTGAGGCGCGTCTTGGTATGGCAGGGGTACGGGGTGCCCGCGGTATTGGACAAACGCCATCAACAGACATCGTTGTACATCAGCCGCCCTCATCCGCCCCGATGATATGTATACCGATAAGAGGCCCGCTGAAGCTGCGTGACGTCGTCCGTACCCGTCGCTCTACATCAGCTAGAATCGTGGGACTTTTTGTTGGGGATGATCCCTCGATTCCCGGTACCACTGGGGTCTCGATGTCTTTGCAGGATCCCGAAGAGAACATGGACTTTGGGAAGACCAAGTCCGCCCAGGGGATGCCTAAGCGGTTAGCGAGGTCGCAGACAAGGTCGACAGCGACAACTACCCCGAAGCTTACCTGAAGTCTTTCGCAGGTATCCTGATTCCCTGAGCTATGGAGTGGATACTGATAATACAAAATTCTGTGATGTATGGTAAACGAGTGGAGATAGGATTGTCAACATGTATGTACACCGTTCGGCTTCCGCACCGCGGTTCAAAATTCTCTCATGTACCAGAATGCGATCGCCTCGTTTAAGGAGGAATGGATGTCAACTATGTCAGGTCGCGCGTCGCGATCTTCCAGCCAACACAGTTCAACGGTCCTCCACAGTTCGTCGTTGAATCCAAGGAGTGCTGCCCTCTCCGGTTTCTTCGGTCGGGCCCCCTCAGTGATCGCGTTGATGACGAGAATATCCGACTGAAATTCATCATAGGGGTGGTATCCACACAATACCTGCGGTGTCAGCGGTTAATCGATCAACAATGAATCTATTCACGTAAACACCAACCTCGTAGATGACCATCCCGAGAGCGTAGCAATCAGATTGCCTCGTCGGCCTATTGTCCTCCGATTGTGGCATCCCGAACCTCTCCGGATCCAGCAGTTCGGGACTCATCCACCGGTATGTCCCCCCTTCAGTAAATGACACCAGTGTGTCGTTTGAGATCAATGACGTCTGGGATGTCCCAGCAGTCGCGTGAGTCACAACGCCGGTTACAGTTGTAAGCCCAAAGTCGGCAATGACCGCTCGCCGGTTCTCGTTGATAAGAATATTTGCCTTTGTAGATGAGTGAGGGGTGTACAGATGTTCGAATTGAGGAGTTTAATACCCCTTTTAGATCCCCGTGAACAAGGCGGAGGTCATGCATGTACTTCAAGCCATTTGCAACATCAACCAACTGGATAGTGAATTAGTTAGATCCTCGTTACGCTCAGACATGTCACGTACAAGCTCAATACGATTCACATGCTGATCTTTCTCAACAAACGCATTGATGTTCCCGTTCTCCATCCACGCGGAAACCATCGCAAACCGTTGGTTACTGACTGTAACTCCGATCAGCGGTAAGATGTTCGGATGCCGGAGATGCTTCCAGGCTACCCCCTCTCGGCAGAATCTCTGTAAAATATTCATTCATACAATCACGACAACGCAGGTAGGGGACTCACGCTGAGGATGACATCCGGGTCACTCATGGTGTACATGCGCACAACCTTGATCGCTACCCGACGGCCTTCATACATACCGCGTGATACGTCGGCAGACCCCCCGCTGTCTACTTCTTCGGAGCCTTCTGAACAATCTGGGATGTGCATAGACTTTGGGATAACGCGGTGTCGGCTACATGTTTTGCAGAATTTATTGAATAACTTCAGTCGTTCCCGATCCGACAGACTGTGATCCTCTAGGCGCTGCGGCCCATATTAGTCTTGAAGGAGAGTGAGGAGTGTAGAGGGGCCCACCTTATCCATTCCATTAACAAGACTCTCGATTTCCGGTTCCGGATCTCGTAGAAACTGGAAGAGAGAGGTAATCCGTGGGAGGAGTCTCCCTTGTCGTTGTTTCCCTGTTTCTATGCCAGAAACTATCAGTTACCGCAGAGCTTCTAGTGTTTCGAGCGTTTCAATCACCTGACTTGGCGTTCTGGACCTCTCGTGGGCCCAATACAGAAAATAGCTCGCGCACAGCGGCGACTTGCCGTTGAGCGATTGCTCTTGCCAACGGGGAGAGAGGGATCAAGGACCCAGGTGTCCTTGATCGCAGGAACCTTCGGAACGTGTATTGTCCCATGGCCCGGAAGTAATAAGCCTTCTGAGCGTGGAACATGTCTGGAACTTGGGCAAGAAGGCTCTTCTCCGCGTCAGACTCGGGATCTCGGCTGCTGGTCAGGGGGAAAGTATGAATTCGAAGGGCAGGGGGGAGATAAATTTCGTGATTCTCGGTTGCACCAACGGTGTTTCCAGCACGAGACAGGTAACGGTAGAAGATGTGTTCGGCGGAGGCGATGAGGTCCTGTCTGGTTATGGCCGCGCTACGTGGGATCACGGTAGGTGCACGACTAATGGGCTTGTGGAAGAGCGTCGGTGTGCGACCGGACGAGGAGAAGGGAGTGCTTGAATGCGGCTGCTGTTGACCATACTCATCACCGGTCACGGTGGCAGGAGTGGCGGAGGCTATATGGGAATTAGCGCTCCTCATGACTTTTTCATCGGTAGCGGCGAGGTTTTGACGATCGTGCTCAGTGAGGAGCTCGCTGGTATTCGTCGTGTCACGCACCGTAGCCACTTGAGGATAAATGTTGACGACGGCACCATAAATAGAGCCACAACGACAAGCGTAATCCCAGTACTCAGGCCAGTCCTCCTCGATAGTTCGCCCAGATTTACGAACGTCCTCGAAATACGCGCGGCAGAGGTCTTCATGCTGCTGAACGTTAAGCCAAAAATCGAGATTGTCCCGAGATCCCTCGCGTTCGGCGAATAAGCTAGAGTACATGCAATTAAAACGACGCGGATTGGTGGGAAGAACAGACACGAGACTGACTAGAACCTGTAAAGATCGACTGGAGGCCTGGTGCGACCGGCCAGAACCTCCGCGAAGGAGGGCAACCTGATCTCCCCAATTTGTGACCAATCATCAACCTCTTTCTCGTCCATCGTCTGCGACGCGAGCCGTGTTGGGTGGAGACAGGGGGGACGACGGCGCGGTGAGAGGGAGGGAGAGAGGCGGGTGGGCGTGGTAGTCCACTCAGGGACAGCGGCGCTCGAAACCCCGCAAGCGCTTTCTGTAGTGATTCAGAAGCGCCGACTCCGATCTGCGGGAACCTTGCTTGCGCGAAGTCTGGGACGTTTCTGTATCTCTCGCATACACTATCTCCTATCTGCTATCCGTTATCTACCACACCTACTATCCAACTAGTTAAATCTGCACGATCCGGGTGAGGACCGCCGATCGATGACGGACGGGCCTGGTCACCGTACAAGGATTAAGCAGGAAAGGATATCCTCTATGTCAGGTCGTGCGCTGCGATCTTCCAGCCAGCATAGTTCAAATTGTCTCGTGGTTTTCAATCGCACAAATGGTGTTCCCAGAAGACAGAGAGGTAATGAGAAGAGGGTGCTTGAACGTGGTTCACTTGGATGTTGAGGGAGGTGCAGACCTGACTAACCGTCACGGCGGCCAGAGAAATGCAGAATGCCGATTCCTACTCTTCCGTCAATCTGCTGGACTATTACATGACACCATGCCGTCTGCGCCATTAAGCCCAAGCAGAGTCGGGGATGTGTATCTGCGTAGTCTAATGGTAGGTTTCGCCCTCTGGGATATCAACCTCCTAGAACGACAAGAATGCCCAACCTCGGCGGTTCCGGAAGCGACGTGACCGGTGTCGGCGGTGGTGGAACGAGTGCTGGACGAGTCCCGAAGCGAGGTCGGTGGGGAGGGCTGAAATGGCAACAGAGAGCTCTTTAAAGAGACCCGCATGGTCGCTGGCAGCCTAAGAAGGGGGACAAGGTTGCGGACGAGTTTCGAGGTTGGGGCGAGTAGAGACACGGGAGCCTGACGCGGGACCTTTGGCGCTGGCTGGTGTAGGCGCACGAGGTTGGGCTCGACGTTCCAACTCCGAGTCCTTTTGCATTCTCACCTCGTCAATCTCCAGACACACTCGCCATACCTCTCGTGCTCCTTCTCCAAGCCCAACAGCTGCTGAAGTACTGACACCGAACAAACGATTGGGTGAAGACACTTCTTCCGTCTGCCGTGTCCAACCCTATTACCTAATCGGGACAACCTTTAGAGCCGTCTAACGCTTGTCGACGAGCGCCCCGAGTTGTATCCTATTCCTCGTCTCAGCGCAGATGAGGGTCCTCCTCCTCCCCGGATAGCGTGCAAGGATATGAGCCTGTGTTCGTTCAACGGCGTTCATCCACGTCACGTAAACACTGACCGAACATGACGATGTTCCAGATGTTCCGCCGATGAAGGCACGTTCTGCACTGCCTTCTGTGTCTACCCAATGGAATCGGTCTCCTAGAGGTCCATTGCAGATGGCGACTAGATTCTCTCCATTCTCAAGATCGGTCGCATCCCCACCGTGGAAAATTTTCGGCATGTCTGCGTGCCCCCAGCGACAGGTGGGTACTTTATTCCACCGAATTCAATGCCATTCCTCCCCACTGACACCCGTGAACAACCATCAGGGGGAAACAGGCAAGTCCCCGTACTCGGCCATTTCGATCTCTTACGAGTCTGATCATAAATCATTAAATCAGGATTCCCGGTGGTTTTGACCGTCTCTTCGCGTCTCTGACACACCACGAACGCCTTGAACTCTCGTGAAGGATGGACGTGGGTTCAGAAAAACTGAACGCAGAATCGAAACCCGCTCGGGCAGAACGGTAGGGATGAGCGATAGGGTGATTTCACGTACGGAGTCCAGTTGGAGGACCGTTGCTCTGTGCCCCCCCGTACTACCTCTGGAGTAATCACACAACACCTGTAGACAGATCTTCCGAAACGAAGTGCACTACAAAGACTTGGCACGACACTACGTGGAAGTATCCTTTTCCCGTTGTGGCATTCGCTGTGAGCCTTAATTCGCGACTGCTGCGCTACATATGCATTGTCGTCTTGGATTTTGCGTGAACAAAGGCCCGCGGCGCGATAGAGGATGACCGAACGCGTGAGGCCTGGATCCACTCCGAACGGACAACGGCTGGTTCCCTGACAACATCGGATCATGTCCACCACCACAACAACCACCGCCACTACTTCAAATAAGGGCCGTTCTATCTCTCAACGCTTACACGAAATCCTACAAGATGTGGCCTATTCTACGAAGTACGTCCGGAGCAGTGTTATGCGCCGCGTTAGACGACTGAAGTTCGGGTTTGTAGAGACGCGATGACGGTAGACAACGCCGAGGTGGGACAAACCAATGAAACGGACCTATCGACTCTTACTCATCCATGCTGTGTTCTAGTTCGACGTTCTCGAGCGAGACGCTCTCAAAATCCTACACCTCATCCGATCCTGGAGAAACGCGGTTGCACCAATTAACCGGATCCCTCCAGAAATCCTCGCTCTCATTCCGGATCATTTGGATTGGTACAGTATAGATGAAGATACTATCGCACTCACCCACGTATGCCGTTCTTGGAGGGAGGTGTTCACATCGCGGCCCTCTCTGTGGACCAACCTCGACATTAGGAACGAAGACAAAGCTCGCGTCTACCTCGAACGCTCAAAATCCTCCCCCGTCAACTTGTCATTGGAAAGGCGCAACGAAATATATCCCGACGATCCATTCTTCCGATTCATCCCGCAAGTTATTGGACGACTCGGATATCTACTCGTCCAGGGGACCCCAGAGAACGTGCAAAACATCACCGCCCTCCTGTCTCACCCTGCACCTCTTCTTAAGCATCTGGAGATATCTGCTGATTATCCACCCGCCCTACGTCTCACGTCGGCACTTTTCGATGGGGATCTCTCTTCGTTGGACGTGTTGCATTTGAGTTTCGTACGAACCGAACTACCTTGGAGGAACATGGTCAATCTCACGTCGTTCGTGCTGGGTGGGGTGCCCTCGGGCGGGGTCTCCGTCATAGAACTGCTTGACTTCATTGAAAGCGCTCCTCGCCTCCGCTGGGTCTACCTCTACTCCGTACAACCAACTCCTGGCGCTCAGAGTGGTCGGCTAGTGTCGCTGACGTGTCTGAAGATCATGACAATCAGCGATTGCGGACCGCCTTCCGCCTTGCTCGACCACTTGTTGATCCCGGTCGGAACGGAGTTGGCACTGCGGGCAGACGTCATCAGCTCTGTGGTCGGGGACCTCATCCCAAGGTCTCTGGACAACCTCAGGAACCTCTCCGACTTCACCACAGTCAGACTATGCCTCGATAACTCATTTCTAGGCATGATATTCAGTGGACCGAACGGGCGGGTCAGCTTGGACCCCACAGGTTCCTTCGCCCACAAGACTAGTTCGATGCTTGAATCCCTCGCCCAGCTGGACACCTCCAAGACCGAACGGTTTAGAATCGGGAACAGCAGACCTCTATCCAGAGACCTTGTTCATCGAGCGCTTCTTCCCATGAACAACTTACGTGTCTTCGTGCTTTGCGAATGCAGTAGCCCACACACCCCCATCCGTGCCCTGCACCCCAGCACGAGATCATCGGAGGTCCTTGTTTGCCCCAACTTGGAGGAACTTGTCCTTCATAACAGCGGGGAGGAAGCATTTAATATGGATGATGTCATAGGAATGGCGGAAGCGAGGGCGTCGAGAGGGAGGAAACTGAGGGTTGTTGGGGTGGTTGGTGGGGTGAACGAACCCGATCCTAAGGATGTGTTGGAGCTCGGGAAGCACGTCGGGCGCGTGGAATATAATGTTCGACCCGGTGTAATCGGCGATGACTGGTGATGGGGGAGATTTATTCATGGGGATTTGGGTGACGTCTCTCTGGTGAGCGGGTTCGTGTTTATGTCCTGATGTGATTTGATTCTCAAACTTCGGCATTGGATCATCAGCGGGCCGTTCTGGCTCTTCGTTGAATGATGACGAGCAACTAGCTGTCTCACTGTTACGAACTTTGCCTCGTATGCTGTATGCTCTCCAAACGTACATCTTATGTCCTTTGACTGTTCGGGCTGTGCCCCGGTACTGTGGAAAAGTTGGAGTTGTTTTCCCCGCGGGTCTTGAGTTATCTAACATTTGAGAAGGGATATATCCTCACGACGAAGGATGCGAGACTCCATGAACACCAATCGCGGAATGTATTCTTACCCATGCATAAACCCAGTGCGTGCATCGACGCGCCAGGCAGATTGCAATGTATCCTCCACAAAACAACGCCCACGTCGGACGCCCGGTGCGCGGGCCCGCAAAGTTGACCAATTCAGCCCGATCACTTCCTCACCTCTCACACCCGCCACGATGGCGACTCCTCCAACAACTAGTGATCCAGGTCGCTCAAGGGGTCCCGTCTCATCAGAACCGGGTACGTTACTCCCACTGGTACACATAGGTGGTTCTGATCTCGGCGCCGTTCGTACTATGGGGACAAACCTCTCTGATGATCAAGGCAAAGACAACGTCGATCACCCGCTTGGCAATACACCACCGAAGACGTCCACCGCGCACGAATTGAGATACAGCCTGCCAAATGAAATAGTGGAAATGATCATCGCCCACCTCACCCGCGACCTCGGTGCCCTCAAGGCGTGCTCACTGACCTGCCGCTCTTTGTACATCGCTGCGGTCCCACACCTGCACCACACCCTTACGCTCTGGACCGGGGCGCGTGATAAAAATCGTCGCGAGCTGAAGCCGTTATCCCAGCTGAACGGGCTCGGTCTGGCGCCTCTCATAAGGGAAATTCGAATGCTCCTCTACAAGGAGTTTTTCGTGCCTCAGGCATTCAGTCCCGATGATCTGCGTCACTTTTCTGCTTTCACGAACGTTCAGACTCTGATCCTTCGCACATTGGATATCAACAGATTTATACCAGGCGTCGAACGCCATTTTGGACACTTCTCACCAACCCTACGATCCATCAAGTTGGCCGCTCCATATTGTACCCCTCGGCAATTATCATATTTCCTCTCTCTCTTCCCAAATCTGGATGATGTCAATGTCTCTTCCACCAGGAAGCTGTTCAGAACAGTCATTCCAGATAAAGAGCTTGTTCTGTTCTCCGTACCAAAACTGCGAGGGCGGCTGGAACTCTATGGAACTGATTGGGTCGAAACTTGGACAGACCTGATCACTTCATGCGGTGGCCTACGGTTCCATTACATGGATCTGCGTTGGGTTGGAGGTTGTGCACCCTTGCTGTTGGGAGCATGCGCTGGGACTCTAAAGACGCTTGGATGTTCGCTTTGTAAGTGGCTCGACACAGGTTTATCTGTGGACTTGGACTGATGGTGAATAGCCAAAGCTTACCCGTCCTCATTGCTCCCGGAATTCGATCTATCGCAGTTCAAGGTCCTCCAATCTCTACGGGTCGGGTGGTGGGTGACGAGGGTTGATGTTGAAAACCGTCATACTACGGTCATGGAGATATTCTCGACCATCACATCCCTCGTGTTCTCCGAGCTCGTTATTGTCGTCAAAGGCGATGAAATCTCTGATATACCCTCGGATTTCACATTTTTCGTGGCGTTGCGCACGATGAAGGAAGTCAGACCCTTCAAATTGGTGTTTTCGTTCGACACCCACCCTCCATTTTACAACGGCGAGAGGGAACAACAGAGGTTGATGGAAGTTCTCAATGTGTTGAATGCAGAAGGTTTACTTGAGTTTCTCGACTCCCCGCCCATCATCCGTTGAGTATGTAGTTCTGTTATTTGCCCTCAGGAAATGGATGTAACAAGAGACACCCGATTGTGCGTTATGTGTAGGTTTATGCTTTTGTAGACCAGGAGACAAATACCACACCTGACAGCGTCTACGTTGGACGTGACGGTACTCCCCCATACCCGAAGATCACGGTAACAGAAAGGGAACTTGCGGCCCACTGTTGAGATCGTAGGAGGAATGTACTCCCAACCAAGTACTTATACGCTGCATCCTTACCAGTACTCCGGCCATATGACATCGACAGCAACCTGCGATGGCTGATGCGCCATACGAGGCAAAGAGGATAGGAGATTGATGGAGTTTCGTCTGTTGACATGTTGACAACACCCAGGGAGGGTCACCTATCGACATCCTTCAAGTTCCTCCCACAGAAATTCGGCAACAAACAAGGCTACTTCCAGGTTGCGGTCAAACTTGGGCAACTTCTCACAAATCTATTTTCCCGCCAATCCGCGGGATTGCGGGGCCGGGGTGCTTCCTGGGAAATTCGGTCCGTCCACTCCCGAGGATCTTGTTCAGCTTACTGCGTCACTCGTACGATTCATGCACTAAGTAATCCTACCTTCGTCAATGTGATCATCGTTCAACATTGCAACGTTCAACCATTGGGTGCTGTAGCTGAAGTGCTGACGCGTGACGCAGGAACGTCAGTCGTATAAGCGCTGACCAGCACCAACCGTTGCTGATGGGTACCGAGACGACATCAAGAGCGATCGTGCATTTCGGCATTGTTTAGTGCCGACCAGTGTTGAAAAGTGACCTCTGTCTCTGAACAGTACTGACCAGTATAACGAAGGCCTCATCGGAGTTTCATCCACCGCGGTCACGCCCCCCTATTCTCAGTTGCTCTCGCCCTCTGGTAGGGTATCAATTTGGCCGTTGAGTTTTCTTGCTCCCCATGCTCTCCCGTCACCCGAACTCCGCCACTATTGGTGACCAGTAACTCATCAGTCAGGTTCACCCAATCCGCGCTTGCAGTCTCTGAGCTTGCGCCGGGCTGGAGCACACGGCGATATTAACGCCTGACCCCCAACACGAGGATGAATACCTGGAAACATGTCTGCGGCATGGCAGACACTTTTCATCCTCACCGCTCGACGTTCACCCCTCCTCCCTGTCTTCATCCCTTATTCTCCCAGTGAACCAACTGATACCTCGAGCATCATGCCCAGTCTGAAAGATGTTACAGTAGAGAGGTGAGGTATTAAGTCGCTTTTCGAGTTTATTTCCTCTGATCTACGCCCATAGCCGGGGAGATGGAGAGGAGGAGCCAGTCCGTTTGGCTGCGGAAGGGCCATCATCAAGTTCTAAGAAGAAGAAGAAAAGAATAGGGTATGTTACATCATAGAGTTGCTGATAGCCTTGCTGAATGCGAGGGCTTTAGGTCTAGGAACCGTCGGAATTCGAGTGATTCAGAGGATTCTGTCCGGAGTTCTCGGTTCAGGTAGAACTCGTGTATCTTCAACGCTAAACCCGTCTAATACGGTGATTACTCGAGGGTTGGAGGAGCTTGCAGCAGTGTCTGCCACATGTTGCCTCCGCACGTTTTCCTATCTCGCAATCATGGATCCAACATCGACTGTCCTCAGGAATGTGGGCAAGCGATACACTGGGGCCTTTCCGTTCAAGACCCAGTCCAAAAATTTCCCGGCTCGCCACAATTTCGGTGCACTCCATAGTGTATTCTATCCGTCTCACAAACATCTGCCTTACTACAGACAACCCCATGGACCGCGGCCAAACGTACAGTGGAATGATCACAAACTATCTGGCGATGAGCACATCATGCTTCTCCAACTTGCCCAGTTCAAATACCGAACGGGAGGATGTGAGAAGGTGCCCTGTTGGATCCTCCGCTTCGCACTTCATTATCTATCCCAGGACCCCCCACCTCCTACCTCAGTCATCATCAGCTGCCTGTCGATCATCGCAATTGATCTGGGCTGTACTGTTCCTGCCACCGGTCTGGATGAGAGGTATGTCCATGTCTGACAGACATTCACCTCTTCTGATCAAGAACCAGCGCACGACTGGAAGAGGTTTCGGACCTGGTAGTTCGGCAGCTCGGAGCCATGGCCAAGTATGGGGTGGCCTACTCCAAGGAGAAGGCTATCTGGACACTGTTACCATATGCGATTCGCCTGTCGGGAGGTGGGCAGCAACGGATGATTGGTGCATTCTCACGTACATTCAGGTCCAACACTTCTATCACAAAGTGGAATCGCATTGAGCCGTTCATAACCGGGCTGTTTGACAAACCAAGCATTCCTTCCATGGACCGGGCTATAACACTTGTGTCGCCTTACTTCCATTCCTTCGACCAGAACACACTCGCCCAGTGGTCAATGGCAGCATTGGCAACGTTGGCAGTCCCATACACGGAGGAGGTCGGTCAGAGTGTGGCCGATACGCTGTGGCGGATCACGCTCGATGACGCCTTACGACAACACATTCCTGTTGGCATTTGGTTGTGGTCGAGCAAGCAAACTTTCATCCTACCCGCGCAGTGTATCCCACCCGAGCGGCGTGTCCGAGCCACGGTGCGTATCCCACCCACGCAGCGTATCCCACCCGCGCGGCGTTGGTACCAGGACCCGAGAGGACGGGAAGCCGTTCGCCAATTCCGAGCACTCGGAGACATTGAAATTCTCAAGTCATACCTGCTCCTCGTCTGGTTGGAGTGGACCCCGCTTGAAGACTCCGCTTTCGCCGAGATGCGTACCTCGATTAGAGAGGACTTCAACGGGATCGGGATGGGGCAACACCGGGAAGATCTCAGGAAACGGCTCGATCACGTTCTGGGGCAGTTGGACCGGGGACCGAAGTACCTCATGGAGCAGCGCCCGCACCCCTACATCTCTTGTGGAGACACAGAGATTACCGAGAACCAGTACTGGGAACTCAAGCAGCTGTTGCTGGAGGTGGACAGGGAAGCAATGGAGATCCTGACCCGTACGCCTTCCAGATTCACCATCCTTTTCGGCATACTCACATCAGTGGACACGTACAGAATCTCACTCGACGTTCATGTGTAGCCTCCCTCTTCCATATTCGTGACGTATGTAACGCTCGCTCCTCGTTCCGCCAACTCCATCCTTGTCTGTGCATGGGCTCACCCCTCCGTCACCCCTTCATTATACAGCCCGTCAGACCCATTTACAACCCTCTTGCCGGAGCATCGCCATATCTATTAGACACATGTTGTGCAGGTCGTCGTTTGATCCCGTAGTCGGACATTTCGCTCCATACCATCGTGTACCACAACTTTCCCGCTTTGCGTTTTTGTCCCCACATTCGCGACATTTTCGGATTCTATTTGTATTCCCGGTTTCGCAGATCCGCGCTTTGAGCTACAAGTTCATGGGTGCTTCAGCGCCATTCCTTCACTGTAGATTGGCTGGTCTGTGTCGGCACGTCCAACAGCTCATAGCCTCAACCGCCGTGACAAACAAAGTGAATGTGCTTTTAAAGGTACGAGTTTATACACGAATGCCAACATGAAGAACAGGGATAGGAAGAAAGTGGCTCCCATAACAGCACTCGATCCCAGCCTTCAAACAGATAAATCACGGAAACGTAGATAACCAGCCACGTAGAATCTCCCTCCACGTAACACCCAACACAAGAGGTTCCACATCAATGCCTTCCGTTCGGACACCCACACACACTTCTGCTGCATTTAAACCTTGAAACGTCCACAAAGCCCCAAGCCGGCCAAGATTTCTCTTGTAACGTCCGCAGTTACCCCCAAAAGGAACACTCATTCCACAGAAATCGACGGAGAGTAGCCCGGCAGGGAGAGCAGTGATGTCTGTTGGATCGATATCTGTGAGGGGATTGGGGGTAAACCCGTGGTATGGGCGAGAAAGGTTTAGACGGCACCTCCGAAAGGCGGTTGGTGTGAGATTGTAGTGATACCCCCCTCAAACGGTCGACGTAGTGGGCGTAGCCGTCAGAGCAAGATCTGAGGTTCGAGCGCTTTTTGGTTGTCGCGGATGAAGGGGGGATGGGTTACTCGAAGCACCCCAGGCAAGCGCGGTCGTGGATGCGGGAGCACCCAGTACCCGTAAACAACGTGGATTTTTATCAAGGGAATGGAGGTTGGGGTTGTGAAACATGGGGCATCATGGGACGGGGATCCAAGAGCAAAGGAAGGAGACCGGGTCCCGAGGCGTCGATCTAGGGGGGATACCCGTATTGGTAGGAGGAAAGTGGATGAACGAATACGGCCTTGACCCTTGAGCTCGCCCGTGTTGAGATGGGTTAGGTTCCCGAATTCGACCGCATACGTGACCGGGGTGATTAGGACTTGTCGCCAACGAGACGGCTGAGGGAAGGGGGCCAGCTACGTGGGGTTGCGATGCATCACGTTTGCGTTGACGTTCCCAGATGCTCTTGCACCGGCGGGGGCTCGGTAGAGGATACACTAGAAGGGCTCGAGCCCGATGTTACGCGGGTGAGGGGAAATCTGATAATGATCTTGGTACCGGGGATCAGAGTTACAGCTGCCGTTCGGAATTATGTGCACGCCCTTGGCTCAGTATGATAACGCGGGGGCGGTGGGTATGAACCGTCGAGAGCAATGTGACCAGAACTGGAGGCTGAAGCAGAGACTTGCCCGTTGTGACCATCCACCTTGACTTGGTCGTACGAACGTTTTGAGTGCAACCGTCGAGTTTTCCTCGACTTATGGGACGTGTCGCATTGGGACGCGTGACGGTCATTGCGCTTGGTTTCCAAGAGTGGTCGTTCGGTGTGGTTGCACGATGAATTTTAGTGCCTTTTGACGCAGGATTTTCTGGTGAGCGTTTGTCCCGCATGTCAGAGCATGAGAGCGGTGAAAGACATACTACAAACGCTTCATCCGCAGCGAAGGAGTTGACGCCAAAGTCCTGAAGAATACATTACCGGTCGTTCCTGAGACGACGAGATTTACATCAATTGCGATGGTGGGAGGGGGAGTGGAATTTGGTTCCATTGCTGTGTTGCATGGGTTCTGGAGCGAGGCCAGCAGCAGGGAGGGCCGGAGAAACGAGAAAATGTTGCGGGCGGGCTATGAGACTGGTGTGGGGAAGATATGGGATACGGTTCTGTCGGGAAGCGTGGCGCTGTTGGAACGTGGTTATAAGCCGTACGCTCCTCGGGTTACAAGTCTGAATGAGACGAAACGGCAGAGTTGAGGGACGGGTCTGCCACGCTAGTGATCACAAATCACAACTCGGATTCCTGGCAATCGTGATCGTCTCCTTGCGTCTCCGGCACTCCCTAAAACACCCTGAACTCTCGCAAGGGATGAACGCGGGGTGGGGAGAAAAAATGAAAGAAAAAAAAATCGAAACACGCTCGGACTGAACAACGGATATGAACGATATTCTGATGTGACGTACGGATTCTGGGTTGGGGGAGCGTTGTTCTGTGCCCCTATACTACCCATAGAATGGTTATGCAACACTTGGAGACACACCTTCTGGGGCCAATTGTATCCCAGGGATGTAGCAGAGCCCTGCGTGGAGTAAGCCTTTTCGACTACGGTTCCGTCCTTGATGGATGAGTTCGAAGCTAAACATGGTGCCGTGGGCCTCCATTCGTGACCGCGGTGCCGCATGTACAACGTCGCCTTGGATGTTGTGTGACCAAAGTTCTGCGGGGACAAAAGAGGGTGACGGGGTGTGCGAGGTCTGAGTCCGCCGAACGAACGATCGCTGCTTTTAGACGATTATGTCCACCGCCACCACCACCTCGAGCCAGGGGTCTTCTATCTCTCAACGCTTACGTGCAACCAAGGAAATCCTACAAGATGTAACTTACTTCGCGAAGTACGCCTCGAGCGGTGTCATGCGTCGCGTCGGAGGACTGAAATTCGAGTTTGTAGGATTGCCATGACCCTAGACAATGCTGAGGTCGGAAAAACGAGCGAAATGGATGCGTGGACTGCTACTGATGCGTGTTGTATTCTAGTTCGATGCTCTCGAGCAAGACGCTTTCGAAGCCCTCCGCCTCATCCGGTCCTGGAGAAATACCGTCGCGCCAATCAACCAGATCCCTCCAGAAATCCTCGCTCTCATTCCGGATTTTTGGGATGTGGACAACAGAGATAAAGACGTGATCGCGCTCACCCACGTATGCCGGGCTTGGAGGGATGTGTTCACGTCACGGCCCTGCTTGTGGACCCATCTTGATCTTGACGACACGAACCGAACGAACGAAGACAAAGCTCGCGTCTACCTCGAACGCTCAAAATCCTCCCCCATCAGCTTGTCTCTGTACAGAGAGAACCCCATGTTTCCCTCCGATCCCTTCTTTCGGATCATCCCCCACGCCGTCGGACGGATCAGGTTCCTGTCCATCGATGGAGTACCGGAAAACCTACAAGACATTACCGCTCACCTAACTTCCCCCACTCCTCTTCTTGAGCATTTTTCAATAACTGGCGATTGTCTACACTTATCACGCCACCCCGTGCTCACTTCCGCACTCTTCAATGGAGATCTCTCTTCGTTGCGTGACTTATCCTTGGATTACGTCCGCACCGAGTTACCCTGGAGGAACATGGTCAACCTCACATCGTTTGTGCTGGCTCACATGCCGCCGGGTGAGGTCTCCGTAAGGCAACTTCTTGACTTCTTCGAAAGCGCTCCTCACCTCCGCGAAGTTGACCTCTACTCCTCAACCCCAACTTCTGGTGCTCAGGATGGGCGGTTGGTGTCACTGACGTGTCTAAAGAGGATGCAAATCAGTCGTTGCGGACCACCTCCTGCCCTGCTCGATCACTTGTTGGTCCCTGTCGGTGCGGAGTTGATACTGGGGGCAGACTTGCTCAGCTCCTTGATTGGAGACCTCCTTCCAAGGTCCCTCAATAACCTCAGGAACCTCCCCAACTTCACCACGATCAAACTATACATGGATGGATTTCTTCCACACGTAATACTCAGTGGACCGAATGGGCGAGTCACACTGACACCCACAACTTTCCGAGTCGGCGTGACTGACCTGATGCTTGAATCTCTTGCCCAACTTGACACCTCAAGGACCAAGCGGTTCAAAATCGGGAATGGCAACCCTGTGTCCGAGGATATTTATCGAATACTCCTTCCCATGAAGGACCTACGCGCGCTCATGCTCTACGAATGCTGTAGCCCACACATCTTCGTCCGCACCTTGCACCCCAGCACGAGTTCATCAGAAGCAGTGGTCTGTCCTGAGCTGGAGGAGCTTGTTTTTGTGCCCTGTGGCGGTGGGGGGGCGTTTGACCTGGAGGATGTAATAGGAATGGCAGAAGCGAGGGCGTCGAGAGGGAGGAAACTCAAGGCTGTTAGAATCATCGATAGGGGGGGTAAATTCGACCTGGTAGACGTGTTGGAACTCAGGACACACGTTGAGCACGTGGAACACACTCATCAGACCTGTGAGATCGGTGATGAATGGCGATGAAGAAGATTGAGCAAGGTGATGTCTCTCTGGTGAGTGCATTCCGTTCGTGTCTTGACGTGATGTCGATTCTCAAATTTCGACGTCGGATCATCAGACCAGCGAGCCTTTTTGACCCTCGGTTGTACGATGACGGACGACTGGTCATCTCACTGTTGTGCTCTTTCGCCTCCCGTAGCTGTGTTGTATGTTCCCCCGATGTCCATGTAGTACGGTTGCGTGCTTTGAGAATTTGGAATATACCCTGGTGCCGTGGAAAAGTTGGAGTGGTTCCCCCCGTGAGTCTTGTGTTGTCCGGAGTTTGAGGAAGAATATATCCTCATGACAAAGGACACGACTCCATGAATACCAATCGTGGGATGTGTTCCTGCCCGCGTGTTTAAACTCGATGCATGCATCGACGCGCCAGGTAGATTGTAATCTGTCCTCCGCAAGCACAGCACCCATGCCGGACGCCCGGTGCGCGGGCCCGCCTCAGCCAATTCGGCCCGATCACTTTGCCACCTCTCACACCTACCACGATGGCGACTCCTCCAACAACCAGTGATCCAGGTCGCTCAAGGGGGCCTGTCTCATTGGAATCGAGTATTTTGCTCCCACTGGTACACATAGGTGGTTCTGATCTCTGCGCCGTTCGTACTGTAGGGACAAACCCCTCTGATGATCAAGGCAGAGACAAGGTCAATCGCCCGCTCGGTAACACACCATCGGAGACATCCATCGCGCACGAATCGAGATGCAGCTTACCACATGAAATCGTGGAAATGATTATCGCCTACCTCACCCGCGACCTCGATGCCCTCAAGGCGTGTTCACTGACCTGCCGCTCGTGGTACATTGCTGCGGTCCCACACCTTCATCACACCCTTACGCTCTGGACCGGGGCGCGTGATGAAGATCGTCGCGAGCTGAAGCCGCTATCCAAGCTGCACGAGCTTGGTCTGGCGCCTCTTGTAAAAGAAGTTCTGGTGGCGCAACTTTACCCCGAGGCGTGGTTCGTGCCTCAGGCATTCAGCCCCGATGACCTGCGCCACTTTTCTGCTTTCGTGAACGTTCAGGCTCTCGTGCTTTACAGATTGAACATTGGCAGGTTTGTACCAGGCGTCGAACAGTATTTCGGACACTTCTCACCAAGCCTACTATCCATCCACTTGACTGCTCCATGTTGTACCCCTCGACAATTATCATATTTCCTCTCCTTCTTTTCAAACCTGGACGATGTCAGTATCAGTTCCCCCAACAAACTATCCCACACAACCATTCCCGATTCAGAACTTGTTCCGTTCTCTGCGCCGAAACTGCGGGAGCGACTGGAACTCTATGAAACTGATTGGGTCGAAACTTGGACAGACCTGGTCACTTCATGTGGTGGCCTACGGTTTAATTACATGGATCTACGCTGGGTCGGGGGTTGTGTGCCCTTCTTATTGGGAGCATGCGCCGAGACTCTAGAGACGCTGGAATGTTCGCTTGGTAAGTAGCTCAAATGGGATGATCTATGAATTTGGGCTGACGGTGAATAATTGGAGTTGATTCATCCTCACTGCTCCCTGGATTCGATCTATCGCGGCTCAAGGTCCTCCGATCTCTACGAATCGGGGATTGGTTGGCAAGGGTTGATGTAGAAAACCGTCATACCAGGGTCATGGAGATCTTCTCGACTATCACACCCTCCGTGTTCTCCGAGCTCGTTATCGCCGTTAGAGGTTATGAGACCTCTGATATACCCTCGGATGTCACATTTTTCGAGGCGTTGCGCACAATGAAGGAAATCAGGCCCTTCAAATTGGTGTTTTCGTTCGACACCCTGGCTCAAATCACCCACGGAGAGAAGGAGCAACGGAGGTTGGCGGAGGTTTTAGACATGGTGAACACGGCAGGTTTACTCGATTTCCTCGACTCCCCGTTCATCATCCGTTGAGTATGTAGTTCTGTTACTTGCCCTCAAGAAATGGATGTAACATGAGATACTACCCGATTGTGCGTTGTGCGTAGATTTCGGCTTGTGTAGACCAGAAGGAAACAAATACCATACTTGACAGCCTCTACGTTAGACGTGACGGTACTCCCCTATACTCGGAGATAACGGTAACAGAGAGGGAGACTTGTGGTCCACGATGGAGATCGTAGGAGGGGTGTACTCCGAACTATCAGTCATGTCGTCGCGCAGATTTCCCGATGCTCCCAGTGGTAGGTGAGTGCCTCATCCCTACTTTCCATGGAATTCACTATATACCCGAACGGTAGTGACGCACCTGAAATCGATATCATTCCTCTCCACCGACACCCGTGAATGACCCTCAGGGAGGAAAAGGCGGAGCCGCACGCCATCTGCCCCCGCACTCGGCCATTCCGGCCTCTTTTGAGTCGTGAAAATCGCTTTTCGTGGATATTTTGGGGTGTACACGTGCTGATGGTCACAAATCGAAACTCGGATTCGTTGTGATCATAACCATCTCCTCGTAGTTCCGGCACACCCGCAAACACCTTGAACTCTCACGAGGGGTGAATATGAGGTGAGAAAAAGAATCGAAACACATCCGGACTGAACAAAGGAGATGAACGATGCTGTGGTGTCACGTACGGATTCTGAGTTGGAGGAGCGTCGCTCCGTGTCCCTGTACCACCCCAAGAATGGCTACACAACGCTTGTAAATGCATCTTCCGGAACCAAGTGTATCGCAAAGATGTAGTGCGATACCACGTGGAAGGAGCCCTTTCCATTATGGTTCCATCTTCGTTGGACGAATTCAAAGCTAAACATTGCGCCGTGGGTCTTAATTCGCGACTGTGGTGTCGCATGTACAGCGTCACCTTGGATCTTGTGTGACGAAAGACCTGTGGGGACAAAAGTGGATGACTGAGTTTGCAAGGTCCGAATCCGCCAAACTATGCCGTTCAAAGTGCCCAAAAAAGAATTCTATCGCGCACACGTAAAATCACGTCGCACGTCACAAATACCCCTCCCTCATCGCACATATCACCCCCACCTATCGCACATGCTGCCCCTCACTTA
>Ga0307513_10001962_pt1 | contig 29113 bp, 31 predicted proteins | sample 15_EM_MG_FD_202174 | JGI IMG/M metagenome (GOLD analysis project Ga0307513, IMG submission 202174) | Populus trichocarpa ectomycorrhiza microbial communities from riparian zone in the Pacific Northwest, United States - 15_EM | ecosystem: Host-associated > Plants > Roots > Unclassified | place... | reverse complement strand
TGGTGACCGCCCCCCCCCCCCCCCCGGTTTGGTTTTTCTTGTGATACGAAGGGGCTGAGGGTGGGGGGAAGCAGCCTAATGATGACTGCCTCGATCTAAGGTGCCTGAACAATAGTTACCGAGGGTCTTCACAACCCCAACCCTCATAAGACGGGCCGTTTCTCTAGTATCTTGTGGAATTCCCGTAGACATGTGCAACAGGGTATGATATGGTGCATATGCTCAGAAGTAGTGTCGTGTACAGTATAAGCAGTCGCGCTGTGCTCCTTGCGAGGTGCCTTAAAATGGAGAGAAAAACAGAGCTGATCTGATCGACCGGAGATGGCAACCATCCCATTCCCGAGGTCGTCCCTCGCTGTCAAGAGTGGCTCCCATGCACCCTCAGCATCCCGGGCATCATCCGGGAACAAAAACTTCTGTCTTTCCAAAACCACGGGAATAGAGCTGAAGACACCTTCCTCTACTCGTCTTGTGTAGGTGATATATTACCGATCGATTATCAGGATATGTTACCTATTTTTTCCGCAGATTTGCCCCTGCCTCTCCGGGCAAATATCCAGCGGCGTGATTCCAACCACGCACTTGGGTGGGGACTCCCGTATGCCTATTAGTTTTCCTTGTCATACTCACACCCCTCAAAGCCCTATAATCAACGTTTCAACGGTCTTACATATCCACATCGGTACGGATGGCAGCTAGCAAGCGGATCTCCATTGATAGCCCTCGGCACCGTCATCTATCGCACGAATTTTTATTCAGGTCATATTTGGCGCCCCCAATAGCCGAGGCCCGAGCATTGAAAGTGTTCGCTCTAGGCCTGGGTTGTCCCAAGGAAAAGCTATTTGAGCTTAAAGAGATATCTGTCAGTGGCGCTGGTACTGGCAACTAAGGATGGTCACGATTAGATATAACTAAAAGTTATCGACTTCTTAAAACAGCAACCGCTGAACTCATCAATGGGATCCCCCAATTTATATAATACATCCACACCTCTTTATCGGTTTCCTTTGCCACCTACAGTATAACTACTTACTGCAGTGCAGCCGGTGTGCCAGAGAACTCTGAGATGTTTGAGCGAGTGAGGCGGATTACGCAGCGCTGCATGAACGAGGCCATGCTGTGCTCGAGTACTCGTACAATACCGGCGCTGCGCGGGTGCGGCATCTGTCATCGCTTGCTGTGGAACTGTGGCGTTGATCCTACCCGGGATGACCGACCTCAAGCACTACCGGTAAGCGAGGTTGAACCTCCCCAACCCAACGATCCACAGGGTTAAAGTACCGGTACTCGAGTGAATTTACAGTGCCGCACACGTAGCAGAGCACTGGCACACAAACCTCCTCCTTCTTAGAAAGTAAAAGTGACCACTAAGGTTATGACTGTACAAGTACTCTTACTGCCCAGTAGGCTGAACGCCCCCCATATAACAGGGCTCCCTGACCTCCTAGCTGTAAGGTCACCGAAGAGAGTATAACTACAGATCCGGGGTAACGGGGTGCTACTGTGTTTAAGAAGAGTAAATTGAGGTGTGTTACATGTATCATTTACCAGACGTTGTAATAATTTGTCAGGCATCTTTAACAAAATGGCGAGGATATAAGATCACTTTTTTACCATCCTCTTGATGCGCCTGCAGGAATGTTTTATGGTTGCCACGGATGATCATGCTCAAGCATAGGCACTAGGATTTTGCCCACCATTGTGCCGGTAACCCCACTGGAGCACTTGAGGGTAATGCTTACCAGATTTGGTATTCGTGTCCACTGGAGATGTTGCGATTGGAGTCACTAGTACGGACTAACTTACGGTATTCCCCACTTTTCGATTACGTGGCGACCTGCGGTACTCTCAGTGCTACCGGTACCAGCTTTTCCATGCAATAGCATCCAGCGTATGATATCGGGCCCAAGTGGTCTAGCCCTCTAGCTGCTGTGGGAACTGGATCAATTGAACTTCACGCCGAACGTTGGGGTTGCCCCGCCCAGTAAGGTTTGTTACTCTTTTTATTTGTCTCAGCAGAGGACTGGGGGTCGTTTTTTTGGGGTGATTTCTCCTCGCTATCTACTCGAGTAGAGAGGGGAATTCCAGAAGTATTGGTGTGAGGTTCGATTATTCTAGTTCTTGCGGTGCTGATATTGGCATCACCAGTACTCTATTGGATAGCGCGATACCGCATTCTAATTATCAAATGCTATGTTTGACCACTACCGTAGTGCGATACGACAACTAATTTTCCAAGCACCTTGTTGCTGTCTCATCCCCTGGAGCTCCTAGGAACCCTTGAACTTTAACTTGATCGACGATCAACCCTGGTGAGGCTATCTCGGTAAAGCCTGCTTACCTATTGTTAGGGTCAGTGGGTCGGGGACGGGTCCTCCCGAGGAGAGAGCAATGGATAGCGGGGTGACATTCACAACTAATAATGCGTGTTCGGGCTGGATAGCCGCCGAAACCAGCACCATGAACCAAGAAATAGACCTGCGGGACGGCATCGGGGTTTCTGGGCAATCTCTTTCTAGCGTTTTTTGCTTGCAAAGAGCCTTCCGCTCCAGAAACATACCTACAATTTGAGATTGGAACGACTTGAGTAGGTTGGAATCAGGGGCCGATTTCGCATTCCGACATCTCTGCACAATATGAGAACGAACGGGCTGTTGGCAGGGAACTGTGACCAAGTGGTATGTTCCAAATTCCCCCCAGCCCCTTTTCCCATGAGAAAATTCGGTTTCCGGGGGAACCGAGGAAGTCTCGGGACATATATCTCCCCCTTAACTGTACCTAACAGCGCTCGACCGAGCGCGCGGACTCATGAACTCGAGTAAAAGCAAAAATCCAGCTGGTCCGATACGTTGCTGTACCCAACTTTCCCAGACTATCCGGAATCACGAACGAGAGCTGAGGCAGAGGGAACCATACGCAGTGCTTGTCTTAGACATGTTAAGATAGAGAAGAGTTTAGGCTATCATGGATTGCAGGGGTGTAGAATATGCTCGACACATCATACCATCGTATATTGTTGGTAAACCTGGACCCTGCCTACAAAAGGACGCATCCGCTGTTGGAAACATGTCTTCCCAACCCTCACTAATTAAAGAATAGCCTTAGGTTAGGTGTACAAGTACCAGGCATAAAGATTTCGCACACACCAAAGTGGCTGACCAGCAAAAAATTATTAGAAACTGGTGAGGTCACAAAGTGGTGTGTGCGAAAACATCATGCCTGGTACTTGTACAGTGCTTGTTTTGGTTTTTGGCATTTGCAAATGTCGGTTTTGCTCACTAAAAGCCCGAGTGGGCTACTCTAAGGTTTCGGTGAGCACAGGTGTGCCGAGAGCAGCTTTAGAGTCGTGACCTGAGACATTCGGGTTTTCCCGGTAAGGCACTGCTGAAAACATTTTAGTCCCTAAGATAACCGCAAAACCTTCCCCAATACCGTATTAACTTGAATAAGAGAGAGGGGTCCTAGGACGTCTGAGTTTCCTCTCTAAGTAACGCGTTGTTTTATTTTGCTGGTATTTTCTCCCGTCCCCACCAGAATAGGAAACTCAGACGTCCTGGGACCCCTCTCTCTTATTCAAGTTAATACGGTAATTGAGCCAAAAGCATGGAATGAAATATACTAGTAAAAGCAAGAGAAACCCCGTGAATTATTTGTTATTTTTAATTTTTATTTCCTCTACCATTTCCCACAGTATTATTCGCTTGTTTCAATGTCTTGGTGTGGGCGAGGCCCATTATCGATGGTGCTTGTATGCGGTGATAATTATGTTCAACCAACACCCCTGCAATCGATGGCATTCTAAACCCTCTCTCATTAAAATATCAAGGTCTAACTACGTTGAATCCCCAGTCAGCCAATCCTAGCCGAACCCTGCCGTGGTAGGCCATTCGAGCAGAAGATGTTGATGGGGAGCCCATGTTTTTGATCGACAGAGGTCACTTAGCCAGGCGAGGGTGGCACGCATGTGGGCGGGATGCAGGATTCGTGGATTGCCGCAAAAGCCCTTTCGATTCGCTATCTCCGCCAGACCGCCACTCCCGGGATCCAGAAGCAAAAAGTTCTTGAGAAGGGTTAGTGCCTTCCTAACATAGTATAGCCTGAGCCCTTTGGCCCATATTGCTGGATCTCCTTAGCTGGATTTCGCAATCCAATCAAAACCTATCGTGAGCTGATGATGCTGCGGTCTGCAGGGGCAATTCGATGACGAAATCGCGAGAGGTTTTTTTATGGCATCACAGCAGTATTGTAGATTTCCTAAAGGGTTGGGAAAGGGAGCGAACTTTTGTTTTCCTCGCAACAGCGTTCTCAGGGGGGGGACGTTGTGAAGTTTTTTTGCTGATGACCGACGAACGAATGAGACGGGGGGGGCAATGGAATGCCAAGCTATGTGATGCAATTCAGATCAACTCGCTATGCAGCCAAGGCCCTGGCTGATGGAGTAGTTGGCCAATCGGAGCACGAAAAACCTTTGAGCCCCATTCTCAGGAGGAGCTCTCGCTGCGTACTTTAGTGACCGTGCCGGGATTCGGCGGACTGGGGGGAGGAGGAAAATCCCGCCCTCTTTGTGTTACCGCATGCATGGCGGTCTTAGCTGCATAGCTGTTTTTGAGGGGTGCCGGTAACAGCCTGGTCAGATGTATCATGGTCTTGTTATTTGGTCGTCGATCGCTACCAAAACTAGGTGCCCGGCTTCAATTCGGCCGTGAGGAGACTGGAACTATTGTGATATGAATCCTCAAGTTTAGTGCCTTGCCAAGTGCTAATTAAACAGAGATCTCTGGAAAGGAAAAAAAAAGGGACAAAGCAAAAGGATTCGTAACCTTTGGGGCATTTACAATACTTGTAACACGTTGAAAAAGATGGTGCTCCTTTAGACATAGGCTTGAAGTGACTTGGTCCGGCTCATATGATTGTTTCCCGTGCTGCCCGGATTTAGTACGACAGACTTAGACTGATTGCACCTGTGGCGAGATTGGCCCCCTCAGCGAGATTTGTTCGCAACCACCAATCAGCATATCACAACTAACTTGGCATGGGCTTATTAAGGGAAATCTCGTTGAGGGGGCCAATCTCGCCACAGGTGCAATCAGTCTATTTCTCTAGAGAGATTTCACCACCCGAGCACCGTGCCGAGCGTCTAGCAAAAGAAGATCGAAGCGCTTTAGGCATCGTGCGGGCTCAAGAGTTCCCGTGAGCGATAGGATTTGCGGGTGCACAAGAGTAAAGCTCAAATATTAGATATCGAAATAGTGGTGTCTACCGGTAGTCTACTCGAGCGTGGTACTGTATTGGATTCGGAACTCAAGCTAAGGTTTGAAGCCTCGGTTAGGCTAAGTCGGGCTCTGAGCTCCATTTGCCACTGGACAGAGGATTTAATGGCACGGTGTAGTAAGCTCTTACTCTGGTGACAAAATTCGTCGCCCCCCCCCCCATTTTACACCCAAAATGGCAGATTTTAAACATTCCTCGCTCATCTGAAAGCAATATAGAATTAATGAAATTAATGCCATAGTGTAGACAATTGTCTAAAGTTTCAGGAAGAAATTATGAGGGCTTTCCCACTTTATCATGAGGACTAAGAGTTAGGGTCGTGATTGGATATTGCTCCTATACCTTCTTTATGGGAAGCTCATCTAAGACTAGGAGTACTATTTGCCCACTATTGTTATGTCTGGTATTGCACCATGGGAAGTGACTAATAGAGCTTGCCAAATATAAATGATAATATATTATCCAGATTGGCTCTGAAGGCTCTGGTGAATTTCAACATCCTTTTGCAAAGCAACAAGGCTGTGATTTTGTGACCCATTTTTGGTGTAAAATGGAGGAGGAGGCAACGAAATTTTGTCGCCAAGCTCGTACTTGTACTTGTACAGTGCTCGTATCGTAGCAATGCAACTACAAGTACAAGTAGTAAAATAATGGGAAAAAGTACCCACTTCGACGGACGACCTGTTGGACTTACATGGTCATTAGGAGTCTTCACCTCACCTCACCTCACCTCATCCCGCCCCACTGCATATTATCTCGTTTTCGTTTTCTATTAGAGTCATCGTTAGAGTTTGAGGAAGAGAACACCCCTCGCACAGCTAGGGTACCTGCACTCGCCACCCCATAAAGTGCGCGGAAAAATATCTAGCCTTGGCCCAGCGTTTGTCTACTCGCCCAGGAGGGGGCGATAACGAAACATCAAGGAGCGTCTAAAAAAAGATACAGGGGGGAACGACCTTGATATTGGGAGAAAAGCTGGCAGAGACGGTAGACTACTTTACCTGGCTGTTTTCGATCCGAATGGGTCCAAATATCAATAATATTGTAATTGGTATGGTTCGAGAAAGGCTCAAATTTCCGGATACTTTGTGAATTGAGGAGTATGGCAGTGATCACAACACAGCACAGAACTAGTGCAGAGCGGCGAAGCCGACGATCGTGCAGCGCATTTAGACTACCATCGAATCTCACCCCTCTTCAACATCCACCCCTCACTGGGCTCCCACCCCCCCCCCGAAGTGCACTTACCGCCTACAACCTCTCAGCTCATCCTCCCTGCCAAACTTTCCTTATCCACCCCATATGCGCACCCATCTATGATGACATGATATATAATACAACCACACCCCCTCGCACTGTCCCACTATCGCGGCACTTTACTGGACATTCCCTCAGGGGGGCTTCAAGTCATCCCTCTAGTCTATCCATCTAATCTACCCATCGCGGGAAATAAATGAATAAATAAAAGTGCAAATAAATTCGTGAAATGGAATGGAATGGAATGTAGTGCAATGTGGTGTGGTGCACAACCCGAGCATTCGGAAAGTGGGGAAGTGGGGGTGTGCGGTGGGTTTGGGAATGCAAATTAGGGAGAGGGGCTGTTGCTCCATATTTGAGTTTTAAAAGTGTTGTATTATACCGGTATCATGCTGGACCCGTATAAGTGGGGACAAGTAGATACGGTATTGGCATTGTAACGATGCTACAAGCAAGTAGAATTCCTATAGCCTTTGTATTTTAACTTATGATGCTGTTGGGCGGTTCCCATGGCGGTGAGAAACGTTTCTCGAGCCCCCTCTCCATCTTGAACCTTATTCCGTCGATGCAGGTAAGAAGGAATGAAGGAATGAAGGAAGGCCTAACAGTAAGCTTAGGTTTTGCTCCCCTGCTCTGGCCACTGGATGAGTGATAACTAGGCTCTGCCTAGCCTTGTCTAGGCGTGTTTGTGGTACGGCTACTGTGGGGTAATTGGCTAAGTTGACATGTGTTGCGCAATCTTTTGTCAAGGTGGGTGGCATTGTATCAGATACACGGACGGATGGAAAGAAAGCCGGTTGTTGTTGTAGAGGAGAGGAGGATTGTAACGTAGTACAATACTTCGGGCTCCTGTTTGCCGCTAACCCGTGATTCTTATATAGGAAAAAAGAAAGAAAGAAAAAGAGGAGATTGGTGGTGAGTGGTTGGTCGGATATACTTGTGCACACCTGTTGGGTGGCTGCTGGTCAAGCATGGTATCGGTGCCTGGGCTGAAATGCTTCCTACAATCAGCCGCTCATTTTCCCTTAAGCCCTTGGCGGTATAAGGTGGGTAGACGAGGCCGTTATGTCCAGTCTCGCGGGTGCCGGTACCTGTACTTGTAATGTCCTGACGTTTGTGGGCACAGCTGCTATTGCATGCGGGCAAAAAATCAGCCGGAGCTTCAGGATTTTGGTGGTGCAATAGCAGTTGTGTTCACAAACGTTAGGACATTACGAGTACTAGTATACTACTCTAATATACGACTGTCTTAGGTAATTTTTATAATAGATTCGGAATACGAAAAAAAAAGACCTTGTGATATTTTTATCCGTTGTCTGTGCCACCTCCGGCTGTTGAACTTAGAGGGGAGGGCCGCGCGGAGGTTTGGTGGCCGAGGTTTGGTTTTGGGTTAGAGGTGGTTGGCTAATTGGATGGCTGCGGGACTTTATGATACCTCTGTCTGCTATGGGAATGTGCTACAGCATTAGTAGCTATATCGAGTGAGAAGTGGTGAAGGCGGATTAATTGATGCATGAGTGTCGTGAGAAAGGATTTTTTGGTAGTGGAAAAGGGATAATAATATGACGAGTGTTAATATATACCAGTAGCTTCAGCGGAATATTTCAGCCCTCTGGAGGCTCCTAACAACGCCGCTCTAAGTAGCTTTGGGACAGATATTCCGGCTCATTGTGGCGGGGTCGATTCCCCGGTACCCGTGTAGCCAAGTGCTGTACCAAGATCATGCAGCACTCTGCTCGGGCGGGCGGCTGAGTGCCGGATTCCTACTCTCGACGTTCTAGGCCTGGTCACGATTGTTGGGGTAACCTTTTATCTTTCTCCCTTCTCCGTACTCGAGTGTTGTTTGCTTGTGGTACAGGCTCTGTTTCTCCATCTGTCGCGCATGATACCAGTACTGTGCTGCAGCACGGAGCCAGGCTTGCTGTTACCTGAGAGCCCCCACACTATGCTTCTGGGAGCTGGTCTGGAGGCTGTAATGTATTACTCTGCAGACGCCGAGCTTAGAAGATGGAAAGAGAGAACCAATATCCTAGAAGAGAGTAGAATACGGTAGTTGTCCTGACTCAATGATTCACTGCTTGAGCTGTGGCTTGCGCATTGAAGAAGGGGGCTGTTACAAAGTTGCATTCGTTGGGATAGGTGAGAGTCCCACCCCGTAGACATAGGTACCGTATGCTGGTAGACTTTTAGAGCACGCTAGTGATATTGGGGCGCCGTTTTGGTTGATCACTTTCTGTGACGCTACGTCATTTTGCTGAACACAACCGAGAAAGAGAGACATTAGCTAGGTCTTCCCTTGGAAAGTTGGATCTCTAGATGCAGGTGCACGATCGGATCCACAGACCGGGTGAATACGGTACTTTCCATTACCGTGCCAGTAGCCTAGGCTCGTATAAAAATTGAGCGAGTGCGTAACCCGCTGAGGGAGACCTGGGCCTCTCTAGCCTAGTTGTTGAAACCTAGAAGCACAGTAACATTATCGACATGACAAACGTCAAAGGCACCGCTGAGGATGCAAATTGAGGACAGAGGCAATAGCGATACTCGAGGAATTTGTGATGAGGTCCAGTGAGGACACTCAACAGTGCTTCCATATCGAGGCTTCCGTGGTTCTTGTGAAGCTGAAGGGAGCCATAGCTTGGGCTGTGCTCTCGTGCCGGGTCGGGGACGTTTGGCCCAGGGTTTGGTCCTATCAAAAGCTGTCTGGGCGAGAGAGACAGCATCAGTATGGGCCATCAATTGTAGGAATGGGGTTGGCCGGATTAAAGTCACATCATGGGTGTTTTCGTGAGTTGGTTGTACAACGGCAAGTCCCTACCGGTACGCCGTTACAAGGAAAAATCCCTGCAGTATAGGGGCCCTGGCAGACGATACAACAGTTCAAAACGTGCTCCGCCTGCCGAGGCCATGGTGAAGAATAAATGCCAAGTGGAGATTCCTTCGTTACTAGATTTCCAGACCTCGAGCGGCTATGAGAGGTATTCTGCTATTAATTAGATTAAAAATTAGGAAATCCGGGTCAGCTTATAGCTTAATCGCCCGATGCCCACAACTCAAACTCACAGCATGTCTTTATGGAATTCTGAGCGCCTGAACACGACCATCACAACGGAAGCGCTGGCCCGGGTGTGAATAATGGGGCGGCTTCCCGATGGATAATGATCTGGTAGGTGAATCGTTTTTGGCCAACTCGTCTTAAGGGCATGTGCACCGAGCACAACCTGCATGTAATCGTGGGGACAGGAGTGGCGAGGTAATCCCAAGCGCTTATAGAAGTACGACGGTAAGGCGATGCTTCTCGCTGTAGCAGATTGTAATAATTAATTTAAATGGTCATCGAATATCGAGTACTATAGTTACTGTCGAGAATGACGACGACGATGGTTATGACACATACTGTGACGACCAGCTGAAGTTAACTAAACTAGATTCTGGGCGAAGGGGTTTCGAAGAAAGTCATGATTTCACGAACCATCGCCCCTTCCGCTGGGGTGCCATTGATATCCTTGACGTTTTATCTTCTCTGCTAGATAAAGTTTTGCATTTTTAGAGAGGGAAATTTCTCCTAAGTCCATTCTAAGTTTATTGAGTTATCCAGGGCCCATTATCGCACAGTAATAGTCACTGACAGAAAGCTGGAATCGTCAATCCTGCTCCCAACTTATTAGATTGAATAGCCCCTCAATTGACAAGATAGAAAAACCACCCCCAGGCCAACAACCCAAATTAGCAAATAGACCGAATTAAAGGCTATCCATGAGTGCTACTTGACTGTCAGGCAAGTCGAGTACTCGAGCTGAGGCACCTGGACAACGCAAGTAGCAGAAATAGAATACATCGAGCACTGCACGATAGGGAAGATGTCCAATTAAGGTACTCGCGTGCATTTTTAGTTGGGTTTAGCAACGGATTGACTTGGTGTTGTCTATCAGGATGAACCATGTTAGTCCCGATTTGGGAATATCAACAGCGATCACTCGGTTACGACAGATTGACGATGGAGGGAGGCTTTACCAAAAACCTTGTTGTCTACTGTATTCTAGCTTTCTTTCCCATCACAAACGGCCTCCCAGGCTGGGGGTAAATTCGATACAGGAGTTAAAAATTTGGATACTACTGTACAGTACAGGTGGTAATTTACTCTTTTGAAAGCTTTGCAAATATTGATCTTTAACAATATAGATTGGCACACCGCAAGTACCTGCGCCGGGTGTCCGATGGTTTTGTGCTCAAGTAGTCCGCGCAAGTACTCGTACTATACTCAGACGATTCCTATGAGAAGGATACAGCATTCTGGGCCACTATTGATACTGCCATGCCGTTTTTCTGATAGCAAGACCACCCACCCTTAGCCTATTGCAGTTCTCGGAGGATTTCGATACCTGTGTTTCTTTCCTAAATTGGTAGCGATTTTCACAGGTTTGTCCAACGAGCAGTGACACCTCATGACATCACCTTTTTCCATATAGCTTCCCTTATCAAACAAACCTACTGGTACCATACGATACTCCCCACGCCTCCCCGAGACCGCCTTCATTCCCTCTCCCTTACAACTGCATTCTCTCCCCCTTCCTCTATAGGCACCCCCCCGGACGATATTTTCGCTCAACCGGAAGAATTTGAAACTCTTTGACCTCACTCCTCACTTGCCACTAATCTTAGCCAATGGGGCTCTGGAGCTCCCGAAAGCCCGATGATGAGGTTGATGATGGGGACGCCGAATCCTCATATAGGCCCGGACCTAGAGATCCTGACGAAAGGAGCAGTCTGCTGTCTCCTGCTGCAGGCCCCCGCCGCCTCGATCCAGATGATCCGGCCGTCACGCCATACAATCTTTTGTCTGTGAGATCACTGAGATGGGTTTCTCTCGTTCTCCTAGTGATCTCCTCTCTATGGTGGATTCTTCTTCTGATATCTACCTTTGTAACTCCGCCAGCTATGCACTCGCGGGGTAGTGGGTTCTTTGATTTCGCGTTAGTACCTCCCTTAAGTAGACCCAGACCAGTCGCTAACGCACCCCTCTAGCTATACGACGCTTGCTACTGGAAGCTTGGTTGCCCTCCTCATATTTTACGTCACGCCTTCCAGATCAGAGCAATACTCTTGGATTGCTCTTTCTATCCTGCTCTTAGTCGACACTATTATTATTTTGTCGGTACCACGCATCCGTGGAGAAGAGGGATGGGTGGGAGTTGTGTCCGTCGTATGGGCAACCTTGGTCAGTGCTTGGGCTGTATGTGAATCTCCTTCCAGTGTTTCCGGTCTAGATTGCTGTTTCTGGATATGTGGTGGTGGTAAGCCAGACTAATGTACCGGTTTGGCAGGTACTTTGTGACCGCGTTGTCGAGTACGGCAAGGTTGAAGAGGAGGAGCGCTTGACAGGGCGTAGGGAAACAAGGAGGTCATTGAAAGAATGGCTTTCCGTTTTCGCCGTTACCATAACCCTCATGGTCTTTATCGCACTAACTGTCCTGTTCACTGGAAATCTGATAATTCGTGCTCGTGATTTATCTCTTGCACCCCCCGGAACGAGATATTTTGTGGACGCCCAGAAGTATGAGGTCCACGTATTTTGCCTTGGTGATGTAACAAATAGCCGTGGAGAGAAGGCAACTACCGTCTTGTTGGAAGGGGGGGAGGATCCCGTTGAATATGGGCTCGAAGGTTGGGCAAGGGATGCGCTCAAAAACAAGACGATCAATCGTTATTGCTATTGGGATAGGCCTGGCATGGGTTTCAGCGAAAATGCTCCCAGTCCTCTCTCGGCGGGCATGGCTGTGGATGCCTTGTCCGAGGCACTTTCGAGGGCCGATGAATCTGGGCCCTGGGTCTTGGTTTCCCACGGTGTTGGAGGGTAAATACATCCTCTCTCTCGCTATTGGAATGTTTTATAACTGACAATTGACTAGCATCTATTCTCGTATATTCGCTTCCCGCCACACCACAGAGGTCAAGAGCTTGCTCCTAATTGATGCTCTTCCCGAGTCTCAACTTGAGCGTATAGGGTCCGCTGGTCGAGGCTTCGTTTTGTGGTTACGCGGAATCATAAGTCCCCTCGGGATTGATCGTTTGATGGGGGCGATTTTCAAAGGGCGCTCACGCAACGATCGTGTGATCGGCCGGTCTGCCTATCAGAATCCTAAACAGATCAAAGCAAAACTTCAGGAAAACCTTGTAGCAACGACCTTCACGAGGAATGAGGTCGTTGCTGCACGCGCAATTCTACCTCGAGATATCCCCTTGGTGGTCGTGAGCTCTGGAAAGGCAGTAAAAGCGGACAAAAAATGGGATGATGGTCAAAGAGAGCTGACCGAGCTGACAGACAATTTGGTAGCCTGGGATGTTGTGGACCACTCCCCGCACGAAGTTTGGAATGACCCTCAAGGACGTGCGCTTTTAGAGAAGAGAGTGGGTGAGCTGGTGCGCCGGAAATGATAATGTTTCAATGACAGTGATATTTAGGGTGGGGGTTGTCAGTCGTTTCTCATTGGCATAACAACACTTTGCAGAGTCATCCTTTTTCTTTTGTTCTTTTGTTCCAAGCCTCTCCTTTTCTGTGTCTCTGATCACTCGATTTTGTTTTTGAAGCGGGCCGCACGAGATTGGTATTATAATTTGGAACATATAGGGATTCTACTTGTACTTAGGGGGCTGGCACAGGCACCGTATTGCTTTGGATATGTGGGGGAGGAATGTCGCATAATCCCAAGGACTGAAAGCCAATGCATAGTGCATCATTTCGATGCCATGTTCTAAAGTTCCTCGTCCACCGCCAAGCTTGGTCCTTGTTAGCCGTTATCCCATATCAGCAGAGGATGGTCAGATAGAGAGCTATAGGATATGTTGAACATGTTTTTGTCGTGCCGCAAGATTTTGAAATCCACTAACTTATCTCTGCCAGCCCTGTAATTCCCAGATCCAGAGACAGAAGCCCCCCAGAAGGAATAGCGTTTTGCCGACAATATAAGATCTACCCGCCAGGCGTCTTGGATCCTACCAACTAGTATTCGCAATTCTATTGGCCTATCAAACCAAACCTATCCTAAGACGGGCTACTCTCGACAAATAATCTAATAGTGTACTCGAGTATACCAGGAGTTTCACGGCATTTCTACTAAGCTTTCTTGATGACTAGAGCACATTCTGTCACTCGGTAAACTAGTTCAAGCCGCTAAAATAGTGATTTAGAGTGATGAACCGATTTAGTTATCATACTTGTTTGACATCGGCAAAACGCGCGAGAGATATACCAGATATCGTACTTAAAAGTGAAGGGGCAGCTTTGATTCCATCTCACTCACGGGGGTTCACACGGATGAACTGCTTGTCGCGAGCTGAGCCGGTGCCAACCGGGGAAGAGCATCACAAGGGGAAATAGCAACCAAACTAGCAAGTACAAGATGACAGCCCAACCAATTTTGTATCCCAAAGTATCATACCTAATCAACTTAGTTAGAACCGACGATGGCCGCTGCATACCGGTATGATACCTTTGATGCGGTGGCCAATTTCTACCCCACAACCAGGCCCGTACCTAACCCTACGGCAGGACCGGTGAGAGCTCTCTTTTTTTTGGTATCATACATATCATAATTTACGGGGTGAATTGCGGGCATTATGGAGGTAGGAGGGGGGTGAGGGCGACGACGCTCCCCTTGGTTTCGGGTAAGAGGCTACAAGGTAGTACTCGAGTATCATACCGTATGATACAACAGCAACGGCAGCCTTTCGGTCTTCATCCACCCCCCACCTTCCAACTATCCTATTCACTCAACCTCCCCTCCACCATCTATCTAGCCCCCCGGTAATCGGAATCTTGTAAGAATAAAGCAATTTCCTTCCTTCTATCCACTCATCCCTCAATTTCACCCTTGTCCCCTTTCCTTCCTCTATTCACTTCTCGAAAGGCACTTGGTTGTTGTCCTGGTGGAGTTTCCATCATTCTACCTATCAGCACTAAGCCACTCCTGTACTCGAGTATCTCTACTCCCCTTACCCCCCTCTCTACCTCCCCGCCTCCCCAAATACATCAACTATGGCATCACGAATATTCACCCGCACACTCCTTACAGCTAGACCCCGCATTTTCAGCACAGCGATCCGCCCACCCCAGAACTTAAAATACCTAATGGCAACCAAGAAATACGCTCTCCATGGCTCAGCCAGATCCTCCAGTGCAGTATCCTACATAACGAGCCACGACAAAATCGCCTCTCCTGTGGACACAAAGTATTTTCTTGACAACCAATTTGTCGACTCAAAGACCACGGAATGGATAGACCTGCACGACCCCGCGACCAACAACCTTGTCACGAGGGTGCCGCAGTCCACTGAGGAGGAATTGAAGGCTGCGGTGGACTCCGCTGCTAAGGCTTTTCCGAGTTGGAAGGCTACTAGTTTACTCGCCAGGCAGCAGGTCATGTTTAGATTTGTTGCGTTGATCCGTGAGAATTGGGACAGGCTTGCTGCTAGTATTACGCTCGAACAGGGGAAAACTTTTGCGGATGCTAAGGGGGACGTGCTGCGGGGGTTGCAGGTTGCGGAGGTGTGTTATTGTTTCGGTTGGGTTGGTTTGTAGCTTTTGCTAACTATATTCGGTGAAGACTGCTTGTGGGATTACTACTCAATTGACTGGTGAGGTGCTGGAGGTCGCCAAGGATATGGAGACTAGAAGTTATAGAGAGCCTTTGGGAATTGTTTCGGCAATTTGTCCCTTTAGTAAGTTTACTTTCGATGCCTGGGCGAGTATTTTGTACTAATCTGGAGCGCAGACTTCCCGGCAATGTATGAGTTTGATTCTGGATTGCTGAGATTGAGGCTAACAAGATGTTCAGGATTCCTCTGTGGTGTATTCCTCTCGCCACAGTTACCGGTAACTGCTTGATCCTCAAACCTTCCGAGAGAGAGTAGGCTACTTATCCTTTATTCTAATTCGGGGAGACAGCTAACGGAATATAGTCCTGGCGCTGCCATGATTCTTGCAGAGCTTGCCAAGGAAGCTGGCCTACCAGAGGGTGTTTTGAACATTGTTCACGGTGCCGCCAAGACTGTCAACTTTATCATCGATGAGCCTAGAATCAAAGCTATCAGCTTCGTCGGTAGTGATAAAGCCGGAAAGTATATTTACACTCGCGGATCTGAGCAAGGAAAGCGTGTGCAGGCTAATCTTGGAGCGAAAAACCATGCATGGTATGCCCCTAGATCAACACGGCGAATTGAGTGCTAAATGTGTTCTCAGCATCATGCCCGATGCAAACAGAAACGCTACCGTTAATGCACTCGTGGGCGCTGCGTTCGGGGCCGCCGGCCAGCGTTGCATGGCACTCTCCGCCTTAGTGCTTGTTGGAGGAGCCCAGGAATGGCTTTCGGATATGGTCGAACAGGCGAAGCAGCTTAAAGTCAATGCAGGGTTTGAGGAGGGTGCCGACCTTGGGCCGGTCATTTCAAAGCACTCTAAGGAGAGAATCGAGAGCCTTATCCAGAGCGCTGTTGATGATGGCGCCACATTGCTCTTGGATGGCAGAGGGTACAAGCCTGAGAAATACCCCAACGGAAATTTCGTACGTAATTAAGTTCAACCATCCCCATACGCCACTGACTAGTCCTAGATTGCCCCAACAATCATTTCCAATGTCAAGCCCCACATGAAGTGTTACACGGAGGAAATCTTCGGCCCGGTTCTCGTGTGCATGAATGCCGACACATTCGAGGACGCCGTTGACCTTATCAACGCCAATAAATATGGTAACGGGGTTGCTATCTTCACCAATAGCGGAGCTACCGCAGCTAGGTTCCAGCGTGACATTGAGGCCGGCCAAGTTGGAATCAACACTCCTATTCCCGTTCCACTACCCATGTTCTCATTCACCGGGAACAAGGGATCTATCGCAGGACAGGGTGGAAATTACTTTTATGGAAAGTCAGGACTCAACTTTTACACCCAGTTAAAGACTGTTACCTCGTGGGTCACCCAAAGTTTTTAGCCTTTAGTCTTTCCACGAGCGGAACTAACTGACATGAGTGCTAGATTGTGGAGAAGCTCCGATGCAATATCGACCAAGGCTTCCACAGCAATGCCCACCAATTCATAAGGCAACCTTTTCGTTATATTTCCGACAGTTCCTAGGGGTCTTGTGCATCGTTCCGTTTTGTTCTGCATATCGGAAAGGCCATTTTCTTGTATTCCGAGACAAAAATTGGAGTTCTCCCCCGTAGCGGCGATAGTTTTGCAGCAGTAGATATGAAATAAAATAATTTCCTTCCTTCCTGCATGATACTACAACCCCCCTCGTTGGGTCCCACAAGTAATACTGCTTTGGTAGACTGAAGTCCCGCGTGATCGAAATCGGGTGCACAAGTACTTGTGCGGTACTGTCGGGTGTAAGCGGCCACGGCATGGATTACGACCAATGTGTGTGGACTGTTTGTGGGACGCGTATCGGTAGATGGCATTCATGATGTATTTAAAGCCACCCTTATCCCGTACAGTAACTCCTGTCAGTAACATTTCCCCTCCTGGCGCCATACACGATGAGTCTTCCATACCGTAGTACCCGAGTACCTTCTTTCAAGTATGCACCAGCGTCCGACAGGGCTAAATGCCCATACCTCCGTCCGTTACCGTATGATATATATCGACACATGGGTTGGGGGTTGGGAGTGCGAAAAATGACCACACCGCACCTCCACACGATCGATATTCCGCATGGTCCATTGTCCTAGGCGAGGTCCGACATGAAGAGTAGTGGATGACCGCACCTGTTTGATAATACCTTCTTTCCCTCCACCAAAATTCTCCGGAAATCGACTACCACCCCCAACACGGGCTAGACAATCGACTATCAGGCAGCGAGCATCTGGAATACTGTTACACTACACCCTCTTCACTCCCCGACCGGTATTAGATCTTGGCCGCACACTTGTGCGACGATGTGTACGAGTATGCTAGTCCAATTACATGAGCTAAACAAGGCATACGATGGCTGAGAGGATCACGCCAAACAAGCCAAGAATCGGACGATAATGGCCTGCCTTCTTGACAGGTTGGTATCTGTCATTAAAACCCTTCCTCTCACGGGGCTTATCGGATGGCAGGGTTTTAGATAAGGGTGTTTTTATATCGTATTGTGTTGTTCCTAGATGCGTGACATGACGTGACACAGCATCATGTAGGAGGGGCAGGACGGACGGAGAAAGAAAAGGTTAAAACTACGAGGCCCCCCCAGAGCAGTGCTCTACTTTACGTTGCCACTGCTTCCTTTTTTTTCTGGCTCTCGAAGTTCTGCAGCAGCATCATAGTAAACGCTACTGAATAGTACTTTACCACTAGCAGCACAAACATGTCTGGAGAAGCCGTCTCCCACGGCCGCGGTGGTACTCTCCCCCTCCCTTCTCCTTCTGCAGCCCTAACCAACCAAACTCTAGGCACCGGCAACATAGGCCCCGACTCGACAGACTACGTCGACGGCGAAATCGTCCGCCAAGGCGACCCAGCCGCTGCCGGTGGCGCCTACAGCGCGGGCGTATAACCCCCTTCCCCTCTACTTCCTCCTTCGCTAACTTTTACTAGCGCGGCGGCGCCGGCAATATCGGCTCCCCGCATCTGCAGCCGGTGAGACCCAGCATGGATGAGGACGTAGTGCCCGGTGCGGCAAGGGTGGAGGGACACGAGGGTGAACCGTATCATAGTGGGCGGGGAGGGGAGGGGAATGCGCACTTGCCGGATGGGGCGGAGAAGGGGAAGCCTGTAGGGTTGGCGGAGAGGTTAAAAAAGAAGATTTTCGGGTGGATGAAGTAGCGGGGGTGCTAGGGGGAGCGGATAATGCGGGAAGAGGGGCGGTTTTAATGAGTAATGATGGAGGAATGGGTTATCTCTGCAAGGTTTTTCTTTTGTTGTATCTTATCGGATTGGATTGGATGGATTATTTGTGTTCTTTTTTTCTGCTTCTATTTATCCCCCTTTTGAATTATGGTATTTAGTAGTTAGACACGCTCGTTACGGTACCAAATCGCTCCTTTTTCTCTCTTCATTACCATTATCTTTGGTTCTCTTCCCTTTTGCCACGGTTACCCCGAACGAACGCCCGTCACGATTAATGCCACAAAACAAAATGCGGGTGCTCTGCGATACCATATCGCACACACGCCGGCCGGCTCGATTGATAGCTACACAACGATATTACCTTATCTCGGGAGCCACCGGTCGTCACGCTAGGCACCGTATCATCTCATGGCACGGCATCGCCGAACGCGGGGTTGGCCGGCCGGCCGAGTGCGCGCGCGAAAGAAAGAAATTGAATGGAGTCAAGTTTTTGTCTGGAGGGCGGGATGATATGATGTGTAGATTTTAAGTTTTAGAGTAAAAGTAAAGTACGTACATGTTCCAATTCGATCATCTAGGTGAATACAAGAAGTAGCAGTTGTAGAAGTAAAAGTAGTAGTTTTTCCTTTTTCATCTTCTCTTCTCTCTTTTTTGTTTTACGCGGTTGGGGTGCTGTACTCTACTCTGATGATAGGGTTGTGACCCTTTTCTTGGTGTTCGCTTTCATTAAGAGAGGGGGAGGGGGGGAGGAGGAGGTTGGGTATGCGTTGGAGGATAATGGCCTACGGCTACTTATACATATCCGAAACCTTTGGCGGCAGCACCAGTGCTGATCGGTCGTTCCGTTTGTAAAACTCTACCAACTGTTCCCGCCCGCCAGTACCAACCTCATCCATTAGCCATCTCTCCCCTCCACAGAAAGAGGTGAAAAGAGATGAAAAGACTCACACTCCCCGCTGTCTTCGCCGGCGCATCCTCATGCAAAAAGTGGCCCACCTCTGGCAGCACGACGAGCTGGTACTTTCCCTGCATCTGCCCGATAATCAATTCCCGATCCAACCTGTCCGTCCCGGCAAGAATGAGTAACTTGCCCCCCCGGGCTTGCAGGAACTTCTCACTGAGTCCCACGAACCAGCCTTGCCAGAATGGCTGCGTCTTTGCCAGATCGGTGCGCCAGCGCCAGGGCCGTGGGGGGGAGGAATCTCCTGATGATTCCGGCGGTGTTGTGTCGGAGAGAAGGAGGGCGGGAACGGAGACGCGGGCTGAAGTTGGGTTTCGGATTGTTCTTGAGCGGGTGCTAGGAGGGCAAGTTAGCCTTTGGAGGAGGTATGAAGGGGGAAGGAAGGATGGGTGGGGGGACGAACTGCCATTCGATTCCTTGTGCTAGCGAGGTAAATCCCGAAGGTCTTGTGGAAAGGTAGGTTTGCATACTCTGCAAAGCGTCGATAGCGCTTCCCTCCACAACGTCCAAAACCACATACCCGAGCACATTCCCGCCTAACTTTCCGCCCATCGCTACGTCCGCTACCACTGCGCCACCGAGGGAGTGCCCTATAAGGACCAAATCCGGCATCTTCCCCCATCCGCATTTCTCCTTCACTAGCTCCACTACCGTGACAAAGTCCTGTGAAAGCGTGGGCAGGCTGAGGTCCTCGTCGTTGGGCGTCTTGGTCTCGCCGTGCCCGCGCGAGTCGAAGGATAAGACACCGGCTGCTGGGAGGATCTTGCGAATCTCAGAGGCTAACAAGGCGAATGAGAGACCGGACGAGCCGGCGCCGTGGTGCGTTACGAAGAGAGGACCATTGTTGGTAGGGCTAGTTAGGTAGGCATGAAAGACGGCGGATGTAGGCTCGTGTAGGAGGTAGAGGGAGGAGGAAAAGTATTGGTTCCAAGGGAGAGGTTCTAGTGAGGCTTTCTTTCGGGGTCTGAATTGATTCGTTCATCCATTAGCCCGTTCGGTAGCTAAAATCTGTAGGAAAAGATTGAGCGAGGAGGGAAAATATACTCCGGCCGTGCGAACAATGGTCTAATAGTAGATGTTGAAGAGGCTGATGAGCACGGAGATGAAGGAGTATCCGTTCTTGAATCTATGTCGTTCTCTTCCCCTCCTATATCATCCTGCTCCTCTTCATCGTCGACCTCGTCGAGCGCGCCCAGGTGTGAATTCAGAGGCATTGGCGGTTCAAGGGGAAGCCTTGCAAGCTGGGATTTTTGGAAGGAGCGTTGGAGTTCACTCATTTCGAGCGGGTCACTCACTCGGTGGAAGTGGGTGGGTAGCGGGGAGTTATCGCATTGGCTGGGTTGGGTTGATAACCAAAGGAATAGAATTACAGGTTGAATAGCAAGGCAAGGGGAAGTGAATTGTGATTTATGGGAGGGTGATGTATTTATCGAGGTGTAACACTGTAGGGTACTCGGTGAATGGATGGGTAGTCTACTCGTACAGCGTTATGTGGTGATTAAATGGAGGTTTTCATTGGGCGTTTGGTGAACTTATCGGTTTGGCGGAGTTCAGGGACAGGGGAAGGGTTCTTTGGTACGAAGTCAGTGGATTAGTTGGTATCGGCAGTCGTATGTTTCATCACGTTGTGCGCACCCGAGGAAACATATGAGCACGACGTTATCATACATAACGTTTTTAACGTTCCGACGTGGCTGTGGCGTCTGAGTGTGTGTGTGTGTGCGGTATAACATGTGCGGCCATGTTACTGTACATCTCAGCATCTGCTCTGCCCTATTATTGACGATAGTCTACCGGTGCCGTACGGTACTTGTTAGAGAGTATGCTACTATATCATACCGGCGGGCGCGGGGGAGAAGCAATATAATACTGAAATTACAGAATAAAGAAATAGACTTCGGTGTCTCGATACAGATCTTCCAACTCCTGGGCCTATTGATAATATCCCCATGGTTTTCCCCTCGCAGGTTGAATTAAAATTAAGTAATAGACTACCCCTCGACCTCTCTGCCTTATTGTGATTTCTTCGCTTCCTCCTGCTCCTTGGCATCCTCTGCCATAGCTACTAGGACGTATGTGATCAAGACAACGTTCGCAACAACCGCTGCCGTAGCCCCAGCGAATGTAGTGTTTCCTGCACGAGTTAATGGTGTTTCCGGTGGTTTGCGCGCAAAACGTACCATTGAACACGGTGTTCACCGTCAAGAAATAGGAACCCAAGGGAGCGACAACCATTGCCAGGGTGAACAGGAGGAGCTTTGCAATGACAGATCTATGCTCGATTAGCCATGCTTGCTTCTTGCCGACGAGATAGATAGCTCACCCAGGAACGGCAGGACCTTTGGTGTCATTTTTAGGGCCAGGAACAATGGTAGCGATCTCCTCCTTCTCGGTTATCTTCTCTCCCTTTAGGGGTCGTCTGGTGGCCATTGTTTTCTAGATGGAGGTGTAGAATGGTTCAATTGACAAAGAACACGGCAATGCAAAAATCCTTATTGCCCGGTATCGCAGGATGGGAAGTTATTGAATAGAGTAAAGGTTGGGTGCTGTACAGACTAAACCAGATTGGGGAGTAAATTGCAACAAGGATGGATTGTATCTAGTCTTGGCAAGAATCGCGTCCTGAAGTTCTCTTGTTGCGTCCGGTTGCGCCTGGTGCGTCCCGGTGCGTCCTGACGGTCCTGATCGTTGTTCTCTGCCTCCTGATGCCCTCCTGATGCCTGCTGCTGTTGTCGTCGAGATCCGGGCGCGACTTCCTCACAATCTAAACTTTCTCAGAGATCTCGAGATATTCATTGGATATTAAGGGCTCGGGGTCACGGTACCCAACTACGAGATCCTTTTTTTGTTTCCCTCTTAATCAATAATTACAGACCTACCGATATCTCATTCATCCACTCACCACGTTCCTGACCAGCAGTGGAAAAGAAAAGAAAAAACTTCGTCCTTTCCCTAACGGCCCTTCTCATCCCCCATCAACGGCATCAGTACTTTGGGCAAACATCATATTCAACCTTAGCCCTTTTCTTTTTCTTTTAATACTGGTGCGTTTGATTCCCCTTGCGTTGTCTAAGAAACGTGAGTCGCCCTAAATTTGATTTCCGCCGCTAACATCAAAAAGTGGAGGATGGATTCCATCCCGAACAATAATACAACTACCGCTGCTAACGAGCTGCCCATTCCTGAAGAGGCTACTTTGCCCGCAATCACAGCTACCCCCACAAAACGTGGGAGACTATTCCCCTTCGGCCCTGGGAGTGACTTCAGCCCAAAGCGCCGCAAGATCGATGGGCTTGACACTGAGACCTTGGCCACTGACCAGGGTGAGGATGAAACTGCCTCTAGCGAAGTTGCTACTCTCCCGTTGAATTCTTCCTACTTTGATAGGCAGAAAAACGGTGCGACGGTAGCTACTCCTCCACCATCCGCGCTCTTGGTCACCTCCTCGCCCATCACGCAGCCTACCCAGCTGCTGGATCCCAACAGGACTCCCAAGGCGGTTCCTCCCGTTATTCAAGTTGCGGCATCGTCGCCTTTTCGAGAAGAGCTTATCTCGCCGGTCAGGGCGAAGCCGTTCACTAAGGCGAAACCGACATCTGCTGCTCTTCAACCGGATGGCTCTGTTAGGCCTTTCGACTTTTATCCTTCAAAGCCCAATGGGGTAGGGAGTGTTGATTTGACTGACGATGGACCCCACTATCTTGGCGGGTCCTCAGATGAAGGATCAGACCACGATATAAAACCAACATTTGTGGGGAGTGCACCGGCCAACAAAGTTGTACCTTCTGTCAGCGCTATACGTGGCCGCCGGGATAACGCTAAGCCACCTGAGGGGCCCACTAGGGTTGAAGAGTCTCCCGTCTCATCACGCAATCAGTTCCAAAAGTTCTTTTACAACCCGGTGGCTAAGCCTCAAAGCGCGCATATACCTTTTCAGGGCCGACTTGACTCTGTTAAGAGACCAACAACCACATACTCTTCTGGCACCGCTACCATTGCAGGCTCCCGCCCTCGCAGTCAAGCCAATGGTCACTTAGGAATTGACATCAAAGTCTCCGAGATCGAGAACAAGGGGTATCAAAACCATGTTAGGCGCATGTCAACCGTGCTTCCCTTAAAGCCCATTAGGGTGCTTTTAAACGCTCTCATGGAGAAGAAGGGAAATTACGATGACGCAATGGCTATGCTCACAAAGGACGATGTGGATAAGGACGATGAAGATGCCATCGATCTTACCATATCCGGCGATGAAAACCCTTCCGGCAGGGTCGCTCAAATGAAGACATCAAATCGTGCTGTAGCTGCCCCGAGAGGGACTATCAGAGATAAATGGTCATCTACACAGGCACAGGCCCAGGTAATCTCCTCGCCAGAGCCCCCACCCAAACCAAGAAGACGGCTGGTTAAGGGCTCTTCGAGAGAGGTGTCATCCTCGCCACCTGTGCTTGCCCACTCTGATGACGACACCGACTCGGCCGCACAATCCGATGGCAATTCGGACGAGGAACGAGCTCTCGAGGACAAGGTTTTGAAGTACGTTAATACATGTACCTTGAAAGAGCTCTCAGACATATCATGTACCGCTGCGGAAACTGTCAAGATTGTCATCTCCCAACGACCCTTCCGCTCTCTCGACGAAGTCCGCGCTGTCACAAGTGATACCGCCCCAATCAAAGGGAAAAGGTCCAGAGGAGCACGCACTCGCGCTATTGGAGATAAGATTATCGACATTTGCTTGGAGACTTGGAGAGGGTATGATGCGGTAGACTCTCTTATCGCGAAGGTTGAAGAACTTGGGAAACCTGTCGCAGAGAGCATCAAGAAATGGGGCGTCGATATATTCGGCTCCGCCGGAGCCGGTGGTGAGCTTGAAATCCTAGATATTAGTCCCGACTCCGGAGCTGCGCCACTGAAGGATTCTGCTATTGGCACGCCCACCGACTCTTTGGACGATGGTGATGAAATAAAAGGCAGCGGGAGAGAGAACCAAATTGGCAATTTCTTCAAGCAGCAGCCCAAGAACATGGCAGAAGGCGTCATCCTTAAGGATTACCAGGTTGTTGGTGTCAATTGGTTGAATCTCCTGTATGAGAAGAAACTCAGCTGCATTCTAGCTGACGAGATGGGTATCTTTTCCCCCTCTGGAAGTTGCAAGTATGATATGCTTACACTTGTTAGGCCTTGGGAAGACTTGCCAGGTCATCGCGTTTCTTGCGAGATTACTAGAGCGCGGAATTAAAGGTCCCCATTTAGTAGTTGTTCCTTCCTCCACTTTGGGTAAGCCTAGTCCTACATTTAAGCATGATCAGTACTTGCCCCAAGCTGGAAGTTCGAAAACAGGCGGGCATATTTTGTATTGGCACTCAGACACGCGCTGATTTATTTTTTTACCACATATTTCTTTAATCCCTATTTTCGAGCGCTTCTGGCTTGGAACAAGTAGCGGCAGCGACTGACAATTATCCACACAGAGAATTGGCTTCGCGAGTTCAAGAGATTTTGCCCAGCATTAGTTGTAGAACCTTACTATGGATCTCTTAAGGAACGGGCTGAGATGCGTATTTCTCTGTGCAAGCGGAAAGATTGGAATGTCTTAGTTACCACATACCAGCTAGCGACTGGTGATAGGATAGACAAGAGGTTCCTCAAGGATCAGTTCTTTAATGTAAGCCCTTGCCCCTCTGAAATACTGTATGCTGACATTCCAAGGTTTGTGTCTACGATGAGGGACATCTCCTTAAAAATAGTTCGTCCAATCGCTACGACGCACTCATGAGACTGCCCGCTGTTTTCCGGCTATTGTTAACCGGAACACCGCTTCAGAACAACTTGCAAGAACTTGCCTCTCTTCTAGCATTCATCCTCCCGGAGGTTTTCAATGAGAAGCGTGAGGATCTGGCAAGCATATTCAAGTACAAGGCCAAAACCACCGACAACGAGGAGTCGAATAGTGCTCTATTATCCATACAGAGGATTAAACGTGCCCGTGCGATGATGACACCATTTGTGCTGCGAAGGAAGAAGCAACAGGTTTATCTCCGATATGCCCTTTTGACTAATTATGCTAATAATATATGCAGGTTCTCAAACACCTACCAGGGAAGACGAGCCGCATCGAATACTGTGTCATGAACAAAGCCCAAGAAGCCATTTACAAAAACTACCTCGATCTAGCAGCAGAAGCAATCGCAGCGCGAGCCGCCGGTAAAAAGGCCTCTAAATCCAACGCCAATGTGATGATGCAGCTTCGCCAGGCTGCCATCCATCCGCTATTGTTCCGAAAGCATTACACAGATGCAAAGATTCTCCAGATGAGCCACGGAATCCTCGGAGAGGACATCTACTCGGACTGCAACCAACAGCTTGTCCTCGAAGACATGGAAGTCATGAACGACCTAGAGCTCAACAAACTCTGTGTAAACAACCCAAAGACGATGGGGAAATACACCTTGAAGCGAAAGGAATGGATGGCGTCCGGCAAGGTTGAGGCATTGACAAAGCTACTGATGGAGATGCGCGAGAAGGGCGACCGGGTCTTGATCTTCAGCCAGTTCACGCAAGTTCTCGATTTACTGGAACTCGTGATGACAACTCTTGGAGTGGGATTCCTTAGAATTGATGGATCGACACCGGTTGATATGAGACAGGACATGATCGATCAATATCATGAGGAGGAGGATATCATGACTTTCTTGCTCAGTACTAAAGCTGGTGGATTCGGCATTAATCTTGCCTGTGCGAACAAGGTTGTTATATTCGATAGCAGTTTCAACCCGCATGACGACGCGCAGGCTTCAGACCGGGCGCATCGTGTGGGTCAGACCAGAGAAGTTGAGAGTATTAGGCACTCCCCCCCCCCCCCCCCTCCACTGACTACTCAGTCACTAACGATGTATATAGACTGGTCACCAAAGGTACCATCGAAGAGCAAATTCTTGCGTTGGCGAATACCAAGCTCGCCCTCGACCAGTCCATATCCGAGGATGACAATGCGATTGAAGGAAAGGCTCAGGAGATTGTTGCCATGATGTTGCTCAAGGTTGAGGAGGAAAAAGGGAAGAAGGTTGGGGAGGGTGGGGAAAAGGCTGACGATGGCAAAGAGAATGGTAGCAAGGAGTAGCCTGCCATAGCCTGGCTAAGCTCTTCTGTTTCTCTTCTTCCCCTTTGCGTTTTTCTTGGGTTTCATTTTTGGGTTGCGATCCTGCTTGATTTATTCACGTTTCTTGTTTTATGTTGACCTTGCTTGGCATCACCTTGGCTTATCCCACTATTTAGTCGCCTCCTCACCGGAGCATACGTATTAGAAGGGCAAGAACCACCGCGTCCCAGGCTCCTGGCTCCTTTGCTTAATCCCATTCTCTTCCTGCTATTTTGCTTTACTCGACTTTACTCTGTGATTGTTGAGTATGTACTTCTCTCTTTCATCACTGCCTTTTTATCTAGAGATCGTCTCCTTTTTTTCAACTAGGTCTCCTGGTTTGAGTTTTAGATTTCCTTTGCTTTTGCTTCACCGGAGGGGGAAACGAATGCATGATGTCGAGTGGATACAGTGGGTAATCAAGAAGGGAGAGGGGGATGGATGTATAACAGTCTAGTTTGCTGGGGCATTTGGTTTGCTTTCAATTCTTGTCTACGCTTGTTTTACTTTATTTTGCGCGTATGGTGAATTAGAATAAAGGTTCTTTTCTTTCCTTTTTCTTTTCTACTTTTCTGCTTGTCAATTTGGGGTGGGTCTGGATAGATGTTGCTTTGTTCAAAGTGGGATGATGAGGGAACACTCGAGTGAGAGGGGGGAGGGGGTATAAGTTGATAGATTAGTTAGTAAGGAAGAAGCAAAGCAAAAAAGAGAGGGGTGATGTCATGAGAAAAATTTTCAATTTTTCGTTAATTTCCCTTAAGATTTGACGAAGGGTAGATCGGCGTCTGAGTGAGTGAGTGAGATGTCGTGATGGGGTTAGTCGCAATTCACAAGGCTTGGGATGACGAAAGGAGGGGGGTTGCAGATATAACCACAGGCGTGCGAAGTCCGTCCCTGGTAGTAGGAATAGGTCCACCTGGGCGGCCCATCGAGGGCGCCTCCGGGGAGGAGAGACACCTCAGACCAGAACTACCAATGCAAATTCCCAAAATGCTGTATATACCAGTCTAGGCAATGTAGAAACAACCCAAACAGTGAGCATCTGCCCCCCAAGGGAGGAGCATGAAGAAGGAACTTACCCCCCTTCCCCGCCTCACCTTAGCAGATAGTGACAAGTCCCGGACGGTTGCGATGGGGTAGGAGGGGAAGACTTGAGAATCTGGAGATGCTAGAAGTAGGATGCGAAGGGTTGTTCGGGGTATGATATGTATAACATAATACTCGGACAAAATTGTGATGAGGGATTTCTTCACCCCAAAGAAAAAGCCTACTACCATCCCATCCCATTTCCTCCCGTATAAGAAAGAACCTTGTGGCTCTGGTATCGTGCACAATCTCGTATCATAATAATGAATGGATGGATATCGCAACCTTAGGCTGCCCAACCGGCCACAGTTACTACGGTACGGTAGTACGGTAGTACGGTAGTACAAGCTCTATCCGAGTGAGTGGGTGGGTAAAGATTAGTAGATAGTAGTCGTAGCCTGCCTCGCCCGCCCGGCCCGGCCCGGCCTTGTCTATACTATATACCTTCCCGTCCTCCCCAACAAGCAAGCTTAAAAAACAACCAAGCACAAAAACAGAACAATCCTCTCAACGATAATAAGAGTTGGGGAATTTACGCATCCTAAACTAACACTCACTCCTCATCCCCACGAAGCCAAAGAAAAGAAAAGAAAAGAAAATACCACCCCCCCCCCCACACAACCAACGAATTTAAAAAAACACCCCCCTCCGGTGACTCATCCCGCCGACTCACCTCACTCACTCACTCACCAACCAACCAACCAACCAATCACGAGCAAACGTGCACAATAAAAGGTTGCACGATCATTACCAGCGCCCCCAGTGAGAAACTTACCGTAACCTCCCGATTGCCAAAACCAGCAATATAGTCTAAAGTGCGCCCACACAATCACGTCAAGAATCAACAACGCGTCTTTCTTTCTCTTTCACGAGCGAACACATATAAAAATAAAAACGAAAATAATAATAATAATAAAAAGAGTTAGTTCAACTCAATTCGATAACCTCTCTAAACCGAGGTAATAATAGTACAGTAACAATACAGTATGCACAAGCATTTACAAACCTCCCTCCCCCCTATTTTCCCTCCAACCGGACATCCCTAAAGACGTAAGAGAAGAAAGAAAAAAACATCTAAAATAGTCGGTGATTTTAGCACAATGCAGCCAGACCAGCCCACCTCACCAAGTAGGAATGCGATGCAAGCGACACAAGGAAATAATAATTAATGAAGGGACTCGGTGGAATGATGAACAAAGGAAGTATAAAAATAAAAGCCTTTATAAAGAAAATGAAAATGAAAAGAGTGAAGAGTCTAAGCGAGGCGAACACCAGTGCTCCCAAACCCGCCAACACCTCTAGCAGTTTCATCGAGTTCATCAACCTCGACGACTTCCGGGGTGGCGATCTAAACGAATTAGTTAGTCCCGAGTCCAGTCACAAAATAAAGTGGAGAGGCAGTATATATGTACCCTCTCAAGAATCAACTGCGCGACGCGGTCGCCCTCCTTGACGACAAAATCCGAGTCGCCGTGGTTGAAGAGGAGAACCTTAACTTGGCCGCGGTACTATTCCCCTGATTAATTTCACTGCCTGAATGGGTATAATAATGAAGGGGGGGGGGGGTATATATATACAT
>Ga0307513_10001961_pt1 | contig 29131 bp, 22 predicted proteins | sample 15_EM_MG_FD_202174 | JGI IMG/M metagenome (GOLD analysis project Ga0307513, IMG submission 202174) | Populus trichocarpa ectomycorrhiza microbial communities from riparian zone in the Pacific Northwest, United States - 15_EM | ecosystem: Host-associated > Plants > Roots > Unclassified | place... | reverse complement strand
GGACTGTGTTGCTTTAACCATGGCATTCCGAGGATGACCTCATGGTTGGGTAGTTTTGCCACTTGGAAAATCGCCAATTCCCTATGGCTGCCGATGTCCATAGGTACTTTCGCTGTATGGGTGATTGATCCCATAGCGCTGGGTCGACCGTCCGCCAGGTAAACTTCTCATATCGTCTTTGCTTGTGTTGTTCGGATGTTGTATTTGCTGCAGAATCCTTTGTCGATAAAGTCCTCAGTGGCTCCCGAGTCGATCATCACGTTAATCGTGATTTGTCTTGTTATGCCATGTAGTCGTATCGTGACCATAATATGGTCATTTTCGTTGGTCAATGCTTCCATGTTGTTCAGTGCCGCGTAAAGGTTCCTCATCTCAATGGGCTTTGGTTTGGTCCTGTCCCTCAGACCATTGCTTACTGGGGACTATCGTCGTTTCCTGATTCTTCTTCTTTGGCGACCTCCATTTCCCTGGCTTTGGCTGGTGGTCTCCATTGTTTTTTGTTGTCGTTCCTTAGCTCCCAGGTCGCTCCTTCTTTGCTGTTGGTCTGGCTTCGGCATGCCGCAGCTCGATGTCCCGGCTTAGCGCATTTGAGGCATAAATTGCTTCTCATTCTTCGTTGGTATTCTTTGGCCGAGATGTTGAACCCAGGCCTTCTTCGGGTAGCATCCAACTCCATTGGATCTCCCTGGTTGTCGTTCTGGGGTCGAAAGGTCCTATTCTGATTTCGTGGGGTTCCTGGAGATGGAGCCTTTTCTTTGCTGCTTGTCCCGTGACGCCTGTGTTTGATGGCTGCCATCTTTGTCTCCTTTTTGATGGCTCAATTGGCCACGAATTGTCGATCTTGCGAGTCTGATCCGTCCATTCCCCATGCGTCTTGGAGTTCTGTTTTAAATTCCCTCATTAGGTGGTCGGTGAGGGTTGCATCGTCCATTCCAGTCTGACTGGCGATGAGTCTATATTCGTTCCAGTATTCTGTAGCTCCTTTCGATCCTTGAGCCATCCTCATGAGTTTTGCTCTTGCTGCTCCTTGCTCCTTGATTTCGCCAAACTGTCCCTGCCGTTCATTCTTAAAGTTGTCCCAACTGCTCCAGGTTACATCCTGTCGTCTTTCGATATATGGCGTAGCCCATTTCAACGCGTCGCCTCTCCAAAGGCTAAGAGCGTAGACAATTTTGTCGTTGTTGTACCCGAATTCCCATCCCACTCCTTTGAAGTAGACTGACAGCTGGGCCAGCCAACCTCTGAGTTGGTCTCGTTCGCCGTGAAAGGAGCCGGGTTCCCCAATCTCTGGCTTCTTCGTGTTTCCAGATCCCCCGGTTAAGGCTCCAATAATTTGCTGTATTTGATCTGGCGTGAGGTTGGATGGTAAGGGCGTATCCCCTTCTTTGCCCTTCGTGTCTGGATTAGGTGTGGATGTGGATGCCATCGTGTTTCTTCTTGTAGGTACTGCCTCCGTTTCGTCTGAGTCAGAACTTTCTTCTGAGCTCTGTGTTGTGGAGCTTGCTGGTCGCGAGTGTTGAATAGACTCGGCTAATGCTTCTCCTAGTGTCTCTAGGTCTATTTTTGTTTCGGTGAGGTCGATCTCCTGATCGACAGGTTGTTGGGCCGTTTTATCGTTGGGTGTTGCGGTGTGACGCAACCAAATGTAACAATCCTATCGTTAGGTCGTTATGCAATAGGCAACGATAGTCGTATACTAAAGTAAGTAGTCCTAGTTTTATAATGGATGGTATGGAAATACTATCTCTTCAGATAGTATAGAACTGGCTTGCTTGTCCTGAGTGATCCATCGGGGAATACTATCTCGTTGGATAGTAATATGAGTGGATTGTCGTGCTTTGATAGAACTATCACAACAGTCGTCTGTTCGAGCAGCCCGTCGAGACTATCACAATAGTCTCTGGGTTCTTAGAGCGTAAGCTCCCGTAGTGGAGTAGCGTTTGGTAAAGAGAGTAAAGAGTAATCGTATTGCAATATCTTAAGTATAGAAAAGTACTTGGATGGTTGCGTGAAGATCCTATCCCTTGGTCATTTTTTCTTTTTTTTTTTTTGTAATCATGCGTGATTTGTTTTAAGGTACAAACAGCCTCATGCAGCGCTAGCTATGGAGAGAAAAAAACCTATAAATCAAACGTCTTCCCGCCCGCTTCACCTCGTTATAGGAAAAATCAAACCCCCCGAGACCATAGAAGGAACTCCCCCCGCCTAGCACCTAAGACTCGCACCTCAGACACGTAGGGAAACAACTCATAGAAACGTACAGGAGAGAGACCCAAACCCTTCAGCAGGCCCCCAGGTAACACAAAGAAAAGAATCAAAGAAACGCCTAGATACAACTACTATTGCCAATATGCCAAATCCAAGAACCCATACGGAGAAATCCGGCTGGGGCACCGGCTCAACGGTCGGGAGTGACGGGAAGGTGGCGACGCGTCGGCATTTAGGAGAGACCAAGGAGGCAGTGCAATACCATGATCAACCGTAACCTAAGCGAGGATTGCGACCGTAGAGTAAATCGCAGGAGGGAGAGACGTAGCTGGGCGAGCGGAGCCACCGGGCAGAGGGGATGCCAGCCAACGACGATGAGCAGTAGGGTGCCAGCCGGTGAGTAGCAGTAGGGTGCCAGCCAGAGGGGAGCAGTAAGGTCCCAGCCAGGGGAGGAGTTTTAGCAGTAAGGTGCCAGCTTATGGGGCAGTACGGTGCCAGCGGACGGAACCGGGAGGGGGGTAGAGGAAGGATCACGAGCGGGCTAGCCACAACCGACTAACGGGCCATAGCAAGGGCTTTTGGGGCGACAGCGAAACCGAGCTGGACCGTGATGTTACTAACCGAAGCTTTCCCCATCAGAGGTACAAGCCCAGCAGAACCGAAGCCTTACTTTGAGCAAGAGTCCGGACCCATATCGCCGACCGTGAACGAAGCGAAAAGCTTTCCGACCGTGCAAAATGCTAAGCGAGGTGCAAAGCAAGTGCGGGGTAAGGGGGAGAACCGAACTTCATGAGCTGGTGTCAACGAAGAACAGGAACAAGAACCCCAAGGAGGAGAGGCGTGCTTGCCTCAGGAGAGGAGGGAAGATGGCTTAACGTCAACCCCTAGGCAGTAGCCATGATGGGGGAAGAGAGGTGGGTGGGGGAAAGTGACGATGATTTCCCGTGGTGTTGAGATTTCAATCGCCGGAGGTGGAGGAGAGATGGTTCATGTCCTATCCCTTGGTCAAAACCAAGCGCCTTATATAGACATCTTCCCACAACCCTAATCCTGGTGACTCATCACCTCGCGCTACATAAACCTCTATGACTTATAGTGAGTCATAGCGCGAAATCCATTGATGACTCATATGAGTCATCGCACAACATTCCTTTAACCAATCAAAACTCACAAACTCCATCATGTGCTCAAACGAGTCACATGCGTGAAACCCATGACTCATAATATGAGTCATGTGCGAAAGTCATTACATCATATGACGTCACTATCGTGAGTCATGAAACAATCAACCAACCAAAATATAACAATGACTCGCGATTGCGTAGTGATGTGAGAACCATGAGTCAAGTGACGTCATAGTGTGAAATCCAACATACCTTATGACTCATAAGTATGAGTCATGTGAAATCTGCCTTGCTTAGTCACAATTTGTGACAACTATTTATACTAATATTCATACTACTTTGGCTTCTTTAATTAAGAAGTATTTTCTTAACAATTCAGTTCATTAGAACAAAGTGCGAACACCGTTTGACCCTGAAATCTTGCCCAGCCCAACTCAGAGAATTCCCCAAACTGCTATTTTATCTGAGAGTCACTCTACTCAATCAGTAGACAGTCTTCAATCTCTTTATCAAAATACTAGACTATAAATAAATATGCGGTCCAAATGCCTACATACTAATAGTAATATAAATAGGAGTAATTACTTTCAATATCTAGCTATTAAAGTATTATGCAACTAATGTATATGCAACTAGAAAATAAGAGGAGTGGGGTTCTCTAGACCTCTTTCCAATGAGTCAAACATATCTTAAAACATGCTATTATTTAGTACCGCAAGTCATCTTTCAGATGCCCCTAGGAAGCTTATAACTCAGGGAACTTGGATTCAGATATCCGGTCATCTTATGAAGCCATATACCTTGCTCTCAATATTAGGTAAGCTATTCCTAATTGGGTAATAAAGGATGCCCGGACAACCACCCCAATATCAGTCCTGGCTACCGCATGAACTGCAGCATTACCATAGGTCATTAGTGAACTTCAGATGCTTAAGTCTTGTCATGAGTTGAGAAGTTCCCACATGGTTTACTGTGGGTGGCGTGTATCCAGTCTAGCAACTGAAGTTATTTCATCATGGGAGCAGGCAGTCAGTTTAGAAGCTTCGTGTAGCAAAGTAGATTTGCCTATACACTGCATAGCTTGAATAGACAAAACTCTCACTCCCCCAGTGAGTCCCAATAGATATTATCTTGACAGTTAGTATGTCTGTGGGCCACTGAAATAATACTAATAGGAAGAGTGTTTCGCCTAAGCAAATGTTGTTGGAGTGATATTGCCTGAAGCACTCCCGATTTGTGAATATAGTCAATATCCGAGTGGTCCAACTGCCTCTGAGTGTGAACCAACTCTAGGTGGATGAGTTGGACAACTCTGAGCTAAGTAGCGTATTCAGGAAAGGTCAGAATAGTTGACGGATGTCCTCTGACTTTATATTATTCTACTTAAACTAAAATGAGAGCCACCCTATTCTGATAACCAAGAACGTATTAGGTGAGCCTTTCAGGTTTAATGATATTAAGTCTAACCACTTGATTCCACTTTCAATTATCTTTTATCATTTTAGATCCTTACTTCTACTTTTAAGTTTTCAGTGCTGTTGCAATCTTAGGATCTGTTTTCCTAGAAAGTTTCCCCCCTTACTCTCTTCTAGGCCACCTGCACAACATCTTTTAACTAATCAAAACTCATAAAACAAGTCATATACCTTAATGGGTCACATGTAAAAGCCCTATAACACATAATGTAAGTCATGTGTGAAAGTTATTATATCATCTGACTTACAATTGTAGGTCATCAAAACAATCACTCTATCACACAACATCATGATAATGACTTGCTATTATGCAGTTATGTAAGATACTATTAGTAAAGTGATATTATAGTGTGGAACATAACATACCTATGACTAATAAGTATTAGTTAGATGGAATCTGCCTTGCTCAGTTACAATTTGTGACATCTATCTATTTATCTATCTCAATCGATTTTACAGCATTGCTTGACCTGAATACCTTTAGTGAACTGGCTACTACTTCCATTATCTTCACTTATCATTTTGCTAATCATATTCTCAACATCTCCTATAGTCTCCCCCTTATCTTATCACTCTAGACCATTGCTGCTGTCTGCCTACAAAACACATCTCCTCTCATCTCAATTTTTCCTTTGGGGACAAACACTCCTTTAAACTCTCTTTTTGTTTTATTTTAGTAATGCTTTTATCATAATATGATCACCCCCTGTGCTCCCTTCAAGCAAAGATAGAATCAGTGTTTACCCCCAGCCTTCAATATTGGTGCTTACTAGCTATATATTAATTGAGTAGATTGTAAGTGAGGTTGTCTGCGCGAAGGTTGACAGAGACACAGATCAGAGTTGAGAGATCATTAGAGTTAAGAGGTCTTTGACCACTGGAGCTTGAAAAATCTCTGAGATTCATGTGAGAATCTCAGGAAATCAGACCACTTATGCAAATAAACCCAGTTGATTACTACTCTGGTCGATCCAGAATATGAAAACTAATATTTAGACACTATAGAATAAGATCAATGACCAGGCTTATGAGATTATGATTTTGTGCCTACTTAAGGATACTGCTGTCTTCATCTGAGTATACAAGCAGTTTGAGTCACCTATCGCCAAAGGAATAATGAAATAGAAGCTGTCCTGTCAGCTCTACATATCTTGAAGCTCTAGCTGGCGATGTGTGTTTTGACATTTGTCTCTTCAAAAATCATGTGATTGAATATGATGATATCTTTTCTACTCTATACTAGAGTTTGTTTTAATTAGATCTCAAATCAGTTATCAGTAAAGGGTCTATTTCCTTTAGACTCTCTTGTACAATTGCAGAACACCCTAATAAACAATCTCCTCAAATTCACAGTTCCCTCCTAGTTTACTACTCGTTAGTTGAATGTAAGTAATTCAAAGTTACAAGCCAATCAGTGGGGACTTTGTATTCAGGGAGGGGTCGTGAATTTGAGTCTTTGGCGATTGTACTATTTGTATTTCTAACTAAGACTACAATTAGGGTACAACCAACCAGTATGCATGATGAATGCCTCGGCCATATCATGAACTCCTGCTTGTAGTGAACTTGAAACTCAGACTAGAAAGTTTGCTTTTTGTAATTTGGTCTGATGGATTGGTAATGCAACTGCCTACAAACAGGAAAAATTCAAAGAAGATATCTACAAAGATACTTACTCTTCAAGTTAGTGCTTATTCACTAGCATGGATAGCACCCTGTAAGCTTCTTTGAAGGTGATTGGCTACCCAGCTGATTGTGAGATCTTACAGGTTGAGGTCAGCTCTGTAATCTGCTTCTTGTTGTCTAGTATTTGTTTTATTCTTTCTAAAACTGCTATCTCTATGTTGTTCACAACCTTATCTTGCTGCCCCTAATGCTTATAATACTTTGATATCAAATGTTAGAATTTGAGTTTTTTTTCTTTTTTTTGTATTTCCTCCTGTCCCAGTCTTGTGTCTGGATAGTTCAGCAGAGTGCTTTCTTTAGGCAGTTATTACAATCATAAATATCAGGAGGAATAGTCACGTTACAATAGCTAATAACTCGGTATTACCATCACTGGAGTCTACTATCTAGTGACTTTTAGCTTCCTCTTGTCTTAAGAGCCAAGTATTCTACTCCTCTTGTACAACCTGGATTCCTGTTCGATAAGGTAAATATACCTACACGTTATTGGACTAAAAAGAAGTATAATAATGGAATAATATATAGTATGAAATAACTTATATGGTTGTGTGAAGAGCTCATCCTTCTAGTGACCTCAACTCTCTTTTATGTTCCCTCATTTTTGCAAACCCCTAACTCTTGTGACTCATCCTCTTGAGTCTTCTGACCTTATGACTCCCCTGAGTTCTAGTATCAAATCCCATAATACCTAATCATGTGTACTAAGTATGTCACATGTAGGAAACCCATGTCCTGTACTTAAGTCATGTGTGTAAGTCATTACCTCATATAACTTGCAATCACAAGTCATGTCAAAACATTTCACTCAATCAAGTTAACATATGACTTACAATTCACGAGCTATGTAAAACATTATTCTTACTCAGTCACAATTTGTAACCATGGTTCTTTTTTTCCTGGCTCTCAACTCTGAATTAACTGACGTTTACCTTACAAACTCCCTCTCTCCTTACTTGTAGTACCACCCTATATATCAGGATACTCTCTTCTTTCTTACGTTTCGCCTACTTCTCTTTTGTCTTGTTTTATTTTGCTTTGTTTTTTTGCATCCTATTAAGTATATTGTGTTTGGCATTACTCTTTGCGTCATTAATGGCAAGGCTGGTGGTTTTGGGGATTGTGGGGAGATGGCTCTCGGGAGATGCCCGGGCTCCTTGTTTTAGCTAGATTTGGGTAGTGCTAGTAATCATTGACGAGAATTAATGATATTTCCTCCGCTCTATTAATCTAATTCTCCTCAACTTATTTAATATGGACGCCCTTTTCCTGGCTTATTGATACTTGTAACAAATTGTCTGATAACGCCAATGTTCCCCGTTATGGCGTCCTCGATCTCAACCTCCCAACATGCCTCAAATACTGATACCCAGCCAGACTCCTACAAACAACAAACAAAAAGAAGAATAGAAAAATTCCACAAGCCTTTCGAGTAAGGAACTAGGTGTATGCAGCGTACCGCGGGAGATGATGCATTTAGCAAGATAGAAGATAAGTTCTCCCTAGCTAGCGGGGTCAATTGCGTTCTTGCGGAGGGCTTAAGGCTTCCCTAAGTGTGCTCCTTCCCTCTCCTCTAGATAGACACGTTGTTGCGAATTGTATCCCTGAAGGCGATAAACTTGTATTGCTAAGAGGGAGGGAGAGAGCGGAAAAGAAAGAAAGCATCAAAACAACAAGGAAAGGCCACCACTAGGAAATCATCCAACTGCGGAAAAGCGTACGCAGCACTACCACCACCCGGTACATGTTCTACGCACATCTATTGTAACACACGTGGTTCGAAACTACCTCTGACGAGTGCAGTATCAGGTTATATGCGGTGGTTCACCCCCAACACACAACTTGTCACTCGCAAATGATTCCTAAAGTTAAGCGCTCGCTATAGACTTCCCCCGCAACAGGATCAACGGGGGAATTTCTAGCCTGGCACTTAATTATCCTTTCAAAGAACATTTCACCTCGGCCGGTTACCACGGGCCGAGGTGCTGAAGCTAAGAGCACAGAAATTTCAGTTTAGTCAGAGGTTACCAAGCTAGTCATACAGCTTCTCTCCCCCGCATTCCGGAGCGAGATATCCCAACACAGCTGGGGGAAAGCCTAGTGCCAGAATATCAGCCCTTAGTCAGCTTCGAGATCTTTGAGCGAATGCTCCACGGAGGGGGTACGGCGACGGGGGAAACGAAGTTTCGCGGCAGCTATGGTCCCACTAAGTGATTTATCCACGGAGGAGTGAGGCGCCTAGAGGCGCAGACACAGGCTCTGATAGCGGGGAACGCCTTATCTTCTATAGTCTTGGAGAAGCTGACGAATTGGGCATGCTGGAGTTTGGATAAACACCGGGAGTGTTGCCTACTTTGCTGTATTAACAAGGCGAGGATGCTGGAAAGTAAAGCTTGGGTGTTTATCATTACTGTGTGGGGATATATTCTAGCACGTGTGCTGCAGTCATGGTTAAGTATTGGTGCTTTGTGGAGCAGGAGTTATTATGAATCCCCTCCCATGCCCTACATTCGGAGTCTAGAGTAAATGATTTTTAGTTGCTAGATTCGGGTTGTTTCCTTTCTTGTCACAAGTTGTTTCCTTCTTTTCTTTCATTTCCAAAGATCTTTACCACCGGGGAGAGGAGTGTAGCCCCGGGTGTGGAAAGTATTGACGCAAGCTTTTCGGGCCCGAAGGACTTGGTGTGCTGGTATCATACTCGGGTGTAAGGGTATTTGGGGACTGGTGACACAAACAGGCTTTCGAAACGCAGCAAAATGCTTGTGTCACCGGTCCCGACTTCTTGTTTAGTTTGTTAGGTGGCCGTATGCCTGGGTTGGTGGTGTCTCCGTATAATAAATTTGTTAACTTGCCCCCACCAAAATATCCTCACTAAATATCACTCGAATTTCCTAATCAGGCTTAGTCCACACACAAATCCCGCGCCTCGAAATACGAGTAGAAGTAGACGCAACTTTTATCAACCCCCTAAAGTTAGTACAGCACCGGCATAAAGACTTTTTTGCATACGGTACAAACCAGGCGGATCTACTCAAAACTTGGCACAGGGAAGGCGCTTTGACTCCGAGGCTCGATGCCTCCATTACCGTTACCACCTAGAGCTAGTCTTCTAAGGGAGCATACTCGAGCACACACGGATGATGGAGCCCCATTTCCACCCAAACCCCTCACTACACCGCGAGGTAGCCTGACCACTTATGTGTTCGTTCGTTGGTTGGCGATTGTCGATGGAGGGTTAACAACACCGAAGCAAATTACTCATCTCCAACCTAAGTTACCACCAAAGATCGATTCTATCCAATAGAGTCCCACCATTTCCGCAACAAATTCCTCACCCGAACCTACGAGCGACCCCACGGCGGGGCCGTACCCTCTATACCTACCTAATCTGGCCTTGGCGAAACCGACAAGTGAACCCCGGATTTCGAACACGGGACTCCAAAAACGGGTGATCTGGATAAGCATTTATCGATATCGCGAGGCGGGGCACCACAACATAGATCCACCTTCGTATCCAACGCTGTGCCGTGGTGACTAGTGCTGTCCTACGAAGGTAGGCAGCGTTGGTGGTAACCTCAAATTGACCCTTTTTTTAGGGATAAATGGTAGCGGAGTGGGTGAGGTGGTTGAGGTGGTTTTACTATGCTGCGGAGAAGTCCTCCGATTTTTGGTCTAAAGGGTTCTCGAGTAGGGTCGGTACAATTTATGAGATGGCAAGTGCCGTGGAGAAGGCATTCGATTGATGGTGTGATGGTGCTTTGGGCCAATAGTTCAAGAGTGATATGGAACTGCTCGAGTATGCCTACCGGCCTCGATCTTCGACTTACAAGGCCGCAATCGGGGCTGCCAGTATTTCCAAGTACGGAATGGTGGTTTTTTTTCAATGTGGGGGTGGCCAACTGGCTAGTGAGGGTTGGTTATAAGTAGGCGCAGTCCTTCCGGTAGAGAATCAGTCTGGCTAGGCTAGGCTGAATACTACCATTGTATCGCAGTACACTTCTAACACACCTCACGATGTACTTCACTACCACAATCTTACTCGCACTCGTAACACTAATTGGCAATGCCCAAGCCGTCGTCAAAGCCCTCGACCTTTCCTCCCCGCAAGGTACCAGTGTATGGACCTGCGTGCAGAACCAATCCTTCCTAAAAGGTGTACCCCGATTATACCAAGAAGCCTGTGGCGTATACTTCCCCCTCCACCCTCTCCTTCTCCCTTAGCTAAAATCTAATGGATCCTCAGCTCGGCGGCCGCATAGACCCAGACTTCATAACAAGCTACAATCAAATACGAGCCTCAGGCATCACAGACATCGACGGCTACTTCTTCCCATGCACGGGCTCCACGCACAACTGCAAGTCCCCGCAGACGCAAGTAAACGAGATAGTAACCTTCCTCAAAGCAAACAATATCTTGGTGAAACGTTTATGGCTGGACCTAGAACCTCCAAATTCAGATTCCCCATGTAAGGGGTGGGATTACGGTGCTACGCGGAATACTGACCTCGCTAAGCAGTTTGTCGCTGCCATTAAGGCTACGGGTTTGAAATGGGGGATCGTACGCTACCTTTTGCTTTCTCCGTTTTCTTCCTGCCTGCTTTCTGTGGTATGGGCGGGGCTGATTTTCTGTGTGGATGAGCAGTATGCAAATGGGAATCAGTGGGCGACCATGTTTGGCTCCAGGAGTGTGAATATCGCAAGCGATTTGCCTCTTTGGGCCGTGCAGTGGGATGGGGTTCCAACCCTTGGGAGCGTTAATACCTTCATGGGTGGGTGGACCACGGCGTTTGCGAAGCAGTATGGGAAGAGCACTGGCGGGTGTGCGCCAGCTGGGGCATTTGATTTGAACGTTTTTACAGAGTAGACTTTCAGGTGTTTTTTGGGCGAGTGAGTTGTTGTGATTAGTACGAGGGCTGGCGGAAATGGTCCTGCGCGCCGGATAGTATGATACAACTAGGATAATGGCATGATATTATTGAAAGCAAAATAACCCTGAACGAGCTCCTTACCTAACGCTTATCAAGTTACTTGCCCTGCCCTAGATAGATCAGCTTCCTGGGCGCTGTGTCTACCCTTCATGTATGATGAGAATTTTTCTGGTTGCTCATGCATCGTGATATCATACCATACCTCCCTAGTAATATTGCTTTCGCCCCAGTCGACAGAGCGTTCTCGGAGGGATCGATATAGAATGATTAGCGCTGAATTGGCATCTTGTTTTTTGCTAAATCCTTTCATTGTTTAAGGGTACAACTTTGAATTGGACCTTTTGGCGAGGTTCTCTGTGCTTCTGCTCTCTGGCCGAAGGAGATAAGTGCACCATGTTCTTTTAACATAAATGCATCAAAGAACTGGACAACAACTGGCTGCCCTACGAGGGCAGGGCCAAAACACTGTTTCCCCAAAGCCAGTGCCGGAGGACATCGTGCCGCTCGTCGCCAAGAAATTGTACCAACCTGAAGATACACTTTGCTAGTGTAGTCATGACACAGCAACAGCTATCTAGGCTAGAAACAGTGCTAAATGTAAGATAGTATTTGTGATAATGAGCTTCTAGTTTGAGGTGTGGTTTTGGACGCCAGACTTGGTTGTACTCACGGGGTTATTAGAAACCGGAAAAATATTTCTGCTAATCCCATACAACCCGCTTTAGAGACACGTGTTATGTTTTCCAGTTGCTAACGACCCCCCGAGCACCAGGGTTGTATCATGCCTTAGATCGAATATCCCTACCAGAATGATTGTTTCATTTTTTTCTCCCTCCGCTGGGAGATAATTTGAGTGGTTATGTGATTGTCGGCGACGGCTTGCGGTATTATGATACAAGCACAGGGGATCTAAGGATGGATAAGTGGATTAATGGGAGCGCACGGATCGATGGGGGGTTTCTATCTAGGGGCGCGCGCACTATAGTTATGGTTTAATATGGGGAGTAAGGAAGGGAAGTGTGAGCTTGCCTTCATTCAGTTGGTGCCATGCGTGGAGATTTCCGAGGCTATTTGTTTTAACGAACGATGCTATAACACTTGGTACAATAGATCTTGTCAGCGATAGTACAGTACATTTCGGAAATGCCATGTCCTAAACATCGATACTGGTATGCGATGGCTCTTTTTTTCGTGATACTGGATGCTACCCTTCAAAAAACAAATGACGAGTGAGTGAATGTGATGAGCTACATACAGTGAATATCCAGGCCCTTGGCCCACTATTGACACTCTAAATCACTTCAGACGCATCCGAAGGACTTTATAGCACCAAGGCACCACTGTTCCAGAGATATTCTTATAAACCGGTCATAGGGCTCCAAGAGTGCTTGCCCCGAGCAGAAGCCCTTGCACACGCCGGAGACACATAGAACACTGCGGGGATTCCCACCACTCCGGGAGCCGTTCCACAATACAGCCTCCACCCCAGTGAGCTCTGCGTTCTGTTAAGATTATTACGATACTAGGAAAGTACATATTCGCATCCCGATCAATGTACGGCACTCAGAGATTGTATCCGGGTTAGGGCCAATGCAGCAGTCAGATTGTTCGTTCTTATCATGGGCCGTGGCGCTTATCCACGAATTAGTGCTCACCCAGCATTCTAACCCCCCTCAATACCCGTGAACACTGGCTTTGGTCAAGGGTCTCGCTGGCTGAATGTAAATGTGCCGCTGAGTTGCCCTTCTGGATTGGGAGCTATGATCTATGCTGTTTCCTTTCCTTTTCTTTTTTGAAATGCCTTTCTCGGCTCCCTTCTTCCGCAGGTCTTTGTGAGGCTCCGCTGGATGGAAATTGGTATTATGTACTTAGTATGGGGGATAATTTAGGGTCGCGTTTCCGGTATCCGCTGTTGGTGAAGTACTGCAAAAACTCGAATAATTGGACCATGTGCTATGTAGTCCAAAACTTCCTCCTCTGGAAAAGGGGGGGAAACGCACCAAAAGACACGCCCCCCGAGACAAGTAAAAAAATACAGACCTTACTAGGAGAGGCAAGTCCAACATCTTAGCATATGGTCCAATTATTCGAGTTTTTACGGAATTGAACGGTTATTCTAACACGGGAATGCTTACTACTAGAGTATAATGGAGGGTTTAGGGGGTGGACATTAAATGAAAACCCATCCACGGAGTCTCTCGAATTTGCTAATGGTATTACTACAGGCGGGGTGAGCAATGATTCACCAACAACTGTTCCAGGAGAATTAACGTGGAGCCAACAGAATATTTTTCCTGTAGTTTGCGAATCCCTGTTTTCGGAGAATTCTTATCTGGGACAAGTAACCAGAGCTAGGGGAGAAAATATGGGCTATTCTCATGTTCATAGTACCCCCCAAAGCCTCTACATGTAACTAATTCATCCTTATAACCTCGGATTCAGATCCTTGATTGGGCAGGAGAATGACTACCGTACATCAGAGGCCTGGAGTACAAGGGCCCCCCCAAGAAGCCCGGGACCACCCGAACGAACACCACAGAATTACTCTCCGCATGAATGAAACTCCCCGAATGGGGATCCGCTAAACACTCGGCGAAATCTACGGAGTTCTGCTCCAGAGCCAAACAATAGCGGACCCCCTTCCTGACTTGTTCCATCGTCTGGGCGGGTGCAAAGACTATACTACGAGTGAGCAGAACTCTACTCAAAGAACCACTACGACGACCTGGCTCTCATCCTCAAGTGCGTCGAAAAGCAAATAATGACATCTGCAGCGTGAATCACGGACAAGCCAGTGTTACAGAGTAAGGGTACATTGTGAATTTGAAACCAGACAGGTTCGACCACACGAAGTCTAAAGAGATGACGTTCCCGTATTATTACTAGTAATACAACTATGCGCTCGGCTATTTTATGTGCGCGGATATGCAGAGGGAATTGGGCTTAGCGCGTGGAGCGCCGCTGTAGATGATGGATTTGTCAGGATGGAAGATAAGTTCACCCTGGCCGGGTTAAATCGCGTTCCTACGGAGGTGTCAAGGTTCCCCCAAGCTCTGACGAGTGCTGTATCCAGTTGTATGGATGTGGTTCACCCCTAATGCACACCGTGTCACTCGCAAACGGCTCACGAAGTTACGAGCTTGGGGACAGACCCCCCCCCGCAACTGGATCAGCGGGGAAATTTCTAGCCCGGCACTTGATAATCCCCTCAAGGAGCACTTCGTCTCGGCTGGTTACCACAGGCTGTCTATCAGTGGACAACCTCGGTGGTGAAGCATAGGAGGAGAGAAATTTCGGTTTAGTTAGAGGTCGTAATGCCAGGCTAACCATATAGCTTCTCTTCTCCGCATTCCGGAGCGAGGTGCCCTAACAAAGCTAGGGAAAAAACTAGTGCCAGCATATCAGCCCTTAGTCAGCTTCGAGATTTTGAGCGAATGCCCCAAAGAGGGACATGGCGACCTGAGAAACGAAGCTCCATGGCAACCATAGTGCACCAGGTCCAACCAGAGTGTCTTATCCGGACAAGAGCGAGGTGCGCAAAGACGCAGACACAGGGTCTGATAGCGGGGAGCGCCTTATCCTGGTCTACCCCGGGAGAAACTGGCGAACTTGGCATGCCGGAGTTTGGATAGTGCACCGGGAGTGTCGCCTACTTTGCTGTATGGACAAAGGGAGGATACTAGTACTCTACTAAAGCCGAGTGTTTATCATTACTGTGTGGAGGTATATTCTAGCACGTGCGCTGCAGTCCTGGTTAAGTATTAGTGCTTTGTGAAGCAGGAGTTATTATTGACCCCCTCCCATGTCCTGCATTTGGAGTCCAGAGTAAATGATTTTTAGTTGCTGGATTTGGATTGCTTCCTTTCTTATCACAGGTTTTTCCTTTTTTCCTCTTTTTTATTCCCACAGATCTGCACTACCGGGAGAGGCGTTCAGTCCTGGGGCCGAAAAGCATTAATGCAAGCAAGCATCTAGTGCCCGAAGGACTTTGTGTATTAGTACAGCACCGGTATACAAGGACTTTTTTGCATACAAAATGGGCGGATCTACTCAAAACTTGGCACTGGGAAGGCGCTTTGATGCAGAGGCAGGATGCCTCCATTGTTACCACCTAGCTTTCTGAGGGAGCCCTGAACTTTTCGAAATCGAACATACTCGAGCAGACACGGATGATGGAGCCCGTTTTCGCCCAAACCTCTGACCACTTATGTGTTCGTTCGTTGGTTGGCGATTGTTGATGGGCTAATAGTTGACAACGTTGAAATAAATTACTTATCTCCAACCTACCCCCAAGATCCATTCTATCCAATAGAGTCTCACCACGCCCGCAAAAAATTCCTCACCAGCATTTTACGGGTGATCCCGTGGCGGGGCCGTACCCGCGATACCTGCCTGATCTGCCCTTGGCGAAACTGACAAGAGAACCCAGATTTCGAACAGAGGACTTCAAAAACGGGTTGCATGGATAAGCATCCACGGATATCGCGAGGCGAGGCCACAATATAGATCCGCCTTCGTATCAAGCGCTGTGCCACGGCGACTAGTGCTGTCCCATGAAGTTAGGCAGAGTATGTGGTTACTTCAAACCGTTTTTTTTTAAAAAAAAAAAAAGGATAGATGGTAGTGGAGCGGGTGAGGTGGTTGAGGTGGCCCACTATGCTGCCGAAAAGGCCTCCGATTTTTGATCTAAAGGGTTCTCGAGTAGGGTTGGTACGGTTTACGAGATGTCAAGTGATGTGGAAGCGTTTGATTGATGATGCTATGGCGCTTTGGGCCAATAGTTCTAGAGTGATGGGGAGGCGCTGCTTGAGTATTCCTGCTAGCCTCGATCTTCGCAAGGCCGCGATTGGGGCAGCCCGTGGTTTGGGGTGTGGAATAGTGGGTTTTTTACAACGTGGGAGTGGTCGACCGGCTGGTGAGGGTTGGTTATAAGTAGGTGCAGTCCTTCCGGTAGAGAATCTGTCGGCTAGGCTAGGCTGAACACTATCGTTGAATCTCAGTATACTTCGAACACACCTCACGATGTACTTCACTGCCACAATCTTACTCGCACTCGGAACACTAATTGGGAATGCCCAAGCCGTCGTCGAAGCCCAAGCTGTCGTCAAAGCTCAAGCCGTCGTCAAAGCCCTCGACCTCTCCTCCCCGCAAGGGACCAGCGCATGGTTCTGCATGCAGTTACAATCCTTCCATAAAGGTGTACCCCGATTATACCAAGAAGCCTGTGGCGTATACTTCCCCCTCCACCCTCTCCTTCTCCCTTAGCTAAAATATAACGGATCCTCAGCTCGGCGGCCGCATAGACCCAGACTTCATAACAAGCTACAATGAAATCCGGGACTCAGGCATCACAAACATCGACGGCTACTTCTTCCCATGCACGGGCTCCACGCACAACTGCAAGTCCCCGCAGACGCAAGTAAACGAGATAGTAATCTTCCTCAAAGCAAACAAAATCTTGGTGAAACGTTTATGGCTGGACCTAGAACCTCCAAATCCAGGTTCCCGATGCAAAGGGTGGGATTACGGCGCTAAGAAGAATACTATGCTCGCTAAGGAGTTTGTCGCCGCTATTAAGGCTACGGGTTTGAAGTGGGGGATCGTACGTTACCTTCTGCTTTCTCCGTTTTCTTCCTGCCTGCTTTCTGTGGCATGGGCGGGGCTGATATTTTATGTATATGAGTAGTATGCGAATGGTAATCAATGGGAGACCATGTTTGGCTCCAGGAGTGTGGATATCGCGAGCGATTTGCCTCTTTGGGCCGTGCAGTGGGATGGGGTTCCAACCCTTGGGAGTGTTAAGACCTTCATGGGTGGGTGGACTACGGCGTTTGCGAAGCAGTATGGGGAAAGTACTAGCTGGTGCGCGCCGGACCACGCATTTGATATGAACGTTTTTACAGAGTAAGAAGTGAGGTGATGGGGTGAGTGAGTTTTTGTGATCAGAACAAGAAGTGGTAGAAACGGTGCACTCCAGATAGTACAACTAGGATAACGATACAAGTATATGATATTAAGGAAAAGTGACCCCGAGCTCCCTCCCTACCCTAGACTTGTCAAGTTACTTGTCCTAGATAGATCAGCTTACCGAGAGTTATATCTTCTCTTCATGTATGATGAGATTTTTTCCGGCCGTTCATGCATCGTGATATCACACCGTATCTCCCTTGTCATACCGTAAAAACTCAAATAGAAGAGAAATGTGCTAGGACGTTGGAGTTGCCTCTCCTAGTAAGGCGCCTCGTATATTCCTTTTGTTATGTCTCAACGGGGGGCTGAGTCTGCGGTGTTTTCCCCTCGCGTAGCTGAGAAGGGAAATTCCAACGTCCTAGCACATTTCTCTTTGAATTTTTACGGTATTCTTTTCGCCCCACCATATCTACTCGCTAGATCCACTATCGTTGATCTCAGCAGTCAGAGACAAAACACCCCAAGAGAGAATAGTGCTTTCTGGACACGGTACAGCTTGGGAGAGCTGAACTTGGTGCTATCATTACCTGCTATTCGCAGTTCTGTTAACGTGCTCTGCTAAGCCCATTGCGGTATAATTTTGTGATTCGACTTGAGTATGCCCCCCCGATAGTGGATCTAGCGAGTAAATACGGTAGATTGACAGAGCTTCCTAATTTTTCCTGGCGGAGGGATCAATATAGAATGACCAGCCCGAACATGCATCTTTTGTTTTGCTAAATCCTTCAACTGTTCAAGGGTGCGATGCAACTCTCAGTTGGACCCAAGATAGTCTTTCGGGGAGGTTGTGCTTCAGCTCCTTGACCAAAGGAGGTAAGTGGACTCTGTTCTTTTAATAGTGTAAAGGCACCAAAGTACTAGACAGGAACTGGCTGCCCTGCAAAGGTCAAAACACTGTTCCTCAGAGGCAGTGGCGGAGGACAAGGACATCATGCAGTGGTTCGCCAAGAAATTGTACCAACCTAAAAATAGACTTTGCTGGTATAGACAATGGCATCGCTACAGCTGCCGGTATCTGGGCTGGAAACAGTGCTGATGTAATATGTAAGGTAGTATTAGCGATAATTACCTTCTAGTTTGAGATATAGTTTTTGACGTCAGGCCTGGTTGTACTACAGTACTCGTAGAGATTCCGTTGGCAGGGGTAGTATCCTACCGTTTTCTCGGACACGCCAAGTCCTAAGGAGCGAGTGGTACAATATCTCAGAGAGGACTTGTGTCAAACTACCGTACTCGTCCCAGGCGAGAATCAAATAGTCACAGCCAGCCACTGTCAACATGTTGGCCCTCACTTTCTATAAAAGAAATAGCTAGCGAATTATGAGACTATAACTAGAGAGGGAATTACAACCCCTTTAAGAGCGTGGATACGAACACACACATCTTCCGAGAGACTGGCGAGGATATACAAACGTAGCCGGAGGCCCCGGGAGGGTCGCCCCTGTGGAACGGTGGGGTTAGCACTGAACATCGACCCTCCTTAAGTGCTCGCTACAGGCAAGAAGTACCCTTGGCTGGGAGGAGTGTCTCATGCCGTATAGCGACACGGACTCAGGCCTGTGGATTGTACTCGTACTTAGGAAGAATGGAAATTAGTTTACAAGTACCCGAAAACAGGGATCCAGAAAATATGTGGCAGAGCGCCCGTATTTGAGAGCCCATACAAATTCAAAACACCCCCTTCCGAATACTTCTTCCCTGGGGCGAGTAACTATCCGCGACAGCGGCTCGGGGGCATATATTCAACGCCGGAGCAGTACACTAGCGCAGGGTAGCATACTAGTGCGCATAACACTCTGTTCCCTACAAGCGCAAGCGCTCTCACATTCGGACTCGAGGGCTCCGGGGTCGGCAACGGCTGCGGTCAGATGCAAATATGAACATAATTACGGAGCCCACTTGATGTTAATAGTGTTGCAAAGAAGGCCTTCGATAATAGAACCCGGGGGGCTGGAATGGGAGTTTGAATTGGGGTTTCTGAAAATGGGGATTGAAGGGGGGCTCTTTACTGTCTTAGTAAGCGATAGCAGGAACTCTACCTTCCCAGCTGTGTGAGTATTTATTCATTTGCTCAGAAACAGGGGAAGTGGGGTGAGTGCTAGGTTACTTGCCTCTTCATTTTACTTCCTTTTCCTATCATTTCATCTGTTTCTTTGCTTCCGACCACCTTCAAATATCATTGTTTACCGTTTTGTTAGATGGGGTTCTATCTTATAACCCCCCGGTTCGAAAAAAGTGCATTCCCAGTCCTTCGATCATTTTTGATCGGATCCCCTCATTCGTTGCAACATTGCTTGGTGTCCGCCCTTTCCAGGAACTCATTAGGATGGTTGTCTGACCGACCTTGGCTACAAAGCTGATACCGTGCGATGCTGAGCCACAGCCACCAGGGAGTATCCTGAGACAGAGCAGAAGGTTAACTTTATCGGGAAGCGGTCGGTCTCGTGGATCGACCCTTGAGGCGGGCCGCTGCCGTTAAGGTACCGTAAACCCTTTTGAAACCCACCACGTGTATCAGCTTACCAATGTGTCAATCCAGGATAGGTTTGGTTTGATAGGCTAAAAAAGTTGCGAAAATGACGAGTTCCAACACCATCAGCAGGCCGGCCCTACACCGCACCAGGAAAATGGTAATCTTTCTCAGGAGCTTCGTATCACAGAATCTTGAGATTGCAGGGCTGAAAGGGATGCTCGGGGAGGGGGAGGAGTACCGTACCCACTCGTACCGATATTGGGGTTTACAAGGGATTTTGTATGGAAGTAGACTGGTGGCGGGATCACCCAAACCAGGTGGTGGTGCTGGTGCGGGTTTGATGCTATCTTGCCCGCGGTTTGCTGCACTGGGCGTGGGTCTTGAGTACAAGTACCGGTGGCGGAGGATCCCGTGGTGGCTTTTGGGAGGGAAGTCCGGACTACATGAGAGGGTAATTATGTGGGGAGAGTGGCATCGGCACTGCACTTTTACTTCCTTCAAGGCCTATTTTTATACTGCTGTACTACGGTCCGGTACGGCACTGTGCGGCACCCATTTCTCTTCTCCGCTCAAAGACAGAATAGCGATCTCGAACTCTTTTGTCCCGGCTGGCCTTGCTATCATACTGTACCAATTGTTAGGGGTCATTTTTTTACCGACAGTGGAACCACCCTCCAGAACCGCCTCAACGACAAACGCATCGTCTCCAACTGGCTTGCCCGTGCATTTCGCCCCTCCGCAAAAGCAACAAGTGCGCACTGCCGAGCCGTTGCTCGCTTCATGAGCCCCCCCCCGGCCGCCAGAACCACGCCCCAACGTGAGGAGACGAGGAATCACTCACTCTACGTACTGTACCCTAATCTAGGGAGAATTCAGAACCATGGACACGGCCACAAAATTATTTGTAATAATTGTGCCTCTACGATACGGCACCATCTTTCATTGGACCAGAGCCCCGCCCAGAACTGCAACACTCAATGTATCCTACTGTCCTAGGGACGCTCCGCAGCGTGATGCAGTGTCCTTGAGTTTCCCAGTGGTGCACTTATCCGCGGATCCTTCTTTTCTGCTTTGATTTCCCACCACCTCTTTTATCATCTCTTAACTTCCCCTCCGCCCCTCCACACCATTCGACTTCTCGTCAACTCTTTTGTTTTGCTGCTTAGAAAACTGGCGATATGACACTTGTACAGGGTTCGTGTCCAAGTGGGTATAGCTGGTACACGTGTGCAACGCCCGCGTACAAGGGCTGTTGTTCAGTGGACGCCTGCTCGTCATTGGGTTGCCCGTCGGGCTCAGAGTACTTGGGCAGTTCTGTCTCGTCTACTAGACCCGTCCCCACAGTCAAAGGCACTGTCACATTCACTCCCCCCCTCGCATCTCCAGAGTCGACGTCGAAGACTACCACTACGCTACAAACCCCTACAGCCATCCCCACGCAGCAAAGTCCTACAACCTCCCCTACGCAAGGAAGTGCTGCAGCCTCCCCTACGCAATCAAGCCCTCCGGGTCCCAGCCCGAAATCTAGCCCCCTATTGCTCATTACCGCGATATCAATCGGTGGGGTACTTATTATCGTAATAATAGTCCTAGCTATAATCCTCTACCGCCGCCGTCGTCGCCGCCGAAAGATGAATAATTCCGCTGAGGGCCTCGCAGCACATGGCAGCGTTCCCGAACCCTCCCCCGATGATGGCCCTGCTAGAGGTATCTCAAACCCGATCCCAAATTCAGCGTTGGTCCCCCACTAACAAAAAGCCGGGCGTGCAGGTTTCATCGCCCTCTTCAAACGCACCCGCCCAATCTCCGCCGCCGAAACCACAGCCACGCTGACTACCTCCCCCTCAACGACATGCGAGCTCCCCTCCCCTAGTTTTCCCAAGCCTCCCCAACATAGCGTCATACCCGGCATCGCAGAACTCCCTTCGCCGCCAATGTCCTCTGTGTCGGAGTTGTCGTCTGGGGACCGGGGAATATACGATAGTACGAACGTGTCTACTGTTTCTACTGGCGCGGTGGTGTCGCCTACGCCGCACGAGGCATTGCGAGGCGGAGGCAGGCCGGTTATGATGCCGAATATGGGGTCGCGCGTGAGGGAGGGGAGGGGGCATGCACTCTCTTTCCAGAGCGTGCCTGAGGATGGGTACTGACTTGGTCGTATGTGGGTTTTTGCTTTATTTGCGTTCTTGTGGGCGATGTATTCCTCTTCTACCCTAATGAGACGCTGGGAGTAGTAATTGGGGTTCGATGTAATGGGCTGGCGTTTTATAAGGGTATGTTTTTAGGGTTTAACGAGTAATGTGGCACTAAATTAAGGTGCCAGAGTATATGCTTTTGAGAATTCCTTTTTGGCTACAAATATCATTGCTTTCACTATCTAAACGGTGGTGTCACAGTAAATACTCACCTCCCTCTTAACTACCTCCTCCTACAACCTTTGCGCATGCACGAGCCAATTGATAACTGCCTTCCGTTCACCCCCCATGCTTGCTCTTTATAGTGCACCTAGTTTTTGTTTGGAATCGTCCTCCCCACCATTACAGCCGATCTATCCTACTCGAGTATAAGGTTTGAGCCACCAAGCAACCGGCAGCCAATGCTCTCTTGGTCAGGATTTCTTGACACCTGGTGGTGGTATTTCACCGTCTATTTAATGCATCTCTTCCCACCTTTTTAGTGCTAGCACTACCGCCTCTGGCAACTAGGACCCCGTCCACTATCCGTGCCCGCCAACCCAGTCAACCGCCTATCCCTTTATGTATCCAGAGCGATCACCTACCGGTAGACCACTAACATGGTTAAAAACCACCGGGTATAGCGGCCCCCTCTGCGCGCCCTGTGCTCGGTGTTGCCACAGGCTAGACTACCAATCGAATGTGCTCACAAAGTATCCCCCCCTCCTCCTTCTCAGAGCCCGAAGCGTACACAATGTCGACCCTTGAGACTCAAGAAAAGATTCAAGCTCCTGTCGGCTTTTTCAACAAGTCGATTCGGCGGAAGAGAAATGAGATTATTAAGAAGTGGGCTGGTATGAGTATGTTCATCCTGTCCGCATGCACTGGAATTCCCGATAAACGGGAAGGGGGGGGGGGGGGGGGGAAGGAGGCAAACAAGGAAGGCTGATGGGGGATTACGGTAGCGTTATTAATTGGTGTATTTATGCTGGCCTTCCTATCTCTCTGTATGATCCCGCCCCATCATCACCAAGCAGGTCGCGTAAGCTGACAGCAAATACAATACGGCATCCAAGTCTGGGGCGTCCTATCACACACCTACAAAAACCTCTCCGTCTTGACTGTTATAGTGGTGGACTTTGACTCTCCAACCCACGAAGCCGCGCTCATCGGTCCAGCGGTCCTCCGCGCCGCCGAAAACCGGAACTTGCTTCGGGAGCCACGTTTAGGGTACATCGTCAAGTCCCCGGATGAATACCCCGACGGGGAGTTGCAAATTCGCAGAGTGGTGTACGAGCAAGAGCACTGGGCCGCCATATCCATCGCTCGCAATGCGACGGGCAAGTTGGAAGATGCGCTGAGGAGTGGGGATAAAAGTTTCGACCCGGACTCCCTTGCGGAGATTGTATTTGTAGAGGCGAGGGATGAGAGCGTTATTAGAAATTGTCCGCCCCCCCTTCTTTATTATGATTTTCTTTTTCTTTTTCCCCAATCCTTCTGCTTCTAAAGATGGGAGGAGGCTGACGAGTATAACGTGGTAGACGTGCTCCCCTATTTGGACGACCTCAAGGGTGAAGTCGTGCGCGGGTTTTCGGAAGTCTGGATACCAAGGGTTGTGCGCGACGAAGGATTGAGGCGGAATATGGTCACAGTGCCCTTGGCGGTGAATCCCGGGTTTGGATTTCGTATGACGAATTTGAGGCCATTTGACGTGCCAGCTGCCATTCCGGCGGTTAGTGTTGGGTTGTTATGTACTCTCCCCTCCTCCGCCCCGCGCCCTTGCCTTCTCCGACGGCATATTGAAGTGGGGGGGTAGCGCTAATAATGGTGTCATATGAACAGACTTAATTATATTTTCCTTCTTTTCCTTCTCTTTCTACCTACCCATTCACCAAGCTTTCATAATCCCCAGAGACGGTAATAACTCCCGCCCACCTCTTCACAGGCAATCACTCACCAAATGAAAAAGACATTCCCCCCCTCTCCCTCCCCCAATGGCTTGTCTGGCGCCTTGCAGCAACTTTAACAACCTACTTTTTCCTCTCCCTCGCCTACTCTCTCGTTCCCCTCTCCTTCCAAATCCCCTTCTCCCGCCCCTCCCTCCCGCAAACAACCCCGGGCGGGGCAAGCAACTACAACTTCCCAGTCTACTGGATGCTAAACTGGGTCGGCATGGCCGCCCTCGGCCTCCCCTCCGAGAACATGTCCATGGTCCTAGGCCCACCCTGGTTCGCCCTGTGGCTGATATTCTGGGCCATTACGAACGTCGCCACGTCCTTCTACCCGCTCGTCCTCGCGCCCGGGATCTACAGGTTTGGATATGCATGGCCGTTGCATAACATTGTGGAGGCCGCTCGGAGCATTGTGTTTGATGTCAAGAGTGAAATTGGAAGGGACTTTGGGGTGCTGTTTGCTTGGGTTTGCGTTAGTGTTTTGTTGTTCCCGGTTTGTTCCCTGGTTGCTAGGAGGAGGGTTGAGCGGGGAAGGAGCTGAGGAAGGGATGTGGAGCGCCTAGGTAGATTTGGCACGCTACTTTTCGGTCAACATTTGGTTGTGTCTGTTGTACAACTTGGAGGATTGCAGGTCTAAGGACGCATGTGGAATAGCTTTCTGCTGCAAATACAACTGGTGAAGGAAGGGATGCTATTATACCCCGACACTGGAACGTTAGCTAAAGCAAAAAAAAAGCCTAAGCAGCGAATATCAAAAAAAAAACAAAAAAAAAACAGCAGGGCAGAAGTAGCGAAGCATTGCCTACAGTCACTAGCAACCTCTGCCCCCTCCCAGGATCCGAGTGATAACTTTTGACCCCAAGCACTCCATATAACCACCAGAATATTATCATAGCAATCCCACCGCCCCCTAGCCATATACCGCCCATCAAGTCAAGATCAAAAACACTAAACCAAGATCCTAAATTTCAATTCTTCAGCCCAACTTCCCAATTTACCTGAAACCGCCTGTATACTTTACAAATATCGAGCCGGCGGTGCAAATCATATTATCCAGCCGGCACTTATGCCATACCGGTAGTTCCAATAAAGGTGACCAATCCCGCAAGTCGAATCGCCAACCTGCAGCCACGGAATGATTCCCACCCCCATGGATCGGAGTCAAGGAGCCTGTTTTTACTAGGGACCCACTGTCAAAATTAAGGATCTACTCCGAGATGTGCTAGACGGCACCCAACGAGTAACTTGGGCCCCATCTCGGAATGTGACTTTTCTTCGGTATAGCATGGCTCGGTGTCGCTTCGACTTAACGTCCCTCAATGTCTCCCACCCGTTTGGCCGGTTTTGTTATCGAACTTTCCCTTCCGCCGTGAGAGCCTGTTGGTTTAGTATTGCTTTTTACGGTTATTAGGTTAGTTGTGATTCCTCTGCGCAGAGGAGGAACATCCTACCACCCCGACAAGAGGGCCGGGCTCTCCGGCCCACCCTCTCCCTGGGTTCCGGTCACGTCTCTAACAGAACGAAAAACAGTGCCCAGTTCGGGTGGCCAGATAGCGTGCGGTATTCCATAGCATAGTGAGCACCCGTCATAGAAAGCTACTCGAGTACACACCACACGCCAGCGCCACTATCACAGTTTTGACTGCAGTTCAACCTATTGTACTACTCAAACCTGCATGTACATACAGTACAATAAATTATTATGCTGAAATTCCACACGCGAAAAAATTACAAATCCTCATGTTCTAAAATTGAAAAGATCTAGGTCGGCAATGCCATACCGGTATGTCCCCCTCCCTCTCATCTATAAAAAGCGCACTCCCGTTTCTTCCCGAAATATGTGTATCCCACCCGGTAAAAATAGAAAGGATGGAAAACGCTAGCAGAGAGAAAGCCCAAATCCCGTGATATGGGGAGAAAAGCAGTATGGAAATTTAAGACGACGCAAAAAGCCAACATGGTGTGGTGCGACCCTCCCACGCTCTCGATCCATATTCTATGGCTTCTAGTCCATTCCTAGCGATAGCAATATTATGGTAGGGCCGTCACCCATTCATCCGTTTTAGACAACGATTCCCCTAGCTCTCCATCCACTCGGGGCTCGCCATGCGATAGTCCATCCTACCAACGCACAAGCCACACTCACTGCCATGATCATGAATGAACCACTGTAACATTCCTTGCCCCAGCATACGCCGTGGTTGTTGGCATAATGTTCGTATCCCCAGGCAAATATCGAGCCAAATACGGTTGCACCAGCAGCAGGAGTCATGGTAACGATCCCCCAGTTTGTGCCAAAGTTTTCAGTTCCCCAAACTACGCTGACGACGGTAGGGGCAAGGCAGAATACCGCGCCGTAGCCCGCACCGATGGACGAAGAGACAATCCAAAAGTTCTCCCCATGCTCCTGAACATAACCGAGAGAAACATAGAGATTACCAAGCAACATAAGGAATGCAAATGAGAATAGTAGATACATCCTCGAGCATCGTGGGAATTTTCGAGGGGGAGGAAGACAGGCGTCGGATGTAGGAACAGGGGGGGCAAGATAGTCTGAAAGAATTCCTGCCACGACACGTGCAATAGTAGAGGTGGCTGCAACGATTGAGACGTGAGTTGCAGAATCAACGGGGTTTCTGATCTGGGAAGCCGTGGATGGCGGAGGATATAACGTTGTAATCAGGGTCCCCATCTGATCGCTGTTAGTGGTCGGGCCGACAAAAGGAAGAGAAAAAACATGCATTATTGATAAACGCTTCACCAGGTCCGGTCACCAGAAACACACCAGCCGCAAAAAACCACATTGTGTTGTCACCCAGAAACTCCCGTGTTGCCATATTGATAAGCGGCCGTTTCTCCGACACTTCCTCGCCCGCAGTTTCTTGGCCGATTGCGCCATAGCTCGGGCCGCCAGAGTTTTGTCCTCCCTCCAAGAGGTTTTCCCACTCTCCGGTCCTAGAAATTTCTTGGTCATTCTTAATAACCTTCAATCCTAGCGCACCAATAATACCGATAACCACCAGGAACGCAGAGTAAGCCCGGAAGATTGCGGCGACAGCCAGCTCCCCCGTAGTCTCATCAGTGAACACTCGACTAACAAGCTGTGATTGCCACAAACTGCTCAACCCGAACGCTGCGATGGGCAAACTTAGAGCCAGACCTCTATTGCCGGTGAAGTTTTTGGCAGAAGTTGTTACACCAGCAAAATACATGCTACTAGTGCCCATGCCAACAAACACAAACGCCAAAACCATGACCGGGTATGGCAGCTGGTTCGCGAAAGCATGCGATGCAAGGAGGTAAGCTGGGCAGAAAAAGGTAGAGGAGAGCAAGCTGAGTTTGGCGGGCCCGTAGGCATCACAAATGTAGCCGAAAACAGGAACACTGCAACCAATTGGTCAGTAAAAAACGCCAGGCCCGCTGGAGTAATGGTGAAGCACTCACGGTAGATACATCCCGAGCTCGCCGGCGACAGAAATGGCGTTTACTTGCATTTGCGAATACCCGAGTTTCTGCTGGAAGGCAGGGGCCCAGAGGGAGAACAGTAATATGCTTCCGGCGCATAAACTAGCCCGTTCCACCCCATGCGTCAACTCGGCTCAGTAGCTAGGATAAGGAGAGATATTCCGGGGGGGTTACAGACCAGTTCACAATAGCGCAGGCGAAGGATGTCCATTTTATCAACACATATTTCCATTCGAGAGAGCTGTTCGTACATTCAAGATCAAGCGATGCGGCGGAAGAAGTGTGGCGTTTGAAGCCCGGATCAGGGGTCGGCGAAGGAGAGGGTGGAGGTAGAGAACGATCGATCATGATTGAAGTGATATGGGGAGGATGGAGGGAAGAATAGGTCGGAGAAGGCGAGAAAATGCGAAAGGGTGGAAGAGGAGGAAGGGAGCAAGATTGAGTCAGGTACGCACGTATCATACCAATGTCGAGAAATGCCATGAAAATCCACTGGCTGTACAATACCCCTGTAATTTCCGGATTTAGAGACAAAGCTCCCGAGAAGTGTCAATGGTTCCCCAACAAGGCAAGAGATCAGCCCCCTTGAAGGGGCTAGATTTCACCAACCCGCCTCAGCGGAGAAAACCTATTCCAGGCCGACCAATCCCTTGCCCATGCAGAAGACCGATAGGATAGATTCACAAAATGCGGCCCCTGCTGGCGGAAATAAAATATTAAAAAAAGGATGCGACCACTGAGGAACAAGAATTTAGTAAATTCACATATCTTACCAGACCGTCATCAGACTGCGTTCCTCCTCCAGCCGTGAGTCCCTTCGGAGGGTTTTCGGAGCGGCTTGTTAGCTTAATTCAATTAACGTAGGCCACGTTGGGCCGAAACACACGGTGACGCGAAACAGCCTAAGTAAAAAGTACCCTTAGTAAGCAAAAGCTAGCTTAGTTGCCACTCGTTTCGTGTCACTGTGTGTTTCGGCTCACTGTGGGGTACTAGTACTGTAGCTCTTGGACTGGAAAAACGGTGGGAAAATTTTATGTCAACTCCGCGGAGTGTCTGGGACACAGATAAGAGCCATGCAGCCCCGGGGTTGAAAAACGGGTAACGGTACCGTACTCGAGTATGCAGATTTTTCGGGTGTAACGCCTTTTCGCATAAGTTACCGTTAAGAACTCGAATAATTGGACCCGGCGCTAAGAGGTTGAATTAAAGTATACTTTCCGGAGATGAGCAAAAGACGGAAAATCTACCCTTTATGAGGGGTCTTAGACGATCAATCATAAGCTTTGACCCATGATTGTGAACCACACTTGATTAAGCTGAGAAAAGAGATTAATGTAAACAAGCTCTGTAGACACGAGAAAAAAAACAACAATTCCCATTTGCGTGAGACTCTATCATATTCTTTTGTTTTCTTTTGTTCCAAGTCATGGCACCAAGACCAGCAGGACGTATACGAGTACACCCAGTCCTCCCAGCACTTGTTACGGGGTAGCTAACACGGTAGGATTCCGAGCTAACTAGGCCAAGGATATTTGAGACAACGGATTAATAGTCAGGAAGGCTCGTTGGTAATTGTTTGATAAAGGTAAAGTAATAAAGTGTAGTCAAATATCAAAGAGTTAAAATATAACTCGCTAACTTGTTATATTGTTAAGGTCTCTTCTCCGTTGCTTGATGAT
>Ga0307513_10001960_pt1 | contig 29135 bp, 45 predicted proteins | sample 15_EM_MG_FD_202174 | JGI IMG/M metagenome (GOLD analysis project Ga0307513, IMG submission 202174) | Populus trichocarpa ectomycorrhiza microbial communities from riparian zone in the Pacific Northwest, United States - 15_EM | ecosystem: Host-associated > Plants > Roots > Unclassified | place... | reverse complement strand
GAATGACAAACTTTACTTAGCATATCTGTAATGTGAAAATGGATGAAGAACTTAACCATTCAATTAGAGATCTGGGAGGCAGAAAACCCATATTATATTTGTTCTTTTTTAAGGGTTTCTGATACAGTTTTCTGACTCAGAATATCCTTCTATGCACCCTGTGAGTACAACCTGTCACAACTATCAACATGCCCCTTCTCAATTCATGCTCTCCTCTATATTGCCAATGGGATTGAATCTGCTGGACCCATGTGGTGTTATTGGGCATTTGCTATGGAACGCTTCTGCGGTGCGGTCGGCCAACATATCAAGAATTGATGAAACCCATATGCGAGTCTTGACCAAAGGGCATGAGATGTTGCTCAGCTTCAGTTGGTCAAACTGAAGTATGGGTTGGTAGATGAGCTCTCACCCAAATGCTTGAACATTGACATTATGGATAGGGGTGTGATGTTTGAGGATGACCCTTGTATGTGAATCTAATTTTTATATAGAAAAACTACTGAAAACAGCACTGCAGACTCTGAGTATGTTATATTGCCCCCTAAGAAGAGGCTCGTGATTGACAACAAGTTGCAGAAGAAAATCGTGATGGCATTGGTGACCAGATACAGCCCCAATGACCCACAGATGAAGATTTTGATGGCAACCACCTTGAAACATGTCCCTAGACATGTCTGCCAATGGGGTCAAGCATAGATCTGCAATGGAAGTGATTGGTTCAAGTGCCATGTGCTGTTGAAAGGTCAGAAGTGTGCTCGTGACTGTACGTATGTGAAGGTGATCCAATTCCAACCCCCTTTTCTTTGTTGTACCTCCCCAGTTAACCACAAGATTGAAGTATGAAGCTGAAGTAGATTTTTACGAACGTCAAACCAACATGATGCTGGTGATGATGAAGAAAATGTTCTTCACTGAACTCCACCGCATTGTTCGCCTCAAGTTGCCAGCAAGCAAAGACCTCCACTTGGACAAATATGAGGAGGTATTCCTGGCCTTAATAAAGACCTGCAAGGTCGAACAGGATGAGTATGGTTACTGGAAGTACATGAGCCTTAGGGGTTTCAAGTTTATTGACCTTGCAACAATTAAATGTACAGTTGGGCATATTTATGACCAGGATGCATGGTATATTGTAGATAGGAGTGGCCAGATACTGTGGTAATTTCAGTTGTTCATTATAAGATTCCTTCAGTACCCGGTGTAAGTACTCCTAGTACTGATATGTATGTATTGACTACTCAGTGAATACGTGTGCTGATCTATCAGTCTAAAAAAGTTGGGTTAACATGCAGGGGTGCTGATACATACTGATGGGAATGTGCCCGAGTTCCCACAATAAGCAAGGTCTTCCCTAAATGCAGCAGAGCTTAAGGCTTTTGTCAGGTGGACCTCAACAGCTAACCCTGAGCACCAGCGAGATGGTCGGGGGATCAGGTGACCAAGAGATGTAGAGGGGAGTGGATGATAGGGGCACACAGAAGGGGACAGAGGGGAGATGCTAAGAATAGAAGATACCACCACATTAGGCTGTAGTCAGCTAGGAGGGAGTTGTTGATGTTATCAAATCTAAGGAGTACAGCACTGTACTACTAGTCTTTATATACTACTGGGAGAAAAGGTCTGGGACAAAAGGAGTGGAAGTGGGTCATGGGAAAGGAATGAGTAATCACCAATACAGACCTGACAAAGCAAGAGTCATCCTTGATGTGTCATCAGAGGCTGATCTTGGGCCGAAGAGGGATCCAAGATGGGATATAAACGAGGACGACTTGACTGGGATTCTCCAGCAGTCCTCAACTAGCTTCCTTTCCCCATTCCTACCATTTGCACCAATCAGCCATGCCCCACATCCTTTACACTTATCCTCATCTCCCAAGGCACCGCCGCCACCTTCAGCAGCAAATCCCTCAAGCGGGACTATCCCACCAATGACAAGATTATCTGTTGTGTGAAGGCTGTGGGCCCAAGTTCGACGGAGACTTTCAGCAATCTCCATTGGGGAGATTTTACGTACACCCAGGCCATCACTCACTGGGAGCAGAGGGAGTCTTACCTGGCAGGCAAATTGAGAGTTTGTTGAGAGTTTGTGATCAATTTGCTCCCACTTTGCCCAGTAGGTAAGTTGCGAGTTCTTTCAAAACTTACCCACCACTTTAATCTCAATTTGATCAGTGGGTAAGTTGTGAGTTTGTTCAAAAGAAACCTGCCAAATTACCCACCAGGTATTCTTTGACAATTTTGTTCAAAACTTACTCACAACTTGCCTGAGCCACTTGTTGAGAGTTCTTTCAAAAAATACCCAGCAATTTGATCACAAACTCTCAACAAACCCTCAATTTGCCTGCCAGGTAAGACCCCCTCTGCTCCCAGTGATTAGGGAGTTGGAGGTTCATCCATCAGCTAGTCCTACAACGGTGCCTATGGATGCACCCATGGAAGGGGAAGAGGAGGAGGAAGAGAGTGAGGGGACTTTGACTGAAGTGCAGTCAATGTCACCTTTGCATCTTGAGGAAGAGGCTCCTGTTGAAGGAATCAAATTGATGAGGAGCATCTTGGAGGAGCAACCTATTCTTCCGCCTGCAGTGAGTGGGCAATGCTGCATTTGTTCCACTGGAAGCCTTCCACTGAGCAAATACCATCCCTACGTCTGGTCTTCATATTTCAAAGGTCGACTCCATGGACTTCTCTCATCAGAGGCATTCTGTTCCTGCTATCTTTGAAAGGTTCAAACCAGGAGGATCGAGTGTCAACTGAGTGGAGGAGAGACAGACAATGAGTGCTCAGGAGATGAGAGCATTTGTTCTCCAGTTGAGTCAGAGGGGTCTGATGATTCGACATCTCCTTGAATTGATGCACCAGGTGATGGACAGAGTCCAAGTCCAACAGCTCTTGCTTCTGTTGCAAGCTGATTGCATGGAGATGGAAGAGGGATCGGGTGGAGCTGGAGTTTTGGACATTGAGACCTTGGTCAAGGATCAGAGTGAGGTCCATGAATTTGAGGGGAATACCCATGATGACTAGAGTACTCGTATAACGCTGCAGAGGCCAATAAGCCTAGTGACTGTACATCAATTGTTCGCAGTCGTATCAATGATATCAACGCACTGACAGAGGAGGACTGAGACTCAAGCGAAGGGAGGGAAGAGGGACTGCCTGGTCCAAATGCTCCCTGAGAGTTAAACAGTTCATCGACAATGTTGCATGAACAAGTTCCTGAGAAAGGGAGGATTCCACAGGATGAGGGCCCCAATCTGTGCAAATAGATGACCAATAGGTTCCCAATGAGTCTCGATGTAATGCATCAACATCACATGACACATTACTGACTGCATTCTGATTTGCTCCATGTTGGATGTCATGACAATGTAGTTCTTCAATTGATGATTCATGATCTCCAAACCATCAAACTGTTCTTCCAAGGCATTGATACAAGCATGCTGTTCATCCATCATAGAAATCATCCCTGAGTGAAGCTGACTAGCAGCTTCCTCATTCATCTGCAAAGCAATCACCTTAGAAATAACCTGAGGCAATTTGGTAGGGGGATGTTGGTAAATGCACTGACCAGCGTGGTATGATAAATCAATCTATAAATGTTAGTCAATCCTCTTGACAAACTCAAGAGCCATCACCCAGACATACTAATTCACTTGGATCCAAAACATAGTAGTCACCATTGTCCATATCCCATACTTCATTGTAAGAAGTGGAGGGAGTGGGGAAGGTGATGTTAATGGGCATGTTGGCAGAAAGGATGGTGTTGTAGGAAAAGAGGAGGGAGCAGTAGTACTCAATGATGGGAGGAAAAGTGAGATGGGAAAGAAACCAGCTATTGGGCCAAGTATAAATAATGAAGACAACCCTAACCCTGAAACACTGGATCTTAGATTCCATCAAATCATTCCATCAATATACCCAAAGGAAGCCATAATTGGAGGGGAGTTTTAGATCTGGGGATTTCTCCCTGAAACACCATCAAACTTCTCAGAAGACACAGCCCCATCAAAGAAGTAACCATCACAGCCTCTCCATCAATCAAAAGGGAAGCAGGAGGATGTTCCGTAGAAATGAATGGAACTTTCCAGAGGAATCTTTATGACTCATCAGACACTTCCAAGGGAAGAGTAGACTTAGCCACAGTAAAGTAGGAGTCATGTGATCAGGATTTAGGAGTATATAAGGACAAGCCCCTCTGGTTCTCTTTTCTCCTTATCCTTAATCTTCTCTGTAACCTCTACTCCAACCAGTGAGTTGGATACCTCTCAATAACCTGCTTTACCCTTTATACTAACATACTTAGCAGGAGTTTCCTGCTATTGTATGTTACCTACCTCTCACCCAAACCCCAATTTCCTCTCCCCTTTCCCTCTCCCAGAGATCAGAGATATTAGACTAGATTTGTGGAGTCAACACTTGTTGAAAAGCCTCAGTGTTAACCAGACCAGAGGCCAACTCATGCACTGTCCCTACTATTGACCCTTTTCGTCTCTAGATCAAGGAGCTCCCCACTATTCCTATCCACTGCTGATCATTACTTTGAGTGGAGGTTGATCTATACTAATCAACCTTTGGCCATTATCACCTTCATAGTTCATCCTGCCTATTACTTTGAAATACCTCATGTGGTTATTGATCGACACCCCCTCTATCATTAGGCACGGTCAACTGGGTGGATTATTGCTCCGATTTTAGCTCTGATTATGAAAGGAAGGGTGGTGGTAAAAACCGTGCTGCGGACAAAATCATCTAAGATCCAAGGCGGGGTTACTCCCCGATTATCGTCGATTATAGTGAGCCCGATTATTTACCCCAGTATAGTGTAGTTCTACCCCTAATACACTTTTATCTGCTACCAACAACATGAACGTACCAACACTCTTTCCTACCATGCCAGCCCAACAAAAGCTGCCGGCGAAGACCACCAAGTCAAAAAAGGCACAGAAGGCTGCCGCTGCCGCTGTCACCATGCCGGAGGAACCTGTGGCCCGGAACACGTTTGCATGACCAAGTCTCCAGCTCTCCAGCGGCTGATTGTTTGTCACAGGGTCGTCTGGACTCACGAGCTCAGTGAGAGAATGCTCACCATCATCGTCAAAGACGACGAACTCCGCCATGGGCTCTTTCCGGGTCCGGGCACGTCCCAAAAAGATGGAGCAAGCAGCAACAAACACCCAAAGTCAGAATTTGAATGGATCACAGCCCAAAGGCTGTTTACGGATGACGAACAACATGCGAACACCTTCGCACAGTCGACAACGACTCCCAAGGGACGTTCACAGTGGATCACGAAGATCAAAAATAGGTTGACTCAGTTAGTTGTCTCTTCTTTAGAATTGATCGGCTCGGCTCAAGGCTGACAACGTTGACGTTGATACACTACTTCAGGATGCGTAAGATAGTCGAAGATTGCTCCGAGATGATGGGGGAGACGGGACAGGGGTTCAAGTCCGAGGACGAGATAAATAAGGAACAAAACAATAATTTGACGAGGACCTGGGGTGAGTGTTGGATGTTTTCGAAGGCACACGTTGAGCTAAACGGCTCATAGCGGAGGTCAAAGCAAAGTGCCCCTGGTATTTTACACTCAAGGGGCTAATCTCCGAACGCCCCAACATGGTGCCTGTTGGGTTGGGAAACAATACCACCGAGTACGATACGTCAATCTTACTGGACCAAGGGGACAACGAGACGGGTCCACCGAACACAGGGGATGGGCTGGACGACAACGATGAACCAAACGAGACCACTGAGAACCAGGAACCTAGGGGCGACAACAAGGATGCGATTGACTCGTCTTCACCGGACGCCAAGGTCACCACCATCAAGAAGGTTGCCATCAAGAAGGAAAGCATCGTTCCAGCGAAACGAACAAGATCACAGGTTGATCGTATCGCTGACGCAGAGATCGCGCGTTTCGACACCAAGAAGGCCAAGTTCGAGACAGAACAACAACGTTTCAAGACTCTCGAGAGCGTGGGATTGGCGAAGGCCCGGGAGAAGACGCGTCAGGCAGTGGAGGTTCGGCAGGCAGAATTAGAGGTTGAGAAGGAAAGGATCCGAACAAACCATGAGTATCGTATGGAGATGCTCAAGTGCGGTCGTATTCCTCCCCCCGATCCACGCCTGTCAACATCTTTGGACAGCTTTCCGCCGTATCCGGCTACATGGCCTTCGTCAGCTCCCTTCGTCAGCTCCCAACCCTACACCACACCCTACACCGCACCCTACACTGCACCCCAGCCTCCAGTTCCTGTTGAAGCACCCCTACCACCCCCGGAGCATTCTCGTAGTGGCGGTCAGCACGACAGCCCCGAGTCACAGCTGGATGGCTTGTTCGATGAAACTGGTTAATGACCTTTTATAAAAGTGCGTGCAAACCACTCCGTACTGATAGGTTAAAGAAAATGTATATGTGTACTCCACGGATTCAATTTCTATCAATTATAACATGTTGAAGAGTGGGCGGGCGAGAGCTGTGACCTGTGCAGGACCGTACCGTCTGTCCATTCCAAAAACACGATCTAGCTTCCCCTCCTTCAAGAACTGTTTAGGATCATATGTGCGTGGCATAGGGTATACGGTTTTGTCATAGCATAATGCCCTGAATATGTTAAGTAGATGACCTGCGTACAATCTCGCAACGGTTGCTGCATGAGGCACAACACTTACCAGACGTTCTCAACGATCGCGTCACCCACAGGTATGAAATACCCCTTATATACGTTGTCCTTCAAAACATATTTCGGGAGTCCAATTGGACCCAAGCAACCCCACCGGAGTAATTTGTTGATCAACACGGAGATGTATGGCAGGTCTTCCTGATCTGAGTTGTGGTAAAAATCTGCATTCCGTGATCCTGAAGTAATCGACGACAAGATGCGTGAGAAGCTACAACAGGTAGGGCGTCAGGTATCTACTGGCACCGTTGTATGTTCTCAACCTTCGAGCAGACTCAGATGAACCGATGGAATATCTAAAGAACTTAGGATCAGCTGCCGTCTCGACAATCGCACAGAAGTCCGGGCTTGACCCACCTTTCTCCCTCGGTGTAAAGGACAACACCTTCAAAGGGAAAATGATATGGTCACTTTACAACGCCACAAAGCGTGTGAGTCTGACAATTCCACCAAACGTTTTACGTTGGTTTGAGCAATCCTATAGGATGATGGATCTCCGGTGTCTGTATTCGAGTTCAATGCTGCCTCGAATCCACATAAGAAAAAACACCTCCCTCTCACAAACAACGCACTGGGGGGGGTTGCAGGCGGTCGGGCGCCGGGATGCCTTCCTGGGCTGGATGTCCTCGAAGACCCTGACAGCAGTCGCGTAGTCTTTGACGCAACAAGCGGCATGTAGTGTAGCCTTGATGATGGAAGGTGCAGGGACTGAATCGTGGGTGAAGTGGTCATTGAGACTGTGCTGGACTTTGAACAAGTCCTGGGCCTATTGGAAGAACTGTACGTAGCACTTGGCGAAGGATTTGAAAGTCTCCTGATGGGGCGGGGAAGGAAGGGCAAGTGAAAGCTGGGGTGACCCCACAGATAGCAGGCCTGGTGCGGAGGAGGGTAGTAAGTGTGGTGGGAGGACATATCGTTTGGTTGGCGGTTTGAGGGAGGAAGAACGTGGAATGTGGAAAGTAACGGCCTGACTGCCGGCCTCGGCATGAGGCGAAGCGGACCTCTGCTCCGCTCCGTTTTCCGCCTCAACTCTTGGTGCCCAACTGTAGAAGACGGTACGCGTCTCTGGTCGACCCATCCTTGACTGTGTCCGCATTGGCAACATGTCCCACCTTGAACACCCAAGACCAGGCGCGGCAGTCACCTTCCCCTCGTTCAACCAGTCATGGTCCTGTTGGGGGCCGACATCTTCTGTCTTTTCCACCGACATCCACGCGCTGCCCTCTAATCCACCCCACAATCCTCAATGCTGCTGTCTTGCGGGGCTGACATTGAACACACTGACACTCTCAGTGGCGCCACCCCTGGCGATGACCAGCACTCCACCGCAGTTCAAACCAGGTAACAGTTCCTCGTGTTACTCACCAACTCTGTCCCCATCCCCACTCAAAACTCATAGCACAATGGACACCAACGACCTCTTCTCATCGCCCTCGGCATCACGCCTGGTGGGCAGACGTGGTCCCGACTCTGCTCCACCCTGTTTTCCGACCCGCTCGAACGCGGCGCCCCTGCAGACACTGGTGAAAGATTCGCTGTTGAATCTCTTTCATTTCCCCGGTGGCCTGCCTCGTTACGCCGATGCAGGGGTTGGTGCCAAACAGAAACCTACGCCTCTATTCAAGACTACACCCTAGTGAAAACTTGCTGTTACACCGCTCAAAGTTGCATCTGCTGTTCCATTCTCCACTCATTCATCGACTGGTTCCTTTTCCTTTGATCAGCTTGCGCCACTCTCAGCGCCCCGTTTTTCCTTTAGGACACTCCAAACCAAAGCTGACACCGACCACACTCCCAGATGTCAGGCAGAGACTGTGACGAAGTTGAGGACTGGAGACTTAGCTGCCCATGCGGGCGACTCCAACAGTGACCCGGATCAACCCAAACCCTCGCCCAATTGTAACGACAGCATCGTGGCCAACATTTCCTCCGGTGGCCACGTTTCAAAATGTAGGGTTCATTTCAAGCCCAGCTCAAGCGAGTTGTTGGAAAATATCGCTGACCATCCCTTCATCACGTGCATAGGTGCTCTCGTTTGTGTGATGCAGCCGAAGACATACATATGTTGTCATCGGGAATCCAGTTCCCACCTCAGTCACTCATGCCCGAATATAGACAAATGGCACTACCCACCCCTCCGCCACCCGCCCCGAAACCAGGGCAATTGTTGAATGACCAATGCTCCACCTCCTCCTCATCTAACCCCACAATCACCCCCCATGAGAACACCCACCTGGGAAGGTACTGTGGTCCCCCCAAGCACCACAAACGTGATCGCAGCAGGGGTTACTGTGAGTTCCCACCATTAACCTCTCTACCCCCCATAATCGATCCTACCCTCCAGGTTCCGCCATCACCGATAGGATGTACAACACCCGTTACAACTGCCACTGGGATGACCGGGACCGGGACCGTGACTGTGACTGCTCGCTGGCATGTAATGTTGGGGGACCTTAGACCAAGTTCGGAAACACATATTTTCACCACTACGTGTAGGAAACAAACCCATACTTTACAATAAAGAACTAGACTTGGGTGGTAAGAGAAACAGAGGCCAAACAAAGAACGCAATGCCTATTTTTACTGATATTCATCCATCATCTTTTGAACGAATTGTAGGGTGCATTTGGGCATATTCGCCAAAATTTCAAGAACCTTCATGTCCATACTAGAGGGTGCGCTTGTGAGGAGCAATAGTCAAAGTAAGAACAATAGTACCTGAGAATTGGTGAAGCTGATGATGATTTCCACATCAGCTCCTCTTTGTTGACAAGATACCTTTTTGTAAGCACGGTCAAGTGCATGAGTCCATTCTGCCTCGCCATTCAGGCATACACCAGGGCCTTTCTTTCGGTCAGAAGATAGCTTCCAAGCAAGGGACAGTTCCTGCCCAATGTTGCTGCCATGTGAGGAATGGCTGATGGCACGGATAATGTCTTGAAAGGTTGTCGCTCTGGTGACAACCATCTTGACACCCTCCGAACCGAGTGTAGGGATGGTACAGAGAATACCTACAGCTATGAGAAAGTGTTTGTATGGTGAAGGTACAATGAAGATACAGACCATAGTTCTCTCCTTCCCCCTGAGCCATTTCCAGAATGTCTGGTAGCATTTCTTGGTAAGCCTCCAAATCTTCCCCACTCAACCCAAGCCTAGCAGTTGAAATATCTTCATCCATTTCAACACCAGAAAAGAGGTACTGGTCAACCTGCTCGGCAACCGACCTCTGCTTCACAGTGTCTGGACTATAGACCTGGGAATGATGAGGTCCCTCCTCTTGTCCTCTGTGCTTCATTGATGTGGTTCCTTTGGTGTTATGAGAGGGGTGGGTGATGGGAATTGTAGAATAGGATGAATGAGGTGGTGGTGGGGGTGAAATGTAGGACAGGGGTGGAATGTCACGTTTACACCAAGTTTATGATGATTTGTCACATTCTACAGAGGATGCATTTTGTCAAAGTATATTTGGACAGTGGCCCTATTGTACTTGTTACATATCTGCCCTCCTTCGTGCTCGCTTCCGTTCCTGTGCCCGTAGTAGCTTATGTTTTAGCGTTGATCGAAACCTCTTTGCCGCACTGAGTAATCCACTTCTACCCTGCGTGTGTTCCCCATGGACATGGTCCAAATCACTATCTGAGTCAGGATCTTCCGATACAGGAGTGGAAGGGGATGATGATGTGGTTATACCCTCATCGACAAATGGATCGAGGTAACTTTGGTCGTCGTCTCCATGCTCCTCCCTTTCGATCCGGAAGCAAAATGTGTGTACCGCAATGCAAACAGAGACCCAATATGTTGCGATGCGGTGCATATCTGCATGATTGATCTGAAGACGAAGCCCTTTGAGAGAGGGAAACCGGCCCTTGAGGAAGCCGATGGCATGTTCCGATTTGATTCGAAGTCTCGATACGTGGAGGTTAAACTTGGCATTCTTTGGGCGTGCTCGCTCTGGTGCCCTATATGGTGCCATGACCCATGTCTGAATCTGGTCAAAGGTAGCAGATAAGTTGGCTTTCTATGGGTCAAGATGGGTTCACTGACTGGGTAGGCGGAGTCTGCCCATACCCATTCACCCCCCGCGAGGAGGGCATCGTGTTCTTTTGCAAGCTGTGTTTGCTCCCATGCAGTTGCATCATGTGTGCTACCAGTGTGGCCATAGGCGAAGTCAATGATTTGCAGGTCCGGGAGTGAAACAATCTTCGTACGATCAACAGTCAGAAAGGCACCATCAGACCCGGGAGTAGGAGGTGGAGACACACTTGTACGTTGAGGGAATATCGACATTTTCGGTCGAAGTAACTTTCACCATACCAATACGGTCGGCTGGCGAGGGGGACCAGGGTCCCATCAACAAAACACCACCCATTCCGCCATGCTTTGCACGAATGGTCCTGAACCCATTGTTTCGCCGCTTCCTTCTCCTCTTCGTCTGGCCAATGGACACTGCCCCTCATGAACTCTGGTTGGAGGAATGCAGTCATGACCCTGCGGGTGTACAGCTCGACCGTCCCTTTCCCAATTCCAGCCCAGTTGGCGATCGATTGGAGGCTGGCGGCATTTCCGTTATGGCCAAAGCGATACAAAGCAACAGCAAGCTGTTCCTTCACAGGTGCCTGGGGGGAGAGCTTTGAGCGGCCTATGAAGACCGGGTCGTTCTTGATTGCTTCGATGAGGTGATCGAACGCGAGAGGGGAGACGCGTAGCTCAGCGCGGAAGAGATCTGGTCGTGAGTCTTTCAGCTCCTCCAGGACGTGCTTCATGAAAGGCGCTCGCGGCTTCGGCACTCGTTTGTGAGGCGTCTCGTAGCGGTGTGTGTACATGCGTTTCAGGTCATTGAAGATCTGTGTACGAAACGGGGTAGGACATGTGTCGTTCTCGGAATCACTGTCGTCACCATCGGCTGTATCAAACTCGTCGTCGGCGAACGCACTGTCGTCATCAGATTCGGCATCTGACATGGATATGTCCTTGTCTACATTTTCGTAGATCCAGTCGGGATCGCCGTCCGAAGAGTCCCCATCGGAGAGCCCATCGCTCGAGTCTTCACTGGAGTCTTCAAAAGAAGCGCCCAAGATATCCTCGTCCAGAGACTCCGGCTGCAACAGCTCGAAGATATTGTTGGATAGAAGCTTGACCTCAGAAGACATGGATCGGAGGTCGTCACGTAACCTCCTTCTGAAGTCAGGCTGGATTCGTCGTCGACGCTTTCGACACCTCTCCACAAAGGTCGCTCGGGCCCTTGAGTATCTTGTGTAGGACTGTAAGAGTCGTTTGGCACGGATGGAGCGGCGAAGCTTTGGCGGGGACATGAGGGTCATCAAGTGATATATGCTACGCAGTGCGAATAATGTAATAATCAAGGTATAATCCTGCAGTATTTTTTTCCGAGCGGTCAAACAAGACATGATTCCGACGCGATTATCAACCAAAAGCAGACCCAAAATCGCAGACATAATTGACCCTTAATCAGCCCGGTTGACCGCGCCTATTGTGAGTCTTGCATAGTTAGTTGGTGGGATTTTCCAACTTCCCTACCTGTACAAGTCATCACCTGATTAAAAACTGTCTTAGACTTACATGTCCAAGAAGAAAGTTTTTGGCTCATTTCCCATGCTCTTGCTGACTTCATAAACAAGTTCTGGAAACCTGTCTACCCCTACAACCCAACCTCAGACCAGCTCACACCCCTCCACTTCCCCTCACCCCAAACCACCCTTTACATACTACACCTCTGGTGTCCAGTGAACAGTAAGCAGGCATCATCCCTGACAAGATGTCAGGGTTGGGTGCCTGCTTACTTGTCACTGGGCACCAGAGGTGTAGTAGTTGATGGGTGGTTAGGGGTGAGGGGAAGTCTTGGAGCGTGGGAGGGTCTGAGATTGGGTGAGTGGTGGTCATAGGGGTAGACAGGTTTCCAGAATCTGTCTATGAAGTCGGCAAGGGTGTGGGAGAAGAGCCAGGGACTTTCTTCTTGTGGATAAAGGTCGGCGACGGTTTGTAACCAAGCGACGACTTCTCCAGGTATGGCAGTTGGGAAATCCCACCAGCTAATGACACAAGACTCACAGTAGAAGACGGGGTGAGTACTGATAGTAACCAAAGGTTTTTCTTGAGAGTAAGCTGGATGGACTATAAATGTTATGACTGCAAGGGTATGTTGAGTATAAATGGATCGCCACTCAAAGTAGTGATCGGCAGTGGCGAGGAAAGGTGGGGCAGGGGCTCCTTGATCTAATGAAGAAAAGGGCTTATAGTAGGGACAGTGCACGAGCTGGCCTCTGGTCTGGTTAACACTGAGGCTTGTCAGCAAGCGTTGACTCCACAAATAAGGTCTTATGTCTTCGATCGGAGGGAGAGGGAAAGGGGAGAGGAGATTGGGGTTAGGTAGAGCGGGTGGCAACATACAATAGCAGGGGAACCCTACTACTTTCTGTGGCTAAGTCTACTCTTCCCTTGGAAGCGTCTAATGACGACTAGGTGTGACTCATACTTAGTCATTGGGACTACAAGCGATTCCTTCTGGAATATTCTGATTTCCAATTGATAAGCGGAACATCCTTCTTATTGATGTGATGGAAGGACTGCGCATTGATGGGCTGTGTTTCTGAGAAGTTTGATGGTGTTTCAGGGAGAAATCCCCGGATCTAAAACTCCCCTCCAATTTTAGCTTCTTTTGGATATATTTGATGGAAGGGTTTGATGGAATCTAGATCCGGCATTTCAGGGTTAGGGTTCTTACCATCTATTTAATGATTGGTCAATGGTTGGTTTCTTTCTTCAGTTCGCTTTTCCTTTCCCCCCATCAATCATCGCTCCTCCCCTCCTCTTAAAGTTCTTCCCCTATCAAACACTATGTCTGCCCCCTCGGTTAACATCAACCTCTCCCTTCCCATTGTTATGGGTTCTCAGGATGAAGTCTGGGGTCATGATAGCGTGGATTTCTTTGATGACTCTGATCCATTGGTATGTGTGGTGAAGCCTCTAGGGATTTGTCCTGGAACTTAACCTCATGTTTAGATTGATCTCTCCTATCGTGCTGGGGAGAGTGTATTCCAGCATCCCCCCTCGACTACTCCTCAGCTCGCCGCTGAGATTCTCTGCCTTCGCATGAATGAAATAGTTGCCGGTCAACTTCATGCGAACACAATCAATATTCAAGATACCCAGGCTGCTTGTATCGTGGAGTTGGAGCATCAGGTTGATGGTATGGGTTTGGTTATTCATAATCTTCGTAACAGAGTGGAGGGTTTGGTGGAGAAGTTGGATGAAGCGCATACCCTGTCAGTAATGTGTCAGGCTTTGCTGACTCATTACATGGAATCTCACTGGACTCCTATTGCTGGTCTTATGGAACAGATCGGCTCCTACGCTGCCTGTCAGCTCGTCACTGGATCCCTGCCCCATGAGCCCTGTGATCCCTCAGATGCAGGGGTTATCCTTAAGGGAGTGGATGGATCTCCCAGTACTTCTTCCCTCCCCTCACTCGAGTCCGTCTCCTCTTCTTCCATCGACTCGATCTATTACTCCCCCACCTTCCTATCAACAATGTCGGGATTGGCGACATTCTCGGCGCCACCAGAAGGGGTCCCTTTCGTCGTTGTCCAAGGAAGACTGACCACTCCGCCAGTGTTGTCTCCCTCGTTCCCAGGAGACCCGGGATTGTTTAGCTCGTTTGACCAAGGAGGAATCTTTGAAGTCGGCTTTGAGGGACTTCCACTACTTGGTGATGAGGGATGGAGTTCTGGAGGCAGTGGAGGCCATGAAGTGGGTACTTCTTCAGGAGGGAGTGGAATTGGAGCATAACGTGTTGGGGTGTTCTTACTGTCAAGTAGTGGATGGACAGTTTGTACATTGTAAACGTAGTGTTCAACATCCTCGTCATGTTCTTCATGACATTCTTGTAGAGGATCATTTTGTTTGTGGTTGTGAACATTAACCGTATTAGTAGTTCCTCTAATATTGATGTTATCTTGTTTCCTCCTCTTTATGTCACAAATCTCGATCGTAATTTGTTTGATTTGATTAACTAAATCTTGAGTTCGTGACACAAGAGGTGTGGGAACAATATAACCATGTAGGGTTATAGTGGGTCTGATGACAAAGTGAGTGGTCATGTGAAACAAGGGATAAGATCTGTGATGCTTGTTTAAGATCTTTTCAGCCTGGTAAGACCCTTCCAGACCACCTGCAAGAGGCACGTGTGGTTTTGTGCCACACGTGAGGTTTTCCTCATCTTCACTTAACTAATGGGACCCACCCAAGCTAGGCATGTGGTGAACCGTTGTCCTGCCTCAATTTTTGCAACTCTCCAATTTTGAGTATGTGCCTGCATAGCACCTCACCACTCCAAGTCTCCAGTACATCACTATCATACATCTGATGCATCACGACATCGTGACCTCATGGTACAGTCTCTCACACCTCTATTTCTTCCCTCAAGTCTCTATGTCTTCTCTCAAGTCTCTACCTTCTCCCTTGTGTCTCAATGTTTTCCCTACTCTATCCTGATTTGTACCTACTTCGTCGTGACTGTTGCAATTGTGATGTGATCCTCAAGTACTCTTTATCTCTAACACCCCTTCCCCTATTTCACCTTTATTGTGTGCTTTGCTTCTCTGTTTCTTTCTCAGTCCTTCTCTCAGTGTAGGAAGTTTAGATGTATATAGAGAGCCCTGTTGTAGCTAGAAGAGGACTTGCTTGGATGAAGGAATCAGAGTCTGTTCCCCTGTCCCTTGAGTGAACTCCCCCTCATCTCTATCATCTCCATTGTTGCTCCTGTCATCCATATAGTTTCTCTCATCATCTCTATTGTCTCCATTGTCATCTCTATTGTCTCCATTGTCATCTCTATTGTCTCCATCATTGTCTCTATTGTCAGGGCCACTCTGTGCCACAACCTTCTCCAGGAAACAACTCCAACTGGAGTTACTAACTGATTCTTGAGTAGCTTGCCCTTGCTGAACAGAAACAACAATGAGCCACAGAGGCGGATAGAGGTCTTCAAACCAATGGGTGAGGGGTGAAGCAGGGCCTTGCACAACACTGGATGATGGGTCGAGGAGGCAGTGGATGCAGCAGTAGAGGAAAGAGGGGATAGAGTGGAAGAGAACAGGCCTGGTGTCCTGTATCTTACAGTAGGTCTCTGATCTTGTCCAAAGAGGGTCTTCAGGCAGAGGAAATCCTGTAATAACAAAACTAGCAAATACAAGCACTATCTGAGGTTCTTATATACTACCAGAGTGGCCTGTGACAAGTGACAAGTAACGCTGAGTCAAGGGGATGACCTATAGTCATAATGAGTCATCATAGGAACGGATATGGGTCATCTGAATGGTATGACCAAGAATGATCAGAAGGAAAGTGGATCGTGGGAAAGTCGTGACAAAGAAGAACTGAGAAGCGTGGGAACAACCAATAGGAAAAAGATGGAAAGTGGTACCACTGTGTTGCCAGGGAAACTGATGGGATCAGGTGTGATGTGTCCTGGTTGGAGAGAGGTGGATAAAAGAGAGCATCCTAGAGCGACAACTCATCATCTGCTCATCTTCCAAAACCAACAAACCTAGCTCCTTCTGTACTCCTCCCTTCTACCCTTCACTCTATATCACTATGCCAAGAATCTCCAGCAACAAATACCATCTCTTTGATGTATCTGTCTCTCGTACTGTCCAGGGGAAGTATTGGCACTCTAGGGAGAATGTCATCACTCCCTATCCCCATCCTGCATCTATTATTGACCATCTGGATGCTCCTGGTATGGAGTATTTCGAAGATAGGATGGCCAACCTGTACAATGAAGACTTCTTGTGGGGTATGTCCATTCAGATTGCTCATCTCCAAGGCGACAGGAGGGTCCTGTATTCCAAGAGGGATAAGGTATTGGACCAGTTGATCACCATAGGTGTGCAAGATGTTCTGGAGAAGTTTGAGGAGGGGATGTCGACAAGGAGTAGGGATGTGCCAACCAGCTTGGAGATGCGACACTCTTCCTCCATTGGTAACCAGCTGCTCTGTCGCATATAGATTATGGAGAAGGAGGTGGGGAGAGCTGATTCAACGTGATGCAGCATTGAACTAACTCTTTCTCCTAGGTGTGATGAGAGTGTGAAGAGCGCAAGGATATGGAGGTGTTCAAGTGACAGGTCTTGGACATGGATGACATTGTTCATCAGAACAGGGAGCTTGGTGACTGTCTGGAACAGATGGAGGCCATGTGGGAGAAACAGGAGCATTTCAGTGTGGAACTCTGTAGAAGGATTGAGATGTTGCAGGTCCATTTGTTTCCTCGGGGTTATAGTGTTGTGATAATAACAAATGTTCTTAGGATCAGGCCTGCAAGTGTGGGTTGGATGGAAGTAGGGAGGTTCCCATTAAAGCATGTCCAACGCTGTCTTCTTCCTTGCTGAGGAAATGGTGTTGATGTGTTTCCTAGATCCTTGATGATGAACTGGAGTACACCTCCTACCCTTCTATGGTTGAGGAGCAACCTGTGATGGGGTTGGACGTAGTGGGATGCTCAGGATGTTCTGGGGAATCTACATCCATGCCCTCTCCTGGGCCTTTGCCCGTGGTAGCTAAGATTCGCCTGGTTCGTGCTGGTCAGCATGCCTTCTGTTGTGGTTGTCATCAGCCACTGATTGGGTACATGGTGCCAGGTGGTTTGTTCCCTCAGCAGCAATCAGCATCATTGAAGGGTAGTTGACCAGGGATGTCAAGAGGACCATCCACCAGTGACTCTTCCAAGGGTGGAGAGTCCAGGTCGTCTGGGAGATGTTCCAGCTCAAGGTCCTCCCAGCAGGTTCGAGGTAGAGGGGCAATGGTTGGGCTATGACACTCTGTAGTGGTCCTCTTATGCTGAGTTCTGAGAGGCTGTGCATCAGGAGGCTGAGACGGAGGATTTAGTTGATACTCTTGTAGATACCCATCTTGTCCATCCTAATCTTCCTGAGTGATGTTCCTGCCCCAATAGTACTTCTTCTGTCATGTCATGAGGTGTGAATCGTGAATGTGAATAACAAATGTGGGTTTGTGAGAATAAGAGTCCAAAAGATATTGAGAAAATGAGAGAAAAAGTGAGAGAAAAATCGTGCACAATGACATGAGGGGCCCAGAAGGGCCTTACCAAATTCAGCACTAGGTAGCAAATCTTGCATTTGATTTATGCAGGTGCTGTTTGCCATGCAGAGATGTAAACATTCTTGTACAGGGCATATGACAGCATGCATCTCAAGGGGGCTTGTGCAGATAACCCAAGCCTGCCCTTTGGGCTCTCCCAATCCATTGATCACCCACAGATCAAATACTGGCAGCACTATCAATTGTCAATCTTTCTACCTCTCACCTCTGTTCAACATCTCAATTTTTTTCAATCCTTTCTGATGTCTGCCAGCAAATGTGACAGGTCTGATTTAAACTATAAGGCCACTCCTGGACCAGAGACAAAGAAACCAAAGAAGTTGCTTGCCATGCCAATTCCTGAAGATGATCTATCCTCAGCCCCCACTAAACCCATGTCTCAAGCTGACGTAAGTCCCCTTACTTATGTATAAGCAGCATATCCTTTGCTTAATCTAATCCACTGCAGTGGAAAAGGGCTAGTAACAGTACAAATTGCTGGGCCATTAAAGCCATGGATTTGATGGACATTTTTCAAATTGGGGCTTTGCTGGAGGAACTGGCTAGCCACAAGAATCCAGTGTCCAAGGAGGATATTGAAAGACACTTAGAAAAAGTTGCCCAGATAGAGCCCAGGGAACCTCAGGCTGTATCTGGTTGTTGGGTTGACAGAGATGGCATCCTTCTTGCCATTTATTTCAGCTGGTCAAACCTAGGGGGTACAGGGACCCACTGTGCAAAGGTAATGCACATCAATACATTGACTTCATACTAACCTATGTATTCTGTGTTGAGGCTAGACAAAAACCCATGCTGAGGGCTGCCCAGCCTATATCCAAACAGTAAGAGGGGTGGACTCCAAAGGACATCCTAAAAGGTCCAGCCACCAGGGAGTACCAAGGAATGGATGTAAGTATCCCTCTCTTCAACCTTTATCTGTACATCCTGAATGGAGGCATTATTAGGAGAGGAGCTTGGGAGAGGTCCAAAGAACCTCCCAATTTCTTCACAGCCAACTCTCCCCCCACTACAATCCAAAGGATGGTCAACATGTTGAAAACACAGAGATCATGTTCTACAAGATTTGGCAAGATAAGAAAAGCACAGAACAAGAACAGGAGGATGCCCTAAAACAGCTTGAATTAATTACATTTAAAGACAGGGTGAAATTTGCAAATTTTGAGTCTGAGGAATTTGGGGCAGAATAGACAGGTGTTATGCATCTTGTCCACACCTGGTATCCAAAAGGCCATAATATATGTAAACAATGATCTTCTATTCTGCTCTCCTTGCTCATTCTCCCTAAGGACAGGATGGTCCCTTCCAAAGACTTCCTCCGCTCAGGCCAGGGTGCTCAGGCTGTCAGGAAATATCTTACAGACACCAAGAGGACCTCAGCTAGATTAGCTGGCATGTTCCAAGCCACATTTCCAGATTACTATGAGAAGTACAGGAAGGCCTTTCTGGCAGGCTGTTGGGCAGAAGAGGATAAAGGCTCTTGGATTGGAAGAGTGATTGTCTGGAAACTCCAGGTCGGTTTACACAGGGACACTCTAGACAAAGGTCCTGCAGCATGCTTTCCATGTGGAAACTATGAGGGTGGGCAATTGTGCCTCCCTGATCTAGATGCCAAATTGAAGTTAACCACCTCTTCAAGTTGAGCTGACTATTGAATGTATATTGGACCTTCTCAGATACTGCCCTGGGGACATCATTATTTTTATGGCTGGCGCTCTATATCATTCTGTCACCAAATGGGAGCTAGCCCCAATGAAGGACAGTGATTTCCTAACCCCTGGACGCATCAGACATGTGTATCTCTTCCCTCAAAAGTCCTACGATGCCCTTGAGGGCAAGAGGGCTGGCTGGGCAAAGAGGACATATGGCAGATTGACTAAAGATAACCTCCCCAGTCAGAAATCATCAACACCACCATCTCTAACCCTACCAAAGCAACCATTGTCACCATAACAATCAGAAACCACTACCTGTACAAGTGTATAGTTGTTGTTGTTGTTAATGTCAGATATGGAAGTAAATGGCAAGGACATTTTAGGTGTTTTATAGTATCTACCCATATGTGTATAATAAGAGTCTAGCCAGAATGAATCCAGTAGAAAATCAAGTCCAGTAAAAAGTCCCAATCAGTGGGAATAAGAGATGAACCTGAAGTCATCCACAGGCAGTCAAGGCACCTACTCAAAGATGTTGAGGTTCATGTTGGTGAGACCATTGGCCTTAATATGATTGAGGAGCCACTAGACACAGGGTGCATAGAGGGGTTTTTTAAAGCAGAAAACTGTAAAGAAAATGTAGTAGAAAGTATAAATACTATCAGTCTATTTTGTGTTCCAGAAAGTGTAATTAAATTCAGACCTTCTCCAAGATCCTGAATGGCATAACAAGAAAGGTTTGAACTTAAGTACATTTTTTTAAGATGTAAAATAGGCCAATAGTATTTATACTTTCTACTATATTTTCTTTACAGTTTTCTGCTTCAAAAAACCCTTCTATGCACCCTGTGAGAAGGGGGTGGTGTACATCATGTTGGAGGACTTGGTCTTACCAGCACCACTGGTAAGCAAGCCACTGACATGGCCACAGACATCAGCAATGATGGCTCCTGAGTCTCCAGGCTCTGAGAAAATGTCAGACTTGCTATTGTAATTGACAATCACCCACTCTATCAATGTGTAGCAGGCATCCATGTTCATGGAGTACTCGTGAACTATGGAGAAGACTGCATTCATGCATCCAAGGGTGGTGTTGGTGGCATTCACAGGGTGCATAGAAGGGTTTTTTGAAGTAGAAACTGTAAAGAAAATATAGTAGAAAGTATAAATACTATTGGCCTATTTTACATCTTAAAAAATGTACTTAAGTTCAAACCTTTCTTGTTATGCCATTCAGGATCTTGGGGAAAGATTGAATTTAACTGCACTTTTTGGAACACAATAGGCCAATAGTATTTATACTTTCTACCACATTTTCTTTACAGTTTTCTGCTTCAAAAAACCCTTCTATGCACCCTGTGGTTGCCATTCTTGACAACCAACAAGCAGGGCTCATCATCCAGATTCCACATGTCCAGGCTATGCATAAGCTCATCACTGATGATCCCACAGACTGGAAGCAGATGGTCTTCCAGATAGTCAAAGTGCCAGTTGGTGTCACTGCACAGGAAGCACTTGATGGTGAAGTCCTCTGGAGTCATCTCAGTCCTGAGATTGTAGTAGGCAATGCTTAGGTTAGCAGATGGATGATCTAAGTCAGATAGTTGAAACACACCCAAGTCAATCTTGTTACCCTGGAAGCCTTGACTGAGCTTGTAAGGCTTTATAAGAGGTTCCTGGCTCTTACAACTATTTTGGGCCATTATAACTGATTTCAGCTGGTTATAAGGGTATATAAGAAAATCCACAATTCCCCAATACAACAGGACCCATGCAAGCCAAATGTAAGACTTATCACTCAATCCCACAGTGGGCAATGGGGCATTTTCCACCTTGGAATATCCCTTGTTTATGATGTGACTAGGTTGAATTTCCCTTGAATTTTCCTTGTCAGTTTACTGTCTGAAGTTCTTTGGTAATATTGATCTGAAAATACTGGGAAAAGGGCGAAATATTCTGATGTGGAATGTGGTGCTTGGATGCAGCTGATTGGCTTGTGGCATGTAATATTCTAAATAATCTGCAAAATTTTCCATTCATAATCCAGGGTGGATTCTGTTCAATTTTTGGACTGTTTACTGGTTCAGGAAACACGTGGGAAAAATAACCTATTACACGCATAGTCCAAAGGTAATCCGGCACAGATTGGCACCTGGTGCCCACTGTGTCCAAAGCCTGGTAAGACCCTTCCAGACTCCCTGCAAGAGGCATGTATGAGGTTTTCTTCACCTCCACTTAACTAACAGGACTCACCCAAGCTAGGCATGCAGTGAACCATGTGCTGAGGAGGCTTGTGATATGTGCATGAGCCTGTCTCAAGTTTGCAACAGCCAAAAAAGGCTGGCATCTGGTTCAAAACATGTTTGTGAGCTCAGCACCATGCATATAACTTGATATATATTCTCTAACATATGTGTGCATTCAATGGACTGCATATATACCCTGCAGTGAGCTTGCAGGGGCTTCACACAGGGTACATAGAAGGGTTTTTTTAGAGTAGAAAACTGTAATAAAAACATGATGAAAAGTATAAATACTATTATCCTATTTTACATCTTAAAAAGTGTAATTAAATTCAAGCTTTTCCAGAGATCATGACTGACACAATAAGAAAAGATTGAATTTAATTACACTTTTTAGAATACAAAATAGGCTAATAGTCTTTATACTTTTCATCATATATTTATTACAGTTTTCTGCTTTAAAAAACCCTTCTATGCATCCTGTGTTAAATATATGCATGTTTACGGCCTATTGGCAAAGGGAATGCCCCACAGCTAAACTCAACAAACCCAAACAATGCTGGTTCAAACAGAGATATGCATTTGGCTAACCTTGTGATTTTGCCATCCTCTTTCAGCCCAAATGCAACTCTGAGTCCTCTAGAAAGCCAACAAGTGGGGTCTCCTACCTTAGGGGATTAGCCATACTTGTGCTCCTAACACTCTCAGGCTAATATAATTCCAACCATAAGGAGACCAATCTTTTTCATTCTTCTTCCTCATTTCCCTCCTTCATGGATACCCAGTCACTAAGATGAGCAGTCAGGAAGTGATGGATGTAGTGGGTGGCATTGTCACTATTGACATGGTACATAAGGGGTGGACCTGCCAATCTCTGCAGGACAGCCTTGCATTATTCCACAACAACATCCTTGACTCTATTCTTCAGGAGAAGTGCAAGGATCTCTTGGGAGACATTGTGGGCAGTGTTAGAGGTGGTAGAACCAAGAACGACACCAACCCATATGATGATGGGACTAAAGCTTCCCTTCTCCTCTCCCAGCTGTCTGTGGGTAAAGAAGTGGGTAGGGTTGATGGACAACCAGCTAATCTTCTAAGCCTTGATTAGTTCATGAATCTCAGGACCAACAATATCCCTTTGTGAGCTTCATCTTCAGTAGAATTGGGGACTTTCATCCTCATGCTCCTGATGGGAATATTGGCAGCTTTAGTGATCATAAACATCATCTTATACACCTAGAATCACTTGGCAATGGTACCATGCATCCATTCAGAACTCACCTCACTGGATCAGATTGCTTTAACAATCTTTGTATATGACCACTTCAAGGACAAATATGAATTTCCTGAGGGGCTAGAGGTTGATTTTTTAGTGCTTGATGAAGAGTACTGGAGGTAGGTTTCTCTTTTGCCTCTGGAATCCCCAATAAAATACTGGCACACTTTGAAGATGTTATGTACTGTGGAACACAGTGGGTATAATAGGTCATCTTTCACACATATTTTCTGAACCAGTATATATTTTGAATAACATAAAGAATCTATCCTTAATTGTGGGTGGAAAAGTTTGCAGATTCACTGAAGTATTATAATTCTACCCTTAGGATTCCTACATCATTGTTGATTTTTGTACTATATATTTCTGTACTACAATTGTAGATATGGAACAACTTCCCCTTGAATCTATTCCATTGTCCTCTCTGTTGTCATCCCTTCTCTCCATCACTGCTCTTAGTGTCAGCTGCATATGCAGCCTTCCAAATATTCTGCATTGTGAGCCAATCAGTGATCTCAGATCACTATATTCTTTATTGGAATATTTTATCCCTTTTCCAGGATTTATGGACCAATATTATAGAGAGTTTTTGGACAGTAAACCAAAAAGGAAAATCTAACAAAAATCTAACCTATTTGCATAATAAATGGGCAGTGTTCTTAGGCAGAAAGGGCCCTGTTTCATATTATAGAAGGGACTGGAGGAGCATTTTCAAATACTCTGGGTCCATACTATTATACTTTTTCCCTTTCACTTCTCTATTCATGGCTAAGTCATAGGCACTCACATGTACCCTGGTCACATGGACTTCCTCTTGGATATGTTAGACTTCCTTTTAGTTTTAAACTTATGTTTTCTTGGACATTTCCCTTATCTTATCTTCTTTCATCCTTTTCACACCAAAGATGAAGGAAAACACATGTTATTTAAGTTGTCAGAAGAAGCTATTTAGAAGTTTTTAGAAGTTGAGACACTTTCCCCGAAGGAGAGCTACCCTAGCCTCATCCAGAGTCTCATATACTAGCCATCCTCACATACAATGACTCCAATAGCTCAGTACTAAGCTCTGCCACAGGAGGCAAGATTGATGAGCTCTCTGATTTACCATAGGACAGCTGTATAGCTATCAACCTCTTTGGACCCCTCTTCCTCCTTTAGACCACTTTGCCTTCTGCCCACTGGTCATTGGCATTGGTGTCTCAATCTGCTCCAAAGGTTGTTCACTCAACACACTCTCAATTGGGACTATCTTCCTATCTCCCAACTCCTCTGACCCCCAAGACAACCTGTCACCTGTAAACTCAAATGGATCATCCTTCATCCCAGATCTGTTCATGTTAAGGTAGAGTCCAATATCAAAGAATCAGCTTATGGACTTAGTAGTGAAGTGATGATGGGTCACTATCATATCGTAGATGTCTGTCACAAATTCAAGATTTGTGACATAAAAGAGAAAGCCAAGAAAAAGGGAATTTATTCAAGTACCAGTTCAACTAGTACTCACAGCCACAACAAGAATGGTCCTCTACCAGGACATGATGAAGTACATGGCGGAGATGGTATACACTATGAGGACAGTGTTGAAACTGTCCATCCACAACTCGGCAGTAACTACAACCAAGCACGTTGTGCTCTAACTCAACCCCCTCCTGAAGAAGAACCCACTTCATCTCTTCCACAGCTTCCTCAACCCCATTCCTATGTACCTGGTAATGAAATTCTGTCAAGGCCTCCTTCAATGACTTCTCCTTCAACAACTTGGCCAAACGCTCTCACATCTGCAGAGAGCAAGGTGTATATGTCTGATGTGAGCATCAGTTCTCCTTTGAAAATGATGTTTGGGATGACCTCTGGGATGAATGATGGTGGTGTCAATCCTGGTGCTGCTGATAGGAAGGGGGCAGAGTAGTAGACAGAGTTGATGGATGAGGAGGAAGTGGGAGATCTGGATATTGTTGAAATGTAGTGTTTCCGCCTTCTTTGAATACTCACTTGTTTCCGTAGTTGTACTCCATTCAGTATCCCCTTTGAGTACCTTATATATAGTCATCTCCCTGTTTTCGTCTCCTCAGTTCTTTCTTCATCCTGAGGATATTGTCTCATCTAGCTCACACTAGATCTCAACAGGTTATGAGCCCAGCATAATTGCTGCTCCTCCTGTATCCTCAAAACCTCCTGCCGAACACATCTCCACATCTACACCCACTATGTCGTCCAAAAACACATTTTCCAAACTCCCCATCCTCCAGGGCACCAGTAACTTCCACAAATGGCTCTGAGCTGTAACAGGAGCCACCCAGCTGGGAGGATACACCGCCCCACTGTTTGACCCATCTTCGAACAAGGTGGACACGGCTACAGGTCTCACTGCTGATGCCACCAGCCAAAGGGAAATGAAGGCCTTGGGCCTTATCATGCACACAATCACCCCCCACATCGCGACCGAGCTTGAGAGTGTCAAGCTGCCACCCCTACCAGCCTCATCAGGCTCAACCACAGCCACCTCCACAGCCTCACGAGATGTCAAAACCGCCACCGAACAACTCGAATGGCTCAAACTTGAGTATGAGAAGATCGACACTGTCTCAGTCATTTTTGAGTGGCAAAGACTCATCTCCACTTGTCTTGTTGACAATGGCACCCTCGAAGCTCACACTGGGGGCAGAGGGGATCTTACCTGGCAGGCAAATTGAGGGTTTGTTGAGAGTTTGTGATCAAATTGCTGGGTATTTTTTGAAAGAACTCTCAACAAGTGGCTCAGGCAAATTGTGAGTAAGTTTTGAACAAAATTGTCAAAGAATACCTGGTGGGTAATTTGGCAGGTTTCTTTTGAACAAACTCACAACTTACCCACTGATCAAATTGAGATCAAAGTGGTGGGTAAGTTTTGAAAGAACTTGCAACTTATCCCCTGGGCAAAGTGGGAGCAAATTGATCACAAACTCTCAAAAAACTCTCAATTTGCCTGCCAGGTAAGACCCCCTCTGCCCCCAGTGTGGGCTGCTGTCATGCTCACCAGATCATATGTCCCATTTACCCCACAGGTTTGCACAAGAGTCATTAACATAACCCTTTTATTTTACTCATTCACTGGTGTTTCAAAGATCAGGCTGGTGGATTTTGACTATGCCACCCTGTCCTCATTGAACCGGTGCACTGCCATGGACCTCACTGACATGGGCATGCCAAAAGTTAAGTGTCTTGAGAATGCTTCGAGGAAGTTCTTGGAGAAAGAACAGGCAAAAAGGAGAGTTGCGCTGAGCAAGGTCATTGATCTTGGTCAGGAAACAGTGGTTTCCCGTTGACTACTTGAACTCTGGTTTTGTAGGATTTCTATAGTCCATAGCAGTCAACGTCTACAGTTGATAGGCAAATTCAGTTCAGAGTTTGAAACAGTTTTCATTGTGTGAGCCACCTGTAACACATGCACAGTATGGATGGTAGGTGTACTCCGCATTCCCTCATGTCCCACCATTTTCAATTGTCAGTGAATATTTGAATATCTGGAGGGCCAGGGGGATATCTGGCCTGATCTGCACCCATCTAACCCGGCGATTCCCATCTGGCTGGATCAGACTTGTGTGGTTTTGCTGATGACCCCCATAGTGATCAGCCAATCAAACACCTTATCTCTCTTTGGATACAAGACCCTCCTATCACTCTGTAGACAAGCAGTCTGTATAGCCGTCCCCCACAAGAAGTCTTTGTTATACAGGTCAGCCAGATTATCTTCAAAGTAGTCGATTCCAGGGGGATCCAAATGATCTATGATGGATGCAGGATGGGGATAGGGAGTGATGACATTGAGTGCTGAGTGACAAAACCTGCCCTGGGCAGTGCAAGAGATGGACACATCAAAGACACAATACTTGTTGTTGGAGATTTTAGGTATGGTGAGGTATGTGAGGGGTAGAAGGGAGAAGAGCAAGAAGGGCTAGGTTTGTTGGTTTTGGAAGATGAGTGGTGTCCCGTTCCGATTTTCGCGACGTGCCGATGCTCGAACTATACAATACCGGCTCCCTCCACAGGGTGCATAGAAGGGTTTTTTGAAGCAGAAAACTGTAAAGAAAATATAGTAGAAAGTATAAATACTATTGGCCTATTTTACATCTTAAAAAAATGTACTTAAGTTCAAACCTTTTGTCAGGCGGACCTAACAGCACACCCTGAGCCGTCACTGGCGGACGCTGAGGGGATCAGGTGACAAGTGATGGGAGGGACGGATAGAGAGGAGCAGAGTAAGGGGACAGATAGGAGATGCTAAGAAGGAATCAGACTACCAGGTTCAGCTGGTGAGGCTGCTAGGGAAGTTCTGATGATATCAAATCTAAGGAGTACAGCGCTATACTACTAGTCCTTATATACTGTCCAAGTGTGCACAGACCATGCTGTGTAGGAGCACGGACCATGGGCTGCGCAATGCGCACAGACCAGGCCGCGTAAGCGAATGACAAAGGTGCTGACTCATTAGATTTGATAAATGAATGTGAGCCACCGGAGTTCCGGTGGGTCGTGAGAAGAAACTGTCCAAAATAGGAAAGGTCCAAAGGGAATGATGTGGGTCATGGGAAAGGAATGAATAATCACCAATACAGTCCTGACAAAGCGCAAGTCATCATAGATGTGTCACCGGAGGCCGAGCTCGGGCCGAAGAAGGAATGAGAATAGGATATAAGCGAGGGAGGAACTGCCGGGGTTTCTCAGCAGTCCTCGACTAGCTTTCCCCATCATTCCTCGACACCTTGCTTTACCATGCCTCGCGTTCTCCACACCTACCCACACATTTCTCGTGGTACCACTGCCACATTCTCCTCCTCCACTCCCTCCACCGATTATCCGACCAGCGACGAGATCATCCGTCGTGCGAAGAGTGTGGGATCGTATTCGTCGGAGACCTTCAAGGATCTCCACTGGGGAGACTTTTGTTACGCCCTTGCCGTCAGTACGGATGCTGACGCCGGAAGAGTTCCTCGCGTTGCAGGCGATCGATATAGGGTCCTTCTCCGACGTATCATCCGTGATGATGTTCCCGGAACGGACACGCGTACTGTTTGGGAGAAGAGATGCCTCAGGGCGTCCGCTGGTCTCAACCACGAGCTCTTGAAGGTGGTGGATGAGCAGCAGAATGAGGTATGTCTCTGGGCGATGGTCTGAGGTTTATCAGACTAATCCAGATTCATAGATCGCGTTACTGAAGGAGGACATCCACGACTTGATTGCGACGCAGAGGGCGTTTGCGACGAGGACGGAGAGTCGTCTCTTCGACATCGGTCTCTACTTGGAGATGAACGGTCACGGGGAGAAGTCGGAGTCCTTTGACTTCACCGAGGATCCGATCTTGGGAGCATCTCCCGCTAGTCCAGGATCGGGTGATCTGGGATCCGACGAGACGGGGAAGACCGTCTCCATCAAGAGCGTCCGGCAAGAACAGCCGCGACCGGCTACGCCTAGGCCCGCGACCAGTGGGCAGAGGGCGAGGCGCAGAGGGAAGAAGGGGCCGAAGAGGTTGGTCGCGATTCAGCCTAGTTGTGGTAGGTCGCCGAGCCCTTACGAGGTGCCACCGGTTGCCGGGCCATCGAGCCAGAAGATAGAGTCATTGGATAGGCGGATCGATAAGGCCTATCTGGGTAGGAGTGGGACGATGGATCGGATGTTGGATCGGGTGGTGGCGAGAGACATGAGGAAGAAGGCAGAGGCGGAGAAGAGGGCTTCGGTGTGGCCAGGGGAGGATGACGATCTCGTAGTTTACCCCGAGATCGATGAGGCTTGTAGGAGGAAGTTCTTGAGGGGTGTCTCTTGTGACTTGTAGTCCGCCTCTGTAGATGACTCGAATGACACGTGTTTTGCCTTTTTGTCTTTTGCTATGGTGACGGAATGAGATAAGATAAGATAAGATAAGATAAGTCCTGAGAGTGTTCGAAGAAAGGAAAAGAAAGATAAATGTCCACGTGACTGAGGCATGTGTGGGCGTCTGTGACTTAGTCGTAGGAGACGAGGGAAAAAGGCGAAAATCGTGACACCTTTCTTGTTATGCCATTCAGGATCTTGGAGAAGGTCTGAATTTAATTACACTTTCTGGAACACAAAATAGACTGATAGTATTTATACTTTCTACTACATTTTCTTTACAGTTTTCTGCTTTAAA
>Ga0307513_10001959_pt1 | contig 29142 bp, 12 predicted proteins | sample 15_EM_MG_FD_202174 | JGI IMG/M metagenome (GOLD analysis project Ga0307513, IMG submission 202174) | Populus trichocarpa ectomycorrhiza microbial communities from riparian zone in the Pacific Northwest, United States - 15_EM | ecosystem: Host-associated > Plants > Roots > Unclassified | place... | reverse complement strand
GGATCGCCATGTTTGGACTAACATACATTTAGTGTATGTTAGGATCCCGGGTAAGGGGATCAAGATGTATTGACTAGCATACATTTAGTGTATGTTAGGCTCCCGGGTAAGGGGATCAATCACGTATTGGCTAACATACATTTAGTGTATGTTAGGCTCCCGGGTAAGGGGATCAAGATGTATTGACTAACACACATTTATTGTATGTTAGGATCCCGGGTAAGGGGATCACCATGTATTGACTAGCATGCATTTAGTGTATGTTAGGATCCCGGGTAAGGGGATCACCTTGCATCGACTCCTATGGGATGATGATGATAACAGTGAAATTGGTATTGGTAATGTGTTAAGCGAAAATAATAATGGGTGGTTTTATGAGATCTTGAATGGAGGTTGATAATGGAAGAGAAAGTGGTTTTTAGTAGTTGAATGAGAAAAAGTCTCCAATGAAAACCAAAAGGGAGAAGTGAATAAAATATGAATGCATGTTTTCCTTTTTAAATTGTTGGATATTTGTATTGCTATATTATTGTGATATTCATATTTCAATAATATGTATTTTGTTTTCAGGATCATCGCATGCACGACATGAGTAGATTCTAGCTTAGGTTCACTTTTTGTAATTTAGGTTCTACGGAGTGTACCCTTGTATTTGGTAATATTACAACTTTTATTTAACTCAATTTGTATAATTGATGTTTAAACTTGAATAGATGAATTTAATTCTGTAGTTTGTATAACTATATTCCATGTATGCATGTTTATATCTTTATCCATCCATAATGATAATTGTTGTACAATGTATATCATAAACATTGTGGTTGATATGAATGATGATGTTTGTGGAACTGAGACCTAGGATGATTGGGTTGAATTGAGTTAGGAGATGTGGTATATTAAAAGTGTAAACAGGTTGTATGTCGATAACTTGGGACCTCCCGGTATAGGGGAGACTTCATCGAAATTTTGGTAGACTTTAATACAAATACCATGAATAAATATATATACAAAAATTAGTCACTCTATTTATCAGTTAACATGAGATCGTTGCTTTATCCCGGATATGGGGATGCTACATACTATCTCTCGTACGAACCATCCTGAAACAATTTGATATATAAGCTTGTTTGTTTTTGTGTTTCAAAAGTGCTTTTAAAAAAATTTAAATTTTTTTTATTTTCTTATTTGCTTCAAATTAATCTTTGGTATTTTTAGATCATTCTGATGTGCTGATATCAAAAATAATTTTTTTTAAAAAAAAACATTATTATGATGCATTTCCGAGCAAAAAATACTTTGAAAAGAAACTGCTACCACACTCTCAAACACCTTAGACCTAAACCAGGCTCTGATATCAAATGTAACATCAACTTTTCAATTTCACTTTATTTATTTATTTTATCCATTATGATTAGAATGTAAAACTGAGAAAAAAACAATTATATATCTTCACATGATATTTTAACTCTACAATAATTTCAGCAGAGTTTCCTCTAATTTATATATCCTCTAGTTTCATCTTCTCCTATTCATTCTCCTCATTAGTCTCAACCTTATTATTAGCTTTCATAACCATAACTCTTTTGTTTGGACACTATGAAGCAACATGACCAAAACCCAAACACCAAAAGTCTTTAATGTCATGGTTACAAAAAGTAGGAGTAACATTAGTACCTTTAACAATGACCAAGGTGTTTTTCTTGTCTTTAGGTTATTCAGTCTTACATTCCTCATTCTTCTGTGATGGACCACCTCAGTGTTAGCCTTCCAATTAGGTTTCCAAGGTTTTGAAGGGCCTAATGGTTGGCTTTGTGAAATGGTATCCTTCTATTTAAAATGTTTCCCCACCTGCACGGCCATATGCATCATCTCATCCAACTCCATATAATGATGCAATCATAATATGAGCTATATCATGATTAAGTCCATTCATTAATCTAGCCACATCAGCCTCTTTATCGTCCTTAACATTAACTCAAATAATAGTAAATTGCATCTCTTTGAAGTACTTATCAACACTCTTCGTATCTTGACTCAAACTCTACAACATTCGATACAATTCTCTATAATAGTGGTTAGGCATAAATCTCATCCTTATAAGGGATTTCATCTCATCTCAAGTATCAACTTGCCTCTCATAATTTCTTCTGTGGTTTGTAACTAATTGATCACATCACAGAATGACATAATCAGTAAAAGCAATCATAACAAGCTTAACTTTATGGGGATTCAGATAATTGTGACACTAAAAAATCCACTCCACCTTCTTCTATCATTCTAAATAAACTTAGGGATCATTCTTGCCCTGAAAAGCTAGAATTTTCAACTTAATTGTACCCAAATCTCCACCAAATTAGTGTTAACTTATAGTCCTAGTACCTATAATTACCTGTCTGGCTAAAATTATCACCATATCTTTCTCCTCCAAACAGATGATTTCGTTGTTGTCCAAAACATTTCCTATATCCCACAGACACATCTTCAAAATCAACATCACTCATGTACGTATTATCAGCAACAAACTCATCCACATTAGCGTTAACTCGCCTAACAGCCCTCCTAACTTTAAATTATCTTTTCTTAGACCTATTTTTAACCCATCATGATCATTAACATATTGACTCTCCAACCTATCTCCAAGTTCATTGGACATTTGATCCATCCGCTGATTTATAATGCATAATTGAGTTACAATTTCATTTTCTCCTCTTTATGGTTCCATGTTGTTGCTTGCCTCTAATATCCTCAAATCTTAAAATTGGTTAGCTGACAAGAAATATGATGTCTTATTTCTATCCCGACTTGAATTGCAATTAAATTCCACCTATAGCTCCATGTATGTCCCAAACAATACACGAAGGTCTAGTCTGGATGAATTGACAATTTGACTCTCTGAAGTGATATGTTCATGATTCCATTTGACCTAAAATGTTACCACAATATAGTTCAATATGTTTAGTATATCCCTGAAAAATTTCAGTTCGATCCAATGTATGATTTGAGAGCTATACTTGATTTTGCAAAACTGATCAGCAGACATTTTAAGGTCAAATTCGGACCTCACTTAGTTTGTATCAGATAATATGTTGAAAGTGTTTCGTAGTAGGTTCATGGACATTACTTCATATCTAATCCAAATAAATAAATAAAAGATTATATATGAATGCAAGCACATAAGAATGAATCATACATAATTACAAATAAAGACATAAACATCAAATCAAATAATAAACATATATAAATCAATTTAGGCAAAAAAGTAGAACAAAGACATTTAAAGCATGTATCAAAGCACACCAAACTTATAATTATTAAAAAAACAAACAAAGAAACCTTAGCCCTAAACCAAGTCCCCATTGGAGTTGTGATGTGTATCAAATTACAACATTAATAAATCCAATTGAGGTGTTAATCAAGTCCATTGCAAGTCCAAAAACCAAATTGACTAAACAGACTCTTTTGAGTTTAATGTTTCAAACTGTCTGGTTTTATGATATTGAGCATAACATCAAATTTGACCATTCGATCAAGTTGAAACTTTACCAAGTAATTCTAAAGGTTTTGTTTTATATTAGGATAAGATTTCAAGTCAATTAGTGTTCAATAAAGCAGTTTGATACAGGTTAGAAGTGATTGTATGAAAATTACATTATTTTCCTAACAAGTTTGGGATTATCTTTCCTTATGATTTTTGGATTTTATGTTTAACAATGATTCCTTATTTTATTTGGAGACATATATGGCAACATATTACTTATATATGTTTGCAAGGATTCCATGTGCTACAAAAATTACAAGATCAGCAAGAATTCCAAAGTTGTCAAGGAAGATATATCAACATCAATCCTTATTCTACAAGGATTGTTTAGCTACAATCAAGGAAGTTTCTTAATGCTTTGGGGACAAATAAGTGGCAAGGAATAGGAGGTGTCTTGGCAGCAAATTCTCCTTTAAAATTAAGGAGACAAAATTCTCCTTCAAAATTCTCCCTCAATTCCAATAAGACTATAGGTGGCAACTTTTCCTTAATTCTAAGGAAATAAATGATGACTACTACATATTATTTAAAAAGGGGATCAGACATGATAATATTATTGCTGGAAAATTTATTCAGCTTGATGAGAAAGACTTTCGTATTCTTTGGTTACCTAACGAATTAAATTGACTTATAAAAAATTAACTGACATTATGGTATCTTCCTTATAACTTTCATTCATGAATTGGTATTTATAGGGTGGAGGTTCTTATTCTAATAGTTTTAGAGCCTTAAGACAGATTTTCATTATATCACACTCATATCATACATATTTCAGCTTTTCAGGTTTTGTTATCAATCTTGTTGTAAGTTGTATGACCACGTGATTATGAGGTTCACATCAAGTTGTCATTCTGTCGTAGGGGACATATCAGCAAACTATATGTAAAAGTAGTATAATTATATATATAAAAAAAGTTATCATCTAGTTTTATGGTAACCATAAACCATAATTGGTCTTTAGAGATATTATATAATAGGAAAGATAACAATCATCATATACATCCTATCTAAAATAAGTTATTTCATGTTTGTTTTTTTTATGATAAAGGTACCTATTATTCTTATATGTTAAAAGTTTTCCTAAACTTGTATATGTGCTTTTTTTTTTTATTATTACAGGCAAAGAACTATTAAAACCTATAGTGGTGATTTGGGATCTGGACCCATAATAAGGCGAGCTCAATCCTCACTTTTATAATATAAAAGTTAGACCCTAGAGATGGTGTTAGTTGATAGCTAAGGTCCTTTTCAAGATTATACAATTGAAATAGGCTTGAAGGCCTTACTTTAAATGATCCTAAATGAGACCACATCAATTCAATCCAAATTCATTCACCACATCAAAGAGCTGTATCTCAAAATAGAAACACATAAAATAAATTAACACATATCAACATGAACATAGACAATCCAAATTCAACATATGAATATTTATATATAATTAATTAAAAAAATATGTTAAAGTTCTACAAATATTTACATTTATAATTTGAAAAGATATTATAACCATAGGTGACATCATTTCTTAAAGGCAATTGATTAGATAGTCGAAATAGTAGCTTGAAAGGGTATTGTTAAGGCACCCTCAAACTTACAAGTCTATATTCACAAAAGAAAAGAAAAGAGTTGTTCTTGATGTTTGAAAAATAAAGAGTTGCATATTAATAACTTTTATTTACTATTAAGGAACATCTTAGTACAATACGAAACAACAATTCATTTATCATATATTGATTAATAGATATAAACAATCTATATGTAACAAAATCGCAAGGGAAAACATTATATATTGAAAACATGATAAAGTCTCATCAACATTCAAGGATAATGCCAGTTACATTTTATTTATCCTAACTGATTTTACAAAAAATAAAAAAGGTTAATACACAACATAAATTGCAAGAGAAATATTATAGCTTGAAAATATTTTGTACATAATGAAAATAAAGTCATGTATTAAGCGATTCTATTATCTATTCAACAAGATGAAAGAATAATACACAGCGACAAATCATTTATCCTAAGTTGATTTTTGGATAATAAAAATAATTGATACACAACCAAATTGCAATGAAAAGCATAATATATTGAAAATAAAATAAAGTAATTTTTTAAGCAATTTTATTATCCGCTTAAGGATAATTCCTAGTGATGGTTTATTTATCTCGTGTTGGTTTTATGAATAATAAAAATAATTAATACACAGCATAAATTGCTAGGAAAAATATTATAGCATGAAAATATTTTGCAACGTACTGAAATGAGAAAATTGTGTATTAAATGAATCTATTATCCATTAGACAAGATCTTAAGATAACACCCAGTGATAGTTCATTTATCCTAGGCTTATTTTAGATTATAAAAATAGTTAATACACAACCAAATTGCAAGAAAAAAATATAATAAATTGAATATATTTTGCACATTATCAAAATAAAGTCACATATCAAGCGATTTTATTATACATTCAATGAGATCTAAGAATAACACTCAATGACAATTTATTTATTTTATGTTGATTTCTAGATATTAAAAACAGTTAATACACTACCAAAATTGAAAGGAAAATGTGTTAGCCCGAAAATATTTTGCACATAATGAAAATAAATTCATGTATTAACTGGTTCTATTATCCATTTAATGAGATACAAGGATAACACCTAGTATGAAATTCTTGTCTAAAAAATAGAGGATATTGGGCTGTGTTATTAGTAAAAAGTGGAAAGGAGTTATGTTGATGTTGGAAAAAAGAGCAAAGGAGCCGATGTAATAGATATATATAAACTATTTATCTTAAATTTTAGTATTTGAAAAATGCTAAATCATGCCAAGGATTTTTTTTATTTTTTTTATTTTTTATTTTATACAAATATGATTTTTATTTGAGAGACTTAGTCATATGCAATTTAAAAATACTTAGTGCATTTTTTAAAGAATGTTTTTTTTTTGTTTTTTTACAAGAAAATTGGTTTATTTAATATCAAAAAAGCACCTTACATGAAGGTCACAATTTCAAGTATTAAATAATAAGGGAGCAAGAAAATTACAAAGATAAAAAAAAAATGCAAGGAGGTCCCTTGAAGGTATAAAAATGAATAGGGTATGTTTGGCAAATACCAATAATAAAAAAAAAACATTGTTGGAAAAAATAGCAAGGCGTGTTTGCCAAGCACGCTTTTATCTAAGAATCAAAGGCTTAAAAATTATCTTAAGACCATGTTTGTCAAACGTGCTTTAAAGATAGAAAAATAATTTTTTTCCTTTGAAAAATCCTGACCAACCAAACACGTCCTTAGGCCTAATAGACTGAACCCAACCACATGGTTTGGGTTTCCTTGTCCAAGCCTATAAGCTTAAAATACAAGACCCATACACAGAGAAGGAAGAATAAAGATGAAAAGAAAAATTCATTTGAATCTTGCCAAAAACATGAAAAACATTCAAATCAACCCACCAATGTAAATGAAATAATTGACTGAATTTGGTTAAGCAAAAAGCATAGAAAGATGCAACATCAAGATCTAATGCATAATCATCTATCAAACCACAACAATAAGCTCTAATCTTCACTGAAAATAACCCGACAGTGAAGAACCTTAACCTAGACATTCAAGGGTTCTAAGGATTGATTGATCCAAAACAATTTTTAAATAGATAAAATAAAGGCATAGAACGATCATGTATGAGTTATAGCTTCGACTGGAGCTCATTAGAGAGGCTAAAATTCCAAGACATAAGAAAACATAAATTTGGGTTTAAGAACATCAAGAACATAACCTAAAAATTAAAAGAAACCAAGAAATGTGTAACAGCAAACCAAAACTCAGAATAACACCCAAAAACCTAGAAATAAGGCCTAAACATGGTAAACCTGACTTCAACATGTTTATGAAAACCCCTTAAAACTTCAAAACATTAATAACAAACAATAAAACCAATGCAACAATACCTTAGTTTAAAAAATTCATAAACATCCTTTCTTTTTTAATAAACATTGTTGTATTGATTTGACAAACATTCCTAACCAAAACTTAATATGAACCTAGCCTTTTTACACTCAATAATACACCAAAAAGAACTTGCAGTCATAATCTTGACCGATCAAAAGTCTTAATAAATATATAAGAAAAGAATCTAAACAATTAAAGTTAACTTCAAGACATCAAAAATATACATTTAAACATGCTAACACTCGATTTTAACAATCAAGAAACAACAAGTTATATACTCAAAACCATTTTTGAACTTACTTTCGTAACAAATGCATATCACATCCAAAAACAATAATATGTTATACATGGCTTCTAAACTGAAATGAAATCAATAGAATCAATAACAAACAAAATAAAAAGAATATATTAACATGGAAGACATTAAAAGAGAGGTGTGTCCATTAGGCTACATCATATCACCGAAGTTTTAGGTATACCTTATTGAATAATGTAACTTTCTTTTTCTATATTTTTTTGCTTCTTTCCTCTTATTCTCATCTCCTTAGCTTGTATGAACTTTTTTTCCTCCTTTCTTCCTTCAAATTTTCACATGATTTGCTTTATTTTTCTCTTTATTTACTAAAGAACGCTTCTTCGTTTTCTCTCTAATTTCCTCTCAATTTTCTCTTTGTGGTTTCTTTCTCTACAAGTCAACCTCCTTTTTGCTCAATCAGTCATAAATGCAATTTTCTCTTTGTGATTTCTTTCTCTCCAAGTCAACCTCCCTTTTGCTCAATCAGTCATAAATGATTGGGTTGAGTACTTTATCAAGACCATTGTGGAGATTAAGTCATAAATATATCATTGTTAGACCTAAACCTTGTAAACGAGATGTAAATCTATCATTATGAACAAACCATACTTAATTTAAGGGTCCAAAACTCCACATTCATTAATTGGAAGGTTAGCCCTTGATTAGCTTGAATCTGCCAATGCAGGGGTGACTGATTGGGGACAAGATGTTCTCGAGTTCATTGAAGTAAATGCGATGTAAACGTTTGATAGAAGTAGCTAATCCTTGTAGAGAAGATGTTTCTTAGTCAAATGGTGGTGGTTGGAGCTTTGAGGTGGTTAAAGATGTCAAGTTCATTCGCATGAAGGTGACATCTCGATCAGCCATCTCAGCTGAAGAAAAAGACACAAGGACCAAATGGCGTATCACTCATTTTTTTCATTCAAGTCAGAGTGACATGTCGTTCATTTAACCCCTAAAAATTAAGGTTTTTAAATAGGATTTTAGGGAAGTTTTAATTTAGTCCTTATTCTTCCAATTTCAGCATATGTGTAACAACCCGGCTTTTCAAGCTCAAAACAATGGTAATTTTCTTTTTGTACTTGACACACATCATGTCGGGAGTCGATGAACTTGTTCCCTGACATCATCAAGATACAATCCATACATCAACAACAATCGACATTTCAATTAAAAGTGGATCTTACATAAACACATAATATTAGGTTTGCATGATTAGCAGTTCACATAAACATATATCCCTATAGACATGAGTTTGCATTCCTATCCTACTAATAGTCATCATGAATTTTAAACAAAATGATCTAATAATAGTTATACATTTAGTACATTGATTCATACAAAATACATCATGATTTAGAATAAAACTACATGATTCCTTGCAAAAGTAGGTTCCCGTGTATTGGGTTTTCCTAGGCACCTTGTTGGTGTGATATCCCTGCTGCAGTACAAAACATTTATAAGAATGCAATTACTTAATAATAATAATGATAATAAACGGTCTAGCAGTTTAATGAAGCATTAACATTATCTCATGTTTGAAGGGTGAAATTTATAGTTCCCTTATGTACTTGGTATAAACAACTTGTAGTGCATATAGATGCTCCAATTCTTGCAATCAGCTATAATCTTAAATCTGGCTATTCTCTTAAGGTATCATTTGCTGAAGTTAATCGTTCATTCACCCCGGCCATCCACTTAGGATGCCATCCGCAAAAGCTACTCGGTCATTTGTCCCAGTCATTCGTTCGGATGCCATTAGCCGTAGCTAATCATTCATTTTTCCTGGTCATCCATTCAGATGCCATTGGCCGAAGCTAATCAATCGTTTGTCCGGGTCATCCATTTGGATGCCATTAGCCGCAGCTAATCATTCATTGTTCCCGGTCTTCCATTCGGATGCCATTAGCCGAAGCTAATCATTCATTTGTCTCGGTCATCCATTCAGATGTCATTATTCGAAGTTTGTCCCAGTCATCCATTCAGATGCCATTAGCCGAAGCTAATCATTCATTTTTCCCGGTCATCCATTCGGATGCATTAGCCGAAGCTAATCAACCATTGCATTTGGCAATTTGATATATGAACTAACACAATACGGTAACATTCAAAAAACAGTATTTAATTATTCAATGTTATTAAAAAGAAAGGTGAAAGTCACCTACATGCAATAGAAGCTCTACTCCTGTTTCCCTGTTGTTGCTGTTGCACCACGCTTGTAGTCCCTCCTGCAAATCACAGGTTTATCTCATAAACTTTCCTCACTCAAGGATATGTTTTATAATAACCATATCAACAGTGAATAAATCTTTCTTTCAGTCATTTCTTTATATTTTATGTTTTTTCCCATTAATATTGTTGTTCTTTGTCCAACCATAGTTATCATTCTTCTCTTTATATTTGGACTGTTACTGTCCAACTATTACTGTCTGACATCTCCTCAGAGTTTTAACTATATCTAGAGTTATAGAACTCTGTTTCAAGCAAGATTGGTCTCGTTGGAAAGATAAGACATGAGGTTACAAGTTTTATGAAGGAAAGGAGAACCCAGTTCTGCCTCTAAGATAGTAAAAATTGCTCATAAAAAAACATTGGACTGTTACTGTCCAACTGTTACTATCTGACCTCTCCTCAGATGTTTAACTATATCTAGAGTTATAGAACTCCAATTCAAACGATATTGGTCTCGATTGAAAGCTAAGACACGAGGCTACAAGTTCTTTGAGGAAAGAGAACTCAGTTCTGCCTCTAAGACAATCAAAATTGCTCATAAACAAACATTGGATTGTTACTGTCCAACTGTTACTGTCTGACCTCTCCTCAGATTGTTAAATATATCTAGAGTTATAGAACTCCAATTCAAGCGAGATTAGTCTCGTTGGAAAGCTAAGACACGAGGCTACAAGTTCCCTGAAGGAAGGAGAACCTCGTTCTGCCTCTAAGACAGTCAAAATTGCTCATAAGTAAATATTGGACTGTTACTGTCCAACTGTTACTATCTGACCTCTCCTCATATGTTTTACTATATCTAGAGTTATAGAACTCCATTTCAAGCGAGATTGGTCTCGTTGGAAAGCTAAGACACAAGGCTACAAGTTCTATGAAGGAAGGAGAACCCAATTCTTCCTCTAAGACAGTCAAAATTGCTCATAAATAAACATTGAATTGTTATTGTCTAACTATTACTGTCTAGACATTGAACTGTTACTGTCTGACCTCTCCTCATATTGTTAAATATATCTGGAGTTATAAAACTCCATTTCAAGTGAGATTGATCTCATTGAAAAGCTAAGACACGAGACTACAAGTTCCTAAAGAAAGGAGAACCTCGTTCTGCCTCTAAGATAGTCAAAATTGCTCATGAGTAAACATTGGACTGTTACTGTTCAACTGTTACTGCCTGGATATTGAACTATTACTGTCCGACCTCTCCTCATATTTTTAACTATATTTAGAGTTATAGAACTTCATGTCAAGCGAGATTAGTCTCGTTGGAAAGCTAAGACACGAGGCTACAAGTTCTATGAGGAAGGAGAACCCAATTCTGCTTCTAAGATAGTCAAACTTGCTCATAAATAAACATTGGACTGTTATTGTCCAACTGTTACTGTCTAGACATTGAACTGTTACTGTCCGACCTCTCCTCAGATTTTTACCTATATCTAAAGTTATAGAACTCTATTTCAAGCAAGATTGGTCTCGTTGGAAAGTTAAGACACAAGGCTATAAGTTCTATGAAGTAAGTAGAACCTAGTTCTGCTTCTAAGATAGTCAAAATTACTCATCAACCAACCAGACCTACTGTCTTACAGGGTCTGTCATGACCCAGTCTCGGTTGGTGACCCATAGCTGGAGTTCTATAACTCCAAATTGAGCAATACCAATTTTCTTAGTTAGTCAATATCCAAAACTACAATTTCTATGAAGGAACCTGATCCTAATTCCTTCATCCCCCAACCCGAAATCTCTTTGAAAGTCAAGAGATGAAACTGTCCAGGTTCGTCAACCTTTCCATTTACACACAACACATGAAGTTATTTAATTTTAGCAACTAATACTTTTTCCTCAATTCAAGTCTAAGAACCCTAATCTGTAATTCAACATTCAGGCATCAATTTATAATCGACTTTGAATCAAGGTTTTGATCTTCAACTCCCTTCTTTTCTTTCTAATCACAACTGACCCTCTCCTCTCCTCTTCTTATTTAAATTTTCTTGTTAATCCCTTGCTCACAAGTGTTTATTCTATCTATAATCCTTAATCTTGGATGAGTTCTTGAAATTTTGGTGTTTCTCTCTTGATTTGTAAAAATGGATACGAAAACTCCCTCTTTTCCTTCCTTACAGTAGCTGCCTATTTTTTTGTGAGAAGAAGGATATTTATGCTCTATAATTATTCTTATTTGCATCTATGCCCCATTTTCTTTAAGTGTATTATTTTTGCCCCACAACTTTTAGTTTAATTTATTTTCTTTAATTTAATCCAGCCTTGATTTTTCCCGGGGTTTACAATATGCATCCTCAATTCACCTTGAAACTTCTCAATTTTTGCAATTGCACCCCTAGAAACCTTGGTTTGAATCTTTTAATTTGAGTTCCTTTTATAACTTAGTCCTCGGTTTTCAAATTATGCAATTTGACCCCTATCAACCATTAAACTTTAAATTTTCTTTCAAATTAACCCTTAATTTGATAAATTTCAATCCTTGAATTAACGTGCCTTCTGCACTTTTGTCCTTGATTTTGAAATTCTTCAATTTGACCCTCTATCAGCTTTCAATCTTTAAATTTCTTTCAATTGAACCCCTGGTTACACCAATTTAGCCTTTCAAAATTTTAATTGCATTCCTAATCTTCTATTTTTTTGTGAATTGATCTGAATTAGGTCTCTAAACTTAATTTTTCTTCAATTGAGTCCTTAATTAAATTCATAAAACTCATTAAAAGTATAATTGAGTCTATAAAATTAATTAATTCTTTCATTTTTTTTCTCTGTTGACTTTTAAACTTAATTAAGTTCTTACAAAGTCAATTAAACCTATTATAGTTTAATTAAATCATTAAACTTGATTAATTCTTCAACTTTTGGTCAAGTTTGGATTTCAACCTCAATTTTCTTTCTTTCTTCATCTCATCTTGTCAAAATATCCCCAATCTGGTTGTTCTTCTAGCATTTTGGTTTGTTGCAGCTCGAGAGCTTATCTCCTCATGTCCCAAAATATTTTTTATTTTTTGGATTTTTGAATAAAAAAGAAAAACAAATATGCATTTTTGTAAAACAATTTTGAGGGATCCAAGTTTTGGGTTTATGAAAAAATTCATCCTCAAGCATTTGGTTTTAATTTATTTTTATGATAAATTTAGTTTTCATTCTTTTTATTGCTATTTTTTTAATGCTTTTTTTATTGCATTCTCTTTTTTTTTCAATTTAATCCCTTGGATTTTTTTAGTTGAGAATTTTTCTTTGTTGTTTTTTTTTTTTTTATATTTTATAGGGTTAGTCTCGGCATTATGGTTAGGGTCATGGGTTTCAAAAGTTAACATGAGTTGACTTTGACCTTTTTTAAGGTCCTTTTATAAAATTGATTTATTTTCAATTGTCCTTCGACATCTTATATTTCTTTAATTGGTCTTTCTGCTTTTATTTTTTTTCACTTTTCTTTATGTTAAGTTATCTCAATACTAGATTGATTCAGATTTTTCTTTTAATTACTTTTTTTAATTAATTTTTTTTGTTTCATTGATAAGCTTTTTTATTAAGAATTTTGCTCCAATGTTTTTTGGGATTACTTTTTATGCTCAGCTACAAGTTTTGAAGGTTAACACGGATTGACTTTGATCTTTTTTTAGCTTTTTTTTTTAAAAATCAATTTCATCTCTCAACATTTAATTTTTTAGAAATTAATCTTCATGCTTTTTTTCACTTTTCTAATCTTGTATCATGATTGTGGGTTTAGCAGGTTAACCTAAGTTGATCTAGGTATTCTTTTTTTATTTGTTTTTAAATTAGTCTTGTCATTTAATAATAGGTTGTTTGATAATTGAGATTTATGATTTTATTTGATTTGCTATCATTAACAATTGTTTTTTCCTTACCTTTTATTGGTATGGATTATTGTTTGATTGAATAACAAATTTATCCTAAAAAACAAAGTTACAAAATACAATTGAGTATATGATCTATGCTGCGAGATCAAATATCTTAATTTTAGTTATCTCTTGATCAAATATCGATTTATTTAATTAAATTCATGTATAAATATTTTAATTTATGATTGAGAATTTTTTTTATATCTAAAAACATGTTTGGAAGGCTTGTATATTTATTTATTTTTGTTGAAAAAATAAATTTTAGTCCTACAATAAAGTGTAGATCATATAACCAGTCCAGTAATATTTGATGGTGTAAAAAACAAAATATGAAGATTTGCATAAATATAATCAAACAATGATGCTGTCCTTCCAATGACCAAAATACAAATCTTGAATGTATACTTTAATTACATTAATTTTACTCCATTATTACTTTAAAATTATTATATGTAGATAAAATAGAAGAAATAATAATATAAATAATTTTAAATTAATTATTGAATATTGAAAGACATTATAAGTGTCAAATGATATTATAAATATCTCTTAAACAAAACAAAATAGAAAAATGATACTATAAATATTCATTGATTATTATTTTTTATATAATATAATTGTTGATCATAAAAAAATCTCGTAAGTATCCATTGATTTTATAAATACACATTCATCAAACTTTTATATTGTTATTTTTAATTAACCTTATAAAACACTACAAATGTCTACTGAGATATAAACAATCATTTGTAAAAGTATTTAATGTAAATCAAATTTGTAATTGCGACTTTAAATGTCTAATATAGGAGGATTAAAATTTATATGAAAGAATAAGTCCTTATTTAGGGGTGGCATTATTCTCACTTTACAATATGTTATTCTCAGTCCATCATTTATTAAATATATTTTTTAATTTTAACATCTAAAATTCTTTTTAATCTTCCTTTAGAAATAATAAAAATAAAAAATAAAAAAGATTAACAAAAAAACTATTTTTTAAGAATCTTTTTTCTATATATAAAAGAAGGTATATCGGGTCAGCTTGCATGTATTGAATTAAGCCCCTATACCCTGAACAAGACTTGTAAAAGAGGACTTACATCTTGCAGTCTGTAACCATTGGTATTAATGGGCAGAGAGAATCGAACTAAAAACTGCATAGAAAGCATATGTTCATTTTATCAATTCAGTCACCCACTAATAATTAAAATTTTAAAAATAATATATATATTTTAGTTGAGATTTCTTATTTTATAATATATATTTTAAAAATAATATATTTTTGAGGATCTAACTGGCCATATAGAAATTTATATCTATAATTACTATATTTTTAGTTCCAGAACATATCTTTAATATCCAAGCCATTACATTATTAAACAAATATTAAAATATTAGTAGTGATTTATGATTTATAATATTATATTTGGTAATTGAAAATTTTAGAATAGTGGTACACTGAGTGACTTATTTATAAAATGTACAATATCTATAAACTTAGTATTAAGTTTGTAAAATAAATTCATAACTTGAATGTTTGGAAAATTATATATGTATATTTCTTTTATATTTATTTTTAAGAATATAAATAAAATTTATTTAATTAAGATTCAATAAAATAGAAGAAACATAATTAACTAGGCTATTTTGTTCTCCACAATAAATGATAGAGCGGGAATAACAAATATTGAGAGAAAAAAACACCACAATTTATTATTTAATAATAACATATTCTTAACGTTTAATGAATTTACCGGCTGTTTAATTACTAAATTTTCTTAATTTATAACAAATTTATTTTTCACTGTTATTATTATTTGATACAACTCATTAAATGTGAGGTTATTGTATCAAACACCCATTGTATTAGGTAAATCTTGAAATGTCGTGACGTTGACATTTTAGTAATTCAGAGGAGGGGAAATGTCAATTGCTTCATAACATTCTCTTAACTGAAGATTGTCTTTCCTCCAAATCTAAGGCCGGCCCACCAGTTACCATCCTTGATTTTTATGGGCCTTTCTTGGACCCCAGCAGGGTTATTATGGGCTCACAAACCCATCCACAGTCCAAGATTATATTTTCAACAGTCAACACATAATACATAACCCTTTTAATGTTTCTTTTACTTTTGAGCAACATAAAATTACACTATGGATTGTCAAAGTTGATTGTTACAGTGTAATTATCTTTACTCTATAAAAACAAATATAGTAAATGGGTATTGAGTTTTTTATTTTTAATTTTATCCCTTCGTATTATAGTTTTAATTTTATAATTTATTTTGATTTATGTACTATTATTTTAGATATCAAAAAATATTTTGACATTAGATTGATTGAATGTTGATATTGCGAAATAAAATTTAAAGTTATAGCATCATAAAAATACAACAATATGGATCAAAGTCAACACTACAAAAAATACATGGCACTTTCTTTCTGTATTATTTATAACATATAAAACTTCAATTTGGTCTCTAATTTTTTTATTTTTTAAACTTTGGTGAGTGTTGTTTTAATTGTTCATCTTGGTTAAGGAAATTCAATAAAAATGGTTTTTTTCTTTAAACATGCTAGAAAAGGTAGATCATGATATGTTAAGTAATTTTTGAATTGATTGGATTTGGAGATTTTATAATAATTAAAAATGAATTTATTAAGGTTGAAAAAAGAAAAAAGATTATGACCCATTGTTTTTAAATTGGCTTGATTTTTTAAAGTAATTAAATGGTATTTTAAGGTTGAAAATGAATTTATTAATATTCATAAGATGTTTTATGGGTGTTTTTAGATCAAACAAATAAAAAATTGAGTTTTGAGACCCCGAACCATGACTTTTTTGGCCACCCTTGATATTTGGAATTTGAACAAGTGAAGCATATCTGCCCATGAAACATCACTTGTTTTATTTAAGAAATCGGCATCCAATGTGTCCTCCATCTATTGCAAACATTTGATGCCTAGCCTTTTTGTTTTAACATTTTTCCTTTTTATTAATTTTGGAATAAATTTCTTTTTATATTAATTTATTAAAATAAAATTTAAGGAATTATCCTATTATGCCAATGTTTTTAAAAACATTAAGGACTTTTATGATAATATTAGCAAATGTTTTGTGAATAATTATGTATTAACCTAATATGCAAAAATTATAAAATAATTCTCTCATTAATACTAAATAATAATAAAATATCTATTTTTCTATTTTTATCATCAACTCTTTATATAAATTCTATCATATTTATTATTCTTATATTTTTTTTTCATATAAAGATGTAAAAATGATTGATTCATTATTTTTTTATTGAAACTTGTTTTGTTATCATCAACTTTTTATTTTCTTATTCTTTACAAGGAATTATAATGATATTTTAATTTAAATATTGAATTTGAAATTTTAATAATAAACCAAAATGAAATTTCATTGTGGTGGTAACTTATAATATTAGTTTTTTCAATGAAAAATAGTAATGGCAAAAAATAACTCTCTCAGTAATAATTATATTAATATAAGTGATAAGATAATTATGATAATGATAGTGTTAAAACTTAATAGAGATAATTGTGATGTAAATAACAATAAATATAATTGTAATAAAAAAATATAATAATAATAATAATAAATCATCTTAAAAAAAAAAAAAAAAAAAATCATTCTTATTATTAAAATGAATTATAAGTTATTTATGGAATAGTATTCATCCATGATATTATTCATGGATTCAGCTAGTAAGGAAACATTATTATAATAAAAGTACCTAATTTTTAATAATCTCCTTGTATGCGAAAGGCTTTGAGATAACTCCAACGTTTTATGATTTTTTAAATTATTTTAATATATTTTTTAAATTAATATCTTAAAAAACAATTGTTATTAGATGCTAGAATATTCTAGAAACTGGAGAGCGGTTTTGAGAAAACTCCAATATTATTAAGTGGTCTCACCAACCTAACAATTAGAGCATTATGGGCTCTTTTATGCACAAATATATTATTATTGACAATGATGATTGTAATCATGCACGTGATACTTTGGTCCTAATCGCTAGAGAGCCTAATCACATACATTGTACCAAATTTAGTGATGTTTTTTAACCCGGAAATACAAATTAAAAAAATTAAAAAAAAAAGAGAGTTTATTTTCTGACCTAATCATCCAAGAAGCTCAGGTTCATTGTACATAACATAATGGAGGAGGGTCACCTCTCTAGTGGAGATAAAAAAGGTGCATTGATATTCACAATGCTCAGTTATTCAAATCATTGGTGCCTCTATGCGAAATATAAATTACGTGTTGGATTAAACAGTTGCGTTTCGCATTGGAACACGAAAGGAAAGGCGTAAGAGTCTGGATCTTGATATGTCCTAGTTTTCACATGCAAAACAAGTTGTTGGATTTTAATCTGTTTTTTAAAAAAAATTAAAAATTCATATATATATATAACAAACATACAATTAAAACAAAAAAAGTTTGGTCGCGTCAGACCAGAATAACAACTCAAAGGGACCATAACTTTTAATCCAATTGTTGATGTAGTTAGGCTTGTGATAATGAGTAGCCAGATATGGGTTTGCCACAACTATATAAGAATTTGCCCTAAATAGATTACATGGATGGCCTAACAAATATATTTATAGACCAGTGAGACAAGTCTAGGCCCAAGAAGAGGTCTAGTCATGCCAGACTATAATACCAGCTCATAAGTGCCAAAACTTTAAATCTAATTGTTGATATGATTGAGTTTGCGACAACGAGTGATTCTAGGCAGCCAAGTGTGAGTCTGTCATAACTAGATGAGCATCTGCCCCAAACAAATTATGTGTATAGCCTAGTAGATATATTTATGGATCAATGGGACAGGTCTAGGCCAAAAGAAGGTCTGGTCATGCCAAACTAAAATAACAGCTTAAAAGGGCCATAACTTTTGATTAAACCATTGATGTAGGTGAGCTTGCGACAACGGGTGATTCTAGGCAGTTAGGTGTGGGTCTGCCACAACTAAATGATGATTTGCCATATACAAATTATGTGGATGACCTAGCAAACACATTTATGGAGCAGTGAGATAGGTCTATGTCCAAGAAGAGGTTTGGCCGCATTAAACCAGAGTAATAACTCAAAAGAGCCATAACTTTTGATCCGACTGTTGATGTAGTTGGGTTTGCGATAACAGGCGATTCTAGGCAACCAGGTATGGGTCTATCATAACTAGATGAGGATCTGCCTCAGACAGATTACATGGATGACCTAGCATGTCATTTATGGACCAGTGGGACAGGTATAAGCCCAAGAGGGGGTCTTGTCACACCAGACCAAAATAATATCTTAAGAGGGTAATAACTTTTAATCCGACTATTGGATCGTACTAAATTTTTTACAGAGTTTCCTAAGGCTATTTTCCTTAAAGTAGCATGGAATCGCTACTCTGACCGTCGGATCTTTAAATTTTTAAAATCTCGCCCTAGGCCCCCGGTTTTGACAGCTTTTATGATTTTCCTTATTATTTTTGGATTTCATGTTTCTTTCCTTTGTAATTTCATATTTTTATTTTTATTTTGTAGTTGAAGTAGGGTTTTTGGCCTATTTAAGGCTTTGTAAACCTCTTAAAGATGGGAGGAGGACTTAAGGATTGTTATTCTAGAGAAAATAAAACTTGCAAACTAGAGGTTCACATTTACAACCCCTTTCGCTCATTAAAATTCATATGTTCTTTCTTTGTTTGTTGTTGTCTTTAGCTTATCAGATTAAAAGTTATGGTCTTTTTAAGTTGTTATTCTGGTTTAACATGACCAGACCTCCTCTTGGGCCTAAACTTATCCCACTGATCCATAAACATATCTGTTAAGCCATCCACGCAATATGTCTAGGGCAGATCCTCATTTAGTTATGGTAGACCCATACCTGGCTGCCCAGAATCACATGTTATTACAAGCCCAACTACACCAAAAGGTATAAACTTTATAAAAAGTACTTTTCACCTAATATTATAGTCACTAGAAAACCCTAACTGGTTTTAGAGTTCTATGATAAGGGATTGGTTATGCTAAAGGAAAGATACTATCATTCTAAATCATCATACATCAGATAACACATATTGCTGCTTGGTTTTTAGTCCTAATGGTTTGTCACGCCTAATCTACTTGTGGTTTGTCTACATAGGTGATAGTGGGTACATTACAATGAGTTGAACCTTAGGTGGATGTTCAAGCCTAATCATTCTAAGGTGGTTCATCTTTACCACTCTCAATTATTATCTTGTGATAATACTTAGTGAATTGACATGTCTACAACTAGTAACTCCTAATCATAACCCGTGACCAATAGTTTATCAAGTCATGTCAATGGGCTTTATGTCGGGCTCATCTTCTATAGCACCTAAGATTCACTCGAAATATTTGTTGAATGAAGATTGTATGCCCTATTCTTATCCAAGTAGTGAACTCTATGGATTCGTGTGCTTGGAATGAGATTTAGTGACATGAAGGTCCTTTATAGACTAAATATTGACAATGACCTTTTTGGAATTCATTTGTCATGTGGTGTGCTATTTAACAATCAACTTTTCATATTTTAATTTTTGTTATCTTGTTAACCCTTATCAATGTTAGTATACATCGATGCTATGATTCATGTGTGTACATCCATAACAAGTGACAACTTATTCAATGTCAAGATATTTACATCACACATAAATAAATCAATTTGTCACCTCCAATCAATCCCTAAGAGTAGTGACCTTTAAGCATTCCATTATGTTAGAAATCATTGATGGGTGATTGATTGAAAAGGTTTGATGCATTTTAAAAAAAGACTTTAATTTTAAAAAATCAAAATAAAAGATGAAGGTGCTACTCCTAATTAACATCCAAAGTAATGACTTGTTATAAGTTCATTTACTTTAGACATTGTAGGCGAATAACATGTTGATAATTGAAAACTTTACTTGGAAATTAAACAAACATGATTGAGAACCAAATGAGAATTTTGTAAAAACTTTGAAATGTCAGCCTTTCGAAGGCTTTTTAATATAGGCCAAAACCTTAATGGGTTTTATAAGCAAGCTATTAAACTAAATGTAAATTTATATGTGAGTGTGTGTATTATTCTTTTATAAGAAAGAAAACACGTGAAAAAATAGCACAAATAAAGGACTAAGAACATTAAACATGAGTAAGATACAAAATTAAATGATTTAACCTAAATATAAAAAAACCAAAAGGCCTTGAAAACACATACATTTATAATGCATGTCCATCTGTAAAACACATCATGTTAGAAAATAAACACATGAGCAATTCAAATGTTCATATGTGCAACCAATTTCAAAGTTTGTTTAAACCCATAAATTTCATCATGATACATATCTAAATCAACCATAAGAAAAAAAATAATCATTCATAATATATTTAGGGTTTGAAGTGGACCTTAAATAATGAATGAGGTGAATTGGAATAGGCCGAAAAATATGGCAATGGAGGCTTGTGTTATGTCATGTCATTTTGATTAACACCGAGGAGGCGATGAGAGTGGTTATGTTTGCAGGCTTTACCATTTCCTCATCTTTGTCTTGGTGGTGGAGATGTTAGTCATCGTTGTTTAAAAAAGGAGATCGGTGGCCAAAATATTTGTCTTTTTTCTCTTGATGTTGTTTTTTTTAGCAACTTAGGTTAAGATACATCGTTGAGCTTACTATAGGAGAGAGGTGAAGAGTGGCTTTTCCACATGCTACTCCACTTCCCTTTTTTTTCCTCTTAGTAATGGAGGTGTTGGTTACCACCAATGGTGAAAGGAGATCCATGACCTAGAAAGTCTAGTTGTCATGTTATATTTTTTTTCTAATAGATTCTATTCTTGGTGTTTTTTGACAAGAGGAGGCTAGGGAAATTGACTGGATGATGAGGAGATATAAGATGGAGGTTAGGGTTACTGATGTGGTGGTTGAAATGGTGGTGGTTAGCCAGAATTTGGTGAGGAAGAGAAATAACAACGATTTCAGTTAGGTTTTTGTAATGGAAAATACCATAGCTCTAAACCTATTATCAATGTTCATTGGAATAGTATAATGGTGTTTTTGCCCCTCCACCAAAAAAAAATTTGGATTCCAAGGGCATTGAAGTCTTTTCACATGACCCGTTTATCATTATCAAATATAGTGGTTATAAGTAATTACTTTTCTATCTTAATTGCATGGTGAAACAATCTAAATATCTTTGAAAGTAAAAAAAAATTAAACATGACATCAAAGGGTATTTTCATATTTTCACAATGGTTTTTTGGTTATTATAATTGAAGTCGAGGAGCACTTTGACATTTGCACAAATATAAAAAATAGTAAACAATTAAAATGCATAGTGAAACTATGAAAATAACATTAAAATAAAAAAAATTAATCATGAGGTCAATGGGTATTTTTGGCTTTTTACAATGGTTTTTTTTTGTAATTACAAAGTCAGGTCATGAGCAATTCTGTATTTGGCTAAATAAAAAAGGGTTGGGCACGCGTGTAAGGCACCTAGGGGCACATGAGAGGCATTTATGCCCTTCGGACGGCTTATGTGGCACCTCCTAACATCTAAAAATGTTATTTCGTCATGTCGTTGAAAGTGTCGTCATGTCCTCTTTTTATTTGTGAGGCGCGTATATCCATTGGTGATCCGGTTTGGTGTTGGTGGGTCTTTCTTATATTTTCCTTCTTCTGTCTCTCCTCCCCAAAAAATTGCAACTTGGCCCTTTTGGTTGTTGGCATTTCAACTTCAATTCTTATATTTTTAATTTCTAATTTTTTATCTTAACCTTTTTCTAGAAGTTTTATTTGTTTTCAATTTCATCATTCAATCTCAATTTATCAAATATAATATTTTCTAATGTGGTTCTTATTCTTTAGAATTCTAATTTTTATACTTAGCCTTTTTATAAAAAATTTAGTAGTTTTCAATTTCATCACGCAATTCAAATTGATGGTATTATGTTTTTCAATTTGGTTATCATTGTTTTGATTTTTAATTTTTTTTTCTTGACCCTTTTATAAAAGTTATTATTATTTTTAATTACAACATTATTTTTATTTTTATCTTAATTTTGATCCTCATTCTTTTTTATTTTTCTTGATCTTTTACTAAATTAGTATTTTTTAAATTCCACCCTTTAATTATATAAAAAATTTATTTTGTATTTTAATTTCAATCTTTATTCTTTTAGTTGCTATTTTTTAAAATTCTTTAGCATTATTAAAATCTCGTTTCAATTTTATCTTTCAACATTTAATTGATTGAGAATTGAACTTCATGATTTTTCCAGATTAGGTGCTTCGGGTCTAATGAATCAGGTCATGAGTTTTTTTTTTTAAAAAATGGTTTTATAATCATCTTTATTTTTTTATTAAGTTATTCGAATTTCGAGATCTGAGTTGCTGGTTTAGTGGGATATCACAAGATGGCTCTGCTTTGATTATCGGGATTAGAAGTTTGTCACTATCATTTTTTATGTCATTTTTCTTACTTCATTTCAGCACTTAACATCATTTTTTTACAAAATGAAAAATAAAAAATCCGGTAGCATCAAGGCTAATTCTCATATAAACTAACATAAATCCTCTCACTTGGAAATTTTATATTCAATCTAATTAAATATAAAAAAATAAATTTTAACACTATGTAACTATATTTTTTTCAGATTTGTTCTGTCGGATTAGAATTTTCCATGTGGAGGTATCTAGGTCAGTCTTAATAAAAATATTTGTTTGAATAATAAATTAAAGGATGGCGTACACAAAAACATTGGAAGTATTTAAATTTGTATGGATGGTCTTTAGACGGAAAACTTGACCTAGGAAATTATAACAAGTTAGAGCTAATTTGTCAAAACGGATAATAACTTCCTGCCGTCTCCGTGTAGGATTGAACCACGACGCACAAGAAGCCAAAACTTGTACCTAGAGATGTTGACCTGATGCACAAGCGGTTATGGGCCGCACGTTAAATTGCAAAAATAAATTGCAAATATGTTTGGTAGAGAGAGTGGGGGCACATGCTAACTTGCTAAGCCACGTATGCATAGGATAAATTTTATTTGTACAATTTTAAACTTAATTTTAGTTTCCTTTTTCCTGGAGTATATGGCTAGGTTACTTTACATAACGTGGGCGGACTAAAAACTTTCATGGACATAAAAATAATATTGTTGTTTACTGGTTTAAATTTAATTTCTTTTACTCCACTTTTTATTTAGTTTAAGCTTAAATTAAATTATATAAAAATTATCTTAACGTAAATTAATCAAGTTCATAAATTCAAAATAACAAAATTTAAAAAAATAAAAAATAAATAACAAAAAAAATCCAATACGCAAGACAATATCAAAATGATTTTTAAAAACATTAAGATGAAATCATATTGGATTGATCCGGATCTATCAGGGTTAACATGTTAAACTTATAACCTGAATCATAGACTGCACTATGTTTGATAATATTTGTATTTAATTATATGATAAAACAATAAAACCAACAGAATATTAAATGGTAAAATTAAAAAAATAATAATTGAAAAACTCAACAAAAACCCAAAGTTAAAATATAAAATTAAAAAAAAAAGTTTAAGCTAGGTGTGCGGGTCTAGGTGGCCTAGCGCACTTAAGGCTTAAAAAAGCTTAGGTGTGTGAAAGTGGGGTCATACTTTTTTTTAAAGGGTTGTTGCCCATCCCTTAACTTTTTCAAAAAAAAAAAACATATGACATGTTGTCTTTTAGGTGCCAACCCAGAATTTAGTCAACACGGTAATGGTTAGAAATTCGTGGGGTGGGGATTTTTAGCTTGAAAATTCAGTTTTCAACCCATTTTTACAAAAAAAAAAAAAAAAACTTATAAACATCATAAAAACCTTCCTAAAACACTGCTTACTAACCCCAAAATCATTTAAAGAATGAAAATTAATTGAATCAAAAAATTCAAAACAAACCCAATATACTTTCCCATACATGTTTATGAAAAACTACATCACCATAGAACTCTTCTCGTTGAATAGAACCCGTAGATATCAAGATTAACGAGTTTCGTCGTCAAAAAGTGGTCAAACTAAACACTTTCTCTCTCTTCATCGTTTCCAATCGACATTCTCTCTCCTCTCTTGAACTTAAAAACTTAAATGTTAAGAAAATAAACTTTTAAACTAGAATTGAAATTACAAAAATATATAGTTTGTAAAGCAAGAAAAAGGAAAATATGAGGATGAAAAATAACCTTTTTCTAAATTTTAGATTGGCCATGGATTTTTTTTCTTATTTTACACTTTGATCATTTATTACCGAGCTTTTTCTTTTTTTAATAAATTTTATCAATCTAGTCATGAAATTAGTTATAGAAGATTGAAATTGAAAAAAAAACAATTGAAGGGTAAAAATATAAAGAAAAAAAAGATTATTATGGATTGCTACGATGTTTTAGCTATCCATTTTAATATATTTTATAATTTTTCTTGTAATTTTATCCATCTAATTTTTAGAAATTTAAATATAAATTACAGCTAATCATTGAATAACATTTTTGTTTATTTTATTTAGTAATTTTATGAGATATTATAACATATATGATATACGAATTAGAAAATTGTTGAATACGTCCCTAAGGGGCTTAGCGTGATGGCAAAGGACTTGAGATCTGCACAGCAGGTCTCGAGTTCGAGTCAGGGCGTGCACCTCTTGTAAGAGCCTGAGATAGCCGGAGTTTTACTCACTTATCTAGGTCCATAAAGTACACTTTCTAGAAAATGGATTTCCACCAATAAAAAAAAAATATTATTGAATGCATACAAGTAAAATGATAACCTGCCTAGGTACATTTATGAGTTTGCAATTTCTTGCACAGAAAAAATAACATAACGCGTGCATGAGTCATGACTAGGTAATAAAGTGGGGCGACGACTTGCGTGTAAGAAAATCACAAAGAATCTTAGGATTACTATATTTGATGACTTTTCTAAACGAAGAACCAACCAAATCAATGGTCTCCGTTTGCTTATAAACACAAGCATGTCTCCGATAAAAAGAAAAGCCACTTTCTTCTTCGTTTTGTTTTGGTCTAACTTTTACTCCCATCATCATGACCACCACTACCTTGTACTGTATGTATCTTTTTCATCAATCAAAACCAACGGCGGCAGATCGAGTGCCGGGCCCACAAGGGCGACAGAGCCACTCTAAATCCAAATTAAGGTTTTCAATTCCGGAATATTCAGTGTACCTTCTACCTTTTTAAAAAAAAAAAAAAAAACATAACAGTGTAGTCTATCAGCGTGCTTCATATTGCCGTCAAAATACTATTTATTAAAATTTTATTTTTTTTGTTTAAAATTATTTTTTTAATATTTGTAGATTATTTTGATATGCTGAAATTAAAAATAAATTTTAATTTTAAAAAATAAAAAATATTATTTTTATACATTTCCGATAAAAAACATTTTGAACAACAATTACTATCACAATGTCAAACACGCTCTAAATCTCTTCTCGTTCAAGATGTCGGGTCATTTTAGTTTTCTCATCCAAATTCAAGCTGAGATATTCCAAGTTTATTTCATCTGTTCCTTTTCAGATAAAAGTTTGACAAAACTAAAATATGATTTTACTTGGTTTTTATTCGTTACAATTTAAGGATTCAACAAAAATAAAATATTAATAATAATTATTACTATTTTCATTAACATTGATATTATTTTTAAAAAAAGTTGAGTTTATCACTAATATATACTGTTTATATTCATGTTTGTACTTTGTAGAAATTTAAGTAAAACAATTAATACTTTAGATTTCATTAGCCTTAATAGCATTGACTTATTGAATTAGTGGAATTGTGAAGAACCTAACTTTTTTAATGGAGAGGATTTAAGTTTGAAGGCTATTTAGGCAACTTTGTTTACTTTAACTTTAGAAAATAAAAACATCTATTTTGATAGTGAGGATAAGCCTACCGGAAATAATAATCTATTTAAATGTCAAGTTGATGACTTTCTTTAAATGTCAAGTCATTCGGTAACCTAACGATTGCTTCCACGGTGATATTGGAAGAGTCACGCCACGATCTTTCTTGTTGTTTGACGTGTGAAGGTGCATACATAGTAGTTGGGCTTTAGGAAGCTTTTTTCTTCTCTTTTCTCTTCTCTCTCTCATCTCCTCAAAAATCAAGCTAGCCTGCCAAAATTGAAAAGTGTCAAGTCATTTATTTCTTATATCAAATTTGATCCTTATTATTTTAATTACTATTTATTTTATTTTGAATCCTTTTTTATTGATTTATTTTCAATTTCTTCGTTTAGCATTTGGTTTCATTTAGTTTTTATATTAAATCTGGTCTTCATTATTTGATGCTATTTTTTCTATCATTTTCTTAATTGAATCTTCTTTTTTAATTTCATCCCTCGATATTTGATTTCATTTCTTTATGTCAAATTTAGTCCTTATTTTTTTTATTGAATTTTTTATTAGTTTCACCCTTCAATATTTTTTTAATTAAGGATTTCACTTCATGATATATTTGGGTTTGCCTTTTATAGTGTTAGTCCTGGCCTCATGAACCAGGTCACAAGTTTCGAATATTAGCTCAAGTTGACTTCAATCTTTTTTAGGTCTTTTATTAAAATTAATTTTTTTTCTCAATTTCATTCTTTAACATTGAGTTGGTTGAAGACTCGATTTCGTGAATTTTTTCACTTTTTTTTTATAAGATTATCCCAATCTCATATCTGAGATCACAGGCTTAACGTGTTAACCCGGGTTGATTTGTTTTTCATTCCTTTTTTTAGATTAAATATTTTTAGTTCCACCCTTCAATGTTTGGTTGTTTGAGACTTGAACTTTGTTGTTTTATATAGTTTGCTTACTACAAGACTATCCCAACCTCATGACTAAGTTGTCTATTTGGTTGGATGACTAGGGTGGGCTTGTATTGTTTTTTTGATCCTTTTTTATTTTTTTTAATTTTATCTTTTAAGATTTGATTTGTTGAGGATTGAGCTTTATATTTTTTTTTATTTTTCTTTTTAGGGCGATATCACTTTCTTATTTAATTCTTGCTTCTTTATCAAATAAGATCAGGAAAACCTTTTACAAATATTTAGAGGATATATTTCTCTAATTGGTAAGTGTTTATTTTTTGAGTTGATCATTGTATATATTTTTTAGTTCGGTTTATTTACCATCGTCACCTATTTTTTTAATTATATTATTAAATTATTTACATTTACTAAACCAAATCGAGTTAATAACTCGAGTTTTGAATTTTTCTTACTTCTTTCAAAATCCTAGCATTATCCCAATATTTTTTTTATATTGAGAAAAGTTGACTCGGCTCATGGCATAATACACATAACCAATCTAGTTTTTTAACTAATATATGAATCCAGTAAATCCTAGGCATGTACCTATTGTCTTCCCTGAACTAACCATCATCTAGGACTTGGACAAGGGATCCTATAGAGGTGATTTGATTGTCGTTTCAACTTATTGTCTTTTTACTCACTCAACGTAACCGTATCGATATCTTTATCTTCTTTTCACATTTCCTTATATTTTCCATATCTCCAATCTTGTATTTATTGTTTTTATTTATCTAACCCCTTTCTCTCTCACTCTCAAAGTCTCTTAACTCTTATAAAAACATTTTGATTATTTTTCTAGACCCAATAATATTGATTTGAACATGTTTAAAAATTTAAATTTTAAGATAACTCTTCTAAAACTTAGATAAGAACAATTGATGATGTGAGGAGATAACTGTCAACTATGATTAAGGGATTAAATTATAAGTTCTCAAATAAAAGGAATCAAGCTATGATAAAGTTCACAAATTAAGGACTAATGATGAAGCATGCTATCACGCGCTTGATTACAAACAAAATCACAAAACACATGTCTTCGTTAATGGCATTTTGTAGAGAGGGAGGTATTTTAGGGAATTCCAATATAGATAAGAGGGAGTGGGGTTTGGCAAAGGAAAAGAGTCAAGATGGAACCCTTTGTCGCCACATGCCATGGCATTTGATGCACTCAGGAAAATGTTTATCTGCTTCCCTTTTATTTATTTGTTTGTTTTCTAGCAAAATTCTGTGTTTAAGTTGTAACAACCCGGCTTTTCCAAGCCCAAAATAACAGTAAATTATATATATATATATATATATATATATATATATATATATATATATATACCTAACACACATGGTGCCGGTAATCAGCGAACCTGATCCCTCACATCATCAAAATACAATCCATACAATCCAC
>Ga0307513_10001958_pt1 | contig 29145 bp, 38 predicted proteins | sample 15_EM_MG_FD_202174 | JGI IMG/M metagenome (GOLD analysis project Ga0307513, IMG submission 202174) | Populus trichocarpa ectomycorrhiza microbial communities from riparian zone in the Pacific Northwest, United States - 15_EM | ecosystem: Host-associated > Plants > Roots > Unclassified | place... | reverse complement strand
GTGTCGCTCGCATCCGTGCCACTTTCGTCCGTGTCATCGTGATTGAGTCTTGGGACAGGGGGGGCGGTTTCCTCATCCTCATCCTCGTCCATCATTTGTGCGGCACGCTAAAAATGCAATGAATACACGGAGTCGACGTCAATGTTTGACCGGGTTCACCTTCATGGCTTCGGCCTCGTTTGAGTAATGTCGCCCACGAGCACGAACAAAGGCAGCATGTTTTGCAGCGGCTAGACATAGATCAGCTCAAGCCATGAGCTTGCGGTCTGAATTCACTCACTTTCTTCATCCATTTCTTCCTCGAATTCTACTTCTTCACCGGGTGATCTTGAATCAGCCCGGATTGAAATGCGAGCATCGTTGGGAAGATTAAAGCTCGTGCTCCTGCTCGAAGTAACGCTTCCAGAGCGAGCAGACATGGAAGTTCCTGGGCGGCCATTGCTGGAGATAGAAGTTCGGCGCGATGAGGGGCCTGAAGCATCTGCACCTGTGGATGAAACAGACATCGTCGGCGAGGTTGGATGGTCCATCTCTGTAGGAGATCGAATGAATCCCAAGTCGAGATTTGGGATGTCTAAAAGAAAGTCTTCAGAATGGGCGAGGGAAGGTATGAAATGCTTGCGAACCTCCTTCAATGGTGTCTGTCTCTGCATTATATCGAACATAAGGAGTTTTGGGTTCCGTGATCTTCATCAAGCTGTCTTTCTGGATTTCGGTCAGGGCAATATTCTCCTCGTCCCATTGTAAACTGCTGAAAGCGAGGAGATAAAGGATCAGGGTTCGCTCTAGCTTGGAGGACACAAGGAACTCACAGAGCGTTTGTATGAGGGGTTTGGGGTGTGTTCTTAAGAATGCCCTTGGGTTTGGGGAGAGATCCAGAGGGAGCAGGAATATGAGGGAGGTTTTGGGGATCCTGGGTGACAGACATGGTGGTAACTTGGTTTCGTAGGTGTTAGAAAATGCAGTTTGTGGTAGGTAGGTCTTGCCATATCAGGCAATTCTAATTTCTAGCCATCACGCGTACGGGTCTTGCGAGCCCAACCCGAAACCGAAGTCCATCCATTTGATACAATACAATGCAAAACGTAAAATGCTACAACATGATTAATGATTCTTCAGCCCAAGGATGGTATTATGTGCGGACAGCTAAATATCTATGACCTCAGCTCCAGCATCGCACCAGTCAGCCTTTCAGCAACATTTTCCGGTTCTTGTCGAGCCATTTCTACAATACTCAACAGTTTCTTGATACCGATCTGTAGTTTGGGACTGAGATCGTCCCGACCGGCGAATCCGGCATCTTCCAACATCCGGATCGCCCGCTTGCGATGTTGATCACTCGGGAACAGCTCCAATTCTTGGAGAACGTGCTCCATTGCGAGAAGAGAGGAAATAGGTGGAACACGGAGTTCCTGATCGAAGGTTTCCGAGAGACCGAGGTCAGTCAGAATCGGCCGTAATGAGGAAGTCGCAATTATCAACAAGCGTCGGCCCTGTTGATATATGTTAGACACATAAAGATAAACGGCAGAAGATTTGTTGTTACTTTGGGTGGTCGTCGGTTGAACAAAACCAAAAGAGTTTGTAGAATGGCATTCGAGAATCTTGCTCCCATAGGTGTCCAATCTGCCACCAGAAGAGTTCAGTGTTCACGACGTGTTGTATCAACAAAAGACTTACCGATGAGGCGCTCAATGTTGTCAACCACGACTACACTTAACGGGCTCTTATAGCTGTCAGCGAAAATTTTGGTGATAGCGGTAACTTTCTGGGATTCCGAGTATCCGACCATATTATCCGATGAAATGAGTTTGATGAATGGGTATTCCGAGGCTTGGGCAATTGACGCTCCCAGGGCCGTTTTGCCTGATCCAGGGGGGCCATGCAGCAAGATGCTGACAAGAGGGGTCCTTGTCGATGTTCGAACTTGCTCCACGAAGAGTTGACCGGATTTTAACAATTCCTATGGAAAGCATTGGTTACAAAGGTCATATAAGGAATAGAACCAATAAACTTACATCGACAACAGCATCGTAATGGATGATGCCGTTCTGGATGACTTGTTGCAACTCCTCTTCCGAGACACCGAAAGCAGGGTGCACCTCGTCTAGTGCTCTCATGAAATCCTCCCTATTAACCCGCAAGTTCTCAACATCGTCAGAAATGCCAGCGATGGTTCCGACTTTCACATGTCGATTGAAGGCAAAACTAGTAGCGCTTTTAATCAAGCCCCCGATTTCAGCGCCGGAAAAGTTCTTCGTAAGTTGGGCGAGTTCCATCAGATCGACATCATGTTCCATGACCTTGTTTGTTCGCATCTTGACTGTATGGATGTTGAGGATTTGATAACGACCATGTTCGTCGGGGAGGGAGATTTCCATGTGCACTTCAAGACGGCCAGGGCGCAGTAGAGCTTCATCAATCATGTCCAGTCGGTTGGTCATACCAATGATCAGGATGTTGTTTAGTTGGTCCACGCCATCCATCTAGCCGATCAATGAGTTTATTGCTGACGTTGTGCATGAGTGAGGACATACCTTTGACAAAAGCTGATTGACGACTGTGTCCCCAACACCTGTTCCATTATTCGTCGACCCACGCTGTTTGAATATGGCGTCCAACTCATCAAAAATGATGATGTGCAAACCGCTTTCATCTCCTTTTTCCTTGTACTCTTTCTCAGCATCCGCAAAGAGTTTCCGGATATTCTCTTCGGAAGCACCAACGTACTTGCTTAGGACTTCTGGACCATTCACGACTTTAGGTTCGCGGGCATTGAGCATCTTTCCGATTTGTCTGGCTATAAGTGTTTTTCCGGTTCCTGGTGGACCATGAAGAATGATACCTATTCAAAGGAGATGTCAAGAAAATTAAGGATTGACTTATATTAAACTCTTGCCTTTCACGTGCTGGATTCCAAGCTTTTCAACTAAACCAGGTGGGAATACTCGCGAGGCGAAAGCACGTCGGAATATTTCGCTAAATTCTGAGTCGAGGCCACCAATTCCCATGTCCTCAAATTTAAAGTTAGGTGCAAGGATCGCGTTTGGAGGAGCCCTGAAAGGTTTCTGATTAGTTAGAGAAAGTAGGCGGGGTGATAAATACCGACTTTTTTGCGCTGGACTTGATTTTTATCGCGCTATCCGGTGCCTTCATGAATGTGACATCTGTCTTTTCGAATAAGATGCCCATATGCTCATGGCCAACAGTCCTTTGTCCGCCGTTGGGTATCCCTTTCCGTTGCTCGTCTGCCAAATCCAACACGGCCACCGACTTGATAGTTGCTTTTAAGTTTTGACCATGGAACTCGAACGCGATGACTTCCTCGGTGGACATGACAATTCCGCTGAAAGCCTTGATAAAATTCTTGGCCATTTCGTCCGCAGAGAATTGTTCTGCGATATCGAGACCCCGTCTCCAGAAACCCACTTCGAGATCAATCGCTTGCAGGAATGACGGGGCGGCTGGGTGAGGTGGGGGCGGCATTGGTTCTACAGTGGCTTGATCACCAGTGAGCGACAGCCCAATCCATTGACGCTGGACGGCGGAGGCACCAATGGTACCGGGTTGTAACTTTCCAGTGTTATCATGGCTAAGGGAGATGAGAAAATGTAGAGACATGATCAAAAACTGCACGAACCGGATGGTCAAAGCATAGGAGCCATTTACGAGAACATGCTGTCCTTGAGGAAAATCGGAAGGGTGGACAATTAGACAATTAGTTAAAGCAAGTGCATCACTTGGAGAGCTCGCAACACCGTAGCTATCAAAAGGACTTCAATAGGATGGACGATTGTGCAGGAAGTTTTAGGATTACCTTCCACCTGATCGGGGTGGGGGCGGTTTCCTCCCGTAACTCGATTTCTCGAAAAGAGCGCTAGATGGATCATTGTATGCATTCGGAGGTGGGGTGTACTGGGATGAGGGTGGGGGTGGTCTCCTTGCAGATCTGGGAGCTGGAGAAGCGCCATAATCTGATCCGTCTAGTCGATTATACGGCTGGTTCGGAGGAGTGTTGGTATTGCCTGAAGATCGAAAGAAACTCATGAGTGGTTACGGGTGTGTGATGTCTAGTCTTTATATGAGTAGTTGCGCAGTCTAGAGTCGTGTTCTGTCGTCACTGCTCGGTTCAGGGATGGTCTCGCTGATGTAAGCTCACAGCGATTCTTTAGTGTTTCCATGGCCTCGACTGACTTGAATCCATACTCTGCTCAGAATACTCTATTCTCTCATTTAAATGCCCCTTCCCGATGATCTTCCTGGATCACCCTCATATCCAGATGTCGACCAGCCATCATGTCAGCTCATGGGACCAACTGCGCTGGTAATCACATCTCCTACTTGCGCTGCAAATATGTAACATATCTTTCCCAGATCGTGCAAGGCCTACTGGGCATATTTGTGCTCTTATCTTTAGTCTACAAGAGACATCGCGAAACACCCAAACGTCCTTGGAGAATATGGTTTGTCTCCCAAGTCAGGGACATCCACGTCGCACTCATTATTTCTCCTGCAGGCTCTTTGATGTATCCAAGCAAGTAGTTGGCCAAATGTTCGTACATACTGCCAATCTTCTGGCCGCTGGTCTTGTATCGCATCATACGGATGGAAATGCCTGTGTAAACTATTTTCTTAATATTCTGATTGATACCACCTTCGGTGAGCTACAAGGAGTCGCGTCACAACTTTCCTTGCCATATCTCATCTCATTCCAGGCATCGGTTTAATCTACGTCGTCCTTCACGCCACCACGCGCCTGTTCACTGACAAATTCAAACTCAAAGGGTTCGAATTGGGAGTTTATGGAGATCCACCCTCAATAAAGTATTGGGCGGGTCAAGCCGCCCTTTATGTATTTGCCCTCTCAGCCATGAAGGTCGTCGTTGTTACTTTCCTTGTTGTCTTCCCTGCAATATACGTGGCTGGGGAATGGCTCCTCAGTTGGACTTGGACAGGCGATGGTGATGGGTTGCAGGTCGTGTTGTGAGCATTTCGTCCTTCCCATTCTGTCATATTTCCTCAACCATTCCTCCCATAGCGTCATGGGAATCTTCCCAATAATAATGAATGTCCTACAATTCTGGCTCATCGACTCTATCGTTAAAGCGTCTATTGGCAACGAAAAAACTTTGGATGTTGAACAAGGCACATATCAGGACCGTGAACCCTTGTTTAACGCACCACCTGAGGACGACGACGACGGTTGCTCACCCAGGGACAATATCTCGGAGAACAGAAATTATCGTCGCTCAATTTCTTCTCTGGATTCAAGGGGTTATCTTTCACATGACGACCTTTCATTTGACACCGATGCCACGAAGGGTGATGAACATAAATCGGCTGCAAGTTCTTCGAAATATGTTGATGTTCACAACTACCCTCCAAGCTTGTCTAGCAGTATGACATCCAATCCCACCTCTGCTGCTGGCGCCAAAGCCCCACGGGAAGCAAAAAATCTGTTGAAGAAAACCAAACGGCGTGAGCCACCCTTGGCTCTTCATCTGCGTTCGACAACAGAGGAGCCCTTGTCCCCTAATTCATCTATCGCCCTTGAAAGTATGCCTCCAACACCCAGCCCCAAACTTCTGTCCGTTTCCGTGGTGCCTCCGGAGCCTGCAGAGTGGACAGATGCATGGGATGATTCAAATGACTGGGCAAACGGACCGGAGAATCGACACGCCCTCAAGCAAAAGAGTTTGGACACAGCTGGAGAATGGACTAACGCGCATCCAACTATTTCAGTGGATCATTGATCATTTTCAGTAGAGCTTGCTTTGTTCTTTCTTCTAATACGGGTATACATTTACGACCTTCATGATATGACAGTCACCACTTAATCACTATTTTCAATCTTAACAAAGTCTTGTTCACGCACATGCTTTGTATCAATATTTATCACATTTGGCGCTGTCATGCGCGTAACTTTCGCAGTTTTCGTGTTTATTTTCGGCCAGAAATTTCGGACGTGCCTTCCACACGTGGTGATCGGATCGTTTTTCAAATTTCCCTCCACCATTCTAACAGTGTAGACGCTATAGAATGTCTGAATCCACCCCTCCACCGGGTTTGGATGCCACGCCGGAAGCGAACGGTTCAAAATCCGACGGAACCTTTTCGCTCGAGAATATTCTCGGCGAGAACCATGATACAGTCGAACACCCGGGGACGGAACACACCCAGGCAGCTACTGGATGGGACGAAGAAGAAACAGAAAAGCCTTTAGCGGAAGGCTATTGCGTCGAATGCGAAGGTGTGTCTCAAAAGTATTTTTCATTTCAAACGAGAATGGCTCATCCCCGAATCATTCACACCAGACCAACCTTCGGAGGTGCTTTGCGAAACGTGTGCGGATGCATACTGTGAAGTTTGCTTTGCAGCCCAACATCGCAAAGGATCTCGGAAGCAACATATAGTCAAACCTTTGTCGAAGAAGGATAAGAGGGCCAAGACCAATGGTGTGCAGTCTGTGGATCCACCTAACGGAGATGATCCAGTGGGTAACTTCTGTCCATCCAATATTTGCCTCCGTCGAGCTTTCTCCTTTCCATCTTTCAGATGAACGTTGATGTCGAAGGCACAAACGATGACTCGGACGACGAAGATTGGGAACATGTTGTGCCCGGTACAGCGATCGAGGTAACTGGCGCCCAACCCTCTGTTGGAACGAAAGTCGGCGAATGGTTTGTGGATCGCGCAAAATTTATCCCCTTACGCCTGACTCTCCCTGAACGAAAATTCCTTCGACTTCTCGAGGCTGCACTTTCCGTCTCTGAATATACAGACAAGATCGACACTCTCGGGTTTGGACTTTCCAAGGCTAAACGGATAGTCCATCAAATTCGGGAGCTCTGTGCGATCATGTCGGGCTTATTGCTTTCAGCAGACTATAAGAGAGGACAAGAGCTTTTTACTGATCGCGACTTCCAGGCGAACGCCGAATTCTACCAGACAGTCTTTGAACTTGGGCGAAGGCATAAGATCATGAACCCGGAGAAAATGCGCACAACGTATGGAAAGTTGATTTATCTTCTACAGGTACGTCCATTCATCGAGAACTTGATCCAGGTACTTACTAGCGTGTACCTCAGGACAGTCAAATGCCGGAGGTTAGGGATCTGCTGAGTTTCTCATGTGTGGCTCCCATCAAAACTGTATACGCTGTCCTAGAAGAACACGAGGCGGTAGATCTCCTTCGAGACGAACTCATTACAGTGGCTACGAAAGAGATTTATTCCGAGGGTCGGCCCCGCCGCGATATCCAAAAAGACATCAAGAGCAAGGAGCGCGCCATCGAAACTCTTTCGTCACGGTACACACGCAATGGCCTTTCCCAAGAAAAAATCAGGCAATGTCTATATTCTATCGGAGACAATCACGCTTTCCTTCGCGCCAACCGCGATCCTTGCGAACGTATGATTAGTTATCTCAAGGAATATTTCCACCCTACCTCAGCTAAGGAATCGCACTCCAGTCTGGCAATTCGAAGTGGAAAGGGTGGTGCACGGCTGTCGCATGACCACTCCAAACAATACGGATATGTTCTTCAAAGTTTAACATTATGGCGAGAAATTTTGCATGGCAAGCTTTTTGTTCACCTTACACCTGAGATGCGCTGATCAGATGTATAGATATGTTCCACCTATGGTCATTAGCTGAACAAGACCTGTTGTCCACAAATGTCCCATACCGCCTGCGGGATACAGGTCAGGGACTGAATCGCGTACAAGCAGCACCAAAGACATCTCGGATGATGCACAACATTCTACACAAAGCCCAGAAGAGCGTCGGTACCTGGATTGGGTCGAGTGTCATCCATATGGGAGATCACAACGTGCCCAATGCACTCCTATTCATTGACAAATATACCCAGATATACCGAATACTGCTTCCCATCTGCAACACTCTTTCACAGATTCCGACACTTGCAGCTAAGCCTGCACTACGTTCTTATATAGACGACGAATTCGGTTCTGTCGATAATTGTATCCGAGAGATTCTGGGCGATTTCTTTAGGCATGGATTTGATGGTTCTGGGGCGGATAATTTTTTCGATGCTGGAAGTTGCATAGATGGGCGGCTGACTAGTGCATGGAATTGGTGTTCTTCTTTGGAGAAGAAGAGGTACTTCCCAATTTTCCTGCTATCAGGTAAGTTTCCTGTGTCTTAATCTTCTCAGCTTGTTCACCTCTCGATTAGGTTTCATTGGGTTCGACGGCGAGTGGTAGACTGTTGAATACTATACTATTTCAAAAAGGGAGAGAAACCTGTTTGCTTTGCATTCTAGTTATTATTTGGAGCAAATCGATAAAAGGAACAAATCAAAAGTATACGTAGACAGCAATACTATACATTTTCGGATCAGGCAGAAACTTGTCCTCCTTGCCTTTTCGCAGAGGCAACGACATCGAAAATACCAGCCAGACCCGACTTCCATGCGACCAGTCGCTTTTCCAAAACTAACCACTGCTCGTGCTCAAATGAACGGGAGGTAGAACGGGATATATGAAGGCTTTGTGTGGTTTGTGAAAGTTTTCCCCAGACGAGACCCGCCCGGATGACTGCAACGGCGGTTACAAGTTAGCGGGAGTGCCCTGTAGAAATAGTAAAATTTCGTACCATCAATGACCCATTTCTCGACCTCCGACGGGTCGACCTGGAGAGCTTCAGCTACTTTCGAGTACGACAAGTTTTGTCCGATATGCTTGAAGGCGAGTGATGCGAGAGTGAGCAGCCGTATTTTACGCTCCAGCTCGGACGACGTGATTTCTACTTCATGAGGACAAGCACAGAAATGAGTCAATGAATGAACTCACGATATATCTCCAGTGTCTGTGGATGGTTTGATTGCCAAGCTTTAAATTCAGGAAGACCACCGCTGAGGAAGACCTGAAGGAGAGAGAACAGTTCATGGTTCTTGACGTTAAGGACTGCATCAAGTTTGAACAGAGAATCAAAGTCAAAGATGGAGGGGAGTCGCAATGCTGTGGCGATGGCATCCACGGCAGCCGATTGAGCTTCTTGTGATGCAGGTGGAAGCCTTCGGACGTAAAGCAGCGAATACTCATAAGCAATAGTCCTGTAAATCGTGGATTTAGTTTTCTGTGTTCACGGTAATAAATTTGGGCAGCTCACGGTTGTTCAGCCTTGATATAGGCATCGACAATCGACTTGAGGAATGAGGCTTTTTCTTCCTCAGATATCTCCCATTCTGAGAGCCATTTCTCGACATCAGATTTTGTGAGTTCGAGGACATCAAGTTCATCTTTAGAGGTGGCAATTTGAAGAAGAGTTTGATATACAGTGAGACGCAGTGAGGAGTTCCGAGGTATGGCGTTGAAGAGATTTGAAATTCTGGAACAAAATAATATGTAATAAAATCCTGGCAGGGCGAACGGAGGAAAAAATAAAACAACGCACATGCGGTACTTGACTGATAATCGTTCAGATGGCGATGAAGAAATTATCTTAAGAAGTGTAATAAGGTATTTTTTGACTTCTGCAGAACTTGGAGGGTATAGAGAGAATATGTGGGCGAAAAGCAAATTAAAAAATCCCTCGATTTCTGATGATAATGAATATCTTGATCATGCATGAAGAGTAAAGGGCTCACCTTTGTCCGATCCGTCTCCTAATCCTCTAACCTCCTCCAATAGTTTAAGCAGAATCAACTTTCTTCTAGCTTCATCCTCCTCTATAGGCTTCCTCCCTTCTGCAGACTTCAGGGCATTTTGGAATGGAGCTACCGCTTGTGCTCGTTCCTCGTCGGATCTATTTCTGAACAGGTATGAGAGCAACTCTAGGATCTAGCTCATTGATAATCAAAAAATTATTCAAGGAAATTTCTGTTCACAAATTACCTGCTCCTCGAAAGTCCCCTCTGCAAATATCGATACCGAGTCTGTAGCGCTTGCCATCTGCTTTGTTGACTCCAAGACAGAAAAAAAAAAATTTGTGACAGCCGAACGCTCTTGCATAACGGGACCAAACACCACCGGTGTTGACGACGACACGGACCTGCGTAAAACTTGATGAATATCCCCAATCTTAAGCGCGTCGTGTCGGAAATACAACCTTCGTCTCACTTTTTTCCTATGGAGACTCAACAGGGACCGGTTGATATCGCTTATTCCTCCCGGGCGGGCGCGGAATCCCCGTTTTACTTACAATGCTTGGGGTACCAGTCCAACCAAATCGAGGACTTATAGAATGAAGAGCAAGGTTTTTCTCAGGCGAACTCTTTATCTGCCAATTCACTTCGCACAACGGTTCAGCAACTTTTCGATCCTTGAAACTTTCCCTGAAGTGTGGTGATCATTACCACAAGCTGTGAATGTTGCATATGGCTGTTCTCGTAACTTTTACCGCGGACCCTCCATCAAAGCTACATAGCTTTGGGAACATAAATGTACGATGTTTCAACGGTTTCCAGCACCGTTTCTAAAAGCTTCACCATGAGGATCACCTCCTCTTGCATCGCGCTCTTGGTTCTATACGCTTCCTTGACCCGACGCACAATTGCTTTGTCAACCACTTATCTTGTTAAGGAGAGCATCGAAGTACCTGAAGGATGGGTAAAGGTTGGACGTGCAACTGCTGGCCATACTCTTAATTTGCACCTCGGACTTCCCCAGCCTAACTTCGGTCTTCTGGAACAACACCTCTACGAAATCAGCGACCCATATCACGAGAGATATGGGAATCACTTATCCAAAGAAGAAGTTGAAGGACTCGTCTCTCCTCATCAGACAAGTTTGGACTCCGTCGATCAATGGCTGGCGAGCTATGGGCTTGGGGAAAGCAATTATACGCGTTCTCCGGCAAAGGACTGGATAACCGTAACAGTGCCTATTGCCCTCGCAGAAACGATGCTCAACACAGTATGTCTTCTACCAATCAGTTCGTGCGTCATCATTTACCAAGATTCGTCCATAACAGACTTATTATTTATGGAAGCACCTTGAGAGTGGTGACCACGTCGTTCGAACCACGGCCTATAGTTTGCCCCGTGATGTCCATGACCATATCGATGTCATCCAACCAACCACCATATTCGCTCGTTGGAAGGCAATGAAAACCACCTTGCATCAACCAGGGCACGGCGATTTCTTCAAGGAAACTTCGAAAGCTAAACTAGGCGCAATCGATGCTGACCTGTCGTGCACGGAAGCCATCACGGTCAAGTGTCTTGCACAGCTGTACAAGACGGTTGGTTATGTTCCAAAAGCCACCAAGAAAAACGGATTGGGAATAACAGGTTACTTGGTCCGTCCTCCTTAAGCCTCTAATATCTTTTACTCGATTAACGCCAATGATTGTAGGAACAATTTGCCAACCTTGCGGATCTGAGATCCTTTTACGAATCACAGGTTCCCGAGGCGGTTAATAGTTCATTCACCTTCTTTTCAGTTAACGGTATGAGCTGGCTTAAATTCTTTTGTTTTATATCGATCTGTGACCTCTGCAGGTGGACTAAACAACCAAACTCTGGACGAGGCTGGAAAGGAAGCAGGGCTTGACACCCAATTTGCTTTTGGACTCAGTTATCCCACACCAGGAACTTTTTGGTCGACCGGCGGTCGACCTCCTTTCATCCCGGACAGAAGTGCACCAACCAATGAGAATGGTCAGAAAGCTTTTTTTTCATTCTTCTCCTCTCTTATTTAACTTTTTTTTAGAGCCATATGCAGAAGTCAGTTCCTCGATGCCTTCCTGGCCTTACTTCTAACGGCATTAATCTTACAGTGGTTGGATTTTGTCTTGAGACAAAGGAAAATCCCTCAATCAATCTCAACCAGCTATGCTGACCATGAGCAGACAGGTAAGTCGCCATCCCTCTCTACCCTGACCTTCTATTATTAAACCTTTATAAATTCGTAGTACCCGAGGCTTATGCTCGCCGCGTTTGTCGAAGTTTCGCTCAACTTGGTGAGGTTTGCCCGATGCGATTTTGGCGTATACTCACTCATCACATAGGGGCGCGAGGGGTCTCCGTTCTGTTTGCCTCTGGTGATGGAGGCGTCGGTGACGGTAATTCAGACCCACAGACCCAACAATGCTTCAGCAATGATGGCAAAAGCACCTATAAATTCCTTCCAATGTTCCCTCCAAGGTTACTCAGTGGTTCCTGTTGTAGACCACGGCATCGCTAACGCTTTTGTATTAAGCTGCCCATAGTAAGGACTGCCATTGACTGCCACAGGGCCTTCACTCATACACACCCAGTGTCACATCTGTAGGTGGGACATTCGGTATTCCAGAAGTGGCAGTGCCTTTCTCTGGAGGCGGTTTCAGTGACTATGTAAGCACTCTCAGCATGAGGCTAACTCGGATTCTACATGACAATTATTTTTACCCATGGTTTGTATATCAGTTCGCGCAACCACCATATCAGAAATCCGCCGTCGCTAATTATCTTTCCAAACTTCCTCTGGGCCATTATGGTGGATTATATAACCGGTATGCACTCCGAGATATATGATACTATTCCTGTGACTTAGCGTTACAATTTCCAGTGAAGGAAGGGTAAGACTACAGGATGGAGTCTAAAACTCTCCCTCTAATATGCTTCTCAGGCTTTCCCGGACATCTCTGCTCAAAGCTACCCATTCCAGACATGGTGGAAAGGTGAACCGTTACTTTTGGGTGGCACATCGGCCTCGTCTCCAGTGGTCGCTGCTGTGGTTGCTCTCCTGAACGATGCCCGATTGGCCAAGAATCTGCCCCCTCTTGGGTTCCTTAATCCGTTATTGTACAGCAAAGGTGTCAATGGCTTCAACGATATAACCGCAGGCAACAATGTTGGATGTGGAACCCTTGGCTTCAATGTAAGGTTATTCTGTTTAGGCCTATTATTCCTAACCGCCTTCCCCTATATCAAGGCGACAGCAGGCTGGGATCCCGGTGAGTATACTTTACTATGATTGGTATTGGGTGCTCACCCTCCACCCAGTAACCGGCCTTGGGACACCAGATTTCCTGAGATTGAAGAAACTCTCTACTTGAGCATGTCCTGAAGACGTTCTATTTAATTGGCTTTCCCTGTCAAGTTTGAGTTCTACGTAAAGATTGTTACGATTTGACATCCTCGATTCACGTCATGTCGGAGCGCCCGCTCAACGCCCGATGCCTTCTTTGAAACAAGCGGATTATTGTAACGGGTTTTCAAACAGTTTCATTTCATTTTTCTGCGCTTCGCCTTCAGTTGAACTCATGGTGCCATTACAGTCATTTGCATTGCCGTCTGCACAACGAAATTACGAAAATCACATTTGTAAGTATGTGTTAATTCTGACCCGGCCAGCTGCAAGTTACTCAATTCGTAGCAGATCTGTCAGAATCTGACAGGTTCCTGACAGAATACACAATTACAAACACAGTTTTGCCAACTCTGTTGTGCAGACGGCAATGCAAATCACTGTAATGGATTGGGCTCACTCAAATTCGAACATATGAAAGTCGACAAGGCAAGTACCAAGTAAAGCCCTAAAAATAGCCTAAATTATTTAACAAGAATGTAGGGTCGTGGCTGCCAGTGACAATTTCCAAATACATACTTATTCATGCGCTTTCCCCATGCAGTATAGTAGCATTTCGCATCACCGACTAATGCAACTCCGTGCGGCGTGAACGATGTTTATAAAGTGCTTCCATCCCAACATTCACATTTCCAGTCATGGGTGGTATGCTTGGGCTTGTCGCATCGCTCCTCTTTGTCATACCTCTCTCCGTAGCTGCACCCCCGAATGGCTGCGAGTACAAGATAAAGCAGCAAATCGGCACTCCTCGCGGATGGGTCAAGCACAGCACCCCCCCTCCTGATCACCCCATTTCCCTTCGTATTGGCCTTCCTCAGAAAAACTTTCATGCGTTGGAGAAACACCTGTACGAAGTGAGCGACCCTGACCATAACCGTTACGGCCAGCATCTTTCCAAGGAGGAAGTGGAAGCACTGGTGGCCCCCCATAAGGACAGTTTGGACGCAGTCGATGAATGGCTCTCAGGTTTCGGATTCAAGGAAAAGGATCTCATTCGTTCGCCAGCAAAGGATTGGATTAAGATCACAATTCCTGTGAGCGCGGCAGAAAAGTTGCTTGATACAGTAATGCTCCCCCTGACAGTCCAATTTCACTGCCTGTACTGACCTATTGTTCATTGAATAGACCTATCATGTCTGGAAACACACCAGCGGCGATATGCTGGTGCGAACGACGAGCTATAGCCTTCCCACAGATCTTCATACCCACGTCGAAGTGGTCCAGCCAACGACCATGTTTGGCCGATTCAGACCTGAGAAGTCAACAATTTTCGGCCTCGATACGGCTACTGGGTTATTCGACACGGCTTCTAAGGCTTTACCTTTCTCGCCGAGTGATGCTTCAGGTGCTGCAGTGGATCCAAGTTGCAATAAAACCATAACTATATCTTGCCTCCTGCAATTGTATAACGCTGTTGGTTATGTTCCCTCAAATGACCCAAGGAATTCAATTGGGATCACTGGATATTTGGTAGGTTTTCCTGCCTTCGAAGTCTTCATACATACCTAAATTGTGACATCTCCATTTCTCTAAGGAACAATTTGCCAACATCCAAGACCTCCAGACGTTTTATGCTGAACAAAGACCTGATGCGGTTAATTCATCGTTTACGTTCATACCTGTCGCTGGTTAGTGCTTCTGCATTTCCGGCCTATGGAGGAGACTGATTATCTTAGAGGGAATAAACTCTCAGAATTTGTCACAGGCCGGTTCTGAGGCAAATTTAGATGTACAATTTGCCTTTGGCATTTCGTATCCTATCCCCGTGCGCCATCCTTCCATTCACTAACCTGCAGACGGTCCTTCTGACGGGCCGGGTTTGACAGGGAACATTTTACTCAACTGCTGGAAAACCTTCCGACTTCACTCCTGACATGCACACCCCAACAAACACAAACGAGTAAGAACCCATTCTTTGCTGGACGCCTTCCATCTTACATATCCTTCCTCGAGGCCTTATACGGACTGGCTTGACTTTGTACTCGAACAGGAGAACCCGCCTCTTACTATTTCCACAAGTTACGGCGACGATGAACAGACGGGTGTGTTCCTAGGATTTTGCTTTGCAATTTAATGGGACTCATGCGATCCATTAGTCCCTAAGGACTTCGCGGAGCGCATCTGTGCTGGATTTGCGCAACTAGGCGTTCGAGGAGTGTCCGTGATATTTTCGTCGGGCGATTTTGGAGTCGGCGACGGCAACTCTGACCCCGCAACTCAAAAATGCTTTACGAACGACGGTCGCAACATCACAAGGTTCATCCCGACATTCCCAGCATCGTAAGGTTCCCCTTTCTTTCGAATGGAATCATGCCCTCATACGTTTTATCACAGTTGCCCTTTGTAAGCCACCAATAACTGATACTCTTAAATTTGGATGTTAACTGGTCAATCTTGGACAGCGTTACGTCTGTTGGCGGCACGGTAGATATTCCAGAAGTAGCGGTCTCTCGTTTCTTTTCTGGTGGCGGTTTCAGTGATTACGTCTGTCTTTTTTGCAATCTGGAAAACTCCCACAATCTTATGCCTTCGACGTTGTAGTTCGATCGACCCTCCTATCAGGACGAGGCTGTTGGCAGATATCTCAAATCGCTTCCGGAAGGAACATACAAAGATCTTTTCAACCCGTAAGTCGCCCTCAAACCTGCTTTTGGCTCAAAGTTGACTCAACTTTTACGAAAATTCAGTAATGGACGAGTAAGCAAAGAAGCTAACCTCTTATAAACGGAATCTCATATGTTGACAGGGATTCCCTGATGTCGCAGCTCAGGGAGACCGCTTCCGTATTTGGCTCAAAGGTCAACCTGTCCTAATCGGCGGGACCTCCGCATCGTCGCCAGCATTCGCAGGATTGGTGGCTCTTTTAAACGATGCGTACCTCGCATCTAAGAATTCTTCTCTGGGTTTCTTGAACCCTCTATTATATTCGAGAGGTGTCTCAGGTTTCAACGACATCACGATCGGTAATAACCCTGGTTGTGGAACTACAGGATTCAATGTGCGCCATATTCCATCTTGGACCTTTCACCTGTATTTCTGATGCTAACTTCTTGAATATAAAGGTGTCGCAGGGTTGGGATCCAGGTAAGTCGCTTCAATATTTTTAGATGAACACTTGACCCAAAGTGTATTCCTGTAGTAACGGGACTCGGCACACCTAACTTTGGCAAACTGAAGGACATTGTTACCTCCTAAGTCGTCGAAATATCGTATACATCCTGTGTCTGAGAAGTGTTTAACAAGTAAATGGAAATTTCCCAGGCAGCCTGAACCCAAGACTCTGAAAGCCTTGTATGGGTAACATTGCTTTATATGTCAATAAGTGCCGAATCTGAATCACGGGCGCTTATATTCCTCTTACCAGGAGAGCATTCCCGTTTAAATTATCCAAGCTTTATCCAATAACACCTCACGCAGGGTGCCATGAGTACCAGACCTGGCAACCTGGAAAATAATCGTGACACGCCAAATCGGTCGAGTCCATCGGAAAGCTTTTGAGTATGATTCGAATGCTTTAGTTGTGAATGTGCAAGTGATATTTGCCTGAGCTCGGAACCTGATTACTTGGGTCACATTATATGCAAGCCATCTGGAACATCCAGGTTGACTATTATTGAGCTTTCAAGCAACCACGGTTTCTCTGCCATGAAGACGAGGACTCTTCCTTCCTTGCTCTGGAACAGACATACGTTGTACAAGATATATAAAATGCCAGTCCGCCCTCGATTCCCCGTGACTAGCCTGAGGTTTTCCGTGTGAGTGAGACTGAGAAAATTTGAGCCCGAGATCCCGACTTGGCACATAGTATCAACACAGTTGCGAGGCTAAGGGCTGAAGGCTGGAACAAACAAAGCCAAACTTTCCGATGCAAAGCGAAAAACAGCCTCGACGATGTATCCCCTTTACTTCTGTTATTTCTTGCTCAATATCTCCCAGAATGTACAAATGGATAGAATAGATGATTCTTTATGTATTTCCGCGAAAATTTTCAGGACTCCGCACCATTAAACTCGCTTTTGGGACAATTTTGGGATACTCTTTTTTTCACCGGAACAAACCGGAACCCGTGTTCTCCAGTATTTTCCATCTTGCTTTTGCATTTTCATTTTCCATCTATTTACTCACTCTATTTAAATAAAAACTATGACCAGGAAGGATGGCGCAATGTCCACCAGCTAGGATGAAGGCGAAGCGACCCCCCCGCTGCCGGCGGTCCTTAATATTTCTTTACCTGACCAGAATAAAGCATTCCCAACCATCACTCTTGAATTACAATCAGCCATAACACGCGACTGCTCTTCGGGCCCCATCGACAGAAAGTGACTTCAGGTTCATTGCAAATGTAATTATATACATCTCTTGCCGTGATTTTACTAGCCCCTAACTGGTTTACTCTCGCATTGACACGAGATGCCATGGCACCCATCCTTGCGAGTTGAAGTAATCCTCGATATCCAAGTTTCGGGTTCAACCCTCACGATCGAGTCACATCATTCCGTCTTCAAGTTCCAAAAGTCCGTGTTCCATTCCAATCGCCTCTCCTTCACATGCTGCTCGCAGTGCCAGTGGAAGGTATATTCTAATGGAACCCTGTCCGGGCCTTTTGATAACCCGTACTCCCAAAATATGTGTACAAATCCAGGGTACTTAAAAATAACCACCAGTTATCACTCAAGCGACCATGCGTTCATAAATCCTCAGAAGGCCGGCCATCTGGTATGCTCACTACGTGCTCTGTGAAATCTCTGACCCGACCCTAACCAACTAGCCTTAGGTGTGAAACTTACGATTATTCACCTGGGCAGATATGCGTACTATAAAGAGGAGAATCATGACGCATTGCGCATCCCACTGTACCCCATCGACCCGAGCGTCCGTTTGGTATGCGATCTTTGGCACAAGTTATTGTATTGGCTTCTTGCCTCTTTTTTTCTGCTGTGGGGGCTATTCCCACCAAAGAATGCGCATATACTCTAAAGGAGAATATCGAGGCACCTCGTGGATGGGTCAAGCACAGCAAACCGCACCCCGACCATAGAATCGTGCTTCGTATTGCCCTCCCGCAGCCTAATTTCGATCAATTGGAAAAACATCTCTACGAAGTCAGCGATCCGGATCACGAGCGCTATGGACAACACCTGTCCAAAGCAGAGGTCGAACAGCTCGTGGCCCCTCATCAAGAGAGCGTCGACTCGGTCAACGAATGGTTGTTCTCCTTCGGCCTCAGGGAAGAAGATCTCGTAAAATCGCCTGCCAGAGACTGGGTCACTGTCAAGGTCCCAGTCAGTCTGGCCGAGAAAATGCTAGATACAGTGAGTTTTTCACTGATTGACGCTAGCTACCTTCAGCGCTATGCTGACAACTTGCTTACCAGCAATATCACGTTTGGAAACATAGCTGGAGTGGTGAATATCTTGTTCGAACTACAAGCTATAGCCTTCCAAGCAATCTACATGACCACGTCGATCTCATCCAACCGACCACTATGTTTGGCAGATTCAAGAAACAAAAATCCACAATATTCAAAGTTACGGCTGAAAAAGATGCTCTTGCCCCAGCCAGCAAGAGCAATCCCATTGTGGACAGCGTTTCTGGGGTTACTGTTGATGCCAGCTGTAATACAATCATCACCATTACCTGTTTACAGCAATTATACAACGCTGTTGGATTTGTGCCGTCAGCTAACGTTGGAAACTCCATCGGCATCACAGGCTATTTGGTAAATATAATTTCCCTCGATTCCCGTATGGAGACCTTACATTTGGTACAGGAACAATTCGCGAACATGCAAGATCTCCAATCATTCTTTGCAGACCAGAGGCCGGACGCTTTGAATTCCAGCTTTGAATTTATATCAGTTAATGGTTAGTAATGCACTTCCTCAAATCATTATAGCGTTCATGTTTTTGCAAAAGGTGGACTCAACAATCAGACCCTGGATGAAGCTGGTGACGAGGCAGACCTTGATGTTCAGTTTGCATTCGGCCTCTCTCATCCCATTGCTGTAAGCACTCCCCGATTCATTAGTTATAACTCGTGCACTTACCCCTGTGCTTAGCCTACCTTCTACTCGACTGGAGGAGAACCTCCCTTTATTCCTGACGTCGGAACACCAACTAACACAAATGAGTGAGTCCTAATGATTTCTAACCTTCTGGTGTATATTTACTCGAGGTAGGCCTTATACCGAATGGCTAGACTTCCTTCTGTCCCATAATAATCCGCCTTTAGCCATTTCTACCAGTTATGGAGACGATGAACAAACTGGTGCGTTCCAGCTTGTGCCCTTTTGAACAACGTCTGATTTTTTCACAGTCCCTATGAGCTTTGCCATTCGAGCCTGTGCGGGATTCGCACAACTCGGTGAGAGAATTGAAAGTTCCTGTTGACATTTTCGAACATCTATTTCAAGGTGCCCGTGGTGTTTCTTTAATGTTTTCATCAGGCGACGGAGGTGTAGGCGATGGTGATCCTGACCCAGCGACACAGCAATGCTTCACGAATGACGGACGAAATGCAACAAAGTTCATTCCAGGTTTCCCTGCATCGTGAGTTTTTAGCCCCTTAAAAATCTTCGTTGACGCCAACTTTTTATTACTACTCATAGATGTCCATTGTGAGAGGCCCCCCTTGTTTTGTCTCCATCTTTTTTCTGACACGCAGTAAATCAGCGTAACAGCGGTTGGTGGAACTTCTCATGTGCCTGAAGTCGCTGTCTCAACATTTTTTTCTGGTGGGGGATTCAGCAACTACGTGCGGCTCACTTTCCTTGTCCACTTCATCTCATTGCTGAGTTTTTTTGACACCAGTTTTCCCGACCTGCGTATCAACAAAAGGATGTGCAAGCTTATTTGGATTCCTTGCCGAAAGGAACATATGCTGGCCTTTTCAACCCGTTCGTAAAGTTCCTATAATTCTACAAGCTGAGAATCTAAAGAAAAAATCCTTTACTCACAACAGCAACGGACGAGTGAGATAGGCTTCTGTCTTTTGCGTTACTTTACCCAACTAACCTGGCCTTGTCAAGGCTTTCCCCGACGTTTCAGCACAATCTGATTTATTCAAGATTTTCATCGGAGGCCAAGCTTTCCTCATTGGAGGAACGTCAGCCTCATCGCCTGCCTTTACTGGATTCGTTGCATTGTTGAACGATGTCAGATTGAAAGCTAAGCTTCCGCCGATGGGATTCCTCAACCCATTCTTGTATTCGAAGGGTTTTGCGGGGTTGAATGATATCACCAGTGGAAATAACGCAGGTTGCGGAACCCCAGGCTTTAACGTGGGCAATATTATATGTTTTTATTATGTTTACGGCTGACACGGCCATTTGCACAGTCAACCAAGGGTTGGGATCCAGGTGAGAGCAGTCAACAGTCGGCGAAAGCACAAACTGACACTTTCCCAAAGTCACTGGGCTGGGGACTCCAAACTTCGGCAAATTGAAGGACCTCGTTCTTTCGGTCTGAGTAGTTTGGCATGACCTGAGAGGGAGGATTAAACAGATATGCTACAGATGCCAGTACACTGACTTGAATCTTGATAAAAATTGTATTCATTTTCGCATCCGCTTCTTGAACCGTTCCATGACCTAGCAGATTTTAGAGTCATGGATTTTGCAAATGCAGTATGGCGAGGAGAATTACCATTTCATCAGTGGCGGTTTGCGTCCTTTCCTGATTGGACCTCCGGGGGGAATCATCTTGGGGTGGCATGCCCATAGCCTCAAGTTTAGCATCCCTGAGGATATCTGCGTCTGATTTCGCTCTTGTATTTGGCCGGTAAACTGCACACCGTAAGATATAGATTCAGTGTAACAACGGGCCAACTTACAGCGAGATGCAACGAGATGTTCCTCGTCATTATTGGGCTTTTTCCGTTCTTGTCGTTCCTCAGCAACGACTCTCTTGGCCTTCTCGGTGTCTTCAATATTTTTCAGCCTCGTACTGAGAAAGAATTAAATATCAAAAACAGAAAACGGCAAAGGTTATAATTACGCACTCCATCCCCAGATCCACCTCCGGTATTGCAGTCAGCATCGTCAGGCTATTCGTCACACTTCCGACATCTGTGGTTGGTTTTTGTTTCTCCACTTTCCATCTGTCGGCAATGTTATACAGCGCTTCCTGAGGATCGGCCGGTGCGTTGTCTTCTTCGTCGGAATCTTCTCGGGGTTTACTCCGAATTTTGAGGTTCTCCTCAATGTATGCCATCCTACATGAGGGGCTATGACACGCAGAACAATATAACAGTAGAGAGGTCACGTACATATGTTTGTCGACGTCAAGAGCATTTGTTTGTTGAGTGAAGTTGTTCGAGCGGATCACTCGACGAGTCCTGGCCTCTTTCTCTTCTTCATCTCTATAAACCAAAAACTGGTCACTTTCATCATTCCATGAGGAGAAGAGGTAGAGAACTCACTCCTCGTCCTCATGAACAGGAGCGCCCTGCTTCAACCCTCCTTGGTCTCCTTCTTTGGGTCTCTTTCTCTTCTTCTTCAGATCCCCCTTGTTTAGTTTGGATACATCTATACCCTGTCGCGCCTTCCTGAGCTTTCTCAGTTCAAGCAGGTCTGCGAGACTATTGGGTGAGATTCTCCCATTAAGTTGTACCTTGGATATGCAAGAAAAATGCATTGACGCACGGTAACGTTGGTAGCTCTTCATCACCTTGTTGCGTAGCGTCATCCCTTTCCAAAGACGTTTCTCGCACCCGAGGTTGAGGACGGGAGCGCTTCTTAATAGTAGGGATAGAATCTGAAGTCATGGTATAAGGTGTGTTTTGTGGCTGTGCCGAGTCTTGCTCAATTAAATAAATCAATGATTGCTGTATGTTACAATCAAACAAAAAAAAAAGCTACAAAGATTCCCTCAAATCAATTGGTATAGGTAGGTGTTTTGCATAGTTGTACATATTCACGTCTTGGAAGGCGAATTCAAGAAAGGGTCCAACTAGAGCTGAGAGAGATACACATGTAGTAAAACATCTAGGTAAGATTTTCGTTTTCACTTGATCCCGGCGTAGGGTAAGCGACCGGCTCTTCGACAGGTGTTGAGGTACCTCCATCCCGACGAGGGCCGGGCTCCGAGATGGTAGGTTCAGCGGAAGGATCGGTGGGAGGAGGGGCGTTGATAATGATGGGAGATACATGACGAGAAAGCATAGATTCGGGTGCACGTACACCACCACGGCGTAACCGTGGCGCTCTGAGAAGTTGCTCAGTTTCTTCTCGACTTTCCACATCTTCAGATGGACGCAGAGGTTCCGGTGAGGCTTGGTGCTCGAACCATGAGACCGGGGTAGAATCGGCAGTCAAGAAGTGAACAGGTTCATCTGGAGAGTCTGGACTCAGTGTGTCGGGGTACTCTGACCAGCTCGGAACTGTGACCTGGTGACGGCGCGCACGAGGGAAGGGGAAGAATCGTCTGACCGTTTGACCCGGCAAACCTTCTCGGGGCTCCGTAACTATCTCGGGAATATCTCGTCCGGTTGAGAGCGTATCGCGTATGGTTGAACGGCGACGAGTTGTAAAGTCATTGAAATCTACCATTCGTGCCCGAGTCGCAGCCCGCCGTATGGAAGCCTGACGGCTCAAATTTGAGGGTGGTGCCGTTGCAGGAGGGGTTGGGGCAGGCGCAGACCATGGGCGAGCAGAGGACGAAGGAGGTGAACGAAGTGGGGGCATGGGAAGTGGACCCGGCCAATCTTCTGTAACAGGCGACGGACTCGCTACAATCCTACGCGCGGAGGGGGGTGGCCATGGACTTGTCGTGAACGCTTCAAATAAATCAGAGTTCACTCTAGCACCTTCAATAGTCGTCGGATTCTCCGCAGCTCCTTCAAACTCATCCTCATCATAGTCCATCTCCAACTCATTCGGGGAACCAGTAAAATATTCCGTGGTAAGATTCACAGCTCGCCTTGCATGCCTGGGAGGCATGCGGGGATATGCGCGAGTGTTGCTTGCGAGCAGCCGCAAGCTTCTGATGTTGCGGTCGGATATTAGTCTGCGGTCGTGAACATTGGAACGCGACCGTCTATCGGCCACCTCCTAAACACAAAGCATTCAGCTGAATGCAAATATCGCAAAGGGATTGTCTCACTTTGACGAGGATATCGATGAGGGAGGCCGTAAATGAGTCGCCAGTATCCAACTCGTTGACAAAATTTTCATAGGAAATATATAGCTCCTTCTCGACCGATGCTCGACGAATCGCCCCAGACCTATAAATAGCGGATCTCATTGAATATCAAATGGGAAATCTTGCAGTTGAAGATTGGCATACACCAGGCTGGAGACTTTTGCGTGTAGAACATCGTCGACATAGTTGGGAGTCCTAAAACATGAATGTGTCCATTGATTTGCTGGAGAATAGGGTGAGAAGATGGAGCACAAACCATTTACCCATTCTGAGGATACGAATTGAATAAATAGAGGGTTTGAAGGTGAGTAAGGTGTTGAGCGGTTGTCGACGAACTCAAAGTTTCTCACACTTGGCACAGCCATATAAACAGTAACAAACATTCGGGTGGCGCACATTTCCAATTTAAAAGGTATCAAGGTAGATTTATACGAATACAGAACAAGCGCGATCATCAGCTCTCCTCTGTTCCATTGGTTTTCGAGGGGCTGCGGTTTGTCCTGTCCTTCGTAAGAAGCAAGCTTTGGAAGAAATTCTGCAAAACTTCATGTTGTGTTTGTCCTCCCGCACCTGGACTTGGTGCCCCTGAGACAGTAGGCGTCACAGGCGAGCGACCTGACGAGATACCTGTAGGTGAAGAGGAGGTACCCAGCGCCGATAGAGCGGACGGTCGCCCAGTCGAGGTGCTTGTCGAGATTGGTCTGGCAGCCAATCTCCGAGTGGCAACGTCGCCCAAGCCCGTCGATGTACCTCCAACGCCTGTCTCCATCTCGCTCAACGCCCGCTCGACGTTTGGAAGACTGAAACTGCTGCTTCCCAAAGGACCAACAATTCCAGCAGCCGCACCGGCGAAATCTTGTGGATTTCTGAAGGCACCACGAGGGTCTCTGTCTGATTTCTTCGAATTTTCGTCATAATTTTTTGCCAGGAATGCTTGCTCTGGTGTCGGATTGTTGAAGGGTGGAAGCGGCGGCGGCTTGGCAGACAAGTTAGTGCGCGTGACGGGAGTGGGTATCCTCGCCGACTCACTTTTGAACCTTGATCTGGAACGAGATTGGCATACGTTTTCTTTGCTCCGGGTTCTCCGTCTTCAGCTTCTAGGTCTCGTTCCCAGGCTTCTCCCCACATTTTGGCATCGAATCCATCTCTGAGCACTGCGATTTTACCCCAGCTATCCCAACCAGCCGGCACAACTATGCGATCTCGATCCAAAGTATTAGGTTTGTGTGAAAAAGGGAAAATATTGCGAACAGGTGCTTGTACTTCCATGGAAGCACCAGCTGGGGATGGAGCTGGGGGTACAAACAACAGGTGGAGTGCATACTGCCGCAGCACTTGCAAATTTGCAGGTAGAGGAGTTGAATAAAACAAGGCGGCGCCATCTTCATCCAGTGTATTAGAGGGTGAAACAAAAAGTTAAATTTCATGGATACTCACACTTTAAACAAATGGTCCGGAGCACCTGCATTACACCATCTGTCCGTTCCTCCCACTCACCTCCCTTTCCTTTCACCATACTTCCCATTCCAGAGGTACCAGCAACCATATCATTGCCGTCGTCGATCAAGTCAGCCTTGCTACAGGTAACAATGATCGGGATGCCAGCTGAATTGTGAGTAAACGTTCCGGGGCCCAGCGGTAGAATTGTGTTTGAAAGTGTTGAATTCGTAGCGGGAAGAGGGTCAGTAGATGGTTCTGTGTAATGTTGTAGATATGTTTGCACTTGAAGAAAGAAAGAATTATCAACTTCACAACAGCCCTTGGTCACGGAGGCTGGACTTACACCGTTCCCGGCTTTCTTCGCGTAGAATTTCCAGTTCTCGCGAGCCATCCCCCTTTGACCATGTCTCTACCCAAGTTAACCACGTCTCTAATTCCTCAACAAATGTCCAAGGGCGTGTCCAGTCCAGGACAATTACAACAAGTGTGTTTAGCAGAGACGACCGAGGTGGGAGGAAATGGGATAGCAACGAGGTATATGAAGGATTCGAGGACGGAACAGTGTACACAGAGAGTCGTGCAAGGGTATCTGCCTTGCTATTAGCATGGTCTCAAGTAGATTTAATGACAGCAGCCACCTTCATCAGCCTCATCACGGACATCCGCAAAGTCATAACCAATAGCAAAGTCCGTCCTTTGGTCATCCTTTTGTTCATCTGGAACGGACTTTTGAAGAAGGGCTGACGACAGAGCCGATTTCCCAGAAGATGGTTGGCCCAAGAGAATAATCTGTTTTGAGGGAATTGAACGCGACGAGGAAACGGAATCGAGAATGGATGACCATAAATCCTGTGGTGGTGCCTCTGGCGTTGACGAACGCGATATCTCCATCGTTCAGAGGTCAAACGCGAGTATGGTGGATGAGTGATTAGAAGTTCTGTTAAATAATTTCAGATCCCGACAACTGCTCTACGCGCGTTTGATATCGACGGTCCACTGATAATTTACAAACGATGTCTGTGCCTACTCTTCCAAAACACCAACTCTTCGAATCACCCAATACTCGATCCATCGAGATATTTGAATGGTTTATCACCGCATCAACCAACTCGATATCCAATGCTCCTGAATGTGATACATTGCAAGCTACCCTTGGAATTCCTCTTCCTGAGATGACATTTGGAAACAACTATTTGACCCTAGAACACCGACCCTCCGGGATCAAATACGCTTTCACCACACCCGAAGCTTTGAGAGGCGTCAAGGGCGGAGAGCTCAGCGAGGGAGATGGGGGCGTCAAGGTCGGCTACGCGGAAAAGTGGATGCAAAGCAGGCACGACATTTCCCCTCATTCAGATCAGACGCGATAATTCACCGTGTTTCCGCGTTCGCCAGAACGGATCCATCTTCCACTTTGCCGATGCCCAAAACTGTGGCTACCAAACCTTATGACTGGACATATACCACGACGTACATAGGGCATCAAGAAATCGCTTCCGAATATCCCACTTCTGCGGCCTCTTCCCAGGTTTTGTGGAGACCTGCCGATCCTGAAGAGCCATCGAACGCGATCCCAATGGCCGAGCTATCGCGTCCAGATCCGATTCTCTTTTACGCGGAGATTCCTCTCTTTGAAGATGAATTGCATGATAACGGATCCTCGTCCCTTCTTGTCCGAATCGTACGTGAATCCACTATGATCATGAACTTCCCTGACACCGAGATACTAGCGTGTAATGCCCGCCTGCTTCTTCATTTTATCTCGGTTCACGTTGCGCGTCGATCATGTCCTGTTCAGGACGCACGATACTCGTATCTACCATTCATTTGCGTCCGCCCCGCCGCTGTTGGTGAGAGAAGTCGCTGGTTGGGAAGCACCGTACGAACGCATCCAGAAGGTAGGGAATGTTTCCAACACCATCCTATTTTTTGGTTCACGATTTTGGCAGCATCTTCCCAAACGCGACGATATGACGCCTTTGACAGATCCGACATTTATCGCCAAGATATTGACGGAATTGCCCAAGCACGCATCACAGAAAGAAGGCGCAAAGACTGGTTGGCGGGGAATGGGTTCCAGGACCGAAGTTGCCACCCTTAGTTGATGTCGACAGGTTGTAGAAATCGCAATTTCACTTGTATTATAATAAAACATGTATCAGTACAATTGTATACGTGGTGAATAACGTCAAAGCAGCATAACAGACAGACAGAACAGTGTTACATCAACTTCGCCTCCCGCTTGGCTTGCTGAACCTGCGCAAGTCGTTGGCTTCGGAGGGTAAGATGTGGTCCTTGTGCATTCTTCTTGCCTGTGGCAGCTGCGAATGCAGGAGGGGCTACAGATTGTGCAAGAGATATCCGAGTTTCATCAAAGCCGGGAATACGAATATTGTGGTTGCGTTCTGGTAAAATAAAATATTCAGACGCGATGCAGAAAGTTGTACCATATGAAACTCACCGAGATGCAGTTGCAAATCCCGAACTTCGAGAGTATCTCCACCCCTATGCTTTGCTAAGCGACACGCAAAGTTCGTCACCGAGTCAATAAACTCATCCGCGATAGAGAGAAGGAGCTATAACCGAACACAATTAATTTAAGAACATCAGGTAAGACAAGGTAACCCACGTCTTCGACTTCTGGATCTATTTTGACATTGGGATCCACACTTGACACCAAATCTTGGATCGTCCGTCGCATGCTTTGATCGCCAGGAGTGCTCTTTCTCCGTGTTCTGCCATCGTCTGCAGTCAAAATCGCAGGGTCGTCCGTGGGTCGCGACACCTGAGCAGGTGTTCCTGAGGGCAAAGTAAATTCGAGCAAAGTCACAAGACTTAAGAGTGGCACTCACCCGACATACGACCACCAACTATGCCACCAGTGAGTGTGGGTCTCGTTTGGGACCACTGAACAGGACCAGGGTTTGTTGTATTCAAGGTGCTGTTGATAGTAGGATAAAAGTCCACAGATGTAGCCGCCAGAGTAGGGAGATTATCCGAGGTGCCGGGTTTAATGGCGGACTGTACGCCAGATGGCTGGCTGGTGGGCTTATAGTTGCATTTGAGTCAGGGTGCTTGTTTACAAAGAACAAGGGATACGTGACGTACCTTTGGGGCATTAACAAGCGCAGCAGCAGCAGCAGAAGCTGCTGGCGTGACCTGTCCGGCATTCTGAGTTTTGTGTTTGTCTGCGAACTCTTTAAGCTGGATTGTCAGGGGTTTCATTGAAAGGTCAATATATATTATGATAAACGCGTCATGTTACACACACCTGCATAATCTGAGCCTGCGTCAGCTTTCCCTGCTGCACGAGGCTGGCCATATTTTGGATGAGCAGATTGGAAATCTTCTCGTTCGTCATCGGTTCTCCTGTTTGTGATTTCAGAATGTGCCCAAGGGCTTTTATCACGTCATGACCACCTGCAGCGGGGGTGTCCGGAGGGTTGGCCACGGTGCTCGGGCCTGCAGCTGCATTCGTCGCGTCGCTCATGACTTCCGTAGTGATTTGGAGACTCGGGCACAAGCCTCGAGCCAAGCAACAGCCTGCAGCACGCAAAACAGCGAGAAATTATTTGCCAAGCCTGTCTTGACCAAACACAAGGCTGGATTTAGCAACATCCCTTTTTTCAGAGTTGCGCCCCCTCCTTCGATATGGACGTCTCAAATATCCTAGCGAGCCATGCTGCAAAATAGTGAGTCAGTTATAAACCATACGGCCTCCAGTTATTTATTATTTCATAAAAACAGCCAATCCGTAACTGTTGAGAAGGAGACACCTTTAGAAGTGGATCCAGGTTTGCTCCTGGTCACCGATTTGAATCCAATAGAAGAGGAAACTTACAAGTTCGTATTTGAATTTTTAAACTGAGAAATTATATATCCCAACCTTTCCGTCAGTGAAAATTTGGAAGACCATCTCCAAACATTAGCTCGTGATGGCGTCCAGGCTCTAATGGCCTCGCTTTTTAAATTGCCAACCAAACTGTCTCCGGACGGCCCTCTCGCAATACTTCCTCCTCCCGTCTTTCAATTACCAAGAGCGAAGCCTCTGCCTAAGCCCAAACCGCCTACTAAATGGGAGAAATTCGCGGCGGCAAAGGGTATTCAACACAAGGTCCGGGAAAAGAAGGTCTGGGATGAAGAGAAACAAGATTGGGTCAACAGATGGGGAAGGAACGGCAAGAACAGGGAGGTCGAGGAGCAATGGATTCATGAAGTTCCTGCTAACGCTGGTGGGTCGTATATTTTTTGGATCCTTTAAAATGCTTGATGGAATTAAATAAAATTTGCAGATGTTGATTATGACCCACGAAAAGTTGCCCGTGACGAGAGGAAGGGGAGGATAGCGAAAAATGAGAAGAGGCATCAACAAAATGTTGCACGCGCTGCCAATCCTCGCCAACAACGGAAGGAAGAAATTGAGAAGACCTTGGCCGTTACACGAACGAGTACGGCAAGCATGGGTAAATTTGACAAACGACTAGATGGGGAGAAAAAGCTTCGTGGTATTAAGCGGAAGGTAATTTCATCTT
>Ga0307513_10001957_pt1 | contig 29155 bp, 12 predicted proteins | sample 15_EM_MG_FD_202174 | JGI IMG/M metagenome (GOLD analysis project Ga0307513, IMG submission 202174) | Populus trichocarpa ectomycorrhiza microbial communities from riparian zone in the Pacific Northwest, United States - 15_EM | ecosystem: Host-associated > Plants > Roots > Unclassified | place... | reverse complement strand
GGATGGAGAAATGGTTGTTTAAGTAGAAAGGCATTGGTTGTCATGTACCTTTTTGTATGGAGCCCCATACAAAAATCTAGGTCACTTTCACACAGGCTGATGCAATCATGAACAATGGAAGCAGCTTAGATTCCTTGTACTTCTACTTCTAGAGGTTTGAATAGATTGTGATTCTCTAGCTGGAGGATCGATTTGAAGTGTCTCCATGCACACAGTGTTGGGAATTGTCGGTTTGAAAATATCAAATTTGGCCCTAAAACCAGTATCGGACGAATCTTTTTGCCCCCGTACTTTAATAGGACAGTTCCCTTCGGGTGCCCCATGAAAAAGACCTTTTCCCTTTCGTTCCAAAAATTCCTATACAACCGCTTCTACAAGTGAATTGCCACAAAATGAAACGGTTGTTTTCCCCCTCGTTCCTGCCAAACAAACTCTAAGTTAGTAGCCAACAGACTACCAGTAGTCCATGTTTTCCTCCTCTCACACACCCTCCCATTCTTCTTGCTGCTTACCGTTGTATCTCGCGCGTGATGGACAACCAGCAGTCTAGGGTACGGGAGGCTAGTCAGACAGCTCTCTATCTAAACGCCGAGAATAAGCCTAGTTTTTGCTTTTCCTAGATCTTTTTTGATAATTCTAAAATATTCGTGCCAAGGTTGTGGCTCCGCCACAACCCACGCTTGCTCGCTTGCTCACAACCATGGGCACTCTCAAGAGAGTGCCCCTCAGCTCAACAAAAGAAATCAGCTCAACAAAAGATTTTCCTCTACCAAAACACCAGACCCCTGTTTCCTCCACCCCATGTTGCCCAAAATGTCTGAAATCTATACCGACATTGAGGCAAGAATTCAGGCTGCCTGTTTAAAGCTTTCAGAGCTTGAGAAACCCAATATTCCTGCTGTTATTCACAATCGTACTATGAGATAGGATATTAAGACCACCAAAGATTTACATAAGAAATTAATTACAAGGCCACCCAGCACCATAAACCCTCCTAGCCTTTTTCAAACGAGCATTCCTCTTTCTTATAGTCTGTCTAAACTCGGTAAAAATTGGTTTCCAGGTTTTGTTTCGCTCCTTTAAGAGGGTTTTTTCATATCGCACAAGTTGAAGGCGAGCTTGTTGGACCTTCTTCTCTGTGGTTTCCTCCTCCTGCCTGTCAATCATAGCTCTAGCCTCACTTGCGTAGAGCACACCACCCTTCTGGATTGACTGCCGACTCTGCTTTTGTTAATCAGCTTGTGCTATCTTTGCCGCTTGTGTGTACTGTAAATTATCTTGTGCCTGGGCACCCGAATGTGCTTGTGCAAGACTCCCTTTAAAAAAGAAATTGAAAGAGATAAGGAAGTTGTCAGAGGTTGGGTCAGCATGCCATAGGTAGTCTGCATGTCGCATTAATGAGCGAACGGTGCGGGAAGTGGTAACAAATTCAGATGAGGGTTGTCGGGAAGGGGTTTGTGGTTGTACAGGTGCGGGGGAGGTTGAAGCATATGCGTGATAGGTCGGAGGAGGAGTAGACTCTCAGAGCTTGGATAGGACGATTGAAGGGGAGTAGGGAATAAGGCCGTATTTACGAAAGGCGGAGAGAATAGTGGAGTGCTTGAAGGCGGCTTGCACACGAATTGAGTCAATAGCTGCTAAGAACTCTATCTTGTTGAAGTCTGAACAGCCAGTTCGAGTAGCCTGATCTACTGCCTCTGCGTGAAATTGCTTGAGCGGTTGGAAAACCACTACGTCCAATGGCTGAAGCAAGTGCGTGCTGTGAGGAGGAAGGCAGAACGGAATAATTTTGTTCTCATCACAATAGTCAATAAACTCCTTGGTACAGTGCGAACCATATCCATCCAATAGCAAAAGCCGGTAAGCTCCCACCTGTCTCTGAGAGGAAAACTTGTGAAAGTGATGAAGCCAATGTAGAGATAGACGGTTATTTGAATACCCAGTCTCCGATACACTAAAAAGGATATCGCCATCGAGTTGTGTTTTTGTATACGAATCATTGAGATGGAGTGCCCCTGGGAGAATTAACATTGGTGGAAGAACCTCGCCATCGCCGCTAATAGTCGCACAAGCAGGTATGAGTTCTCGATTACTGGAGGACACAAGATAGGATATCCTGTCAGGATCAATGGTAATTATCCACTGATTCTTCCCCATCCAGATGCGGAAGCCCGTCTCATTGAAGTTGTAAATATCAGATAATACAATTCCTTTCTCCTCAAAAATCGACTTTTAGCGCTGAAACCAGTTGAGCAAAACCTCTGGATTATGTGCCTTTCGCCGCTTATAATCAAGTGACCTTTGCTTGCGAATATGGAACTCTGGATAGCGTTCCAAGAATCGTGGTGCCCAGGCTAGACCAACCGTTGGCAGAGGGGTGTTCGGAGACTCTGTAGTGGGCTGATAATTCTGTTTGAGAATTGCATTAGCACATCCTGTCAGCATCGGAAGCCGAGTAGCAGTGCCAATACTATCGAGCCGCTTAAGGTATAGGCAGGCAGCTAATTCCTAAGCTTCAGACAAGCGTTTATTTCCAACTACCCTTTGAGACCTAGATGGTCACCCAGCTGCTCGTGCTCTTAAATGTTGTTCTGGGATACTATACTCATGAGCGATACCGGCAATATTCGGTTTCTCAAGCTCTGCAAGCTTTAAACAGGCAGCCTGAATTCTTGCCTCAATGTCGGTATAGTTTTCAGACATTTTGGGCAACATGGGGTGGAGGAAACAGGGGTCTGGTGTTTTGGTAGAGGAGAATCTTTCGTTGAGCTGATTTCTTTGGTTGAGCTGAGGGGCACTCTCTTGAGAGTGCCCATGGTTGCGAGCAAGCGTGGGTTGTGGCGGAGCCACAACCTTGGCACGATTACTTGGCTTTGCTTGCCAGGGTTCCCAATGGTCCGGCTTGTCTGGTTTTGATGACAGGAACGTTTGGTCGGTCCTCCTTGATGCTAACGACTAGACTGGCCTAGCTCAAGTAGTTCGGTCTGGTCCCCGGCGATGCCGTTTACCCATTTGGGCAACACCCGGAAGGCTTTCCTAAATTGGCCATAGGTTGTCCCAACCCGGCATCATACTTGCAAAGAAAAACATCCATCATATTTTATAATTAGAATGAAACCACACTTACTTCCGTACAGTTACCGTATTTTTTCGAAAAATTCGGCTGGCCTGCCAGCGGATCTTAACAGAATTCACCATACAAAACACCACCAATATGTCGATTCATTATCATTTTAGTGGTGTTTTGTATGGCTGAGCCACACTGCCAAACCAGCCGGATTTTTCGAAAAAATACGGTACCACTGTGCCCAGCATGCCCAGGATGTCAGGTACCCGCAGAATACCGGTCCGGCTCATCCCCATATTCCCGGTGACAACGGCTTCGGATATGGGCTTCTGATTAGCATGAGACCGAGCGCCATACGACACCCAAACAGCCAGAGGACAAACAAGCTGAGAGGGAGTATAAACACAGCGGAGATGGGTATCCTATGAGCAATGGGAATTGTGATCATTATTGCCTTTCTTTTGTTAGAATAAACTCCGAGTCAGATGTTCAAGAAAGGGAAAATGGGACATACATTGGGTAGAAAGGCCTTGTGTTGTGATGGGTGGAAGGATAGGAGGACTTTCCTGCTTTATAAATACAATACTCCTGTCGTGCTGTTAGTAAATCATTTAGTGGAAGATAATAGGGGTTGCGAGTGAACGAGAGAACTTCCTTAGAGCTGTGTTAGCAATCAAAGTCTTTTGGTGTTTCATTTCGTTTTTTCAGCCGCAGTTTTTGCGATTTAGCTTGTTCCGTTAACCGATAAGCCACCAGCCGATGCACCTTCTATCACTCGGTTTATGCCTAGTCCACCCAGTCCGACCGAGCCCGGTCCAGTCAGTCCCAACAACCATGACTGTCCAGTCAGTCTAATTTCCGCCATCAGACTAGGCTAGACTTTGACCTGGTCTAGCTAGTCCAAGCCAGTCCTCGGCCGACAATTGGGAACCATGTTCCTGGCTCTTGTGTTCTAGATTTGTAGAAGGCCTTGAAGGGGCCGTACCTGAGAGCTTTAGTATTTTGACCGGAACTGAAACGTTAACCCCTGTTTGTTTAAGATACTAAGCCTCCTATTCTCTGTAGTTAGGCTAAATAGTCTCTTCCACCCCTATTTTGGTTATCGGTGAGCTAGGGTTGGCGGGGGAGTGGCGTTGTCATAACTGAATATTTTCCCATTCGCTGATGCTCGGTTAATTTTTTCCACACGCAATATTTCAATGCTCCAACTTGGACGGAAGACATAGTAACTTTACTCCTAGTGTGTAATTGCCTAACCCTCACCTAGAAAAATAACAACAACAAATATTCTGTCTTTTTTCTTTGTATGATATACTGGTATACGAAACCTCACCGGTTCCAGTATATCATACCCGGGCAATTCCATTCGTCCCCCCCTCCCGGGAGCCCTCTCATAATCTATCCAATATACCCCCACCAACTCCAAGTACGGTACCCCTACGGTAGGCTTCCCTATCGTAGCCTCATCTACACTATCCCTCTTTTTACTATACTAGTACTCTCACCACCCAAGCCAAGTATCTCAACTTAACCAATGTAGGGTGCGGTACTCAGGGGATGTCAGTAAAAATCAGAAATCTATTTCTTTTAATCAAATACAAATATCTCTGGAGTGACTTATTTCAATAACCCTCCCAGTATAGTGCACCAGAGCAAGCCAGCAATTGCCACACCAATAGTGCTGGCAGTTAGATGAGCCAGTGCGTTCCTTAAACCACATCAGGCGTTCCCCACACTATAAATTTGCTAAGCCACAACCGCCACGAGCTGGACTGAGCGAACTACCACGCTGTCTTAATAGTGATGAATTTTTCTCCATCAACGGTCGACCGGATATTCTAGCCCTTTCGCCTTATGCGGTACTCGCTCGTTTAACTCGGGTAATCGTTCGGTGAGTTGCTCTTTAATTACGGACATCTCTTGCTCCCCGCCAGGCGCCCCCGATGGTACCCATGGTTACTAATGCTACTTAAATAACAATGCCCCGAACAGATTTGTTACTCACCCCTCAGACAAACCTTTCCAAACCGCTTTGGGACTTTTCGCGCTTCACTTCCGGATGAATTTATCCCAGCCCACATAGCCACTCCGAGGGGAGGTGTTACTCTTGCTGCGACCCCCGTTGCACCTCAACTCCAGTGTGGTGAGCATGGATCTACCACCGAGTGGAGTCTTAGCAAACACATCGACTGCCAAATTCCGCTGTGGAAGGAGGTCGGGCGCAAGGGGTTCAAGAGGGTGGGTAGCCTTCGTGCTCATGTATTGAGCGGTCATGGGATCTAGTTTGTCCTATCATCAGGTGATCAGGTTGGAGTAGTGCAATCACAATGTATCACTCGGGTTGGTTATTTGAGTGAAATCAAGACATCTTTAAATAGATCGTATTCGCTCGCCCTATCGCTCTTCTCTTATCCACCTCTCCAAATATCATCGTGACAGACTATATATGCAAATTTCCACGCCCAGCGCAGCCACCAGGATTTGGTTCACTCCCATCCCAACCCTCATATTTCTAGAACTCACACAGGCCTTACCCTTGGCGAGGCCGGGCAACACTTGGTATTTTAGAATGGTTGGCGGGGGAAGTTTCGTAATTGAATCCCAGGCGAATCTGAAAACGAAGCATACCATTCTATCTCTTTTATAATAGATGCTTTAATTATGCGTTCAAAAGAGGGCACAAGTCTACCACGAGTCTGAGGACAAATGGCCATGGTGGTGCCGCCCCCGAAGCAGCTCTTAGTGCTGTGGCTTCCGCCGCGTGGCAGAAGTGGTACTAAGTACTGTGAGGAATTGCGGACAGGAGGGGAGAAATGAAGATGAAGAGGTCCAAGAAAGCGGAAGCTTTGACTGAAGAGCGGGTATAACACAATGCTACATTCGTTTCCGCCTCAGATTTCCACTAACGATAATTCTATGTATCGTGCTTGGATCAGTGTTCCGAACCATCCTGGGGCCCCACAGGGACGGCAAGGATAATGCCAAGAAGGGACGGCAAGGGAGATGGCAGGAGATAATAGGGTGTATCAGAAGACGGTAGGATGTGGGCAAAGACTGTAGGGTGTGGGTGGGGACTGCCGGGGGGGGGTCCGCAGACGGCAGGTGTTGGAAATGGCGGCCGGGCACATGTGGAAAAAAATGAAGGGGATGGCAGAGGAAGGCTGCAGACAAACTATGAGTGATGTATGGTGATGCTATGTAACCAACACTATAAACGATATACCTGCATGAAAGAGAAGAAGGTTAAATAGATCATCAGGTACTCCAAGTATTAAGACAAGACTGAACCAACAATTCCGCTACGAGCCTTATTTTCTCTTTAAAAAATATTTCCGGGGTTCTTTTGCTTTAACCATAGTCAGGGTGATGGTGTCGCAATAGAGCCAAAGAACTAATGCAACGGAAGTTGACTCGCAGCACAATGCCTAGGATGTTCCAGAAGAGTTACCGGGAAACTCAAATGACCCTCCCGGATCCAGATATCTGCAACCAATATCAGAACTTTCCCTCACACATCCCCCGACCCCTTCGATCAAGGTTTACCAAGGACTTCTGGAGAATACTGGGCTTAAGTAACCTGAGGCTTTTTTCGCTGAGGGAAGGCCTCCTCGTAGCAAGTCAGGAAAATTAAGCTCGGTCAGGGTACTTAGGGACGCGATCATAGAGTGGAGTCCGGCCCGTTTGCTGAGCATGAAAACACAATATATCACTCGGCATTCCTATCATACCACGCGCAGGCGCTAACAAGCAACTCCGCGACAGTATCGGGCAGAGAGATCCTCCTAGGGAGGACACGATAGGCTGCTCAGTACTGTACGAGCCCGTCGGCTGTATTCGGCAAAGCCAAGCTGACCACTTTCCCCAAGCACAACCACACCAAAGATTTTAACCTTCTTTCCAAGGGCCAGTTATCCCCAAAGCGTATTTTTAATGTTTTATTACAGAGTTCCATAAAAGTCATGGTTACTTTCCATTCCTACACCAAAGATGGCGATTTTTAAAATTGCACACCAACGCCAGTTTAGCATCAATTGATTATCCACCACATCGAAGGAATCTAGAGCTTGCCCAGACTTCAGGGTATCCAAATCTTAGTTGAATCAAACTAGTTTTGTGGCCTTGGTAGACCTGTGAAAATCATTATTTTCAACATGTGTGCTCCCCGGCACTAGCTATTCGACACTAGGATCTGTTCTTATATGTGCGAGGGCAACTAGCGATTAATTGCAACCAAAGAGACATGCCAAATCTCTGAGCTCCTGGCAGCTAGTTGAACTTTTGTACTAATTGGCGGTGGTGCTCCGGAAGACCAGTGTATTTAATTAGGTCGGATTTCGCTTACTTTGGTATGCGCTTTACCCAACCGTCAATGATTATCGTCAAAGAGTTATATGTCAAGTGTCTCTCGCTTCAATAATACAGGCGGAAAGCCAATACCATTGTATTTTCAGTTATCCTGAATGTTTCCTGCTGTAGAGGGATAAATTTGAAGCGTTGTGTTTGGCATCCACACAAGTACTGTACCCTGGTATTTTCATGCCTCAGAGTGTTTTTTCCACTATGTTTTTTACGGCTGTATTTCTTGCAAGGGTTATACTACAAGGGCACACCTATTGCTATTTCGCCACTGCTTGAAAAATATGATATTGAGCTCGTACCATACTGTACTTAGGGGTTGACAAAAGCCGGGCGTACCACTATTACGAGGTGCGGAATTTGTATGAGGACTAAACCCGATTGAAAGGTTCGAGTGACGCCTGGTGGGATATCTTTTTGCCGCCAGAAAAAGGTCGGGCGCATTTCAGCAAAGAGAAGTGGCACTTGAGAGGGCAACACGCTGGACGAGTTCTTGTGGTACTGTGCCCGAAATACCCTTGCACCCAAGTACAATTACTCTTGTTTCCAAGAGATTACAACGGGCAGCGTTGGAGCCTTGTTGCCGCATAAGCTGACGTGAAGACTTTCCAAGAAGTGCCAACATTAGGCACCAACGCCCATATCAAATCACCCATCATAACGCCGCACAACCCAGCGCGTTGTAACCTGGAATCGATATTGTGCTTATCTTCTGCGCCCACCTTTCTACCTTAGAACCTTGAATCCTGCCAACTAAAATATGCCACGTAGTCGAGAATTTCGGACATTGGAATGGGGCGAAAGACAAAGCAAAAAAAAGCGCTGCTGGGCCCCTCTGCGGGACATAAAGAAAAGAAAAAAGACTAGAACCTACGAGAGGAAGGAGGAGGCAACTCGAACTACTTGTACACAGCGCTTTGTCCGACTTCTCGGGATCTTGCTCGCCAAAAAACGGCCTGCCCCCGTCATTTATCACCTCAAGTGCCGGTATTAAACTAGGATGCCATCTGTTGCCTTAACTTTCGATAAGAAGAGCGCAGTTCTGAACCCCCCCTCCCCAGTGTCTAGGTAAAGGCCGGGGACAAACTTTTTTTTTTGGCGAGTACTGTACTAATACTGGTATTACCCCCTCCTCATCTCCCCCGTGCCCCGCCCCCTCTATGTTTCAGTTACCATTGCATAATCGAGTATGATAAGAGCTGAGCGAGTTATTGTGCTTGGCGTGGGGTTTAGGACGGGCCGACGGGACGACCAAAAACTGAGCACGAGGCCTTGGCACGCGCAGCCTGTGGTAAAAAAAGGAAAATCTGCGGTTGCGGAGATGAATCGTCAGGAACACAGATTACCACACCGATTCCTTGCAACCGCCCGATCGCACAAGGCTTTGATCAACAACACATCCAGTGTTTTGAGATGTCTCAGGCTTTCCAGCTCCCTCCTTAGCCTGAATGATTGGATATGGTTTGCCATCGAGCAACCCCAGATTTGAAAGGTGTCAGGCTTTGGGGCAAAATTTGCTGCCCCACTCCATCCCGACCTAGAGATCACCGGTTATTGCTCGCACGCCTCGCTGACACTACCAGTATATCAGGGGCCTAGGAGGTGGTAGCCTGGTTGTTGGAAATGCCCACAATCTGCTTGGTCAATCGCACGAAATTCTTATCCAATGGCCTTGCTGGTCTAGGGATAACACAGTTTCGCTTTTAGAGTAAATCTGCTGCCAAGTTGGAAATATATAAATCTATGATACGATGTCCCTTTCGGAGGGCAGATACAGTCTAGCGACTTTGTGAGAGAAATGCCGAGCCTCCAGTTTACATACCGTACACTTTCGAAAGAACAGACCGAAAGAAAAAAGAAAAGTAGATAAATATTAACTGTTCACAGTCTAAAATTTAGTGAGGTTGTAGAAAACGCACCGGAAAAACAAAGCTAGCTGGGCCGACTAGACAAAAAAAGAAAAAAAAAGAGAAAAGGAAAAGGAAAAAAAAGACACCAAGCCATCATTACGTGATGCTATCTCTACCACCATTGCTTCTGGTGGGAGCTTACGAGGCCCCTTGGCGCCCCTTGGTGCAGACCTCAATGCAGATGAGGATTTCATCGCACATCCATATCCCTGCCTGAATAATTACGCCTTACCTAGTATTAAGCCTTATGAGAGAGAAAATAAGAAACAGTTTGCGATATGGAATCATAAGGACAAAGACTTGCCAGAAAACAATGCTGCGGAGAAGCGCTCATTCGGAAAGGTATTAGGGATTTGGGGTCGGTAATAATACTAAGGGAGCGGGGCAATCACCTGATAACCAAAGGACGATCGCGAGTGCGGGAGTAATCTGTCCATATTTTGGGTTATGTATCAGGTGATAGAGAATTTCGCAGCATCCATACTGCCAGCGTACTCGGATACCATGGTTAGTCCGCGAACACCAGGATTTATTCTGAGCATGAGCTAAAGTGGCAAATATCCAATAGAAACCGTGAATAGATAGTTCAACCAATAGTAAAGCAGAAAGCGTTCGAGGAATTCTCCTGGTTTTCAACCCACACCCCTTAGTGCGTGCGCTATTCCCAATATCGTCGTTAGCTTTGTCAGCCCTGGGTTCGCGGACTAGCCCTGGCCGAGTACAGTACTCAATGCTTTGAACCTACCAGAGTGCCCTGTATTTCTTTCTGCATGCTCCAGGTCTACTCGTAATTTTCTGACGTTTGTAAACACGACTGCTATTGCATACGGGCAAAAAGTCGACCAGAGCCTCAGGATTTTGGTGGCATGCAATAGCAGTCGTGTTTACAAACGTCAGAAAATTACGAGTAGTCTACTCGAGTAGCAGATGATGGTTTCATGTATCTGCGCACATCCTCAGATATCTGCTCCCCATTGGCATAATGTTTGCCACCCATATTAAATATCCCTTAAGACTTCCAACACCGCTGGGATTCTCAGATCTTGCAGGCTTTGGAAAAGCCTTGCCGCCAAAGCCAGGGTTTGTCTTACTTTGACACAGCCTGGCTGGACGAGGCACCGATTGAGGGGCATTTGGGCGAAGTTACACAGGCTCTCGCCGGGTGTGCTCATTGTTGCTTCCCCTTTCATCAGTGTAACCCCACTTTTTGCCGTCAACAATCATACTCACAAAGTATCACTCGACCCCGGAGTCTAGTCCCCTGGACTAAGGTGTGACCATAAGTCTGGCGAAGTTTGCAGATGAGGCAAGAGTCCTACAGGAAGCTCGAAGTAAAGTCCTGTAACAAGAGATAAAATTTTTTTGAGATAAAATTTTTTGGCGAAGTTTTGTTCATTGGCAAAAATTAATCTGTGTATGATAACCGCTTTTCTATTTTTTCCTGAAGCTACTGGGCCAATCTACGTTGGTTTTTGGTGAGAGAAAAAATTCTGTTGAACTCTCATCCAGCGGCTAGAGGGAATCCTGTTCTTAGAGTAGCCGGGAGGCAATCAGGCCAACCGGAGGGGTTCCACAGATTTAACCCTGACACCTGGTACAAACAGCTGCCACGTCTCCATTTCAAAGTGCCCCTGAATGCTGACAACCTCCGAGTACATCTGCAGGCTATCTGCAGGCTATCTGCAAGAGCTAATAATATACGGTATTCACACCACTTCGAGAGCGAATCCGAGGTGGTTCAGTTTCTAGTCGTGTTTGAGGCTCCGAGACTGCAGTGGATAGCAATGACAGAGGGCGACTGGGACGGGATAAGCGACGTTTCACTGCTTCATCCCCCCCCCTACATTTCAGAAGCTGATCAGACAAGTTGAACGAATGGACTGGGTAGGAATCAAGGAGTTCGGGTTTATGAATGCACCTTGAACTTCAAAGTGAATCTCCGAGTTTTATTCTAATACCTCAAATAATGACACCCTTGGGCACATGTCACAATCTAGGTTGAGCAATACCGGACTCGTAACTATATCTTAACTCAGAATAGTAAGGCATTTATTGAGAGGAGAAAAACGTGGAGTGCCTAAGTGGAGATGGTTACGGAGGCACAGCTCCTAAGTTTTGTATGTTCCACGGGGGGTAAGGGAAGCAAATTTAGCTTGAGGAACTTACAAAACCTAGGCGCTGTGCCTCCGTACAATTAGAATGCGCATTCTGAGTGATGGATGAGCGAAGTGGTGTGTAATTCTAAACTTTTCACTGTAGTACCAATAACCCTGCTGCGAATTACGATGCCTGCATGTCAAGAATGTCACTTATTTCTCACTGCCACAAGCTGCTATGCGAAAGGCTCTCTTGTGTGCAGAATATCAAGTGTAAGTCCGTTGAACGCCTCGGATTTGCCTGGCTGTTTCTCAAAAAACTGGATTCTTACTAGCTAAGTTACTGGGGGAGAGTGCAATAGACTTTTCTCTTCAACGGAAAATTAGCGTAGACTGGCCGAATAGCAGCAGAAAAAAATAATGCGATTATACTTATTATAATTTCTACCCATGAACAGACTCATGCTCACACCCTAGTACAAGGGTCAGGCGTGTAGTGATCGCAAACACAGCTTCAAAGTCTCCGCGGTTTTTAAAGGGATTTGCTAGTATTCCACCTTGGTGTCTGAGAAGGCTTCATGCGGGCGCCTCGTACAACGAATATGGTTGGTGCGCGAGTAACTTTTCGCCCAACATGTCCCTAGCCTCTAGAAGGCGTATCATACACTTGTACGAGTAAAAGGCATCTTTCTGATCTAACCGTGCCAAGGTTTCTGCCGATTGTGTAACCGCGGGCAGTTCCAAAATCTTGCAGCACATCTACGACGTGCCTCCCAACTCAACGTAATACAAGTACATTGGGAGAAGGGGAGGCGGCGGTGAATACATAGGAGGGGAGGGTTTTTGAGAGGATGTTAGATGGCGAGGATGATGGGAGATTGTTTCGCTTCTATGGAGGTACAGGGCATAAGTTTTGTAGGTTGCATAGGGTGTGAGAGTGGCAGACCTCGCTTGCGGAACTTACGAAACTTATGCCCTGTACCTCCGTAGATAGAGTAGTGTGGGGGCAGACGAGGCAAATAGCCCACAGAAAGCCCGAAGAGAATAAAACCCTGAGAGAAAAAGAAAAGAAAAGGAAGAGAAAGAGAAAGAGAGGATAAGAAAAAAGCTCACCGTAACCTACCAGCTCAAGGTAACTTTGAAGCTCAACGGGATTTACAGCCGTGGGGTCCGTATGCCTGGATTGGCGGTGATACCTTTTACATAGTAATTAAAGATGATTGGATTAACCCAAACCAAAGTCCCGCCACATGAAAATAAAAGTTGCAAAAGAGCGGAAATAAAACGGAAGACCTATTTCTAAAGACTTAAAACAATGTGTGAGAAAGCCGGAAGGATGTTTAAAACATCGGGGAATGTTTGGCGGTGGTTCGTAATTCCTAAAATCACATACAAATTGAAGGTTACATTGAGCTGGTATGTTACGTTTAGCTGTTAGGCACGTCGTTGATATGCTGCAAGATTTTGGAACTGCCTGCAGTTACATAATCGGCGGGAACCTTGAACGGTTAGGGGACTACCACACATGCATTTTTGACTGATACAATAGGCCGAACCCCAGCCAAGGCACTAACTGCGCCTGAGTGTGAGAAGTGCAATTCCCCACTGGAAGATTTCTTAAATACAGAGGCTTCCCCCCTCCACCTACCCAAACAAAGTGCAATACCGACAGACACACATATCAACACTAACAACGCCCACCACGGCATTTCCCTCACTCTGGAATGCGAGCTGCCATCGGCCCTTCTCCCCTCAAGGATTCTCCGTGCTCCCGGATACGCATATCGAGATATCACGGCGAGACAACATCTGTCGACACGCCGGCCAGTTTCTTAGTCTGTAGAATAAGAAAAGGGTTCGCCTTCATCATGATAAACAGGGAGCGCCCTCTGATCGGCCCTGGGACCGTGAGTACCTGCCTCTCCCCTACTCCTAACGTCCCCAGTTTGCTATGGCATGCCATACTCGCGCCAAGAATAAGTCCTGAGACAACGGGTGCAACCACCATCCCCAACGGAATTCGGCCGTCATGATAGCCACAATACCGGGAGTAACTCTAATCACAACCACAGCTGTCCTTCTCTTTAGGAACCTGGGATCTGGTAATAGGACTTTTGATTTTGGCTGTGGCGCTGACTTGAGTTCTTGTGGTATTGTGATGGTTGAAGGCGGTGGGGAATTCTGGTTGCGCCCGTCGTCTCAGGACTTATTCTCGGCGCGGGCAAGGGCTTGAACAATTAAGCCTCCCGGTAAGACGTCCGAAATTTGCTCTCTTGGATAGGTGGACGAAAGCACTGCGAAAAACTACTTCTTCAGTCCCAGCTTAAGACAAAAAAGTCACAGAAAAGCACCAGACCTTACGAGCAGAGGCAACTCCAACGTCCTAGCGCGAGGTTCGATTATTCGGATACCTGCGGCACAGTCTTAACTACACCTGCGACGGAACCGGGAGTTGAGAAATGGGGGTATTTGGTGGGCGGGGGTGATTGATCAAGATTAAGCTCACAAAAGATTACCGGGTATTGATACCAGTCCCATCGTGGGTACGGCGGAGACTGTACCTCAGAAATGCAGCAGTTTGGGCCCAGTGTGGTTTCTTTATTTCCTTTAGCATGTACCTAAAACAATACCAACCAATTTAACAAAAAAAAACAATACCCGAACTTTCCCACCCCAAAACATGTTATCCTCCACATACACTTTTTGCTTCAGCTAAAGACCTCGTGATTAGTACAGGCGCCGGAAATCAGAGAGATCTAGCGGACTATCGAAACTTCACTTCCGGGGTGGGAGGGAGGAATAACCTTATGCTTAGTCCTTAGTGGAACCAAGAAAGGAGAGAAATAAGCATCATCTTACTACTTGAGGCCATCAAACTGCCCTAGCACAACTATCTTGTATTCAAGTACTCGCGGATTATGATACCCCATATCTGATTCGGTTTGTGCTGTGTCCCCCCTACCTATGCAGGATCGAGTTTCGGTTGGAGCTAATAACCCAATAGAACTGACAGCAAACAGGCTTACCCGACTCGGCCTTTAACAGCAGATTTCTAGAGTGCTATTCGCCTCCCCCTTCACACCCTGTACTGGCGCATGGTGTATGCTGCAGGCTAGCCTTGTCCCCATGCAAGTGTGCAGGCTTTCTACTATCTTTCGCATCCCTTGGAAAAGTACTGCTCACGACTGGATAATGTCTCAAAACACTAGGGCGTTTGGGCCCTCGAAGTTGTGGGGGGCTTCTCCCCTGGAAACCATAAAGGCTTATCTCATTCTGCATGAACTCTCAGCGTTAAAGAGAGTGCGACAAAACCTCTCTTAAAAACAGTAACGACTGAAATCTCCTCCGCCAAAACACTCCTATCACCCATCCACGTGGATCGGCAACCACATTGAACACCATTAGCCTCTCTTGAACGCTTCATGACTTTGTGAGTGCCCCACATGCAGACACGCAAGGGGTTTCACTAATCAACTTCCTGCAATAGCCCTCATTACTCCAGAGGTGTCACGAATATAGTCACACAACCACCAAACTGCATTACAATCCCCAGGTAAGCCAACCCAACCCTCCTATCCCACCGTACACCTGGAAAGTGCCATCCTTAACTTGAGATTCGTAGGCCCGGTCCTCTCAATAACATTAGCGATCAGGAGACCATCCTAGTCAACAACTTTGAAACGCAGCGCCCACTACCTCCATGGCTTGGAAATCTACCACTCCATGATGATGGTGATGGCTTCTTCTCTGTCAATGGTCCAAAGCTTCGTACGAATCATAGCGAGCGCCCCACAACCCGCCTTTTGAGCAACCAGATTTCGAACCCTGACAGTAAAAACCCGAAGATTTCCTCGGACCTTCGGGCCTCTATAAACACCATCAACAAGTTGGACGCTCCTCCATGCTCCTCTCTCTATTATATCCCGATTCCTACACCCCTCCCTCAATCTCAGCCCAGCCCCCCAAAGCCCCTCTGTGAGGAGTATGTTTGCAATGAATCTGGCTGCACCTGGCGATCCTCGTTCCCGACAAAGCAGGGCCTGGACCGTCACCATGAGGTGAGACATCTCCAAAAACGCCTTGATTGCCCGTTCCCTAGATGTGACAGCGTCGGGAATAGGGGAATCAAAAGGCGGGATAACCTTGGTGCCCATATGTGGAATCAGCATCGGGTTAAACTGGCTCGAGAATCCCGCCCAAGCGAGACCTGACCGTCAATACTATAGCGTGTCACCCGTCTCCAGAATCGTGCACGCTTCCCCTGTCGGTCTTACTTGCTTTATCATGCTAGGATTGCATTAAGTGGGTTGTTTGGTTGGACCTTTCCAGGAAGGGATTACTAGGGCATTGGTTTCGGTTTTTGCCTCCCGATCCTATATGATTTCCAATGCTTTTGTAAACCCTTTCTGTCATCTCTTTTTTCTATTCCCTCACTCGACTAAAAGCTCAAATTCTAGATCTTTAGACTCTGATGAAAAGCTCTGGTTTTCCTTTGTTTCCTCTCATTTTGCTCTCCTGTGGGGACTATAAAATAGACCCGGCGCTAAATTTCCTCTCAACCCACTAAGCTTCAAATCTCGTACGGTATCCCTGGTTGGCCTTCCAATGAGATTTTAATTTGTATTTACTTTTTCTGCGCATTTATTTTCTATTAGACACCGTGTCGTGGCAGTCCCCAAGGTTAGAAAAGCCTGAATTATCGGTTGGATAGTTTAGTTTTTGTTCCAGGACCTTTTGGGTCTGCGTACCCGTGGCCAGTCTTTTCCTCCTAGTCTTTTTCTTACGAATTTCCTATAGATGCTCGTAACCTTCATTCATCTCTGGGATATTCTTTCGCCCAACTTTCTTCCTTCCCCTTCATGTTTGCTTCCATTCTGGCCTTCGCCGATATCAATTTGTTTATTAGTCGATATCCTTACCAAAATAACCACCATTCTTGCTTTGCACCCTTCGCACCATCCCTTGTGTAGACAGAACTTCCCTAGAATACACTGGGAACCTCTTGGCCTTAAGACCTCTGCCCGCGGGGTACGTGATAAAGCGATAGTTAGAGGGGGAATTAAATTACTTTCGTTTTTCCTTGCATTTAGGCGGTCGGATGACGTAATAAAAGTGCAAGTTATAATATTAATGGCGGTGAAAGAATAGCTCAGATGGGCAGACTGTCGGAGGCGTCAAGGTGTGCATTGCATAGCCATAGCAATAGTAGCGATGAAACTCGTTGTGGTGACCAAACACGGGTACTTGGGTACTGTGGGGTTACAAATTGTTCTACGTGGGGTTTAGCTAGAAAGTTCGTTTCTTTATAATCACGGGCAGGAGAGGTTTTATTTAGTTAATGGGGGAAGGTGGAACTCCCGGGCAGAGAATGATTTGTAAGCGCTTGCATGGATCGTGGGATTTGAGTGGTGGGCTTGGCCAGGCAAACACGAGCGAGAAAAAAAACCTCTTTGTATCTACACCACCGTTCTTTAGTCCTGCGAGCTAAGGTTTCTGTTGATTGAGGTTTTCTCTTGATAGTCATCGACAAGAAGGAAAAAGATTCCGATTGTGTGAGCGGTGATAACCCGATTCGGTCTCCTTATTGCTTTTCCTAGAATTCAATCATTTCTTCCTGTTTGTTTCTTGTTTGAGGGAGTGAGAACCCGGTCTGGGAATTATCGTTCCTCCGACCGCAAATCATCGTTTCAGTACCAGGATTTGTCAGTCAGCCGGACTTGGGAGTGGTGATAATGATATTTATAGGCTGTCTAAACATGCAACCTGTGTCAAAAGAGGAAATTCCGTTAACACCCTAAGATAATTGGTATTCTAAGATGCTAACTAGCCAGGCTCCAAGATTCGGTTACCGAGATTGTTGCCAATCACTACCTCTCTGTTCATGGATTTTGCCCCCGCCCCGACAATAGCAGTCGTACCGTAAAAACTGGAATAATCGAGTCGTGTGCTGTGTAGTCAGAGTTGCCCCATCTGGTAAGGTCTGATGTTTTTTTGTTTTTTTATGTCTCTCAGAGGGTCTGAGTCGCTCTTCTTTTGCTGTGTGTTTGGCCCCTTTTCTAAAGTAGGGAATTCTCAACGACATAGCACACGACTCGATTATTCCAGTTTTTACGGTACTCTATTTGGTGGGCAAAAAAGTAAATCATTCAAGGTTCGCGTGGCGGGTAATTGATCCCTGTGGGTCACCAGCCCAGCTTCGCCAGGGATATCACACTCTACTCATCCGTCAGCATACGTCCGCTCTTCTGTTCTCCTCCATATGCGCGCTTCCCGATATCGACTCCTCTGGTGCCGTAGAAACTCGGATAGTGGCGCCTTGTGGTATATAGTCAAGGATTATCCACTTTAGAAAGGGGGCGAAAGACACAGCGAGAACCGAGCTTCTCAGACCCCCCCCCCCCGGTCAGACAAAAAATCACAAAATCACCAAAGTTGCCGGAAGAGGCAACTCCAACCTCACTGCGCATGGTTCGATGATTTGAGTTTTAAGGCACTTCACCGTACTGATATAATACCGTTATTATCATACCATCAAACAGCGTCTTTGGCCATAGAAGTTCGGGCGAAAATCCAGACCCAATTCGAGTCTAATCACCGATGCCAGGAGGTTTGGGGGTTGCTTAGCAACTTAAGGCTCTACTCTAATTTCTCCCGGTTAGGCACTGCTATCTTATTCCGAGCGCCTTGAAGACCTATCCGCTAATCAGACCACTCCAAAATAATGGAGAGGTATTAATACTTGTGCCGCACACTGCTCGCAACTACCGAGCCAGGATAAAGTTTGAACGGTGTTTTTTAATGTTATAAGCACTCGATAGGAGGAGGACTGATCGAAGAAGGACAAAGAGGCTTTTTACTGGGCAGGGAATATCAAGGACGAGCTTGTATTGTTATGACCTACCGGGCTACGATTGAGGCCGGTGTTGACCCTTTAAATACATGAATCTTTGCCTACTCTTCCGGAAATCTCTAGAACCAAATCGCCCTATTTTCCCACTTTATCACCCAATTGCTTTACCCCGCATGGGTACCCCTCTTACCCCTCTTACCCCTCTTACCCCTCTTTCCTACCACGCTTTCCCCTCACTTCGCATCCTTCACCGAATACCTGAGTCCGGTGAATCCTCCGGTGTTGTTCTCGCATCTTCGAATAGAGTGTAAGGATCGTCTAAGGAGGGCGCCGGTGATTAATAACATTTTTGAGGTTGAAATTCACATCCTTCTGATTAGAGAACCCCACCACTCGCGTAGCACTGATAAAAGGTTTCATTCAACCCTCCCGCTTCCCCAGATTCTGGACCGCAGTTCCACTCAGCTACCTTGCCACTTGTACGACACTTCGACATCACGGGTAAGTGAGTACCGATTCATTGGATTGGATGAGGGGCCGGCCCCCCGCCCTGGCTGCCGAGGCGACGGCTCGCCAGACTTATTACCCGAGCGGACACCTTAAATATTCAACACTATAAGGTTATGCGCAGCGAATATAGATTCCAGTGATCTGGCGATGCCGAACTTTTATTGGTACGAACAATTTGGCTAGAGAAGAGTTATCAAAGAAACAAGAGATAATTTAATCGTGTACGGTAATGAATGACTTCGACAAAAGAGTAGAAAGACCAAGTGAATAAAATAAAAATGAATGCGATGACTGACAGAAAACAAACGAACAAAGGGAAGAACAGGCTTCCCTATATCCTCCATGAGATGAGACCTTTCCTCCACAGCACACTTCCTGCGCGTGCAATAACTTTGATCAGTTTCTTCCGCATAGTTTCCCTTTCCTACTTCTCAGCCGAATCTCATCCGAGGTGAAAACCCAAGCACCGAGGTTGTGGTTAACCGGTTTGCTGAATACTGAGTGCATAACCGCGGGTGCCATGGTTGTTCGGCTATTGATGATAGTTCGTGTTTCATTGTCGATGAATGGAGGTTTTGATGCTGTCGCACTAGATATCCAGGGTTGATGTCGGAGATCGGTGTGAAGCTAATAGTCGTGAGACATCTTTCGAAGACTTAGTGTGCAACAGGTCGGAGCGATAAGGTTCCTAATCCGACGCGCATGGGAATATATGCAAATGGTGAGCAGTCCAGAACGATCCACGTTCAACATTAAAAGCTTTTTTGGACAGGGCAGTTCCCTCCCGGTGTCTCATGAAAAAGACCGTTTCCCTTCTGTTCCAAAAATTCCGAATAAACCGCTTCTACAAGTAAAATTGTCACAAAACAGAATGGTTAGTTTTCCTTTCGTTTTCGCCAAACAGTATCTAAGTTAGCTAACAAACTACCAGTAGTCCACACGTTCCTCCCTCCCACCCTTTGTTATGCTACATACCACGAAATCTCGCACACGATGGACTACTTGTACATGTACCCGCCCCTAGTAGATCCCTATCGACCAAGTTCTAGGCTCAGAAATAAGCCTAGTTTTGGTTTCCCCTAGATCCTTTTTGATAATTCTAAAAAAAAGGGTTTCCCTTTGCTGGTACCTGTACTTAGGGTTCCGGAAAGCTCTTGTGTCCAGCGCAGTTCGATACTAGTAACCTTTAATATTTTAACCTTCGAGCTGGGGCAGAATACGTGGTAGTGTGTAATTCGCGGATAATTACCGTGAAAAAATCGACACTCACAATAGTCTGTTCATTCCATTTCTATTAATATATACCAAACCTTGGAGGTTCTAATATACCCAGGCAATTATACTCGTTTCTCCCCCCCCCTCACCCAGCCCTCCCCTCACCAATTCTACATATCACCATCAACTCCGAGCACCCTCAGGCTTACCTATCACAACCCTACCTACACTGCGGGTATTCTCTATAAAAGAATTTAAAAATCCCGGCCTGGTACTCTTGCCACCCAACCCAGGTAGCTCAACTTAACCAACTCCCGGTACTCGAGGGGGGAGGTGGGGTGGGAAAAAAGCAAGAAGCAATTTCTACCTACCCCATACAGATATATACGAAGACAAGGCATATGTTTTGCGATTCTCTACAGTGCCCCCGAGTACTCTGAGTATTAATACACTGCGCGTGAGCGAGCCGGCAGTGGTTGTCGCAGCTGCAGCGCCGGCAACTAGAGAGCTGATGCCCTCCTCACCTAACACGAGTTTAGGCTTGTCTTATTCGACAAGCTTAGAAAACCACAGCAACCACCAGCAGACTTGACAAGCAGCCACTTTTAATTGTGGCTTTTGCCCCTCAAACCTGCACCCTCTCATACCCCCTTAGAGTCCTATCACACATCACTCCCTGATAGTTCTTTGCTGCCCACAAACATATTCCGAAAGGAGCTTCGCTTGCAAGCCTGGTTGCGCCCGGCTATCCTCATCTCCGAGCAATCAAGCATGGATTTGCCAATGTTAGGGCTCGTTTACCTAACCGTCTATTTCTGACATTTTGGTGGGAAAACTAGATGATGGCGTCTCAACCAATATCCTGTTCCATTAGCCGTGGAAAAACTGTTTATCTAATTTTCCACCGTCCTATATTCTAGCTTCTAGACGGTCAAAACCTGATGTGACGGAGGTCAACCGGTCGTTTTGCAACCACCGTCTATCAACACCACCCATACATTATGCACCCAATCATAAGAATCGCAACCGATCAGCTCTAATCTTTTTGCTCATACAGCAATCCATTTTCTCATAACCCAGGGGGAGTTCCGAGACAAAATTCCTATCTTCCATTTGGGAGAAGGCATTCCTGGTCAGTCCAATATTTCGGTTGCCAAGCACTATTGATAGTTGAAGCTACATGGTTGCACACCTTCTGTCAGTTAATCAAATCTTAAACAGTAAACTATACTAGACGGTATATTTAGGTAAACACACACCAATCCATTCACCCTACACATCTCCCACCGTCTCGCCTTGCTTAATGGTCAGAACCGTCTCCGGTTGCTAGATGGCCGTCTATTGGTAAACGGGCTCTTAAGTGGATCACGTTAATATACCCATAGACCACCTGGCCGTATAGCGCGGGGAGGTCGGAAATTCGGCGGTTGCAAGGAAGGATAACCTTTCTACCCATATATTGGATTAACATGGGATTCAGTTCTGTGTCAACCCTGCGGTCATTAGGCCAGGTCAGATGATCACGATATATCACTCGGGTCCCTTGTTTTCTTCCAGTTTCCCTCAATGAAATTGTGTTGGTGGTTAGAGGTCACACTTCTAGGAGAGCCAATATGTGCTCAGATCGTTTCTTTGGAGCTTTTTCAGTCTGCTGCGCTAATTGGTTAGAGTTCGGTCTTCAATCGGGTACTAAAAGTATGAGTGCAAAAATACTCGTCCGATACCCTTTTTACACCAAAAATGGACATTTTTAAACAAGCAATTCTCAACACTACTAATATAAAAACACTTGAAATCTTTCCATCAACTAGGGAATCACTATCTATTCAAACCTATGAAAGTAGAATTGTAAGGAATCCAGTCTGTCTTCAGGGTTCATGATTGTGTCAGCTAGTGTAAAAGTGACTTAAGTTTTTGTATTGGGCTCCATACAAAAAAGTGCATGACAACCACTACTCAATACTTAAACCATCTTTTCTCCATCATTTGGTCATATTTAAGGATTCTGTAACTTTCTTCATGTTATCTATAAGTTTGCCAATGAAAGGATAAATTTCCGCTAATTCTCATAGACATTGCGCAATGAGAGAGGGTGGTGAAGGTGGGCACTTTTGGTATAAAAACGGCATCGGACGAATACTTTTGCCCTAGCCCTGTAGTATTCTTCTGAGGCCGGGGTTAAATATCCATGAGCTGTAACTAAACACACACCGAGAGTAACAAGTCCCACGTGAATAGACCAGTTGCGAGACTTATCTTAAGGGGTAATTTAAGTCACTTCAGGCCTAATGACTCCTCTCTCTTTATTTCACCTCATTTGGGGGTAATCGTTGTGCTGGAGCGGTCTAGTATCCGCTCTCGTTTGATGACATTTAATCCCGCCTCTAGTAAATTCGGGAATAAGAGTGGTAATAGGCTTCCAGAATTTTGCCATTTGCATTGGGGGGTGCAAATCAGGAGAATCCCAGGAGAAAACATTCAATTTTAGCCCTTAGTTGAGATGGGTAATAGACAATATATAGCGGAACAATGGGGGGAGGGGGTCAACTCCAAGTTCTAACCCGATTCTCAATCATACCAACTTTTAGGATCAGCATCTGATATGCTGTTCAGTCTGCGGTTGAGGTGTTCTAGGGGTAGTGGACCAAGGGTTAACTTTAAATAGAAAGTGTAAGAGGTGGTGAGTTGTGCTCAATCACGGCCTTGCTAAGGCAAGTAGGAATGGCGGTTGGGCAAAAGAAATTTCTGTTGGGGTAGAGGGCTAACCAGATGTGCTGTTCTTTATTATATGAGCCTGTACCAATAGAAATTCAAGCATGGGGCATTATGGTTCAAGGTGGGAAAGTCCAAGGCAACCAACATGACCCACAAAAAATGTTTGGAGAAAACATCACTTTTATGAATTGACAAACTTTAAACCAATACTACCCATTCAAGAAAAATTCAAATATTAATTAAACACATGTAAAATTTACTGCAACACTAATACCTTTATGCTATAAAAGAATATTTTAGAAATAGGCCTAATTACCTAGTTTTCTGTGCATTGTTATTTTGGATCCAGGTGGACGACCCCTTCTCTTAGGAACATTTGTCAATAACTTCTTATCTCTTGCAAGCACCTTCTCAGTAGTCTTCTCTTCCATTTTCTCCAAAGCTGTATTAGTTATAGATGAATTGGATCTATTGACATTACCTGAATGCTTGATTCTTTCTCTCTTTACCGACTGATCTTCTTTCATAGTAGTATAATAATATGAAATTTAATAGCCAAAGAGACAAGATTCTATATTACTGTATACTTAATTGATGTTTGAATCAATACTTAAACACACATGGTAATTTTAATTACATTTCCTATTGTCTTTTCCTTGTAATACAGACATCATAGCATATTACTTGTATTATATAAGCAAAGAATATTGGTAGCATGTAACACCAGTATAGTAGGAAATAGGAGAGTGGCAAATAAATGCAACCAACTTCAAACTGAAATAGTGTAACAAGGAGTTGACTTTGCAACATAATTTTTCATGCTATAAAATCCCAAGAAGCTAAGCTTATTTTACATGGAAAAAAGTGAGTTTCTCAAATTTACAGATTTTTTCATATAAAATGTTCTACAGAGGTGGTTAGATGGTAAATAATATTTTCTGAACTGCTGAATATATACTCTAGATGGCTAGCTAGGTGGCTAAGCCAAAATAAATCATTTGTTGTTGTGGCCCGAGAGTGGGTTTTCTATTAGTACAGGTTCATATTATGATAATATTATGATAGTACACGTTTGTCTGGAAACCACCTTGCGGCACTTAGTAATAATTGGAGATAAATTTTAGTTTATTGATTAATGACCAAGTGTAAGGAAACCACACAAATGTTATGGCGATGGTTGTGGGAAAAATTGGAGCTCACACTGGTGGTTCGGCAACCACAACCACCGGCGGACCCTTGCCTTCTGGGAGAATTACTGCACCCATACCGATGAAACCTATTACAATACATGTTTACAAACTCTTTAAACTTAGTAAGCCTCGCAATAGTGCTGCCCGGGCCGCATATTCTTAAGCCCCGCCCAAACCATGGCCGGCCAGACCCGAACCAGACCCGACCCAAAAAAGCCCGGGCCGCCCAATCAGCCCAAACACTTCATGAACAGGGATTAATCTAATTCTACTTAAAGATGCTAACCATTTTAACTTTAGTACCTGAGAGACTTTCAAGCTGCATTGATTCTAGGAAAAACAGGTGATTAGAGTTGAATGAGAGTTAGTCACCATAACGTGAATGATGGAAAAGAAAAGAAACTGATAGTATTGATGGTTCAGTATCACGACTTGCGATATTCCGAAATCTTGAAAGAAGATGTTCCTCAACAGAGATCACTTGTCAAGAATCAAAGTTCAGCTACAGGACTGGGATGAAAAGGGATAATTAAAAATGTGAGGCTGAAAATTTCTCAACAAAATACTAGCTTGGCGATGACACAAGTCCCAGGTTCACAGCAATTTTGGAAGATATGAGTGATATCTTGTGATTTGATAAACAAAAGTGACAATTCTTCGGGCTTTATTTCGGGCTTTTTCGGCTACCCGGGCTTGCCACTTGGGCGACCCGACCCGGCCCAAACCCCTTGACCCCCGGCCCGACCCAGCCCGACCCGATCTAAGCCCGGGCCCAATTGCGAGGCTTGTTTTAAAGTGGTGAACTCGGGTCTTTTGTCACTATCCGAGAAAGGCATTTTTATCGCTGAGGAGCAATGGGTTGGGAAAGCCGGGGCGGTACTATACTTCGCTGTGTCCCAAGCCATAAAGGTGAGCTCCATTTTTTCCCCTGACTAGTGGATCCAGATTATTGGCAGTATGTACCACGATCCCAATCCTTTAAGCCCCCAGAGCCTCTGCCATGATCATACATTCACCCCATCCGCAAAATAACCTACCCCTGACAGCTAATCCCACATTTGCCCCTTATTAAGATTGACCACCCTCGTCTTCATTTAGCCCCAACTCCTCCAGCCACCCCCGTAACTACTCAGGGCACTCCCTGCTATCATTCGTAGGCATAGAATGTTAGGCCCTCCTCGCATGCCACCCCATAATGACAACATCCATACTCCTCACCCTAACTACAACTCCCGTGATGAAAAGCATCTCACAACCCAGCGAAACACTAAGCAAATGCGCAGAGCTTGACGAGGGAATATCGCGATGAGTAGAGATTGGCTCTGGCTCCCTAAGCGGTAGTTCTGAAATGTGAGCTCACAAGCTTAGAAACATCCCACGGGGGTTTCGACAGTGGGGAGGGATCCACAGGGTATTTTTCCAACGATGAATCATATTATCCAGCAGGTATCACCCATGGGAGTCTTTTTTATTGGGTATTCAATTAAGTTGTCGGTCGCATCCGTTGACATTCGGCGCCGAGAAGATCCCCTCGTGATACAAGTGGAAATATGAGTTTATGTCGGCTGGCAGGCGAGGTAAGTAGTAGCGCGGGTGAGGGTTTGTTTTGTTCTGTAGGTTAGGGGATTGCGGGATAGTAGCTCACGGATGGGAGGAGAAAGCTAGGTATTCCATGTGATCCCGGAACCGAAGCGATTTTGTAGACGGGTATGTCGGACTCGACGCTCCTCGTGCCCCCTTTCCCAGCGCTGAATGGGGAGAATGCGGTGGAACGCTAATTTTTCAAGTTGTGGCAGTGGATGGAATTTAGAGGGGATTATTTAATGTCTGGGATTATAGGAGCTGATAGAGGTGATTTCTGGGGGCCTGTGTACACTGGTAGAGCATGGTCGGATGATTGCCGGATCCTCCGGATTTTACTTGGGTATGCCGGAACCAATGTCAATTCCCAGAAATGGTGACACCGCTTTGTACGACAGGTCAAACGTATGGTTCGTGCAGTTCAAAACGTGCACTAGATTTTAGATAGTTTTCAATCGATTATATCATATTCTCAATACTACCTATTGACCTGAAAAAACCACTAGGTAATAGATCTCCTTAAAGAGAACAATGTAGTGGTTTTTTTATAATTATTGGAATTTTTGTTGAAATGATATAATCATTGGAAGTCTTGTATTTTTGGTGGAGAATGCAAAATTGTGTTACGCACAGCCACCTAATTGCTGCCAAGACGATCCCATTTTCATGTTAGTAATCATAAATTTCTGCCAAGAATTCTTTGTAATCAAGTAAATATAATAGTAGTATAAAATGTCAACTCTTCTTAACATCTATATTATTCTGATATCAGAACCTCTTTGCCTCAATACATTAACTTCCTGATACGAATACCGGTGATTATTCCTTTCATTCTTGTCGTTTTATAGCTATTTAGTATCATATTATAACTAATATATATTAGTAGCAAGTGTAAAAGGTATCATATTACTGATGCCTCTGAGGATCTCTCTTAACCTGTATATAAATGTATTTAAATTCTATCATCTTCAAGTTGTATCTCTCACCATTTATTATCATATTAAATAATATACTGTTTTAACACTAAATTTAAACCCTTGATCTGTTTTTATTATTATTATTGAATGGTCTTGGCACAGAATTTCACTCAGCCACGTAACACTTGCTTTTTAGCCTTGTGCACATTTTGAACTGCACGAACCATAAGCAAGGTGCAAATAAGAATTTCACTGCAACGAAAACTCACAGCGCAACACCTAAACCACAAAGGCCGGGTAACTATACTCCAAATAAGCGAACTTTTACAGTACCGTATTTTCTGAGTTTATACGGTTTTGGCCAAGACTGGGCCTTGCTTACGGAGATACAATACAGCGCCTATGTTTTGTATGTCCTACAAGCGAGGCCTGCTGCCCTTACTTTTTGTGGAACATACAAAACTTAGGAGCTGTACGTCCGTAAGGCTGGGTGGTGCCCGGAGCCTTAAATGGGCCCCTTTAATGCCCCAGCCATCATAGTAACAAAGGGGTGGATTTTAGGTGTCCCGTACTTCACCCCATAGTGCATGGAACTTGTTTGATCACCATCCAAACCCTTGTAAAAAATGATTAGAAAATCTCAGCCGCATTGTTGTAGACATCTAAAATCTGCCTCTTAGTTACTATCATAACTAGGGCATTAAAGGGGCCTATTTCAGGCTCTGGGGACACCCAACCTTAGGCAACGCCTGGACTTGGCGAAAAACCGTATAAACTCAGAAAATATAGTATGCAAATGAAGTGAGAAATCTGTAAGCTCAGAAACGGTGGTCTGATATAAATAAAAAGAGTACTACATATGGGAACTTAAGAAAGTAAAACTATCTAACTTGCTAAAAGAGTGAAATTCTTGGCTGGCAAGATTGTAGTGACTGTAAGAGCTCAAATAAAGAATCTTTATACTATGTAGTTTAAAATTTCCTACATATGGATAGGGATAAAAAACACATCAAAAATCTGCCCCGGAAGATAAAAGAAAAAGAAAGAAAATAGCAGCTTTTATTTGAAAATCACAGGTGATCACTCTACTTACAATTTCCAAAAGTATTGGGGTGCCTTGGCTCTAAGCTTGGCAGTGTCAGGTGAAAACTCACTCTGCTTCGTGCTAAGGCATCTGGATACGTGTAGAATATACAAGTACAAAGGGGCGGGTTTTCTACAAGTTGTTACCTTTTCCTATCTGATCAGTCAGTGACTACTAAGTTGATTTGTTAGTTATTATCAATCGAGAGAAGTAACAAACATGTATAAATTAAAAGATGTGGTGAGAAACTATTAAAGAATAATATGAAGAAGGAATAGAGATATTAAGTATAAAACAGTAGCACTTTATAGGATCATAAGTATGATAACTGTAACTGTACTGAAGACTTAAAGTAGAAGTAAAGATAGAAATTAAAATGAGTCCTATAACTATAAGTATACTGAATAATCCAAGTAGAAGTAAAAATCAAGACATATAACTTGTTTTATGTCTTATAATTAATTTAAGGTATATTGAGTAGTAACTTGTTCAAGGCAGGTGATCGATTTCACCTGATGGTACTCTTGAGTCAGAAAGTTATGGCATTTAGGAGTGGAATATCCTCAGCAGGAACCGTGACTGGAATATGAGTTCCATCGGTAACGCAAATTGGATCTTCCAAGTGTGTGTACTAGTAAAGGGTACCTGGCCATTCTGGGATCTCAGGGACAATGATAGTCAAACCCAGTAAGTGGATATTTTCTTTCACAAGCTTCATCAATCCTCCTGGTCCCTGATCGAAGTATCTAATTTATTTATATCAATATTCAAGTTTCATGTACATTAGAATTGATTATACACACTTACTTTGTAACAGTAAATCAAACTAATTTGAACCCTTTTCTATTGTGACAAATCGTGACTAAACAAGGCAGATTTCACATGACTAATACTTATTAGTCATGTAGTATGTTGGATTTCACGCTTTGATGTCATTTGACTCATAGGATCTCACATGACTGAGCACTTGCGAGTTATCATTATATTATAATTAGTTGATTGTTTCATGACTTACGATTGGAACATCAGATGATGTAATGACTTTCGCACATGACTCAGATTATGAGTCATGGGTTTCACGCATGTGACTTGTTTGAGCACATGACTTGTTTCATGGGTTTTGATAGGTGAACAGAGGTTGCGCAGTTGACTCAGAAAGGTCAGCAGATGGATTTCATGCTATGACTCACTAAGAGTCATAGAGGTCGCGTGACACAAGGTGATGAGTCACCAGGGTTAGGGTTGTGAGAAGATGCCTATATCAGGGGCTTGGTTCCGACCAACAGATAGGATCTTCACGCAACTATCTAAGTACTTTTCTATACTATGGTTACAATACAATTATCTTTACTCTCTTTACATACACTCCTCCTCTATGAGAACCTACGAGCAAAACCTGAAGACTATCATAATAGTCTCAATGTACAGATTACCAACATAGAACAATTGTGATAGTTCTATCAAGCACCACGATCTACCTTTCTTACTATCTGACGAGATAGTAGTCTTCCAAACAAGCAAGCCAGTTCTGTACTATTGTAACAATCCTATTGTTAGGTCGTTGTGCAACAGGCAACGATAGTGGTTTCCTATAGCGAGCAAGTCTTCTTCTTGTTAATAAGGCGTGGGGAAATACTATCTCTTCAGATAGTACGGAACTGGCT